>Ga0075364_10001395_pt1 | contig 13068 bp, 13 predicted proteins | sample EndMetdeltDD1764_FD_71517 | JGI IMG/M metagenome (GOLD analysis project Ga0075364, IMG submission 71517) | Populus endosphere microbial communities from Tennessee, USA - Endosphere MetaG P. deltoides DD176-4 | ecosystem: Host-associated > Plants > Roots > Endosphere | place: USA: Tennessee... | reverse complement strand
CGCCACCGAGGTGTGCATGCAGGGCGGCATCGACCCCGAACTACCCGTGACGGGCTACGCCGATTTGGTGCGGGCGGTCAAGGAGCGGGTGCCGTCGATGCACGTGCACGCGTTCTCTCCGATGGAGATCGCCAACGGCGTGACCAAGAGCGGGCAGTCGATTCGGGAGTGGTTGACCGCGCTGCACGAGGCCGGGCTCGGCAGCATCCCGGGTACGGCCGCCGAGATCCTCGACGACGAGGTGCGCTGGGTGCTGACGAAAGGCAAGCTGCCGACGTCGATGTGGATCGAGGTCGTCACCACCGCGCATGAGGTCGGGCTGCGGTCGAGCTCGACGATGATGTACGGCCACGTCGACGCGCCGCACCATTGGGTCGGACACCTCAACGTGTTGCGGGGCATTCAGGACCGGACCGGCGGCTTCACCGAGTTCGTGCCGCTGCCCTTCGTGCATCAGAGCAGCCCGCTGTATCTGGCAGGCGGCGCGCGCCCGGGGCCGACGCACCGCGACAATCGCGCGGTGCATGCGCTCGCGCGGATCATGTTGCACGGCAGGATTTCCAACATCCAGACCAGCTGGGTGAAGCTCGGTGTGGAGCGCACTCAGGTGATGCTCAACGGCGGTGCCAACGATCTCGGCGGCACGCTGATGGAAGAGACGATCTCCCGGATGGCAGGTTCGGAATTCGGGTCGGCCAAGAGCGTCGAGGAACTCGTCCAGATCGCGGCAGGCATCGGTAGGCCCGCCCGCCAACGCTCGACGACATACGCGCCACTCGCCGCCTAGCTCACGATTGACAGCAAGTTTTCAGCAAGTCGCGAATACTGTGGCGTTGATGACGACGATTGCCGGACTGCCTGCTCACGCCTTGCTCGTACACGCGATCGTCGTGCTCGCGCCATTGACCGCGTTGCTCGAGATTCTGTGCGCGGCTTGGCCCGCTGCTCGTGAACGTTTCGTGTGGCTAGTGCTCGCAGTAGCGGCGGTGAACCTTGTGCTCACCCCGGTGACGACCGAGGCCGGTGAGTGGTTGCTCAGCCAACGCCGCAGCGTCAGTCCAGTGCTGCAGACGCACGCCGAACGGGGCGACTGGATGATTTACTTCTCCGCCGCATTGTTCATCGTCGCCGTTGCACTGGCCGTACTGCATTGGCTCGAAGGGCGGTCGGACCAGCGCAGAACGGCGGCCAATGTCGTGGTGGCCATCGTCGCACTATTGGTGGGCGTCTCATCGATCATCACCGTTGTGCGGATCGGTGACTCCGGCGCGCATTCGGTGTGGGGTGATGGAGGCTGACTCCTGCGCCGAATGTGAAGCCACCGCGAGTATCTGATCGATTTTTCGCAGTGGCTTCACGCTCGCGACCTCAGGCCTGCCTGAGCGCCTCGATCTCCAGCGTGATGGTGACCTTGTCGCCGACGACCGCGCCGCCCGTTTCCAGCGGCATGTCGATGTCGATGCCGAAGTCCTTGCGGTTCAACACGACTGACGCCTCGAAGCCGGCCACCTCACCGTGGCCCATACCGGGGTTGACGCCGTTGAACTCGAGATCCAGGCTCACGGGCTTGGTGACGCCCTTCAGGGTGAACTCGCCGTCGAGCACGTAGTTGTCGCCGTTGGCCCGCACGTTGGTCGACCGGAACGTCGCGGTGGGGTACTTCTCGACCTCGAAGAAATCGGCCGACTTGATGTGGCCGTCGCGCTGCTCGTTGCCGGTGTGGATCGAGTCGACGTCGATCTCGGCGGTCACCGACGGGGTGCCGTCCTCCGCGACGACGATCGCGCCACTGAACTTCTCGAAGTTGCCGCGCACCTTGCTCACCACCAGATGGCGTACCGAAAAGCTGATCGACGAGTGAACCGGATCGATGGCCCAGGTGCCGATGAGTTGGGCGGTTCCTGTGGCTTCCGACGTTGAAGTCATACGTGTCTTCTTTCACCTATGGGCGACGGCCTGCCCGACGCCTTCGATGAACTAAACGGACCGTAGTCCGAATGCATTCCCGACCCTGGCGAGCGTCCGCAAAATGCCAGGATTGCGCGGCGCGTCGTGTGCAGACACGGCCGCTCGCAGGGGGGGGCTAGAGCTTGGCGGCCAGCTCGGTGCCTTGCCGGATCGCCCGCTTGGCGTCAAGCTCGGCCGCAAGCGCGGCACCGCCGATGATGTGGGGTTCGACGCCGTTCGCACGCAAGCCATCCTCGAGGTCGCGCACCGAGTCCTGCCCGGCGCAGATCACCACGTTGTCGACCTCGAGCAGACGTGGGTCTGAGCGGTCCGGCCCGAAGCTGATGTGCAGGCCGCCGTCATCGATTCGCTCGTAGTTCACGCCGGACAACTGCTGCACCCCTTTGGCTTTCAGCGAGGCGCGATGCACCCAACCCGACGTCTTGCCGAGCCACTTGCCCTGCGGGCCTTTAGTCCGCTGCAGCAGATACACCTCGCGCGCGGGCGGCGCAGGGATCGGTGTCGTGAGCGCGCCGCGCGTCTCCTGGGGATCGGCGACACCCCACTCCGCTTTCCACTCTTTGAGGTTCAGCGTCGGCGACTCATCGGTGACCAGGAACTCGCTCACGTCAAACCCGACTCCGCCCGCACCGACCACGGCGACGGTCTTGCCGACAGGCTTGCCCATGATCGCCTCCGCGTAGGACAGCACCATCGGATGGTCGATGCCGGGGATGTCGGGCATCCGCGGCGAAACGCCGGTCGCCAGCACCACGTCGTCGAAGCCGGAGAGCTCGTCCACCGTCGCACGGGTCCGGAGCCGCACCTCGACGCCGTGCTTGTCGAGCATCGTCGTGTAGTAGCGGATCGTCTCGCTGAACTCCTCCTTGCCGGGAATCCTTCGCGCCAAATCGAATTGGCCGCCGATCGCGTCGGCCGCCTCGAACAGCGTCACCTGGTGTCCACGCTGGGCGGCGGTGACCGCAGTGGCCAGGCCTGCTGGTCCCGCACCGACCACGGCCACGCGCTTGGTGCGCCGCGTTGGCCCGAGTGTCAACGTCGTCTCGTGGCCCGCGCGCGGATTGAGAAGGCACGACACCGTTTTGTGCACGAACGCATGGTCGAGGCACGCCTGGTTGCAGGCGATGCAGGTGTTGATCTCGTCGGCCGCATCGGCCTCCGCCTTGCGGACCCAGTCGGGGTCTGACAGCAGCGGACGCGCCATCGAGATCAGCGCAACGTTGCCGTCGGCGAGAATCTGCTCGGCCGCTTCCGGCATGTTGATTCGGTTGGACGCCACGACCGGGATCTGCACGTGTTCTGCGACCGCGTTGCTGATGTCGACGAACGCGCTATTGGGCACAGAGGTGACGATGGTCGGCACCCGCGCCTCATGCCACCCGATTCCGGTGTTGATGATCGTCGCACCCGCCGCCTCGACTTCGGTTGCCAGCGCGACGATTTCGTCCCAACTCTGGCCGTCCTCGACATAGTCGGCCATCGACATCCGGTAGCAGATGATGAAATCCTCGCCGACCGCCGCGCGGGTGCGACGAACGATCTCGACCGGCATCCGTCGACGTTTCTCCGGTGTGCCGCCCCAGGCGTCGGCGCGCTTGTTGGTGCGCGGGGCCAGGAACTGGTTGAGCAGATAGCCTTCGCTGCCCATGATCTCGACGCCGTCGTAGCCGGCTTCGCGGGCCAGCACGGCGCAGCGGGCGAAGTCATCGATGGTGCCGTTGACATCGCGCAGCGCCCGCGGGCGGAAGGGGTTGATGGGCGCCTTGATCGACGACGCGCTCACCGAAAACGGATGGTACGCATAGCGTCCGGCGTGCAGGATTTGCAGCAGGATCTTGCCACCGGCGTCGTGCACCGGCTGTGTGATGCGGCGATGCCGCCGGGCGTCGGCGCCGGAGGTCATCTGCGCGGCGAACGGCAGCAGCCAGCCGGTGCGGTTGGGCGCGTATCCGCCGGTGATGATCAGGCCGACGCCGCCGCGGGCGCGTTCGGCGAAATACTCGGCGAGCCGGTCGGTGTCGCGCGCGCGGTCCTCGAGGCCGGTGTGCATCGACCCCATCACCACGCGGTTGCGCAGCGTGGTGAAGCCAAGGTCCAACGGCGACAACAACTTCGGATAACTCACTGATCCCCCTTCAAGGCAGCTGCCACTTCGTCCAGCCAGTCGATGGCGCTCTCTTCGGCGCGGATACCGCCGCGCAGCACGAGGTATTGGTGCAGCGCAGCACCGGTCAGACTGCGCGGGTCGGGAAACTGCCGCTTCTCGAATCCGCGGTAGATGTCGAGCAACTCGGCGCGCTCGGCGCGCAGTGCGGCCACCTGGGCGCGCACCGCATCGACGTCGCCGTATTGGGCGCCACGAACCTTGACCGCGATGTCGCGGGTGCGATTGTCGGCGACGGAGCTGCCACGTCCCGACAGCGGTTCGGCGATCCAGCGCGCGAGTTCGGCGCGGCCGGCGTCGGAGACCTCATAGACCTTCTTGTCGGGCCTGCCCTGCTGCACGACGGGCGTGACGACGACCCAGCCGTCGTCCTCCATCGACTTCAACGTGCGATAGATCTGCTGATGGGTGGCCGCCCAGAAGTAGCCGATGGTTCGGTCGAATCGGCGTGCCAGCTCGTAGCCGGAGCCGGATTGTTCGCACAGCGACACCAGGATCGCGTGGGGGAGAGCCACGCGGGCAGCCTAAAGCGAACCCGCGGTCCTATGCAACTTGTTGCACTGCAATCAAGCGCATAGGCCGCGGGATTCGCGAGGTCAGCACCAGTTCACGTTGACATCGGTGCCGCCGGAACTGACGTGCACCGAGCAGTCGACGGGCCGAATGGTCGCCGAATCCGAGTGCGTCGAGTAGACCGCGTCGTGCGTGGGGGTGACATAGTCCGGCGTTGCCATCGCGGGGCCGGCCATCCCGAGGCTGATTGCGGCGAACGCACCTGCACTGGCCAGGCCGAGGGCGAACTTCTTCATCTCTGACTCCTTTGTCCGACTTAGACGAGCTAAGTACTTGATGCTCGATGAAACGCGTTACGGATGGCCGGTGTTCCGTCACGGGGCCGGACTCGCAGGCGATCACAGCCTCGCGGCGCATGTGGTGGGCATCACATAGCTGACGAGCAGCGAGAAGACCGATTCAGATGGAAGTGTCCCTAGGCGCGGTGTATGTGCAACGTCTAGTATCAGTAACTACGCGGCACCCTTAACCGGGCGTCACGGAAGTTAGGGCACACTGAGACGAATGCCCATGTATCGGCAACGGATACTTGGCAGCGACTTTTCGGCGGGCCCGACCAAAGACGGCAGCCCCACTGGCAGGAGATCGAGGAGACCTCAGTGACGTACACGATTGCCGAACCCTGCGTCGACATCAAGGACAAGGCATGTATCGAAGAGTGCCCGGTCGATTGCATCTACGAGGGCGCACGCATGCTGTACATCCACCCGGACGAATGCGTCGACTGCGGTGCATGCGAGCCGGTCTGCCCTGTCGAGGCCATCTACTACGAAGATGACGTGCCCGATCAGTGGAGCGGATACACCCAGATCAACGCCGACTTCTTCAGTGAGCTCGGATCGCCGGGCGGCGCCTCCAAGGTGGGCCTGACCGAGAACGATCCGCAGTCGGTGAAGGATCTCCCGCCGCAAGGTGAGGACTCCTAACGGCTCGCGCGGAGCTTCGTAAGCGCGTCTCGGCGTTATTGCCCGAATTCCCCTGGGACACCCTGGCAGACGTCACCGCGCTCGCCCGTGCGCACCCCGACGGCATCGTGGATCTGTCGGTGGGCACGCCGGTCGATCCTGTCGCGCCGCTGATCCGCGAGGCGCTTGCCGCGGCCAGTTCCGCACCGGGTTATCCGACGACCGCGGGCACCCCTGCGTTACGCGCGTCGGCGATCGCGGCGCTGAACCGTCGATACGGCATCACCGGACTGGCCGACGACGCGGTGCTTCCGGTGATCGGAACCAAGGAACTGATCGCGTGGCTTCCTACGCTGCTCGGTCTCGGCGCCGACGATGTGGTCGTAGTACCCGAATTGGCCTATCCCACTTACGAAGTCGGCGCGCAACTGGCGGGTGCCCAGGTGGTTCGGGCAGACTCGTTGACGCAGCTCGGACCGCAGACACCCGCGCTGGTCTATCTGAATTCGCCGAGCAATCCCACCGGCAAGGTGTTGGGCGTCGACCACCTCCGCAAGGTGGTCGGCTGGGCCCGCGAGCGCGGCGTGCTGGTCGCGTCCGACGAGTGCTATCTCGGACTCGGTTGGGACGCCCAGCCGTACTCGGTGCTGCATCCCGACGTCTGCGACGGCGACCACACCGGGTTGTTGGCGGTGCATTCTCTGTCGAAGACGTCGTCGTTGGCCGGTTACCGGGCGGGGTTCGTCGCCGGGGATCCGGCGGTGGTCGCCGAGCTGCTGGCGGTGCGCAAGCACGCCGGCATGATGGTGCCGACGCCGATACAGGCCGCCATGGTCGCCGCGCTCGACGACGATCCGCACGAACTTGTGCAGCGCGAGCGGTACGAGAGGCGACGTGCCCTGCTCCTACCCGCACTGCAGTCGGCGGGGCTGACGGTCGACGACTCCGAAGCCGGGCTGTATCTGTGGGCGACCCGCGGCGAGCCGTGCCGCGACACCCTGGCGTGGCTGGCGCAGCTCGGCATTCTGGTGGCACCGGGCGAGTTCTACGGACCGCGCGGTTCACACCATGTCCGGGTGGCGTTGACGGCGACCGACGAGCGGATCGACGCGGCGGTCGCGCGGTTGCGCGGCTGAATCAGCCGCCTGCGTACTCGAATTCGTCGAAGGGCCAAGACTCCGTCAACCAGTCCCGAATGGCCTTGCGTAACGGAGCGTCGAGCTCAGCCACATCGGCACGAACCCAGGATCGAACGCTGGCGCTGCCATCCCGATCGCCGGGGTCGATGTAGACGCAGCCGATGACCCTGTCCGAATCGGGTTCGAGCACCGAGTAGGCGAATGCAACGCGCCGCTCGAACTCGTCGGCGTGCTCTACCAGATCGGCCAGGTTTCGCTCCGCTGAGAATCCTTCGTCGGGCGGCCAGCCCCAACCCTCGAAGCCCGGAGTGGTCTGCAGGTGCGCGATGCTCGACATCCACGCCTCGTGATCTCGAGCGTTGTGGTGTGGGCCGAGCGGTTCGAGCCGGAAGCGCGCGGATCGAAGTTCGGTTGGGACGACGAAGTCGTCGGGGACCAGCGGGGTGGTTCTGGGCTCTTCTGCCACGGCTTCACCTTCGCACGTTGTCGCTAGCTGAGCAGGCCGAGCGACATCGCGGTGGTCACGGCCGCGGTGCGGTCGGAGACCCCGAGCTTGTTGAACGTCCGCAGCAGATGGGTTTTCACGGTGGCTTCGCTGATGTGCAGCTGACGACCGATTTCCGCGTTTGACTCGCCCTTGGCGACGTGGCCGAGCACTTCTACTTCGCGTGCGGAGAGCGCAGCCGAAGCCGGTTGGCGCACAAAGTGAACCAGCCGGTCCGCTACCGTCGGCGCCAGCACCGTCTTCCCGCGTGCGGCATCACGCACGGCGTCGGCCAACGCGGCGCGCGACGTGTCTTTGAGCAGGTATCCCGCTGCGCCCGCTTCCACCGCGCGCAGGATGTCGGTGTCCGACTCATAGGTTGTGACGACGACGATTCTCGTCTGCGGTAGCACCGCCAGGATCCGCTCGGTCGCCGTCACACCGTCGACGTCGGGCATCCTCAGGTCCATGAGAATCACGTCGGGGCGCAGAGATTCGGCCAGCGCGATCGCCTCGGCGCCCGATCCCGCCTCGCCGATGACAGTGAGATCGGGTTCGGCATCGATCATTCCGCGCAACCCTTCGCGAACCACGGGGTGATCGTCGACGAGGAGCACTGTCGTTGGATGTCGCCGGCCTTCCGGCTCCGTTGTCATGCGGGGACCTCGATCGTCACCGTCGTCCCGCCGCCAGGTGTCGGCGTCATCGACATCGTGCCGCCCACCTGCTTGGCTCGGGCCTTCATGCCGCGCAGCCCGAATCCTTCGTTGTAGTCCTCGGCGAGACCAATGCCGTTGTCGGCGACGGACAATCGGACGCCATGCTCGACGGGCGAAAGTGCCACCGTCACCGTGCTCGCTTCGGAATGCTTGCGGATGTTGGCGAACGCCTCCTGCGTGGCGCGCAGTAGGACGACATCGGTCGCCATGCCCAGCGGCGGTAGGTCACCGTCGACGCTGAGCGTGGCCGCGATGCCGGTCTCTGCGGCGAGCCTGTCGCACTGACGTTGGATGGCCGATGGCAATGAACCTTCATGCAACGCCGTCGGAGCCAGCTCGGCCACCATCGCCCTTGCCTCGGCGAGGTTTTCGCGTGCGGTGCTGCGGATGAGTTCGACGTGTCGCTTGGCCGCGGCCGTGTCGGTCTCCAACTCGGGCTCCACGGCCTGCGCGAGCGCAACGATGCTGGTGAACCCCTGAGCCAACGTGTCGTGGATTTCGCGTGCCAGCCTTTCCCGTTCAGTGGCTGCGCCGGCTTCGCGCGACAGCCGAGCGCTCTCGGCCCTGGTCGCCGCCAGCTCCGCGACCAGTGCGGCCAGCTTCTTGCGTTGCTTCATCGACGTCACGATCGTGATCCCGATGACGGGTGCAGCGATCAGCCCGATGAGCGTAAAGGCAATCGCCAGAGGCAGATCGGGCCAACTCGTTCCATAGAACAGCAGCGCGAGGCTGATCGGTACGAAGTTCACCAGGGTCGTCACCACGAGCGCCGCGGGCAGCCGCAACGACGCGAACACGACAGGATAGATCGCCGGCACCGCGGCAACCGCAACCGAGGACGCCGAGAACGCGACGACCCACAGGCCGATGACCGTCGCGAGAAACAGCAGTGTTCGCCAATCGGATTCGCCCCCAAGGATGACACGGGGGCCGAACGCCAATACACACAAGACCATGCCCGCCAAGGCCGCAAGCGCCAGCGGCGCGTTTCCGGGGAAGCGGTCGTCGAGCATGACAACCCCTGCGGCGGCTGCGGCGCACATGCCGAAGACGTAGGCGCCCCACAGCCAGTGCCACTCACCGGAACGCCCGCCGATCATTGGGCGATGCTATCCCTCGCTTGGCACCCAGTTGCCGTGAAAACCGTGCGGGACGCGGGCCGGAAGATGCACGGTCGCGACGGTTTCCAGCGTCTGCCCGTCGAGCAAAACCAGGTCGCTGCGGTTTGTCGAGCGGTCGTAGACGAAGCCCATCGCCACGCCGTCGTCTTCGCCTGCGTCTGGCGTCGACGGCACGAAGACGAATTCCCCGGGTTCGCGCCCCGGCCCGAAGCTCACCCTGTCGGTGCGTTGGGAGGTCAAGTCGTGTTTGAGGATCGCATCCGGCGTCCCCGTCGCACCGTCCGAATAACCGACCGCGTACCCATACCTGTGCTGACGGCCGACCAGTCGCTCGTCGACGCGCGGGAACTCCTGCGCCGCGTCATCGAGCCGTTCGTCGGTGACTCTCCCGGCGGTGAGGTCGACGGTCCACCGGTCCAGCGACGGAGCCTCGGGCACGATGCGGAGTCCGCTGTTGAACACCGACGCGTGGCGCACGACGTCGAGCACGACGCGGTCGGCGTCGTCGTATGCGTTGAGCGGATGGAAGACGTAGCACTGCGGCACCTCGAACCAACGGATCTCGGAGGCGCTGCCCTCGCGAGGCAGCACCCCGACGCGAGCCTGTCGCTCGGGCGCCCACCGGTAGGGCATGCCGCTGCTCGGCGGACCCGAGCGCTCCGATCCACGCATGATCGCGCGCACGACGCGATCGGGGGCGGCGTGGCGCTCGGCCAGCCGCGTCAAGATGTTGGCGACGACCTTGGCGGGCTTGCTGCGCAGTGACCCGCCGAGGTCCAGAGCAACGGGCAGGTCGTAGATCACGACGTACTTCTCGGTCAGTGAGAAGTCGTGCATCATCGTGTGCGCCTTGAGTCGGATGTCGACCGTGCGACGCACCTTCCCGTCGACGCCGGTGACGGTGTACTGAATGATGTTGCCGCGCAAGGGGTTATACGAGACCGCGTGCAGCTCGCCGGTCGCGGGGTCGAGCTTCGGATGCGCGGTGTACCCGCCGAATAGCGTGCCGCAGAAGTCCGACGGCCCGACGGTGTCCAGCTCGTCGGTCAGTTCGTAGGGCCGTACCCCGGACTCCGCGATGGCGAACGTCTTGCCGGCATGACCGATGATGTTGGTGTTGGCCGCGAAGTCGACACCGCCGGTGTGCGCGCCTGCCGGCCAGGTTTCGCCCAACGCGCGGGCGACGGCGGCCGAGCGCACCCACCGATTGCGATACCAATGCGCCTTGCCGTCACGCAGCCGCAGGCCGTGCGCCATCCCATCGCCGAGGAACCAGTGATAGCGAGCCGGGTCCGGGTCTCCCATCGGGTTCGGGCCGATGCGTAGATAGCGGCCGTCGAGGTAGGTGGGAATCATTCCCGTCACGTCGAGATCGATCGCGGTGATCTCCTCCTGCACGGGCGCGTAGTTGCCGTTCAGGTACGGGTTCTCCGTCTCGCGGACGGGCGCTGCAGTGGTCATGCCTTGATGCTGCGCCTATCGGGCCCGGCCGCGCGACCCCCTTGCGGTTGAATTCGGTGTCCATCGACTGGTTGACAGCGATCAGCGCTCGGTGGCACGCAATCCCAACGCGAGCACCAGGCGGTCGTCGGGGTCGTCGAGCGACGTCGACAGCAGCTTTTCGATCCGCCGGACGCGATAGCGCACCGTGTTCGGATGCACATGCAACCGCTGTGCTACCGCCGCGATGTCGCCGAACGCGTCGAGATACGCGTGGAGCGTGTCGGCCAGCATCGGCTCCTGCTCGCGCAATTGCCGCACCCGCGGATCGACCAACCGCGGCTGCCCGGCCACCTGCGAGACGATCTCGTCGAGCAGCACGGTGGTGCGCGCCTCGTCGAGCGAGCTGACCTGTCCGATGGCGCCAGGATGACGTTCGGCGCTGTCGAACACCCGGTCCACTTCGGCGCGTGCCGCTGCCGCTGTGGCCAGCCCTGCCAACGGCGTGGCGATCACCGCGCGCAGCGTCAGCCCGAGTTCGCGTCGCAGCGCCGCAACCATGCCCCGCACCCACGACGTCACCGACGACGCGCCGCCGGTCTTGGGCAGCAGCACATACACCCGCTCGCCGGTCGACGCGATCTGCGCATCGGCACGGAAAGCGCTGGCGCTCAACGCGATCACGTCCGCCGGCACCGAACTCTCAACGCCGACAAAGCCGATCAACGCGGCACGGCCGTCGGCGGTGATACCCAGCTCCCGCGCGATCGCGGCGATGTCGGTGTCTTCCCCCGCCAGACCGAGCAGTTCCTGCACGCGCACGGTGTGCGTCGACGGCGTCGCCGCCAGCCGCGACATGATGCGTGCCGCCAGCACCGCGCCGCCCCGCAGGATGTCCTCGACATCGTCTGCCAGCGGTGCCGAACCCTGTTGCAGCCAAATGGTTCCCGCGTACCCGGGCCTTCTGCGTGAGTCGGTCGGGGGCAAATGGATGCCGACCGCGAGGCGCGGTCGAAGACCCAGCTCCGGGCGTTCGGCCACTCGGACGACGTCGCCGCTGGCGCGCAACGCGTCGAAAATACCCCACTGCCCAATCCATTCCAGGTGTTCGGGCGGGCCCGCGCGGCCGAGGATCGTCAGCCTGCGTAGCTCGTCGGCCTCGTCGCTGGACGCCGAGTAAGCCAGCATGTGCGAGTCCGCGTCCTCGATGCTGATCATGCCGCGGGTGCGATCGGCGATCGACTGCGCGAGGCCGAACAGGTCGGTGCCGGAGTCGTACTGTGGATCGCCGCGGTCGCCGTGGTGCTCGAACGCGTGGTTCACGAGTTTGTACAGCAGCTCCCATCGCGCCTGCGGGTCCACGGCGACCACCGCGATGCCGAGCGCGACCGCTCGCTTGATCGCGGCGGCCGACGGCTCCTTGACGAAGATGGCAGCGGGGACGCGTCCGCTCTGCTGCCCAATCCAGCGCACCGCGTCGGCGTCCGACACGCCGAGCAGGAAGAAGAGGTCGGCCGAGCCGGGCCCGACCGCGAGGCCGAGTCGGACGTCGTCGGCGTCGACGAGCGCCACCGAACCGACCGGCATGTCCAGGCCGCGCGGTGCCTCGACCAGCGTCACCATCGTGCGATCGAGGGCGAGCAGAAGCTGGCCGAGACCCAACCCTGGAGTCTGCACAGCCATGCCGCACTCCTTTGTCCGATTCGACTATAGATGCTCGGCGGTGTTGTCCGATCGGCCATGTGTTGCGCGTCGCATTCCGGGGATCCTTGCTGCATGGACGCCATCACCGACGTGCCCTTCCCGGCCAACGAGCCGATCCACGATTACGCCCCTGGTTCGGGTGAACGCACCCGGCTCACCGAACAGCTTCGGACGCTTGCCCAAGACCCCATCGACCTGCCGCACGTCATCGGCGGCAGACACCGCATGGGCGGCGGCCAGCGTGTCGACGTGGTCCAGCCGCATCGCCACTCCGCGAGGCTGGGCACTTTCACGAACGCCGAGCATGCCGACGCATCCGCCGCGATCGAAGCGGCGATGGCCGCCAAGGCGGAGTGGGAGGCCACCCCGTTCGACGAGCGTGCCGCAGTGTTCCTGCGCGCCGCCGACCTGATGGCCGGACCGTGGCGGGAGAAGATCGCCGCGGCCACCATGCTCGGCCAGTCCAAGACCGCCTATCAGGCCGAGATCGACTCGCCGTGCGAGCTCGTCGACTTCTGGCGATTCAACGTCGGGTTCGCACGGCAGATCCTTGCGCAGCAGCCGATCAGCAGTCGTGGTGTGTGGAACCGCACCGACTACCGGCCGCTGGAGGGCTTCGTCTACGCGATCACACCGTTCAACTTCACGGCGATCGCGGGCAACCTGCCTACGGCGCCGGCGTTGATGGGCAACACGGTGGTGTGGAAGCCATCACCGACGCAGACGTTCGCCGCGTACCTGACCATGCAACTGCTGGAGGCGGCCGGTCTGCCGCCCGGTGTGATCAACCTGCTGGCGGGTGACGGCATCGCGGTTTCCGATGTGGCCCTTGCGGATCCGCGTCTGGCCGG
>Ga0075364_10001394_pt1 | contig 13070 bp, 10 predicted proteins | sample EndMetdeltDD1764_FD_71517 | JGI IMG/M metagenome (GOLD analysis project Ga0075364, IMG submission 71517) | Populus endosphere microbial communities from Tennessee, USA - Endosphere MetaG P. deltoides DD176-4 | ecosystem: Host-associated > Plants > Roots > Endosphere | place: USA: Tennessee... | reverse complement strand
GCACCGCGACATCCGCAAGGCGATCTACGGCGACGACTACCTCGGACCTCCCGGCAACTAGAGGCGACGGCCAGCGACTCCTGTTTCTCGGCAGCCGCGGGAACACACGATGGTGCCTGTTCGTGTAGTCATCGACGTCAGCAGGAACCTGCCGCCGCGGAGCCGTCCGCTGGCGGCAGACACACTCGCGAACATTTTCGGCGGCTGCGTGGCCCAGGGAGGCGCCTGCACGTCCGTCCAGGACTGCTGCCAGGTCTCCGTACCGCCCGGAGACTACGTCCTCTGCTACTTCTACCGCGGCCACGGCGGTTTCGTGGCCGGCTACTGCACGCGCTCGTCGGTCGTGTACGGACGCTGACGACCCGAATCCGTCATCCCGCTTTCAGAACGGCCGCCGGATCGAGGCGCATCGCCCGGCGCGCCGGAACGACGCACGCGGAGAAGCCGACCAGCGCGAGCACGCCCGCGACCGCCAGCAGCGTCACGGCATCGGTGGGCGCCGTGCCGACCAGGACACGTTTCAGCAGTTGGCCGATGCCCACGGCGCCGGCCATCCCGATCGTCAGCCCGATTCCAAGCTGCCAGGCCGCGCTCCGTGTGATGAGCCACCAGATGTGCGCCGGCCGGGCGCCAAGCGCCATGCGCACGCCAATCTCACGTGTCCGTTGCGCCGCGGCGTAGGCCGTGACGGCAAAGAGCCCGACCGTCGCGAGCAGCAGCGCGACGACGGCGAACATCACGAACATCGTTCCGAACACCCGCATCCCCGTCCGCTCGTCCGTGCGTTCCAGCAGATCGTCGAGCGCCATGACCTCGAACAGCGGGAGATCGGGATCGACGGCGCGAACCTGCTCGCGCAGCGCCGACACGATGGCACCCGGACCGGCATTCGATCGTGCCACGACGTTCGACCGCGCCGACGGATTGCTCCCGTACGACACGTAGACGACGCCGTCGCGTCCGCTCGCGTCGTTCGTGCTGCTCTGCCGGATGTTCGGCGCAATACCCGCGATGGTGAACCACTCGGGCGCGGCAGGCACGCCACCGGCCGGCGTCAGCCGGATGCGCCGGCCGATCGGATCCTCGCCAGGGAACAGCGTGGCCGCGAGCCATTCGTTCACGAGGACAGATGGCGCGCCGTTCTTCGCATCGGACAGGGACAGATCCGATCCGCGGACGGGGCCTCGGCCAAACGTCTGGAAATAGCGTGGACCCGCCGTGACGACCAGCACCCGCGGGCGCCGCGGCTCCCGCCCGATCGTTTCGTGGTCGAGCCACAGGTTGCGCGCGCCGCCGCCTCCGAACGGAGCATGACTGACCAGGCCGGCGTCGACGCCGGACATGGCGGCGAGACGATCGTCGAGCTGCTGGTAGAAGCGCGCGCGGTCGGCCGCCGTCGGATATTTCGCGTCGGGGAGATCCATGGACGCCCACGTGACGCCGCCGGTGCTCACGCCGGGATCCATCCGGTACTGGGCGACGAGGCTGCGCAACATCAACCCTCCCCCCGTGAGCAGGATCGGCGTCAACGCCAGCTGAAACACGACGAGGCCGTGTGTCCAGCGGCGGCTGCGCCCGGTCCCGGCGGTCGTGCGGCCTGTCTCGGTCAGCATGCCGGCAATCCCCACCTTCGACATCTGCAGCGCCGGCACGAGGCCGAAGAGCAGCGCGGTCGCAAGCGTCATCCCCGACGAGAAGGCGAACACCCGCTGGTCCGCGGTGAAGCGAATCCAATACGGAAGCTCGCTGCCGCCGAGCGCGCCGTAGATGGCACGAATCGCGGTGAGCGACAGCGCCCACCCCGCGGCGCCGGCCAGCGCGGCAAGCAGAAGACTCTCGATCAGGAGCTGCCGGACGACCTGGCCGCGGCCGGCGCCGATGGCGATGCGGACGCTGATCTCGTGCGTGCGCGCCGCCGCGCGCGCGAGCAGGAGGTTGGCGACATTCGCGCACGCCATCAGCAGGATGGCGGCGACTACGCCCATCAGGACCGGAAGCGTGGACCGGCCGCGGTTGCCGACCGATCGCTCGTGATACGGCACCACGATCGGAACGACGTCGCGATTCGTCTCGGGATACTCAGCCGCCAGCGCGCCGGCGATGCCGCGCAATTCGACGGCGGCCTGCTCGAGGCTCGAGCCGCGGGCGAGCCGGCCGAAGGCGCTGAGGTCGCGCGATCCGCGGCCGGCGAGCATCCGGTCCGGCAGCAGCGCCAGGGGCTGCCACAACCGTGAACGGGTCGGAAAGCTGAAGTCCTCCGGCATGACGCCGACCACGACCGACGGCACGCCGTTCACGCGGATCGTGCGTCCGAGGACATCGGGATCCGATGCGTAGCGGCTTTGCCAGAGCGAATACCCCAGGATCACGACCGGCGTAGCGCCGCGGCGATCGTCGTCCGGGGAGAACTGGCGTCCGAGGAAGATTGGCTGCCGCAGCACGCCGAACGCATTTGCCGAAATGTACGATCCGACGAAACGCTCCGGCGCCAGATGCTCGTCGCCGACGTTCATCGTCGTTTCCCGCATGGCGCCCAGCCCGTCGAAGGCCCGGGCCGCCGCGCGCCAGTCCTCGAAATCGGCGAATGAGACCCCGGCGGTGAGCGTGCGGGCGTTGGCCGTACGGATCCCGACCGCGACGATCCGGTCCGCCTCTTCGAACGGCAGGGCCCGCAGGAGGATGGCGTTGACGATGGTGAACACCGTGGTGTTGGCGGCGATGCCGATCGCGAGGGCGGCCACGGCGGCGAGCGTGACCCAGCGCTCCTTGATCAGCATCCGGGCCGCGAAACGCACGTCGCGCGCCGTCGCCTCGAGCCATCCGAACGATCGGATCTCGCGGTAGATCTCCTTCGTCTGCGTGACGCCGCCGAAATCACGCCGGGCGGCGCGGTACGCCTCCTCCGGCGAGAGCCCCTGGCGGACGTACTCGTCGGCGGCTTCCGCCAGATGGCCCGCGATCTCGTCGTCGAGGTCGCGATCCCCGGACCCGGGCCGGCCCAGGGACCGGAGCCGCGAGAGGAGCACCCGCAGGCGCGTCACGAGGACGCCTCCGGAATCTTCAGGAAGCGCTCCACGATGCTCGCGGCGCGCTGCCACTGCGCTTCCTCCTTCTCGAGCTGCCTGCGCCCGTCTCGAGTCAAGGCGTAGATTCTCACGCGGCGGCCGCTCTCCGATTTCCCCCACTTGGACGAAATCCACCCGAGCTGCTCCAGCTTGAGCAGGGCGGGATAGAGCGTGCCCTGATTGAGCGCGAGCTGGTCGCCGCTGATCTGTTCGATCCGCCTGGCGATCAGGTACCCGTGCAGCGGGCCCATGGCCTCCAGCGTCTTGATCACCATCAGGCCGAGCGTGCCGTAGAGGACGTCGCTCTTGTCGGGAGTCACGGACGCATCCTTCGCATATGTTGGAAGCCTACACCTTGCACCTGTTGGTAGTCAACTGCTCTCACGGCGCCCGCAGGGACGCGCGGTACCTTCGAACGGCTTGCGCCGCCCCCCTCCGAGGTGGCAAGCTCCTCTGCTCTGGCGATGACAGCACCCCCGGATCGAGCGGCGTCGCCACCCGACGCGGACCACGGCGACGGGGAAGTCACGGCGCTGCTGCGCCGGGCGCACCTCGAGCGGCGCGAGGCCCTGGATGCCCTGGTGCCGATCGTCTACGACACCCTGCGCCGCATCGCGCGGCAGCAGCTGGCGGGCGAGCGGCGCGCGCACACGCTGTCGGCGACGGCGCTGGCGCACGAGGCCTACGCGCGGCTGGTGGGCCTGACGCGGATCGAGTGGCGCGACCGCGCCCACTTCTTTGCCGCCGCCGCCGGCGCCATGCGCCGCGTGCTGATCGACTACGCCGCGGCGCGCAACGCGCACAAGCGCGGCTCCGGCGCGATCGCCGCGGACGTCGATCTCGACGGGATCGTCGCCGACGAGCGTCTCGACGATCTGCTGACCGTGCACGACGCGCTGACGCGCCTCGAAGCGGTCCACGCCGGCGCCGCCCGCGTCGTGGAGTGCCGTGTGTTCGCCGGCATGACGATCGAGGAAACGGCGGCGGCGCTCGACGTCTCGCCCGCCACGGTGAAGCGGCACTGGGAGCTCGCGCGGGTCTGGCTGGGCATGCACCTGAAAGCGGCGGACCGGTGAAGACGGAATCGAGCGCCCACCTTCGCCAGGGCTACGGTGGGCAGGCGACCGCTCGCGATCGATGGGATCGGCTGGCCGTCCTCTTCGAAGGCGCGCTCGCGCTCCCGCCCGCCGAGCGCGACGCCTACCTGCACGAGAACTGCACCGATCCGGGCATCGCCGCGGAAATCCGCGCCCTGCTGTCGGCGCGGGTGACGGAGGCGGGCCCGATCGAGCGCGTGATGGCCGCGCTCGGATCATCAGCCGGACACGACTCGCGCGAGCGGGCGCCGCGCTCGCAGGTCGGTCCGTACGAGCTGCTGCGCGAGATCGGCCGTGGCGGCATGGGCGTCGTGTATCTCGCCCGCCGCGCCGACGGCGCCTATCAACGGCTGGTCGCGCTCAAGCTGGCGCGCGCTCCCGTGATCGACGCGACGCTGCGCGCGCGCTTCCTCGCCGAGCGGGACATCCTCGCCGGTCTCGCGCATCCCAACATCGCGACGCTGTTCGACGGCGGCGTGACCGAAGACGGACTGCCGTACTTCACGATGGAGTACGTGGACGGCCAGCCGATCGACGCCTACTGCGACGCCAACGCGCTCGATCTGCCCGCGCGCATCCGGCTGTTCGTCCGGACGTGCGGAGCGGTCGCCGCCGCCCACCGCGCGCTCGTCGTCCATCGCGATCTGAAGCCCACCAACGTCCTGGTCACCGAAGGCGGCGACGTCAAGCTGCTCGACTTCGGCATCGCGAAACTGCTGGCGATGGACGCTCCCGATCGCGCCGCCGACACCGCCACCGATTCGCGGGTCATGACGCCGGCCTATGCCAGCCCGGAACAGGTGATCGGGACGCCCGTCTCGACGGCGACCGACGTCTACGCGCTGGGCCTGCTGCTCTACGAGCTCCTCTGCGGGCGCCGGGCGCACCGGCTCGAGTCGCGCGGCGCCGCGCACCTGGAACAGGTGATCGTGCAGGCCGATCCGCTGTCGATGGCGGATGCCCTGACCCGTCCGGGCCCCGAAGGCGATTCGTCCACCGCGGAGGCGATTGCGACCGCGCGGCAGACGACGCCGGCGCGGCTGGCGCGCCAGCTGCGTGGAGACCTCGCGCGGATCGCCGAGGTGGCGCTGCGCAAGGATCCCGATCGGCGGTACGCCACCGCCGCGCATCTCGCCGAGGATCTCGAGCGGCATCTCGACGGACGCCCGGTGCTGGCACGGCCGCACTCGGTGATCTATCGCGCGTCGCGCTTCGCGCGGCGCCATCGCCTGGCCCTGACAGCCGCGGCGATCGTCGCGGCGACGCTGGTGGGCTACACGGTGCTGAGCGTGCGCCACGCGCGCGAGATGGAGCGGGCGGCGGCGCGGGAACGGCAGGAGGCCGCGAGGGCGCGCGAGGTCGCCGACTTCGTGGTCGCCCTCTTCGAAGCGAGCGATCCGAACGTCATCCAGAGCCGCGACGCGCCCGTGGAACGGATGCTCGAACAGGGACTGCAGCGCACCGACGCGCTGGCCTCGCAGCCGCTGCTGCAGGCCCGCCTGCTGAACGCCATCGGGCGCGCCTACTTCAACTTCGGGAAGTTCGACGCCTCCGCCAGAATCGCGACCCGCGCTTTGGCCGCCAGCCGCACGGGCGGCGGCGATCGGCATCCCGACGTCGCGCGCGACTACCGCCTGCTCGGCCTGGCCACCGGCCAGCTCGGCAAGCAGCAGGAGGCCGCCGCCCTGTTCCGCAAGGCGCTCGACATCCACCGCGCCGGCGGCGATCCCACGGGGGTCGAAACCGCGGCGGACCACAACCACCTGGCGCTCGCGCTCGCGCAGACCGGCCAGCTCGAAGAAGCGGAGCGCTACGCCTCCGAATCGGTCGCCGCGCGCCGCCGGCTGCTGCCACCGGGACACGAGGACACCGCGACGAGCCTGTCGACGCTCGCGCTCGTGCTCCAGCGTCAGGGCCGTACGCGCGAGCCGGTCGAGTTGTACCGCGAGGCGTTGGCGATGCGCATCGCTCGCCTGGGCGAACGCCACGCCGAGGTGGCGCGGGCGCGGCAGAATCTCGCGACGGCGCTGTACCGGATCGCGGGCTATGACGAGTCCGCTCGTGAGTTGACCCGGGCGCTGGAGACCTATCGGGCCGTCTATGGCGAGCGTCATCCGAGTATCGCCACCACGCTGAACACCCTGGCGACCGTCGAGTCGGACCGCAACCGGCTCGCCGAAGCCGTTCGGCTCGGCACCGCCGCACTGGAGATGCGGCGCGAGCTGCTCGGGCCGCAGCACCCGTCGACGCTCGTCGCGCAGGCGAACCTCGCCAACTATCTCGACACCATGGGCCGCCTGGCCGAGAGCGAGGCGATGCTGCGCGACGTCGTCGCGAAATCCGCCGGACTGCCGCCGCAGACGATGAGCCTGTCGCAGCCGCAGTTGAAGGCCAACCTGGCGAGCACGCTCAGGAAGCGCGGCAAGCTGACCGAAGCGGAAGCGATGATTCGCGGCACGCTCACGACGCTGACGAAGGATGTCAGCCCGTTCACCGAAGCGTCGCTGCTCTCCGTCCTCGGCATGGTCCTGATCGATCAGCGGCGCGACGCCGAAGCGGCCGTGGCGCTGCAGCGCGCGCTCGACATCCGCAGCGCGCGTCTGAGGCCCGATCACCCGAACGTGGTCGTCACGCGCAAGGAGCTCGACGCCGTCAGGCGCCGGCTGGAGAAAAAGTAGGGCCGGACGAAAGGCTTGACGCGTCTGTGATGTTGTTCCCTGCGCCCTCTGCGAGCTTCGCGATCTCCCATGAAATCGTGACGTGACTGTCGCCGCGAGAGTGTTGAGCCGATCCAGCCGCGAATCCAGCCTATAGGGACAGTCGCACCCGTCGATCCGCAATTCCGCCAGACCGGCGGCGTGCCGAGGAGTGTCCATGTCTCTCATCGTCCGAGGAGTGTGTGTCTTCCTTCTCGCAGTACTTCTGGCGGCGCCCGCTCGCGTTGCCGCCGTCGGCAACCCGGATCCGGTGCGCGCGTGGAATGAGCTGGCGCTCACGACTGTCCGCACCCTGCGCTTGAGCGACGCCCAGGCCGCGCGGCTCTACGCCATGGTCAACGTGGCGATGTACGACGCCGTGAACGGGATCCTGATCCGCCGCGGCAAACCCGAGAGCCGGCATCAGGCGCTCGTAGCGGCCGACACGGCGCCGCCGTACGCCAATCCCGCCGTCGCGGCCGCGGCGGCGGCGCATGCGGTGCTCGCCGGCGAGCAGCCATCGCTGGTCGCCGTCTACGACGAGCAGCTGGCGCGCGACCTGTCGTTCGGCCACAACGGCCGGGAGTGGGGCGCCTGGGTCGGCGCCCAGGTGCGGGCCCTGCGCACCGGCGACGGCTCGACGCCGAACGAATCACAGCCGGGCACTACCGCTCCGGGGAGCTTTCGCGGCACCTGGTCGGGCGTGCAGTTCCGCAACCTGAGACCGTTTGCAATTGCCAGTGCGGCGCCTTACGTGGGATCGGGCCCGCCGGCACTCGACAGCCTGCAGTACGCCGCCGCCTTCGCGGAGGTGAAAGTGCAGGGCAACATCGCGATCGCCGACGCGGGAGCGACGGCGACCTACAACTTCTGGAGTCTGGGCGCCGGCACGTCGCAGCCGCCCGGTGCGTGGATGCAGGTGGCACTCGCGGTCACGGCGGACTCGCCGCTGCCGCTGCCGGAGATGACGCGGCTGTTCGCGCTGCTCGGCATGGCGCTGAGCGATTCCGTCGCGCCCACCGTGACGACGAAGTACGTGTATCACTCGTGGCGTCCGACGACGGCGATCCAGGAAGCGGATACCGACGGCAACCCGTACACCGAGGCGGAGCCGGGATGGTCGGCGAGGGCGGGCGGGCCCGGCACGTCGCCGGAGTACTGGTCGGGCCACAGCTCGTTCAGCGCGGCGGGTGCGGCGATGCTCGCCGCGTTCTACTGTGCCGACGACATTCCGTTCGAGCTGGCGACCGACTCCGCGGCTCCCGGCGAGGTCCGCCGCTACGCGAGCTTCTCCCAGGCGGCGGCCGAGGCCGGCCGGTCGCGCCTCGACGGCGGACTCCATTTCCGCTTCAGCGATCGCGACGGGCAGGCCTCGGGGCGCGCGGTCGCCGCGGAGATCGCCGCCACGGCGCTGCTGCGCCAGCACGGCCAGACGCATTTCGGACGGTGCCCGCGCTGAGCGTGCGCGCCATATCTCGACATCACATGCAGGAGAGGAGTCCATCATGTCTCTCAAGCTCGGCGATCTGGCGCCGGCGTTCACAGCCGACACCACTCACGGCGTCATCGACTTCCACGAATGGCTCGGCAACCGGTGGGGCGTGCTGTTTTCCCACCCGCGCGACTTCACGCCGGTCTGCACCACCGAGCTCGGGCTGCTCGCCTCGCTCGCGCCGGAGTTCGAACGGCGCGGCGTGCGGGTGATGGGCTTGAGCGTCGACGGTCTCGAGGCCCATCGCGAGTGGTCGAAGGACATTCTCGCGGTGACCGGCCACGCGCCGAACTTTCCGATGATCGCCGATCCGGACCGGCGCATCGCGATGTTGTACGGGATGCTCGATCCCGGCGCCGCCGACACGGCGACGGTCCGATCGGCGTTCGTGATCGGGCCGGACAAGCGAATCAAGCTGACGCTGACGTATCCCGCGAGCACGGGCCGGAATTTCCTCGAGCTGCTGCGCGCGATCGACTCGCTGCAGCTGACCGCGGCACACCAGGTGGCGACGCCCGTCAACTGGCGCCCCGGGGAAGACGTCATCATCGTCCCCGGCGTCTCGGATGCCGCCGCGCGCGAACGCTACCCTGAAGGGTGGCGGGCGCCCACGCCGTATCTCCGCTACGTGCCGGCGCCGAAGGCGAGATAGCGACGCCGACGGACCCGGTTGTCCCGCAGGCCGGCGGGCTTCACTGCGGATAGGTCCGCCGGCCGAATTTGATGACGTTCCAGTAGGTCTGGACCATCGGCATGTAGATGTTCGCGAGCGAATGATTGCCCCAGTCGTCCCACGTCTGCCACACGAAGGTCGCCTCGCTGCCGACGTGCACGTACGGATCTGAAGGTGACACTGGTTCGAGTGACACCATCGCCGGAACGAAGTCACACAGATTCGCGAATCGCATGGTCACCGGCACCTGCGGCCTGTACGCGTTGGCAAACGACAGGTCGCCCACGTGCAGGCTGCCGAAGGTCATCACCGGCGTGGCCTTCGGGAGCAGTCCGCTCACCACGCCGTCGAGCGCCGCCAGCGTCACCATCGCCCCGCCGAGACTGTGTCCGCCCAGCAGCCACGGGATGCCTGGCGCGGTCGCCGATGTCGCCCGGATCGCGCTCAAGCACGATGCGGCCAGCGAGGTCACCGTGTCGAAATCGGTGTTCACGTAAAGGGCGAATAGGTACGAGTTCACGTTGCCGTAACTCTGCTTCGACCACCAGTTCTGGCTCGGCAGCATGCACGGCGTGTTGTTGCCCCACCCGAGCAGATCGTACCCAGCCTCTTCCGGCGTCACGGTTCCGCGCAGCGCGAGAAGGTTGTGCGAATTGTCATTGGCCGTCGCCGTGAACCCGAACAGTTGATACCCTTTTGCCGGCGTGCCGACTGGAGTCGGGCCGACGCACGGCTGCGGTGCGCCGTCGGCGGCGCGGGCGTAGGCCGCCGGTTGACGGTCGACCTCGAATTGCCCTTTCGCCTTCGACGCGACGTACGCTGCCGCCCGCGTCTGCGCCTCCGGTACCGAGAACGGATTCACATTGGGGTCGAACTCGTAGACAAGAATCTTGTTGAAGGAATGGTACCCGGCGAGCTTCGGCGGCAGGTTCTTGCCGTTGTTGTAGGCGGCATAGGCTTCGCAGATGCCTTGCGACAGCCGGATCGCGGCCTCCTGCGTCGTCAGGCCGGGCGCGAGCGCCGCTGCGAAAGCGTCGTCCGGCGAATCATCAGCGATGGACATCGGATTCCTCCCAGGTCCTGCTGATGATGACATGCGGAATCAGCGGCCGCCGCAGCGTGTCAGTGTTCGTCCGACACAGGTCCGCTGGCGGGGCTGGTTTCACCACGCCGCCGAGTACGAACATCTGTAATGGAGGTCCGGCTGCCTGTTGCACCCGATGCTCGGGCAGCACAGCGAGGCGCGCGGATCGCAGTTGCCGGCAGTCTGGCAGCCGCCGAATACGTTCGACAGGGCGTCGGCCGACAGCCCCCGCGGACGGGAGGGAAGGTCGCGATCGAGCTCAATCACCGGTCGTCTGTTCATCGCACTCCTCCAGTACGTAGGCCGGGTCTTCAGACCCGGCGACCATCTGAACTACACGCCGGACGGGCGCGAAGTTGGCAGAGTCCGTCCACCTATTCGAGGTCCCGGACCAGGCCCTCCTGGAACCGGCGGAGCAGCCGGATGATCCGCTCGAACAGCGCCGTCGAGGTGAGCAGCACGTGATGCTCGTCCACGGTAAGCGTCCGTTCGCCGCGGACGAGGCCGTGCCGGATGCGCTCCATCACGGCGCCGCGGTCCCCCGTCAGCTGCCCGAGGAGGTCGACGTTGATCGCGTCCGGCTCGCGGATCGCGTCCGCTGCCGTCAGCAGGATGACGTGCAGCGCCTCCGCGAGGCTGGCGCTGAGCGCCGCCACCTCGCCCGACCGCCCCGCGCGTCCGATCATCCCGGTCAGTTCGCGCACCGCGTCGATGAGCGATCGCAGCAGCTGGCCGCGCGCGGCCAGCGCGGCTGCCCGATTGCGCTGGGACGGCGACGCGAGGTCGGCAACCGCGGCCAGATGACGATCGACGTGCTGCAGCATCTGCACGCTGTCGCGGTGCAGCGCGGCGGCGCGAGCGGGCGCGGCCGCGCGGGTCTCTTCGCGGACCTCGTCGAGATAGGCCGGCAGGCGCTCGGCCAGCGACGCCAGCTGCCGCGCGGCGAGATCGAGCGCGGTTGCCGGGTCCGCGGGCGCGGCGTTCGCGCCGAAGACCGACTGCAGCCAGCGCGGCGTCGTCCAGGCCATCAGGAAGTCCTCACAGGTTCAGCTGCTGCGTGCTGATGTAGTAGTAGAGCCCGCGGTTCGCCATCAGCTCGTCGTGGGTGCCCTTCTCGACGATCGCGCCGCGATCGAGCACGACGATCAGATCGGCGTGGCGGATCGTCGACAGGCGATGCGCGATCGTCAGGATCGTCCGCCCGGCGAAGACCGAGTCGAGATTCTGCGTGACGCGCTGCTGCGACTCGGTGTCGAGCGCGGACGTCGCTTCGTCGAGCAGCACGATGCGCGGCTGCTGCAGGATGGCGCGGGCGACGGCGATCCGCTGACGCTGGCCGCCGCTCAGGTTCTTCCCCTCCTCTTCGACCATCGTCTGATAGCCGTCGGGCAGGCGGGTGACGAAGTCGTGCGCGTAGGCCGTCACGGCGGCGCGCTCCACCTCCGCCTGCGCCGCATCGGGCCGCGCCTGCGCGATGTTGTCACGCACGCTGCCGTGGAAGAGGAACGGGCTCTGCGGCACGACGGCGAACTGCCGGCGCAGCGACGGCAGCCAGACGTCGGCGAGATCGAACCCGTCGACGAGGACCCGGCCGGTGGTCGGACGATACAGGCCGAGCAGCAGCTTGATGAGCGTCGACTTGCCCGATCCGCTGCGCCCGACGAAGGCGACCCGCTGTCCGCTGAGGATCTCGAGGTCCACGTTCTGCAGGGCGTTGTGCCCGTCGGGGTCGTAGCGGAACGTCACGTCGTCGAAGCGGATGTGTCCACTGAGCGCCGGCAGCACGATCAGATCGTCGCCCGGCTGCTCCGGCGCTTCCGGCTCGCTCTCGTAGACGTCGTTCAGCCGTTCGACGGCGTTCAGCGTCTCCTGCAGGAGATCCCACGCCGAGACCAGCTTGCTGACGGGGGCCAGCGCGCCGTTCACGAGCACGGTGAAGGCGACGAGGCCGCCGATCGTCAGCTGGCCGTCGAGGACGAACCGCGCGCCGACGAACAGCACGGCGATGGAGCCGGCCGCGTTGACCACCTGGCTGGCCGAGGCGGAGGCGATGCCGTACTTGAGCGTGGCGAAGTAGGCGTTGGTGAAGCGCGCGAAGAGGTTCTCCCACGCGGCGCGCACCGTGTGCTCGACGCCGAGCGTGCGGATCGTGCGCAGGCCGTGCAGCGACTCGATGGTGTGGCTCTCGAGGTGGGCGCCGCGCTCGAAGACCTCGCGGTAGCCCTGCTGCAGCTTCGGCGTCAGCACGTAGACGTTGACGAAGTGCAGGACGAAGCACGCCGCGGCGACGGCGGTGAGCCACGCGTTGTACGAGAGCATCAGCCCGAAGTAGAGGACGGCGGTCACCGCGTCGATGAGGATCTCGACGCCGGTGGTCGTGAAGAACGACGTGATGCGCGCGTTCTCCTCGAGGCGGCTGACGACGTCGCCGACGCGCCGCCGTTCGAAGAACGGCAGCGGCAGCCGGAGCACGTAGGCGTAGAAGTCGGCCATCAGGCGGAGGTTCACGCGGTACGAGACGAACATCAGCAGGCGCTGCCGCGCCCACGAGACCGCCGCCTGCAGGATGACCGCGGCCGTGACGCCGCCGAGCGCCGCCCACAGCCAGCGGCCGCGCTGCGGCACGATGACCTCGTCGACGACGAACTTCGAGAACATCGGCAGCAGCAGCGCCAGGACCTGGATGATCAGCGACGCCAGCCCGATCTCCACGATCGCGCGCCGGTGATCCGCGACGTAGGGCGCGAACTGCGCCAGCGTGGGCCGCGATTGCTCGACGGCGGCGAACGCCGGCGTCGGACGCATGAAGATCGTGTAGCGCGTCCAGCCCTTCGAAAACTCCTCGGGCGTCATCGTCATCACGCCGCCGCCCGGGTCGGCGACGACCACGCGGCGATCGTCCACGGCGTGGACGACGATCCAGTGGTAGCCGCGCCAGTTGACGAGCGCCGGCAGGTGATTGC
>Ga0075364_10001393_pt1 | contig 13072 bp, 10 predicted proteins | sample EndMetdeltDD1764_FD_71517 | JGI IMG/M metagenome (GOLD analysis project Ga0075364, IMG submission 71517) | Populus endosphere microbial communities from Tennessee, USA - Endosphere MetaG P. deltoides DD176-4 | ecosystem: Host-associated > Plants > Roots > Endosphere | place: USA: Tennessee... | reverse complement strand
CGGGGTTGATCGCCAGCAAAACGAAAAACCGCAACATGTTCCCCTGCGTTTTGCAGGAGGACTGAATGTTGCTGTTTTTTTGTCTAAGTTATTGATCTGGCTAAGATCAAAAATGGAATGGTGCCCAGAAGAGGGCGGGTCTCACTCTCGATAGCGATATTGATTTCATTGAGCTTTTCCTTATTTTTGAATTGCAATGTGTATCAGTCATGCGTATCACGTCAACTCAGCAGCGCAGTGCGCTGGTTCACGTGTAGGGGGACATACTTATGACTATTGAAGTGGGTAAAGTTGCAGTTCTCGAGATGGGCCATGGCGGCATTTATGTTCGGTTTGGAAGAAATGAAATTTGTTGGAATAAAAGCCTTGGACTGACGATATCCTATTACTCATTAAAAACCCGCACATATAAATCAGGTGTCTTTCGAATGGGCTTAGTTCCCGACTGACTAGCGCGGCTTATTAGCTGATTACAAATTTAAGAAACGAAAGGCCACGCTGATTTAAGCTGTGGCCTTTATCATAACCTCTGTTGAAGGGGGGCGAAGCGGCTCAAGGGGGGGCTGGATGGAGTCTAGCGCTGTGTCTCAACTTCTTTTGGAAGCTCTTTCGAGGGCGTGGCATCGACGCGAACACGCAGTGAACGTTTTCCCAGCTTTTGCTTGACGTGAGGCGAATCGCTCCCTTACGGCGAGACCATGACCAAAAAGAGAACAAACCCTCGCCCAGCGCTTCCGTCGGCAAAGTCCGTTGGGCGCAGCCCATAGAATGCCTTTAAAACCCATCCAGAATGGCCCTGAGAGGCACATAGGCCATTCAATTCGAAAACATGTGCGTACTTCACTGTGCGCCTCAGTGATCATTTATGACGATTCTAGCGGGTATCTTTGAAATGCCGCTTGTAAGCAGATGTCGTTAAAGGTATTTAAGAAAATGCAAGCAAATGCCCGCCTTCGGCTTCACCCACAACGGTGACGTTTAGGAGAGCTTCGGTGAAGTCATCACCGTGGAGGCGGCAAGCCTATCTTGTCCTGTAAAGGAAAGGAGAGGGCCATGCGAGTTGCTTGCCCTTTATACCGTCCAGTTTCAGTCATTGACTACTGGCGGTTCCGACTGGGGCAGTGGGAACATGTTGTTTCACACTGCCGACGCTGGCCGCGCACCACCGCGAACAACGCCTGAAACCCAGCGGATATCCCGAGACTTGCCCCGCTTCGGCGGGGCTTTTTCGTTCTGATATTCAAATCAGAATGCAAAATTAATAACGGGTAGAGCGAATCTTGACAAGGGCAAATCGAGTCAACCCCTTGACGTCAATTGTCCACCGCAAAAAATCATGTAAATTAGGCTTGAAATCCAGCAACTTAAAAATCGGTTGGTGCGTCGATATTTTTAGTCAATAGAATAAGCTGTGGACATCGGGGAAAGTCTTCAAGAAAATTCGCAAGATATATCCGTCAGCAGAAAAGGGAGGCGCTGAACGGACTGCGCATTCGCTCCTCCTAAAAATGCTCAGAACGGGGTGCGATTGCGTCTCTGTCTAGCTCATTCGTGGGATGAGCGCCATCAGTCACTTTACTCTTGGTCCAGCTTTGCCCTTCAACGTTGCAAACATTTGCATCGATTAACGACTTTTCACTAGGAATTGCACAGGCCAACTTGCGCGCAGCCGCCCGCAGGTATCGCTGGAAATGGCTATTGGCCTAGAAGCGGCGGCTTTCAGCGATTTGCGCAATAAGAGTTCCCCACTGGAATATTCATTCGACAATCCGAACTCGCAAGGCTCAAATAAATGGAAGATCGTCTCCAAGGTGTGAACATTGCACCTTCAGCAAACGCTGTAGCTCGACCTATGGTCCGCGCAGAACAAGTGGTAGAGCGCTCAGGGATCGGAGATTTTCTCTCCGGTCTCGGCAAGCTGAACCCTATCCTTCAGCAATTCGCTAACACTCTACAAGCTGAAGAAAATGACCCGAAGCGCCGTCAGGACGAAGCTGCGCGTATCCAGTTCCAAACGATGGGTAAATCGGCTGGTGACATTGCGTCAATTGACACACGTGGCATGAACGAACGCGAGACGCGGGCGTTAGGCTTTCGACAAGGCACTGCTTACGCCAATGAAGTGCAGCTAAAGATACAGCAGGAGATTGCCAACGCGCCTCCCGGCTCGGTCAATGTGGACCAGCTGTACGCAAAGTACCAGCAGGAAGCGAATAAGCAGTTCGCTGGAAACAGCACTGCTATGCGCGGCTGGTCGGAAACCATGGATCCATTTTTAGGAAACATGAAGCAGGGTGTCTTTAAGGACGGCGTCAAGGAACAGCTGACACAGAGAGCATCGACCGTACAGGCGGTGTTCTCGTCTGAATGGGCGAAGGTGTCGGCATCTAATCCCGGCGATCCTCAAGCTGGTCTCGCGGCTATCACCAAGATGGCTAAAGAGAACGAACAGTTCCTCGGCATGTCACTTCAGGAGCAAGGCGACGTCCTGAAGAACCTTCTGACGCAAGCCTCAATGTCTGGCGATCCGACGCAGGTTCAAGCTCTCGGCGAGTTCGATGTAAGCGGCCAGAAGCTGAAGAACATAATGGGTCCGGTGTTTGACAATCTGAGTATTCAGGCCGCGAACCGCTCCGAAGACAATCGTCATAAGCGGATGCAACCGCTCATTTCTGATTGGCAGTTCACTGCTGAAGTGGGCGCGCTTGATATGGTAACGATGCACCAAATGGACAAAGAGATGAAAGCCGGGAACATCACGCGCGCTGCGTACTCGCAAATCATCTCGAAGAACCATAACGCCCTAGAGAAGCAGCGCGCCGAACTTTACCAACAGCAGAAGCGATTGGCTGGCTCGAACTACATACAGCAAGTCGAACCTGACCTTATTCAGCAAGCGGCGGACGGCACCTTGCCCGCGCTTCAGTCTGAAGACACAGTCTTGCCGCAACCTGACGGAACGTTCGTCACTGTCACGTCGAAAGACAAAGTGGCGCGCGGTCTGGCTGGTGCAGTTGACCAGCGCTCTCGTTTCAAAGTCGAAGCCCTTGGCAAAGACGCAACACCTGAGCAACAGGCCGCTGCGAAGGCTGACGCTGAGATTGAGGTATATGCTGCCAACAGCCTTCTCCCTGAGGCGCAGAAGAAAAGCGCTCAGGCGCTGCTTCGCCGCTCGAACTCTGACATCGAAATCACGGATGCAGATCGCGCTGGCGTGGGCGACCTCATGCGCATCACTCGACACGCCGATGGGCTGATCGACGAAGTTGTACAGACCGACAAGGACAAGGCTTTCGTCTACACCTTGACGTCTCTTGCTTCGATTGGACCGGTTGACGATGCCATTCGGCAAGCGCGTCAGGCCCGTGCGAACTACGACACGCGTACTCCGCTCGCCGGTAAAGTCCTCGACGAGACAGTCGATAGGGTTACGGAACTGCTGAAAGTTGATCAGGAAGGCTACGTCTTCGACACAAAGAGTACGTGGGGCAACGACGTCAGCGGTATGATCAAGAAGCAGGTCCGCGCATTGCAAGGCATCGAGCTTAGCGGTGATGCACTTGCAGAGACAGTTGCGCGTGTCATCAAGTCCAACGCTACGAAGTACAACGGCTTCATGGTCAACACGCAGGGTCTCCCTGTGAACAATCCTAGCCAGTTCAACGCAATGCTGGACACCGTGACGGCGACGATCAAGGCCGACCCAAAGTACAAGGACATGGAGATTACTTATCTCCGCAATGGGCAGGACACATCGTTCGTCCCTATGGCCCTCTATAAGGGTATTCCTACGCCCATTCCCGGCCTCCGGTACACCTTCAAACAAATCCAGCGGACGTACAACGAAGCTGTGAAAGCCGATCCTCAACGCAACTTCGATCAGAATATCAAGAAGTCAAACGACAAGAGAACCGCTCGCGAGATGCGACAGATGTCTCCATAAAGCAAAACGTGGCACCGCGATCCCTTTGGATCGGGATACGTAAGTCCCAACGGTGGGGCTGGCTCTAAGATCGCCCTGGCATTCCTTAATAGGATTGGCAGGGCAGTGGCTGCGTCTGAACCCCTACAGGTGCGGCCACTACTTCCTCTTTCCACGTCTTTCGCTTGCTTGTTAGCTCCCTGTTTTTCAATAAGAGTGACCCACTAGAACAGCGAGAGGTAAGCTATATGTATAGCCACATGCCTAGCTTAACGCGTGCTTGAAGGGCTTACGTAAGCCTGAGTTACTTGTCTCATTCATCATGAGATAAAATTATATAAGGCCGTAGCTTAGATAGCTGCCTCACCGTTGCAGGTACTGCGTCAGGCTTTTCCTCTTACAACTCCGCCGAAGCAATCCGCGCTGTGGTCTCCTTGACCGGCATAGGGCACCTCTTCGCGCTTTTCTCTTGGAAACTGATATGAACAAAGACCACCTCGACGTTGTGTCGAGCGAACGTTGGCGCGTGATCCCTAGCCTGTCTGCATTTGAAGCAAGCTCGCTTGGTCGCATTCGCTGCGCTACTGGCCATACGCCTATGGAAAGCTATGTCCATAAAACCGGCTATGTCTACATTATCCTGCCATTTACTGACGAGACTGGGAAGACAAGGCGTCACACACCGCGCCAAGTCCATAGGCTGGTGCTCGAAGCATTCCGTGGCCCATGCCCTCCAAATATGGAGGCGCTTCATCTTGACGACACACCCACGCATAACTCTATCGATAATCTTCACTGGAATACAAAGAAGGCGAACGGCACTGCTAGACGCCGGGCTGATCGCGTTGCTTTGCCTAATGCTCGACACGATCATAAACGTGGAATAGACACCTCAAGGGTGCGCGAACTTTACCTCAACGGGTCTACCATCCGTGACGTTGGAAAGGTTTTAGGTTGTGGCGTTCGAACAGTTAAGCGCATCCTCAGAGACGCGGGTATCAGCGTTACGCGGCAAGGCACTGTGCGCTTTGACTATACGGAGATTCTTAGGCTTCATAGAGACGGTCTCAATGCCGTATCAATCGCCACAAAGATCGGTTGTACGACTAACACCGTTCGCAGCGCGCTCCGCGATGCCGGGGTTTCAATCGCTCCACGATGGGAGCCTATAGACCGCGACGCGATCATGCAGCTTCATGCCGATGGCCACACAAACACCTCCATTAGCAAGGCAATAGGCTGTGCCCCTGACACAATACGCGCATTCTCGACGACATGCGCAGAGAGGGTCTTATCGACAGCGTGAAGCGGGCTGCACGTCTGCCTGTTGACGGCGACAGAGTGCAAAAGCTTGCAGCCCATGGAATGACAAACAAAGAAATTGCGGCCAGCATGTCGGTGTCGGAGTCCAGCGTTTCGAAGTATCTGAGGGGGCGGAAGCCAGCTTTTCAGAAGCTCGTTATCGCGTTGCGTGATGAAGGCAAGACCGCGACAGACATTGCGCATGTGCTTGAATGCAAGCTTTCGAAGGTGCAATACGTTCTGCATAAAGCGGGATTTGTTATGGGGAAGTCGCGATCCCAAAAGGACCAGCCGGCATTCCACATACCATCGTTCCCCTCTCCGTGACCGACATTTCCCTTGATTGCATCGCGCACGTTATTCTTTCGTCGATTTTTTTTACGGATATTCCCCGGATGTTTTTATCGGCAAAAATGTCCGAGGTTATCCATAAATAAACCGCGTGAAATTCCCCCTATGCCCCGCTTCAATCGCTTGCAGCTGCTTACTAAAGCGGTGTGAGATCGAATGAATGTGTTGTGCGATTGGCGCGCGCTTTCAAAAGTTTGCAATGCGCGTACTTGTCTTGGGCAATTGCTTTGATTGCCGCAACGGTCGCGTCTGTCGCCCGGTGGCCAATTATGATTGATGCGACTGCTTCCGCAGGAAACGATTTCAGATGAATGGGGTCGGATACGCTCCCGACTGTCTTCTCGACTTGTTCGAAGCCACAGTAGACACGCCACTCTTTTTCGTATGCCCAATCTAATGTCTTCGACCCGAACGCTGCATGAGGGTCATCTAACGCCTCATCCAACTGCCCATCAACATACTTCACTTGCCTCAGAAGGCTTCTTTGTTTGTCTTTGTTATGCTGAAACCATGAATGGGCTGCATCAAATTCTAATACAAAGCCTGTATGGTTCACCGCATAGTGTGCCCACATCGGAGCGCTTGTATACGTCTCCGAAAGAGAAAAGCACAACAAAGACGATCCTAACTCATTTAAAAAATCTTCCGGCGTTTTAAATGCGTTCAATGTCTCGGTTAACGCCGGAAGTCGGGCTTTCATCTCATCTTTCATATATGCGGATAGGTCTTTTCCAAACTTCTTTTTGAACAGCACCTTAGCCATTACTGGCGGCAGACTACCCATGCCAATTTCACGGAGCTTTCGCGCAAGAGCTTTGTCCACATGAGCTTCAGTTGTCTTCTCCGTAACGAAGTCTTCCATTAGCTTAATGAAGCGCGGACCTGCAAACCGTCGAAAAGTTGCTCGAACTTCAAAGCTATCATTGGTATCGAGAAGCCGCATAAATCGTACAGTTTGATTTTCGAGAACATCGGTCACGCGATCTGGGGACAGATACTTGTACACGAGCGATGGCGGTGTCGGCTCTTCCCCGAACTTAACGATGTCGAACGGTTCACTCAATTTCAATGGTCCCGGCTTTGCGCTTGGCCTCATTATTCAGCTTGTCGGCTTTCAATCATAGGACGATCTACGCATTGTCCACACAAACACTGATCGCCTCTTATGGGTACACCGCAACGAGACGTTCGCGTGAGGCAGTTTATGCGTCTTATATGGGTTGACTACATAGTTATGAGACGATAGCTATGGTGACTCTAGACCCTAATGAGACACTTGAGGCTATTTACCATGACAACCTACGGCTATGCGCGTGTATCCACCAATGAACAAGACCTGACCATTCAACGCGAAGCTTTACTCAGAGCTGGCTGTGAGCTTGTGCGAGAAGAGAAGCGTAGCGGCACGACCGTAGAAGGGCGCGAAGAACTCGACACACTACTATCGTTCATGCGCTCTGGTGACACGCTCATGGTCACGCGCATCGACCGCCTAGCGCGTTCTATTGGCGATCTTCAGGACATCGTTAGGAAGCTCAAGGCCAACGGCGTTTCGCTCAAGGCAACGGAACAGCCTATCGACACAACGTCAGCAGCCGGGAAAGCTTTCCTCGATATGCTTGGGGTCTTTGCTGAGTTTGAGACGAACCTTCGTAAAGAGCGACAGATGGAAGGGATCGCCAAAGCGAAGGCCGCTGGCGTCTACACGGGTCGTAAGCCAAGCATCGACGTTGATCAGGTTAATTCTATGCATAAACAAGGGCATGGAGCGACGGCCATCTCTAAGGCTTTAGGCATCGGCAGAGCCAGTGTGTATCGCGTGCTTTCCCAAGACTAGATTAGGTCGCCGCCGCAAGCGGAGCCTGATCCGCTGCGTGTCCAAGAGCATCTGTTTTTTTATGTTAGGAGACCCTTAAGGGCACCCTCTTTGTAAGCATAATTATCTTCGACCATGGCATAAAGATTTGAGATTGTTGTCAAGTCTGGAGCTTTCGCAATTCTCACATATGCCTTTGATGCCGTGAGTTTGTATATCTCGAACTCGAATCTGTTGGCCCAATACCATTCGTCAACATCGGTGTAGTGTCGATACCTTGAGGATTTAACGACATATCTCATACCGTTGAGGCTTGCGTCGTACGCCCGGTCGACTTCGGTCCAAGGATCAGCTTCGTATTCGGACGTCAGATCCCATACAACCTCCTGCTTCGACGAAAGTTCGATCAGCTTTGTGATCGCGTTCACCCAATCCTGATTGCTATACGCCATTACTTGGACTCCTGCTCGCGTAAGAACGCGGTAATTTCATCCGATATTTCGTTCAAAGCTCTAAACAAATCCCAGTAAACCGTTGCGTCGTTTCCAACCCGATCCCTATTGCCCGGGTAATTAATCCACTCAATGAAAAGTTTGTACTGGTTTGTAGTCGCATTAGTTTTTTTCGATAGCTTGTGGCCGTGTATCCTTTCAATTTCCCCCAGAGCTACTGGAATCTGAGAGGGAAAACGCTCCGCGCGTAGGTCTAAGGCGCGCTTGTTCGCGACCTTTGCCATGTCGGTAGTAATGTTGATGAGTTTGCTACGGATTTCAGGAAACCGTGTTTTGGCGAAGTACTTGCGCGACAACGCACCCACTCCGTAAGCTGCGTAGGCAGAAAAGAGGAAGCCCAGATAGCTCAGCGCTGTACCGGCTATTGTCCATGTGTCTGCTTTCGATATCGCCGTGTTTGGGAAGATGGGCCACTTAAATATCCACCCGCACATCAAAATAAGCAGCGGCAGCACACTCGCGGTTATTAATCCAATGCGCATAGATTTCCCTCTCGTCAGTCAACGCTCCTTATCAGTGAGAAAATTAACATTCCTACAACATGAAGTTGAGAGAGCAGCGCGAAACTAGCTAGTCGAGCGCAAAGAAAGGGAGGATCAAAAGCGCATCAGACTTTGTTCTCAATGAAACCGCCGCCACAACTTCGACCGACAGATAACGAAGCAATGAGGCCGTGTGAAGAGCGCGATGCAAAGTATCGGTTGGATGCGGCTATCACTGGTTCGCTCAAGCCGGTGGAGCCGTCTGGAAGAACCGTAAGGCTGGCGACACGGGAGGTGCATCAAGGACCGTTACAGACTTTGAACATAGACGTTCTGCTGAGCATGAGGCTGGCATGGAGATTGAAGACAATGCAGGTGATTCACCAGCAGCGTAGACGACTGAAACTCTGCCTGATGGTGCTGCCGCTCCGTAATAAGCAGATCTTGTGCCCCCCCTTGCTAGAGAAGTAAAAGAAGGCAAGTCGCTCGGTTATGGGCCAGATTGAAGAACAACGCGGAGAGGCGGCATGTAAACGTCGTCGCAACAAAGACAGATTTCGGCCTAAAGTAGAGTGTCGTTCAACTCTAAATCGCTGTTATAAGCCAGATGTCCTTCCAGATAGATGCTGAGGTGATAAATGCCCGGGTTCAACGAGCAGGCATGCATCCATTGCAGATGACCGGGAGGGCGTGGAGCGAAATCGTTGTGGAAAAAGTGCGCGACCGACGAGCCATTTTGTGCAGATAGACGCAGGTCAATTGTGACGTTTTTCGAATCCGTTCGGGGGTTGAGTTTGAAGATTATTCCTTCTCTGCTTAGCCGAACGGCGTCTACGAATGTGTACTCCCTCTGGAACACCTTTAAGTCGTCGGACACCTGTATGCGATGCGCCCAGTCCGAAGCTACGTCTCCTAGAAGGTAGAGGAGCGTTTCGCGTTCAGCTACCGAGCGGCAATAGATCCATTGCAGTGTTTCGCTTAGAGGAAGAGGAGAGGCTGCGAGAACCTCAGCGCACCGATGCTGGATTATTGATGTGTCGCCGGATGTGTACCCTACGTGGAAAACTTTATCGAAGGGAATCGTGGCAAAATAGGCTTCTTCCTCGCTACATGCGACACCCGGGATTTGCATATTGCGGTCGCTAAAATGTGTTCCCGCGCGCGTCAATATCTTTTCTGCGTCTAGCACGAACATTACCAAAAATGGCGCGTGGGAATTGTCTCCATATTTGCTTTCACCGGGCTTTCTGATGCCCTCTATTCGGTACTGTGTTGGTGTACACGGTCGAAAGTATGTTCTGACGTAATCATGGGCCTCGAGATTATTATCTATTACGCCGGGGGCCGCTACATCTACCGGGCGGGAGTTCGAAGCATCATTCCTGGAGCAAAGGATACCAGAGCGAATTATCGGCACAGCGTTCTGTAAAGGGCTGTGATGAAAAAGGTAACGTGGCCAATGCTTTCTGTGGGGGTAGTAGGGTTGCGAAAGCTTTTCCTGCCATAAGGAAATGTGGGACTTCGCGAATCCAGAACTCAGTGCCATGACAACTCTGCTTGAGCATTAGGCGCGGGAACAACTACGCTTCCGCGACTGGTAGGGACCAACTCAAGTGCCACCTCAGGCTCTTCTCGATGCTGATACAAAATCTCGATTGGACGGACTTGAGGAAGCACACTCACTAAAGATATAAGGGCGCTTCCACTACCATCATTCAGCCAACTAGCCTTCTCTTTGGTCAGAAGACCTTTCAAGAGGGTCATCCAGACCGTGCGGAGATCGTCTCTCTCAAAGGTCCAGCAAGATTTTGATGTTTCAAGTTGTAAGGTTTCATCAACCATTCGTGCCGATATTTGCTGCCCTGTATTAATGTCGATAAGGTCAGCCCCAGAAATATCCACGGCTAAATCTAGGTCGCACATGAAAGCGTCGAACGAGAGAGCAGGAGAGGTCTGCTGCTTTATCCTCTCGGCAACATGTTCCAAGTGTTCAGGTAGGCCAATGTCTTTTGCATAGTCATGGATGTAAGTGTCGAGCGACAGCGGGGAAAGGTATCGCTCCATCAAAGGACGGACCTCTTCCCAATCAAGACCGCCATTGCCGCACCCAAGGCGAGGAAACGAGATTTCCTTGATCCCCACCTCTTCGTACGTCGCAACGAACTTCTTCAGCCCAGCCTCAATCCACTCGATCTTAGATGGACCCTTCCAGTGCATCTTAGTGGGGAAATTCAGGGTCATATAATTCGAGCCATGCCACAGCCAAAGCTTACCCGGCGAAAGTAGTTTCTGGTCGCAGATTCGCTTGTAGGCTGCGAACATCTCCGGGTCGCGAGCTTTAAACTCCTTGGCGATGCCCTTGCCCATCACGCCAACGCAGTTGACAGTGTTGACCAAGGTTTGGGCAGGAGATGAAAATAAGTCTGTGCGCCGGTATACGAGCATATGTGACCTATCCTTTCCATTTCGCGAGGTGCGGGAATAGAACAAAAGAGGAATATATAGGTGTTTCTCCGAGTTTTCTAGTCCCATTTGCGTAGGGAGCTACGCGCTTTTCTGCCGATTCATTCTGTTACGCCGCCATTTGATTCTTCGAGTCAAGTCATTCCGACGCTTTATCACAGCTTTGTACAGATGCCTTGCGCGCGGCTGGACGATTAGGCGAATGCGAGGGATGAAAATGTCTGCCTCAAAAACTTAAACACCGTGCAAGCGATTTGAAGCGGGGGCCAACCCGAACAAATTTCGAATAATTCGGATAGACGGTATTTCAGTTTGGAAATCAGCGGACGTCAAATCGCGGAAATGTCGCCATCGCATCGATCTTGGTTTTCAACGACACTGATCCATAGCTGCGTCCGACCGAAACCGGGGCATGTCCGCATATCGCATCTAAGACCTTCTCTTGAATGCCAGCCTCAAAGCCTTTGCTTTTGAACGTATGACGCCATCCGTGATTGGGCGCGACGTTGCGGTCTTTCACATACTCACGCGCAAACTCCGCAAGTCTGTTCTTTTTGCTTTGCCATACGCCTCTGAAGGTGGCATCGCCTTTGATCGTCATGAACAAGTAGCCGCCCTTTGACGATTGCACGAATTTCATAAAGCCCATCTCAACAAGATGTGGATGGAGTGGCACATCGCGGTACTGGTTGTTTTTCACAGTGCCAGCTTCAGGTGTAACCTTGATGATCCACGACCCTGATTCCTGTCTGAAATCTTCCTTACGCAGCTGAATAAGCTCGCCTAGTCTCGATCCTGAATAAGCACAAAGCCAAGGCACCCAACGCTTGGCCAAACGCGTTTCCAAAGAGCGCGCTGGCTCTGGACCTAGATCGACCGAATTAGCTCCCCTTAGAATAGAGCGCGCTTCGTCATCGGTGAAATCCCGTTCTCTGACTTTGATCTTCTTGCCAAGCTTCACGGTGACGCCTGACGCTGGATTAGAGGACAGCTTGAGGTTAGCAACAGCCCAATCGAAAACGCTCTTGAAAGCCGTCAGGTCGCTCCCCTTGACGGTCTTGGGCGACACGGGCTTCTTTGTCTTCTCATTGGTCGTTGTCAGTCTGTGGTCTTTGTATCGTATGATGTCCTCTTGTGTGACGCGCGCTGCATCGTCGTGCCCTAGGAAATTAGAGAGAAGTCGGAAGCTGTTTGAATAGCTTTCAAACGTGCTTTCAGATTTGCCTAATGCCTGTGCTTCTTTCCACCAATCATCGACGAGACCAGTCAACGATACAGCGTCAGGAAGCTTACCACGAGCAGCTTGTCGCTCTCGTTTCGCTAGACCTTTCGCGGGGTTTTCCGCTGACCATTTGGGGTAAGCAATTTCCATACCGTTATCGGCGTAGTTGCCTTGCGCATTCGCGGCAAGAGCCTCCATCACGTTATGAATGACTGCCGGAAGACCGTCGATAAATGCCCTAAAGCTGGTCTCGCTGAGGTGCGCGGCTTTGCTGGACAAAAAGCCATACACGTCGATTATAGGTCGAAGCGCGGCGATTGCCCGTTTCCGAGCTTCATCGGTTTGAATGGAAATGTCTTCTTCAGCTTTTCGAACGAATTCGTCCCACACCTCAAACTCTGACCACACGACCCGCCCATCCTGTTTAAGAATCGAGGGAGGGGTTTCGCGATGCTCTGCTACTAGCTGGCGGTAGGCGTCACCTAGAAGCGCCATAAGCTGAATGTGAGTGAGGTCTTGTGGCCCGCGCCGCGCAGCATCGAAAAACATCTCAACGCTTCTCAGTGCTGCCGCGTGGCGTACAGTTGTAAGACGCTTTTCAGACGTTCGAAGAGAGAAGATCACCTCAGCGGAGATGGTGACAGAAACTTTGAATGTATTGCTGTCGGGTTCGATTGATTCGGGAAGATCGACAGTAAGCGATTGCCCACGCAAGGTAGGAAGCAAGTCAGTAGGGACTCGCTGTCTGAATTGCTTATTCTTTGTTCCGAGACGTTCAGCAGGGCGTGCCATCTTCATAACCATTGTGTGGCGCTCCCGTGTATCAGTCGGAAGCGATCAACCCTTTGAAATGCTAAAAGAATAACAATTTCAAAGGGGATCAAATGGAATGGTGCCCAGAAGAGGACTCGAACCTCCACACCCTTGCGAGTACCAGCACCTGAAGCTGGCGCGTCTACCAATTCCGCCATCTGGGCGACGGAGAGCGATGTACGAGGGCAG
>Ga0075364_10001392_pt1 | contig 13075 bp, 13 predicted proteins | sample EndMetdeltDD1764_FD_71517 | JGI IMG/M metagenome (GOLD analysis project Ga0075364, IMG submission 71517) | Populus endosphere microbial communities from Tennessee, USA - Endosphere MetaG P. deltoides DD176-4 | ecosystem: Host-associated > Plants > Roots > Endosphere | place: USA: Tennessee... | reverse complement strand
GCGCGGGCGCGCGCCTCGCCCAGCAGCACCGGAACCGTCCGAATGCCGAGCGGCTCGTCGTACGGGATCTTGTCGATGTGCTTGCCCATCAACACCGTCGTGCACAACAGGCCGTAGGGGAGCGACGCCAGCACCACATCCCAACCAACCGAGCCCACCGCGGAGAAGTACGTTCCGCACACCATCAGCGGACCCCACACGACGAACACGTCGGGTTCGCCGAGGCCACGCTTCTTCAGCCGCAGCGGCGGGGCGGTGTAGGCGACGCTCAGGGCGAACCCGCTGAGCGCGAAGGCCACCACCGGCCAGCCGCGCACCCACGTCAGCGTGACCAGGATCGCCAGGTCGGCGACGTTCACGAGGAGGATCGACAGGCCCAGCGTGCGGCGGCTGATCAGCCCCGACAGCACCGGGTGCGGGGCGTACAGCGCGCGCGGGTAGGTGGCGCTGTCGGTGCCGACCTGCGTGTCATACAGGTCGTTCATCAGGTTGTTGGCGATGTGTGCCAGCGTGATTCCCGCCACCGCCAGGGTCAGCCAGCGCCAATCCAGGCCGGGCTTGCCGACCGCCAGGAGAGCGGCGACGAGGCCGGCGAACAGGGTCATCGGCAGGACCGCCGCGCGGGTCACGACGAGCCAGCGGGTGACCGTGTCGATCGGTCCATCGGGCGGCGGGTTGGTCGTGCGAAGCGCGTATGCCCACGACTTCAGCCGTGAGCCGACGCTCACCGGAGGCATCAGCTCCTCCGTGGGGGCACGATCGGAGAAGGATGCGGCTCTTCGCGGAACTTCTCTAGCGACCCGGCCACTTGCACGATCCCGCACAGCGCGTTCCAACTGAGCATGGTCAGGTAGTCGATCAGCTCCTCGCTGGTCATCCGCGGGTCCGACATCCACGAGTGGGTGGCCAGCTGCACGCCGCCGACGATCAGGTACGACCACGGCTCCGCCCCGCCGGTATCCATCCCGGCCTGTTTCATGCGCCGGCGCATCATCACCGCAAGCATCCGGGCGATGATCCGCTCGGAGTCGGCGATCACCTTGCTTTTGCTGGCCGAGCTGTTGGCCATCACGAACCGGTACGGCTCGGGTTCGGCCGCCACGGTTTCGACGTACACCCGGATGATCTCGCGGGCCAGGTCAATCCCGTCCAGGTTCGTCGACAGCGCGGCGGCCATGTTGGGAATCAACGTGGTCTGCGTGAACCGCATCATGACGGCGGTCGTCAGGTCGTTCTTGTCGACGAAGTAGCGATACAGGACCGTCTTGGAGACCCCGATCTCCGCCGCTATGTCGTCCATGCTGAGGAAGCGGCCATGCACGCGAATCGCCTCGATCGTGCCGTCCACCAACTCATTGCGGCGCTCCACCTTGTGTTGGTGCCAGCGCCGTTTGCGACCATCCGTCTTGACTGCCACGGCCGGGATTCGCTCCGCCTTTTGCCCGATTGCCATTCCCTGGACGCCCTTGATACTACGGCCTGACGGCGTCGCATTGGCGTATCCGCCGGAGTGCGTGAGCCTTCTGAACAGTGTGGGTAACACTTATCGGTGGCCTCGATGGCGGATGATGGTGTTGTGTCACACAGGGCCTTGCCAAACGGAGGACCGGCCGTACCCCCGCGGCAGGGGCGCGACGTGGGGACCAAGTCGACCGTGACGCACCGGGCCGGCACGTCCTTCGCGGAATCGTTCGCCGGGGCCGATCCGCAGGCCGATGCCGAGCGACTCGTGGGGCTGCGGCGGATGAAGGTCGTCGCGCTGAGCTTTTTGGTCGGTGCCAGCGTCGTGTTCCTCGCCTGCCGGTGGGGGCAGGCGCACGGCGCCACCGCCGTCTGGGTGGGCTATGTCGGCGCGGCGGCCGAGGCCGGCATGGTCGGCGCCCTGGCGGACTGGTTCGCGGTGACCGCGCTGTTCAAGCATCCGCTGGGCATACCGATCCCGCACACGGCCATCATCAAGCGAAAGAAGGACCAGCTGGGCGAGGGCCTGGGCACGTTTGTGCGGGAGAACTTCCTGTCGCAGGAGGTCGTCGAAACCAAGCTGCGCGACGCGCAGGTCCCCAGCCGGCTGGGCAAGTGGCTCGCCGAACCCACTCATGCCCAGCGGGTGGCGGCCGAGACGGCGACGGTGCTGCGCGTCCTGGTCGAGCTGCTGCGTGACGAGGACGTCCAGCAGGTCATCGACCGGATGATCGTGCGCCGCATCGCCGAACCGCAGTGGGGTCCGCCGGTGGGCCGGGTGCTCGCGACCCTGCTGGCCGAGAACCGGCAGGAGGCGCTGATCCAACTGCTGGCCGATCGGGCATTCCAGTGGTCGCTGAACGCCGGCGAGGTTATCCAGCGGGTGGTCGAGCGCGACTCGCCAACCTGGTCGCCCCGCTTCGTCGACCACATGGTCGGTGACCGCATCCACCGCGAGTTGATGGACTTCACCGACAAGGTGCGCCGCAACCCCGACCACGAATTGCGCCGTTCGGCCACCCGCTTCCTGTTCGAATTCGCCGACGACCTGCAGCACGATCCGGACACCATTGCGCGCGCCGAGTCGATTAAGGATCAGTTGATGGCCCGCGACGAGATCGCCAACGCGGCCGCGACGGCATGGAAAACGCTCAAACGGTTGGTGCTCGAGGGTGTCGATGACCCGTCCAGCGCGCTGCGCACCCGCATTACCGACGCCGTGATTCGTATAGGCGAATCACTGCGCGACGACGCCGACCTGCGCGACAAGGTCGACAACTGGATGGTGCGCGCCGCCCAGCACCTGGTCTCGCAATACGGGGTGGAAATCACCGCGATAATCACGGAAACGATCGAGCGTTGGGACGCCGAGGAAGCCAGCCGCCGAATCGAATTGCACGTCGGCCGCGACCTGCAATTCATCCGGATCAATGGAACGGTGGTAGGTGCGCTGGCGGGACTGGCTATCTACGCCGTCGCGCAGTTGCTTTTCTGAGAGGGTGCTAACAAAGCGCTTGCAAAAGCAAGCACCTGTCCGTAACCTGGGGGTCGTAAACGACTGAACCACCACGCTGACGCAAGGAGCGCTGCAATGTCATCGGAGGAGAAGCTGGGCGCCAAGGTGTCCACAAAGGCCTCCGACCTGGTGACGACGACGGCTTCCGACATCGGTAGCTTCATCAGGGCGCAGCGCGAGACGGCACAGGTTTCGATGCGGCAACTCGCCGAGCGGTCCGGAGTCAGCAACCCGTACCTGAGCCAGGTCGAGCGCGGATTGCGCAAGCCCTCGGCCGAGGTGCTGAACCAGATCGCGAAGGCCCTGCGGGTTTCCGCCGAGGTCCTCTACGTGCGGGCCGGGATCCTCGAGCCCCGCGAGCCCAGCCAGGTGCGTGACGCCATCATCACCGACACGGCGATCACCGAGCGGCAGAAGCAGGTTCTGCTCGACATCTACGCGTCGTTTACGCAGCAAAACGAAGCCAACCGTGAGGAGTGTCCGACCGATCCGACGCCCAGCGAGTAGGCCCTAAGTCGGCGCTGAACCGACAAACCGGGCTTGCGCGTCGCGCGAATTGTGTCGACGACGTCTAGATCACCGGTCGTTCGGTTACCCAACAGAAGGGGAGTCATCTGATTCCAGGTCAGTCGCTGACCGAGGCAGGCCAATCGGTTTGCCGGCAGATCACGAGTCCGACGCCCAACCCGACCAACACCCGACCCGACGAATCAGGAGGTATCCCGGCAAGTCGCGTGCCATGTCAATACGCGGGTCTTGACTACTCCTCCCCGAGGAGCCGACGCTTGCCCACTCTCCCACCTAAGACCCCCCAAGACGCAAGAACACCGATAACGAAACAATTGATGAAAGGAAATAACGATGGCTGAAAACTCAAATATAGAAGACCTGCGGGCTCCATTGCTTGCTGCGCTTGGCGCGGCCGACCTGGCCCTGGCCACCGTCAACGACCTGATCAGCAACCTGCGGGAGCGTGCCGAAGAGACCCGCACCGAGACCCGTAGCCGGGTCGAGGAGCGCCGGGCGCGCCTGTCGAAGCTGCAGGATGACCTGCCCGAGCAGTTCAGCGAGCTGCGCGAGCGCTTCACCTCCGACGAACTGCGTAAGGCCGCCGAGGGCTACCTGGAGGCGGCCACCAGCCGCTACAACGAGCTTGTCGAGCGCGGCGAGACCGCCCTCGAGCGGCTCCGCAGCCAGTCGGCATTCGAGGACGCGTCCCAGCGGGCGCAGGCCTCTGTGGACCAGGCCGTCGAGCTGACCCAGGAGGCGCTGGGCACCGTCGCGTCGCAGACCCGCGCGGTCGGCGAGCGTGCCGCCAAGCTGGTCGGCATCGACCTGCCGGCCAAGAAGGCTCCTTCCAAGAAGGCCCCGGCCAAGAAGGCCGCTCCGGCCAAGAAGGCGGCGGCCAAGAAGGCGCCTGCCAAGAAGGCTCCGGCCAAGAAGGTCACCCAGAAGTAGTAACCGGCTCCGAGTCAGCGATCCTGACTCCCAGTCAACATTCGGCTCCGAGTCGCCCTGGTGGGCGGCTCGGAGTCGACGTTTTGGAGGGATCCCGCCTACGCTTATTGCGTGAGCCACCTCGTAGGTACCGTCATGCTGGTCCTGCAGATCGCCGTCCTGGTGACGTCGGTCTACGCATTTGTGCATGCGGCGCTGCAACGCCCGGACGCCTATACCGCCGCCGACAAGATGACCAAGCCCGTGTGGTTGATCATCCTCGGCTTGAGTGTGGCGCTGACCTCCATCTTGGGTTTCGTTTTCGGCGTGCTCGGGATGGCGATCGCCGCCTGCGGGGCCGGCGTGTACCTGGTCGACGTGCGGCCCAAGCTTCTGGAAATTCAGGGTAAGTCCCGCTAGGGGATGAAGGCACTGGTAGCCGCGTCGGCGGCGGCGCTTGTCGCCGTCCTGGGCGCCGCCCCCGCGGTCGCCGATCCCGATGCCGGCGCGTCGAGCACCACACCGTCACCACCCTTCGTCGACCACACCCAATGGGTGCAGTGGGGCCGTCTCACCAGCCTGCGGGTCTATCCGACGCCCGCGGGCCGGCTTTCTTCCCGTCAGGCCGGACCGAACGCGGCCGACGAGGCCTGGGCCGAGGTGCTGGCGCTCTCACCGGATGCGGACACCGCCGGCATGCGCGCGCAGTTCGTCTGCCACTGGCAGTTCGCCGAAATCGCCCAGCCCGGGAAAACGAGCTGGAACCTCGAGCCGTGGCGGCCGGTTGTCGATGACGCCGAGATGGTCGCGTCCGGCTGCAATCCCGGCAGTCCCGAAGAACCGTTTTGATGGCGAGCCAACCGACCCGGCAACAGCTGGCGGCGCTGGTCGATCACACCCTGCTCAAACCCGAGGCGACCCGTGACGACGTGGTCGCCCTGGTCGCCGAAGCCGCCGAGCTCGGTGTCTACGCGGTCTGCGTGTCGCCGTCGATGGTGCCGATCGCGGTGGCCGCCGCGGCCGGTGGTGTGCGCGTCGCGGCGGTGGCGGGTTTCCCGTCGGGCAAGCACCTGTCCGCCATCAAGGCGCACGAGGCCGCCGAGGCGGTGGCCGCCGGTGCGAGCGAGGTCGACATGGTGATCGACGTCGGCGCCGCGCTGGCCGGCGACCTGGACGCGGTGCGGGCCGACATCGCGGCGGTGCGTGCCGCCGCGGCCGGGGCGGTGCTCAAGGTGATCGTGGAGTCGGCGGTGCTGTTGAGTCGGGCAAACGCCGACGCGCTGGCGGGTGTTTGCCGGGTCGCCGAGGAGGCCGGCGCGGACTTCGTGAAGACCTCGACCGGGTTTCATCCCGCCGGCGGGGCGTCGGTGCGCGCCGTCGCGCTGATGGCCGAGGTCGTCGGCGGGCGGCTGGGAGTCAAAGCCAGCGGCGGCATCCGCACCGCCGACGACGCCATCGCCATGCTGGACGCCGGCGCCACCAGGCTCGGCCTGTCCGGCACCCGGGCGGTGCTCGACGGGCTCAGCTGACTAGTCCCGATGGTGGCGACCCGCTTCGCCCGGCTACGCCGCCCTCGCGATCGCCACTAGAGGTTGGCGAAGCAGGGGTTCTGGCCGCCGCTGGGGATGGTGGCGTTGCGGGTGGAGAAATGGCTCACCACTCCGGTCTGGGTGACCTGCACGTTGTCGGCGTGAATGCCCAGCGGGTAGTTCTTCGTCAGGTTGGAGGTGAATTCGTTCAGCGTTGACTGCACGCTCTCCCGGGGCATCGAGAAGCCGAGGGTATTGAAGTTGACGATCTGCAGCTCTATGCCGTTACCGGACACCACCGGTTTGGCCGTGATGTCGTTCAGCAGACCCTTCAACTCGATGGTCCCGTCGGTGGGGTGGGTGGTCACGCTGCTGGTGACAAACGCACCCAGCACCGGAATCGCGTTCTGCACCGACTCCTTGATGCCTTCGGAGGTCCAGGTGATGGTGGCATCCAGCGCGCCGAGCGTGCCCTTGGAGTTGGGGCCATCCTTGAGCTGGACGTTCTGGATGCTGAGCTGCAGCTTCATGCCCTTAGCGTCGCGGATCTGGTTGCCCGCCGTTTCCACAGAGATGTTGGTGAAATGCTTCGTCATGACCTGCCACAGGACCAACGGCGCCACGCCGAAGGAGGCGGTCGCCTGGTCCTTGACCTCGCACGCGACCGCCGCGGCCACCTTGCTGTTGGCCTGATGACGGACGTACAGCTCGCCGCCGATCAGCCCGGCGATGACCAGCGAAAACACGATGATGAGGACCAACACGATCGAGAGCGGGTCGCGGAGGCGTCGCTTCTTCTTCCCCTCTGCTGCGTCTTCTTCCGGCGTGGCCACGGAAGTCGTCTGGATCCCGGTCGGGCCCGACGGGGGGCGGTTCACGGGCGGCTGGTGGGCGGCACCGGCCGCGGCCAGGTGCTCAGTCGGCTGCTCGGCCTGTTGCGCGGCCTGCGCGGGTTGCGTCGGTTCCGGGGGCCGCATGCTTCCGGGATCGCCGGTGCGCAGCCGCGTGGTGGGTTGGTCGGATGGGTGGCCTGCGAGAGGACCTTGATCCCCAGGACGGGCCCATGTCGACGGGTCGTTCGGTGGTCCTTGTGGGTTGGTCACCCACGCGATTGTGCCTTATCGAGCTGAAGGAAGCCTGATTGGTTGTGCAGCACCGCGATGCTCTCGCGGGCCTTCGCGACGTTGTCGACGTCGATGTCGGCGACCACCAATTGCGGCTGGGCGTCGGCCGACGCCACTATCTCGCCCAGCGGGGACGCCACCAGGCTGCCGCCCACCCCGGTCGGGGCCCCCGAACCGGTCAGGGCGTCACCGGGGTCGGCCTGACCGGCCGCGGCGACGTAGCTCATCGAGTCCAGTGCCCGGGCCCGTGCCAGCAGGGTCCACTGCTCGAGTTTGCCGGGACCCGAACCCCAGGACGCGCAAACCACGATCAGCTGGGCGCCGCGCCGGGCCAGCTCGGTGTAGAGCGCCGGAAAGCGAATGTCGTAGCAGGTGGACAGTCCCACCCGGACGTCGTCGACCGTGATCACCACCGGTTCGCGCCCGGGCGCGACGGTTCGGGACTCCGTGAAGCCGAACGCGTCGTAGAGGTGGATCTTGTCGTAGTGCGCGTCGGGCTGGTTCGGCGTGCCCGGCCCGGTCGCGATCAGTGTGTTTGTCACCCGCCCGTCACCGGCCGGGGCGAACATGCCGGCGATCACGGTGATACCCGCCTCGGTCGCGATCCGCCGGATCCCGTCCGCCCAAGGCCCGTCGACGGGCTCGGCGATCGGCGCCAGCGGGACGCCGAAGCGGCACATGGTCGCCTCGGGGAACACCACCAGCTTTGCGCCGGCCGCGGCGGCCTCGCCGGCGTAGCGGCGCACCAGCGACAGATTCTCCGTCGGATCCGTACCGCTGAGGATTTGCGCCAACGCGATTCGCATGAGGGCCAGCTTAGGAGCTGGCACGCGGGTCAAGCGTTGTTAGTGATCCACTGCGACGTGAAGCGCTGTTCCATCGCCACCAGGTCGGCCAACTGGGTGCCGATGATTCGCTCCAGCTTGCCGCCGAGGATCGGCACCCGCACCTGAATGGTGACGCAGTAGTTCAGCCGGGCACCGCGGGACTCCGCGAGCGGGGACAGCACGGCCGTTCCCGAAAGGTTCACCGGAGCGCCCAGGATCGAACCGCCAATGGTCGCGGTCGCGGTGCCGTTTATTACCGGGCCCCAGCATTCCTCGCGCCTGACGCACAGATCGCCCCGGTGCAACTGCGACACCAGGGCGGGCAGGTTCTGGCTGAGCATCGTCTGCACGGTGACCACGTCCACTGTGCCGTCGGTCCCGGACTCCCCGCCGACCCGTATCGACTCCAGGGTCGCGACGTCGACGGGGGAAATGGCCAGCCTGGCGCGCCAGTACTCGGCTTCACTGAACGCCCGCAAAACCTCTTCAACGCTGCCCTCGCAGTCTGCGGTCATGTCGAATGAGCGCGGCATATCTGGTGAGGCTACCGTTACGGGCCGTGGGCGGTTCGCAGTTTGCCGGTGCGCATGTCGCGGAGGCGGTTCCGTTGGCGCCGCTGACGACGCTGCGGGTCGGCCCCATTGCGCGACGCGTGATCACCTGCGCCACTACCGAACAGGTGGTCGCCGTGTTGCGGCACCTGGACGCCGAAGCCGACGACGGGCGCGGCGGCCCAGTGCTGGTGTTTGCTGGCGGATCCAATCTGGTGATGGCCGAGACGGTGGGCGACCTGACCGTGGTTCGGTTGGAAAATGACCGCATCAGCGTCGACGGCGGCCTCTTGCGTGCGGAGGCCGGCGCGGTGTGGGACGAGGTGGTGGTAAGGGCGATCGAACACGGCCTTGGCGGGCTGGAATGCATGTCCGGCATTCCGGGATCGGCCGGAGCCACGCCGGTGCAGAACGTGGGGGCCTACGGCGCGGAGGTGTCCGACACCATCACCCGGGTTCGGCTGTTGGAGCGCGGCAGTGGCGCGGTGCGCTGGGTCGACGCCCACGAGCTGCGCTTCGGCTACCGCACCAGCGTGCTCAAGCAGGCCGACGGGCTGCACGTGCCCGCTGTGGTCCTGGAAGTGGAGTTCGCGCTGGATGCCTCGGGACGCAGCGCCCCGTTGCGCTACGGCGAACTGACGGCCGCGCTCGGGGCGGCCAGCGGCGAGCGCGACGACCCGCAAGCGGTCCGCGAGGCGGTGCTGGGCCTGCGGTCAGCCAAGGGCATGGTGCTCGACGCGGCCGACCACGACACCTGGAGCGTGGGCTCCTTCTTCACCAACCCGGTCGTGGCGCCGGACGTCTACGAGCGGCTGGCCGGCACGAGCGACGGCCCGGTGCCGCACTATCCCGCACCCGACGGTGTGAAACTGGCGGCCGGCTGGCTGGTGGAGCGGGCCGGCTTCGGCAAAGGCTTTCCGGAGCCCGAATCGGGTGGGCGCGAGGCACGGTGCCGGCTGTCCACCAAGCATGCGCTTGCTTTGACCAACCGCGGGGAAGCCACCGCGGAGGACGTGATGCTACTGGCCCGGACCATCCGAGACGGCGTTCGTGATGTGTTTGGTATCACATTGAAGCCCGAACCTGTCCTGGTCGGGTGCGTGTTGTAGCTGCTACTTTGGCGCGCAAGAAGCCCCGCGGCGCTTACTTGTGGCGCGGGACAACCTGTTTCGCCCGGTATCTTTGATTACCGTGAGCACCTCCAGCACCCCCCAAAAAGGCGGGCCGATCAACCGGCGCGTGGCCTTGGCGGCCCTTGGGGCCGGTGTGTTCGCGCCGAGTGTGCTGGCCGCGTGCTCCGGCAAATCGATCATGCCGCAAGCGACCAAGAAACCGCCGCCCGCGCCCCGCCTGACGTACCGGCCGACCGATAAGACCGAGGACGTGGTGCCGATCGCGCCGATCAGCGTCGAGGTCGCCGACGGCTGGTTCCAGCGGGTGGCGCTGACGAATTCTTCCGGCAAGGTGGTGGCCGGCGCGTACAACCAGGACCGCACCGTCTACACCACCACCGAGCCGCTGGGCTACGACGCGACCTACAGCTGGAGCGGTTCGGCCGTCGGTCACGACGGCAAGACCATTCCGGTGGCGGGCAAGTTCAGCACCGTGACACCGAAGAAGAAGGTCGACGGCGGATTCCAGCTTGCCGACGGCCAGACCGTCGGGATCGCGGCGCCGGTCATCATCCAGTTCGACGCGCCCATCAGCGACAAGGCCGCCGTCGAGCGGGCCCTGACGGTCACCACCAACCCGCCCGTCGAGGGCAGCTGGGCCTGGCTGCCCGACGAGGCGAAGGGCGCCCGCATCCACTACCGCCCCCGCGAGTACTACCCGGCGGGGACCACCGTCAACGTCGACGCGAAGTTGTACGGGCTTCCGTTCGGCGACGGCGCGTACGGCACGCAGGATTTCTCGTTGAACATCCAGATCGGGCGCCGGCAGGTGGTCAAGGCCGAGGTCTCCTCGCACCGCATCCAGGTGGTCCGCGATGAGGGCGTCATCATGGACTTCCCATGCAGCTACGGCGAGGCCGACAAGGCGCGCAACGTCACCCGCAACGGCATCCACGTGGTGACCGAGAAGTACGCCGACTTCTACATGTCCAACCCTGCCGCCGGCTACAGCAACGTCCACGAACGCTGGGCGGTGCGGATCTCCAACAACGGCGAGTTCATCCACGCCAACCCGATGAGTTCCGGCGCGCAGGGCAATACCAACGTCACCAACGGCTGCATCAACCTGTCGAACTCCGACGCCGCGGAGTACTTCCCGACGGCGATCTACGGCGACCCGGTCGAGGTCACCGGCAGCTCGATCCAGCTGTCCTACTCCGACGGCGACATCTGGGACTGGGCGGTGGATTGGGACACCTGGGTGTCGATGTCGGCGCTGCCGCCCCGAACGGCCCACCCGCCGTCGACCCAGATTCCGGTGACCGCCCCGGCCACGCCGTCCACCGCGCCCAGCTTGTCGGGGACACCGACTACGCCGGGCCGGTAACCCGCCGGGTAGCGCTGGCCTGATCGCGCGGCCGGATGATGATCTGGTCCAAATTGACGTGGGCGGGCCGTGAGGCCACGAACCCGATCACCTCGGCGACGTCGGCGGCCACCAGCGGGGTCATGCCCGTATAGACCGCGTCGGCACGTCGCTCGTCGCCGTCGAAACGGACCAGCGAGAACTCTGTTTCGACCGCGCCCGGCGCGATTTCGGTGAGCCGGACCGGCTTGCCCAGCAGTTCACCGCGCAGCGTGCGATGCAGCGCGCCCTGGGCGTGCTTGGCGGCCGTGTATCCGGCGCCGCCGTCGTAAACCTCAAGCGCGGCAATGGAAGTGATGGTGACGATCAGTCCGTCGCCGGAGTCGATCAGTTTGGGCAGCAGCGCGCGGGTCACCCGCAGAGTGCCCAGCACGTTGGTCTCCCACATCCAGCGCCAATGCTCCAAGTCGGCGTCGGCGACAAATTCCAGCCCGCGGGCGCCGCCGGCGTTGTTGACCAGGACGTCGACCCGGCTCAATTGGTTAGCCAGCGCCGCCACGGACCCATCGTCAGTGACGTCGGTCACTACCGCGGTGCCGCCGAGCTCGTCGGCCAAGGCGGTAATCCGGTCTTCCCGGCGTGCCGTCACGACCAGATGGAAACCTTGGGCGGCAAGGGTTTTGGCGGTCGCCTCACCTATTCCCGAACTGGCGCCGGTAACCACCGCGATTCTTTTTTGCGCGCCAGGCGAAGTCATTAAGACAACTCTAGTAAACGTGCTAAATTTTCGGTGTGCACCGCAGCGCCCTGTTCAGCACCACGACCGCGAGTCTCCTCGCGGGCCGTGCGTGTTGTTGTCGCGTGCTTTGTCGCGCCTGACTCGGACCCAGTCAGCTAGCGCGGCCAAGACCCGGCCAACGAACTCGGACGAAGGACTCCCGTGCACTCGACTTCTCTCACCCAACAACCCCACAGCCGCCGCAAGAGCCAGCCGCTGGCACACCGCCAGGTCGTGCCCCCGTCGCTGCACCTGTCGGATGCCGCGGCGGCGTCCGTCTTTCGGGCCGTGCGGCTGCGCGGCCCCGTCGGCCGCGACGTCATCGCCAAGGTCACCTCGCTGAGCATCGCGACGGTGAACCGCCAGGTCATCGCGCTGCTGGAGGCGGGACTCCTGCGGGAGCGCGCTGACCTGGCCGTATCCGGCGCCATCGGGCGCCCGCGCGTGCCCGTGGAGGTCAACCACGAGCCGTTCGTGACCCTGGGCATCCACATCGGGGCGCGGACCACGAGCATCGTGGCCACGGACCTGTTCGGCCGCACGCTCGACACGGTCGAGACGCCGACACCGCTCAACGCACCGGGGCCGGCCCTGGCCTCGCTGGCCGACAGCGCCAGCCGGTACCTGAGGCGCTGGCATCGGCGCCGGCCGCTGTGGGTGGGGGTGGCCATCGGTGGCGCCGTCGACAGCGCGACCGGCCATGTCGACCACTCGCGGCTGGGCTGGCGGCAGGCCCCGGTCGGGCCCGTGCTGGCCGATGCGCTGGGGCTGCCGGTGTCGGTGGCGTCCCACGTCGACGCCATGGCGGGAGCCGAATTGCTGCTCGGCATGCGGCGATTCGCGCCGAGCTCGCCGACCAGCCTGTACGTCTACGCCCGCGAAACCGTGGGCTACGCGCTGGTGATCGGCGGACGGGTGCACTGCCCGGCCAGCGGTCCGGGCACCATCGCGCCGCTGCCCGTCTACTCCGAGCTGCTCGGCGGGACCGGACAACTGGAGTCCACCGTCAGCGACGAGGCCGTCCTGGCCGCCGCCCGCCGGTTGCGCATCCTGCCCGGGTTTGCAGGTGCGGCCCCCGCGGGTCGCCCGGTGGGGACCAGCAGCGCCATCACCGACCTGGTGCGGGTGGCGCGGGCCGGAAACCAGCAGGCCAAGGATCTGTTGGCGGAACGGGCGCGGGTGCTCGGCGAGGCAGCGGCGCTGCTGCGCGACCTGCTCAATCCCGACGAGCTGGTGGTCGGCGGCCAGGCATTCACCGAATACCCGGAGGCGATGGAGCAGGTCGAGGCGGCGTTCGCGGCGCGCTCGGTGCTGGCGCCGCGCGCCATCCGGGTCACCGTTTTCGGCAACCGCGTGCAGGAGGCCGGGGCGGGC
>Ga0075364_10001391_pt1 | contig 13076 bp, 9 predicted proteins | sample EndMetdeltDD1764_FD_71517 | JGI IMG/M metagenome (GOLD analysis project Ga0075364, IMG submission 71517) | Populus endosphere microbial communities from Tennessee, USA - Endosphere MetaG P. deltoides DD176-4 | ecosystem: Host-associated > Plants > Roots > Endosphere | place: USA: Tennessee... | reverse complement strand
CGTAGCCCCTTGACGGTTTTGCGCTTCAGGTGGCCGAGCTTCTCCAGCAGCCTAAGCTCATAAATATCCTCGAACGGCAGCCAGTGATTGTTGACCACCATCAGCGCAATTTCTTCCACCGAGGCGATGCCTGCCGCGGAAATGCAAAATGTGGCGATGACGATCAGGTGGAACGCCTCGTTTGAGCGCCACAGCTCAAGCTCGGTCTCGTAGCGCGATGCCAGCCGGCGCGAGGCTCCATCCTTGATCATCAGCGGGAAGGGCATGTGGCGCAAAAAGATATTCTGACCTTCGCGCGCCGGAGCGAATTCCTTGACCTCGGCGACGATCATCATCAACTTCTTCGGCCCGGACCCGGTCGTCTGTACAGCTTTTAACGCTGCTGCGCGCCGGGCAGCGATTCCGTCCTTATCTTCGGACTGGAATACCTCCGGTATATAGAGCATATCGCTCAGCGAGCTGCCCCTGGCCGACATGTGCGACGCCGCGTTGACGAGGCTGGCGCGAACGCGCGCCCAGCCCCGTCGGCCAACCCAGGTCGAGCGCCACTCGGTCAATTCGCCTGCTTCCCAGAGATAGTGTAACATCGCCTTGAGAGATAGTTTGCGTGGCTCACTCCGGATGGCGGGCTCGGAAGGTTCTGTCGGTGTCGCAGGTCCCGCCTGCGGTCCACGTTTCGTCAGCGAGAAGTCCAATTCAGCTTTGCCGCTCGCGCTGATCTGGATCGCGTTGCCCATCAACGGACCGAGGCCGGAAAGCTCGTAGGGCGGTTCGTAGGACGTACATACCGGATCATGCGCGCGTCCGGAGAGCGGCATGCGCTTGATGAAATATTGGTCCTCGACGCGGGTGATGTACATCGGCACGCCAGTCTCTATGCAAAGACACAGCGGGCGAAGTCGCTGCTCGTAGGCCTTGGGCAGGAATGCGCAAAATTCTGGCGAATGTTCGTTGAACGTTTGATCGCCAATCATGAACTTTCGCACGCTCGTCCTCCTTGCCGGTTTGATCGAATTTACACCGCCGTTTCTGTTTTGACTACCTTAAAAAAGTTAGTAAAGCGATGGCGTGAGCATGTCGACTGCCTGGAATTGCCGACAAACACGAAAGGAATGCATTACGCACCACCCACCTTACATCGAGGAAGCAGAATTGTTCGGAGGCCACACCGGATCGCTTTCAGCCGCAGGATGGCCACATATCTGTCGCAGGCGCCGATTTTGACTCTTTCTATTCCCTCCAGTTTCTCTGCTGGCTGTGTGAGGACTGTATTGAGTTCATCACCGAAGTCCTTGGCGCTAATTTCCTCCTGATCCGATCGGCCTGCTTTTTATGGCCTCCATCGAAGATTCACGAACTATTCCTGCTTGCAGCCGATCATCCGGCTCTTCTGGTGCTGGCGCTTTTGCGCCTGCGAAAGGCTTGACGGGCAAACACAGCCGCGTCGGGGCGTTGGAAGCGTTGCGGGAGGAACTTCTTTACAATGCTGCGCGCTTCCCCGGTTGGAACATCAAAGTCGGTCCGGAGTGCAATTCTACGGGGAACCAATAGGCTCGCGTCAATGATGCCGCCGATGACGAGTCTTGCCTCCGGTGCGCAGACTACGCGCGCGGTGTCTGACGGGTGCTGACGCGCTTTGTACAAGACCAAAGGGGCGCCCGCCGGACGATGCGGCGGAGACGTTTGCGTTTGTCGCAGAGGGAAAGGGTGGCCGCCAGCCGGGTGGCCTGGCGGGCGGTGGAGCCAACGCGCTCGATCCGTCGTGACCTCGCTTTCCGCCTCGCGCCTGGGCTGCCCAGAGCGGCAGTGCCTGTCGCTCGATCTGCTTCCCCTTTCAGCCAGGCTTTTGCCCTTCATAAGGAGCCTCGGGCCTTCCCGTTTTCAAGGAGAGTACCATGACCATCCCCGCAGGCGATTTTTGCCCTCCGGCCGTTGCGCCGGTCTTCCTGAACTTCCGGTCCGAGGTTGTACGGCCGGTTTGTTTTGCCGTTGTCTACTGGGACTGTCCGGGCGACACGCTCTACGCGTTCGAAGATCGCGATGCCTTCGAGCGCCAGCGTGCTGTAGCGGAACGTCATTTTGTCCATGTCCATGAGCTGTCAGCGAAGGAGGCGGCAGATTGGATCGCCGCTGGCGGTAATGCCGTCCTGCACGCGGTATCGGTCGTCGGGGTTGCGGCATTCGGCAATCTTAAAATCGCACCCGGCTGAAGGCCCGGCGTCCACGCCTTGATCGCACAAGAGGGAGAGAGGGGCGGGAAAAGGGCGGTCTGCCGGGGCTTGGAGAGCGTCCGGGCGGGCTTGTCCTTTCCCGCTCCCGACAGGATTTCCCATGAACCTCATTTCGTCCAGCGCCATAAACGCGACCACCGCCTCGCTTGTATCTTCCGAGAACACCAACCGAGCAGTCAAACTCTTCCTCTCAGGTCAAGCGCTTTTGCCGTCACTCGAACATGGCCAACCCATCGGTCCGGCCGACCTGCGTGCCACCTTGGTGAATGTTTTCGGCGGTGCGGACGCCGAAGGTTTCTGGACATGGAAAGACGCCTACGAAGCGATGGAGGTGGCGCAGGTTCTGTTTTTACGCAAGTTCGGCGCTGCGATCACCGCTCGTTCAAAGACACCGCAGGCCACGCTCGCGATGCTGACAAAGGTGGCGCGCTTAATCCCCACTCACACACGACGTTCGGAGGAAAGCCAAAAGCTCCAGCAGTTTTCGACGCCGATCCCACTTGCCTATGTTGTGGCCCGCGCCGCCGGCATCATGACGGACGATACCGTGCTCGAACCGTCCGCGGGGACCGGCCTGATGGCGATCTTCGCGGAACTCGCGCATGCACGTCTTGTTCTCAACGAATACGCGCCGGTTCGCCGTGGTCTGTTGGAACAGCTCTTTCCTGAAACGACCGTGTCGCAGCATGATGCGGCCCATATAGATGACCATCTCGACCCTGCCTCTCGCCCCTCCGTTGTCCTGATGAATCCGCCGTTCTCCGCTGGTCTTCATGTCGAAGGACGTATGGCGGACACTGCCTGGCGCCATCTTGGCTCCGCTTTCGCGCGTCTCGCGCCTGGCGGTCGGTTGGTTGCAGTCACTGGCTCCAGCCTGTCTCCCGATAATCCGAAATGGCGCGACACATTCATCCGTCTTCAGCAGCGCGGCACGATCCTGTTCAGCGCGGCGATTGACGGAAGTGTCTATGCCCGTCACGGCACGACGATGGAGACGCGGCTGACGGTGATCGACAAGATCGCCGCTCCCGACCCTGCGACACTGATCGGATCGCAGGGCACCGCTCCTGATCTTGAAACCCTGCTTTCGTGGATCTCCGGCCTTCCGCCCCGCTCTCCTTCGACTGCAGCGACCTCCATCGGCGCGTTGTCGAGAGGCATCGTGCGTGGCTGCGCTGCGACGATGGCCGCCCGCAATGCTGCGGCTACTCTGCGACCCGCTGCGGTCGACACCCCGTCGCGCTGCCTTTCACCGGCTGCTCATCTTCTGCGTCCTGCGTCCGCCGCGACGTTCACACCTGCCCGCGTCGATGACGAGATCGTCGTGCAGCTTTCCTACGAACTGCGCGATGAGATGCCTGTGAACCGTGGGGAGTTCGCTGACGGCATCTACGAGCAGTATCGGTTGCAGGCGATCCACATTCCGGACGCGAAGCCGCATCCGGACAAACTTGTCGAATCCGTCGCCATGGCATCCGTTGCGCCGCCCAAGCCGACCTACCGCCCGCACCTGCCCAAGCGTATCATCACCACTGGCGACCTCTCCGACGCCCAGCTCGAGAGCATCATTTATGCTGGCGAGGCGCACTCCGGCTACCTCGCCGGCCATTGGTCGGTTGACGCTTCCTTCGATACTCTGAAGGCCGCCAAGGCGGATGACGAGGGTGCCCACCGCTTTCGTCGCGGCTGGTTTCTCGGCGATGGCACAGGCGCTGGCAAAGGCCGCCAGGCCGCCGGCATCATTCTGGACAACTGGCTGCAAGGCCGTCGCCGGCACCTCTGGATCTCTAAATCGGAGACCTTGATCGAGGATGCCCAGCGTGATTGGAGCTCTCTCGGCCAGGAGAAGCTGTTGGTTACACCATTGTCTCGCTTCCGCCAGGGCAAGGCGATCAAGCTCGATGAAGGCATCCTGTTCGTCACCTTCGCCACGTTGCGCACCGACGAGCGTGAGGGGAAGCGATCGCGCGTCCAGCAGATTGCCGACTGGCTGGGGACTGGTTTTGACGGCGTGATCGTCTTTGACGAGGGCCACTCCATGGCGAACGCTGCCGGGGGGCGGTCCGAACGCGGCAATAAGGCAGCCTCGCAACAGGGGCGCGCCGGCCTGCGTCTTCAGCGTGCTTTGCCCGATGCCCGCGTCGTCTATGTCTCGGCGACCGGCGCCTCCGAAGTGGAGTCGCTTGCCTATGCCGAGCGCCTTGGACTGTGGGGAGGAGCAGACTTCCCCTTTACGACCCGATCCGAGTTTATTGCGGCGATCGAGGATGGCGGTGTGGCGACGATGGAAGTGCTGGCCCGCGACCTCAAGGCGATGGGACTCTATGCGTCCAGATCCTTGTCTTTCGAGGGTGTCGAATACGACATCCTCGAACACGCGCTGACCGCAGAGCAGGTTGATATCTACGATTCTTACGCCGAGGCCTACCAGGTCATTCACAATCATCTCGATCAGGCGTTGGAGGCTTCCGGCATCACGTCCAACGGCGGGACCCGCAATAAAAACGCAAAGGCGGCTGCACGCTCTGCCTTCGAAAGCACCAAACAGCGCTTCTTCAACCATCTCCTGACGTCGATGAAGACGCCAGCGCTCATCAGTGCGATCAAAGCAGACCTGGAGGAGGGGCACGCTGCAATCGTCCAGATCATTTCGACGGGCCAATCCATAACCGAACGTCGGCTTGCGGAGATCCCGACCGAGGAATGGAACGACATCCAGATCGACATAACGCCGCGCGAAATCGTCGCGGAATACCTTAATCATTCTTTCCCGACGCAGCTGTTTGAGGAATATTCCGACGGCGATGGCAATCTGCTGTCACGGCCGGCCTACGATGGCGACGGCAATCCGGTCCTGTGCCGCGAAGCCGTCGCGCGCCGGGACGGATTGCTAGAGCGGCTCGGCAGTCTGCCGGGGATCCCAACTGCGCTCGATCAGATCGTCCAGACATTTGGCACGACCCAGGTCGCAGAGATCACCGGGCGCACACGCCGCATCGTGCGTCGCGACGACGGCAGTGCGATCGACCGGTTCGCGGTCGAAAGCCGGCCTGGAAGCGCCAACCTCGACGAAACCCGCGCCTTCATGGCCGACGAGAAGCCGATTCTGATCTTCTCGGAGGCTGGCGGCACTGGGCGGTCCTATCATGCGGACCTCGCTGCGAAGAACCAACGCCTGCGCCTTCACAACCTCCTCGAAGCCGGATGGCGGGCAGACGTTGCGATCCAGGGGCTCGGCCGCAGCCACCGCACCAACCAGGCGCAGCCTCCGAGGTTCCGGGTGATCGCCACGAACGTCAAGGCGGAACGACGCTTCCTCTCGACAATTGCTAGGCGTCTGGACACACTCGGTGCCATCACCCGCGGGCAGCGCCAGACCGGTGGGCAGGGAATGTTCAGGAGCGAGGATAATCTCGAATCCCAATACGCTCGCGATGCGCTGCGGCAGTTCTACAAGCTGATTTACGGGGGTGCTGTCGCAGGATGCTCGTTGGAAAAGTTCGAGGCGATCACCGGTCTGTCGCTGACATCAGAGGAAGGCGGCCTCAAGGAAGTGCTGCCGCCAATACACACTTTCCTGAACCGCATGCTGGCGCTCACCATTGCCATGCAGAACTTGTTGTTCGAAGCCTTCGAGCAATTGCTGACGGCTCGCATCGAAGGGGCAATTGCGGCCGGTGTCTATGACAGGGGCTTTGAGACGCTGGTCGCCGACCATATGACTGTGAAGGAAAGGAGGCTGGTCTACACCCATCCCACCACCGGCGCACAGTCGCATCTCCTGACCATCGAGCGTTTGGACCGCAATCAGCCGATGGAGCTTGCCGACGCCCTGAGGCTCGTTCTGCACGACCCAAGGGCGAAGCTGATGATCAACGGCAAGTCCGGCCGTCCTGCCGTGCAGGTTCCTGCGCGTTCTATCATGCTCGACGATGGCTCGGTCCAGCCGCGCGTGGCGCTTCTCCGGCCCGTGGGTGAGATCCGCTTCGAGTTGCGCCAGCTTGAAGAGACGCACTGGGAAGAGGCGGACAAGCAGAGCTTTTCTACGGCTTGGGCAACGGAGATCGCCGACCTGCCGGAGTTCACCATATCGACCCTACATGTGGTTTCCGGACTGTTGTTGCCGATCTGGAAACTCCTGCCCCAGGATTATTGCCGGGTCTATCGTCTTGAGACCGACGAGGGCGAGCGGATCGTCGGGCGCGTGATGTCGTCGGAAGGTCTCTCCAGGCTTTGCCGGAATTTCGGGCTCGACCAAACCGAAGTCGTCACCGACGCGCAAGTGTGGCAATCGCTGCTGTCCGGCTCCTCTGTTGTCGCTCTCGCCGGCAAGATGACGCTCCGGCGTGTGCGGGTGATGAACGACCATCGCGTCGAGCTTGTCGGCTTCACCGACGGCATGCGAGACCAACTGCGGTCGTTTGGGTTGTTCTCTGAGATGATTGGCTGGAAACTCAGGTTCTTCCTTCCCGCCTCGGAGGCTGGCCAGGCCGTTCTTTCTCGGCTCATTGCAAGGCATCGTATCGTCGATGTCGACGGTCGGGGGTGACCGCGATGCTATCGGCCTCAGAACTTGCCGAGCGTCTCGCGCGCGATGCCGAGGCGGTCTGCCGTCACTACCTTTCCGCCGGCCGCCGGGTCGGCAATTACTGGGTCGTTGGCGACACCGCCAACAGCAGGGGCAAGTCGCTCTATGTGCACCTCACCGGGCCACGGGCCGGGCGGTGGGCGGATGCTGCGACCGCGCAATATGGCGATCTGCTCGACCTTGTGCGCGAGACGTGCGGATTGGTGGACTTCCGCGATGTATCAGAGGAGGCCCGGCGTTTCCTCAACGCGCCACGGATCGGCCCGGTCCAGTCCGTTTTGGCATCCCGCAGGAATGCCCCTCATGTCGATCCGCCGGTCGACAGACCGGCTGGACAGCGGGCACGGCGTCTCTTTCGGATGGCGCAGCCGATCGGTGGCACACTGGCCGACAGCTACCTGCGCCAGCGCGGCATACTGCGCGCTGCAGGGCACCCGGCGCTCCGCTTCCATCCCTCATGCTACTATAGGGACTTTGATGCAGGCGAGACGCGGGTCTTGCCCGCCCTCATCGCCGCAGTGACCGCGCCCTCTGGCGAGATCACAGGCGTCCATCGCACCTGGCTCGACCCCGGTGGCGACGGCAAAGCGAAGATCACCGATCCCCGCCGCGCGCTTGGCGGGTTGCTTGGCAACGGGGTGCGCTTTGGCTTCCCGGTCTGTGGCCCGGTGCGTGTCCTGGTGGCGGGCGAAGGCATCGAAAGCATATTGTCACTGTCGCATGTTATGTCCGATATGCCGATGGTCTCGGCGCTGACCGCCAATCATCTGGCGGCGTTCCGCCCGCCGGCACGGTGCCTGCGCCTCTACGTCGCTGCAGACGCGGATGCTGCTGGCCGGCATGGTATCGAGGGCTTGAGCCGCCGGGCACAGGCGCTTGGGATTCTTCCGCTCGTGCTCACGCCGCAACTCGGTGACTTCAACGAGGATCTGTGCCAACTTGGACCGGACCGGTTGATCGCCAATCTGCACGCGCAGCTTGCCCCGGAAGACGCTCAGGCCTTCCTTTTTCCGTGATGCAACCGTGGTGGGTGAGGCGGGGCTGCGGGCGTGCGGTTGGGAAGGCCGGTCCGTTACTGGTCACCGCCTGTGTGGGCGGTGCCTGCGGGCCTGCCGAGAGGCGACCCTTACCATGCGGCGGGCGGGCCGCCAGCCGCCGCCGTAAAGGTTTTTTCCCCGCACCGGCTTTCGTGCGCATCGGCAGCTCCGAAAACCTGCTTCCGCTTTTCGGGCCGATGCGGCTCCGGTGCTCCTCGCGAGACAAAAAACCTTTCCGGCGGGGCCCACTGCGTTGCGTGGCCGCAGCGCGGGACGCTGCGGTTCTGGTCCGCCTCCGCATGGACTGGGATCGCCGTCAGGCCGCGAGAGGCGCGGCCCTAACCGGCGGAGACCATCATGAACCTTATGCTTCCCAACGACGACGCCTTGGAGCCGCACCACGCATCCTCCCCAACAGACCGCGTCATTTACGAAATGCAGCTCTATGGCCATCGCCCCTTCCAGGACGAGCCAGATCAGCGGCCGCTGCCCGAAGAGCCGGTCGTGCAGTCGGGGCTGACCGCGATGTTCGACGCTCTGTTCGAGATGCTCGGCGACACCCGGTTGGAGCCCGATCTCGAAGACCTTCTCTGGTCGACGGTCAACCTCTTCCATCGTGCTTGCGACCGTATCCAGCGTGACCTTCAGCGCAACGAGGACGCCCAGCGCACCGGCCAGCGCGAGCAGGATGGCTCGGAGGTGAAAAGCGTCGAGCTCGAGCGCCATGTCGCCGAGGGCATCACGCTGCTCGAACGGCGCAATGCCTTCGAGTTCATGCGCGACTATGCTGCCGACCTCTTCGAGGCCCAGACCGGATCAGCCTGGCGGCCGCGCACCGGCTCCAAGGTGAACCACGCCAACATGACCGCAGCGATGATTGATAGCAGGGATTTCCTCTCTGCCCGCCGCCACGCCGAAAACGCGGTGCTGATCCCACCCGGCACCAAGATCGCCTTTAGCGGCGGCATGGACTACAACGATCACGACCGGATCTGGGCCGCGCTCGACAAGGCACATGCCAAACACGCGGACATGATCCTGCTGCACGGTGGCTCGCCGAAAGGCGCTGAACGCATCGCCGCCTGCTGGGCAGAGGCACGCAAGGTCACCCAGATCGCCTTCAAACCCGATTGGAACAAGCATGCCAAGGCGGCCCCGTTCCGCCGTAACGACGACATGCTTTCGGTCATGCCATCAGGCGTCATCGTCTTTCCCGGCTCCGGCATCACCGACAACCTTCGTGACAAGGCCCGCCGGCTCGGCATCAATGTCTGGGAACTGAAAGGAGGTGGCGCGTAAGCGCCGTTTTCTTACAAATTTGGAAAATCTGGATAATATGGAGATCAACAAGGGAGCACGGCCATGCGGCAATTCACGACAGGCGATCTCAACAAGCAGGTTGGCGACGTTACCGACGCCGCTGCACGTGAACCGGTGGTTCTTACCAAGCACAGAAAACCGCGCTTCGTGCTGATGAGCTACGAGTGTTACGAGCGGATGCGCACCGGCGGCGATCCGCGCAGCGCCCATCGCGTTTCGGATATGCCGGAGGAACATCAGGAACTCTTCGCAAGCGAAATCGACCGGCTGGCGCGGGGTGAGGGGTATGACGATGAGCCGTGAGTTCCTCCCTGGTTAGGTGATAGCCTATCCCTATCTTTGGTCGTGGCAACACGAGCGCGGCGAAACCGAAGGCCGGATGACCCGACCGACCTGTATCCTCGTCGCGGTTCGTGGGGCGAATGGCGGCCTCACCCATATCGCCTTGTTGGTGATCACGACCCAAGCGCCCCAGTCCGATCGGATCGCCTTGGAGGTTTCTGATTTCGTGTGCCGGCGGGCAGGCCTGGGTGACCTCAAGGGCTGTTGGATCGTTGTCGATGAATATAATTACGATGTTGCTGAAAGGTCCTGGTACATCGGTCCGGACGGAGTAGGCCGACGCTGGTCAAGCGCCATCCCTCTTCCATTCAGGCACCCCTTGCATTCTTGACGAATTTTGCGCGCAATTCTCGCTCCAACGGAGTTCCGCCATGCCTAAGTCCCGGCCAAAGACGCCATCGCCCCGCGGTGTCGGCGTTTCGCGGCAACCTGACGTCGTTCCTCAAACAGGTCGAGGATGGTCAGCGGGTTGTCGAGCAAATAAAACGAAGTTACGCGGTTGGAAAAACTGGACGAATTCGATCTTCTAGCAATCCTTTATTGTATATACTGATATCCCATAGTGTATATCCTAATCCATAAATTCAGGAGTGATTGGCATGTCCCCACTCTATATAAAAGATGACAGCGTGAACGATCTGGCCGTTGAGGTCATGGAAATCACAGAGGCTCCGAACAAGACCGAAGCCGTGCGCCGTGCACTTCAGCATGAACTTGATCGCGCAAAAGAGACCGTGCCCTTGAGAGAGCGGATCAAGGAAATTCAGGATCGGGTTAGCAGCCGAATTGGCCCTAATCCAAAATCAGAGCCCTTCGATATGAAGGCTTTCCTAGATGAGCAGTGGGAAATCTGATGTACCTGAACGCATCCGCTATCCTAGCTATTTTGGCCGAAGAAGAAGACGCAGGGTATTACATCGCCAAGTTGGAAGACACCAACCGGCAGATTTTCTGTTCACCACTGACTGTATATGAGGCCGTTATAAGCTTGGCTCGTATTGAGGCGACAAGACTGTCAGCGCACAGTCGCCAATTCCTCCACAATGTATCGATGACGCACAGGTCGACGTTGCCTCTTTGCTTGATACCCTAAACGTCAAAGAGATGAGCATGAACGCGTCAATCCACGTTAAGTCGATCGCAGCGGCGAGAGAATATGGCAAGGTTGTTGCCAGCCCGGCACGATTGAACATGGGCGATTGCTTTGTTTACGCCCTGGCAAAGGAATACCGTTTGCCACTGCTGTTCAAAGGTGATGACTTTACGAAAACCGACATTGAGCGGGCATAAGGCGAGAGAAGGAGGGCATTATGTGCGGTCGCTTTACCAATGAAATGACATGGAGCGAGATCCATGCACTCTACAGCATTCTGGATAAAAGCCCACCGCCCTCTAATATGCCACCACGCTATAATATCGCGCCCACCCAAAGCATTCATTTTGCGCACAAGGATGACGATGGCCATTTGGTGGTCGATTATGGCCGCTGGTGGCTGGTGCCGTTCTTTGCAAAAGAGTTGTCAAAAGCGGCAATGTTCAATGCCAGGATTGAAACCGTCGATACGTCTGGTGCGTTTCGGGAGCCGTTCAAATCGAAACGTTGTCTCATTCCTGCGGATGGATATTTTGAATGGACGACGAGCGCCGAGGACGGAAAAAAAGACCCGTGGCTGTTTCAGATGCCAGAGGGTAAAGGTTTTTCGTTTGCTGGCATTTGGTCGCATAATCACAAACTTGACGTGACGAGTTGCACGATCATTACCGCGCCGGCTACGCATAAGATTTCAGAAATCCATGATCGCATGCCGGTCATTCTCAATCCCGCTGCATACGACGAATGGTTTGATACAGACATCAAGGGGAATGATGCCAAAGCGCTATTGCGAAGCCAGCATCTCAATGACAATCTGGAATTCCATCGTGTCGGCCGAGGCGTGAACTCATCGCGCTATGACGGAACAGATACGAAGAAGCCCATCATCAATTCACAGTGATCCGTTCACGGAATTGATGAGTGCGATAGGCCCGTTAAATTCTTAATAAACGTCAGTGGCTTACTGCAAGCAGTGATCCGACCTTGCTGCCCAGCCCTTCTCCCACCAGCAAATCCACAGCAAGTGCTTTTGCCCGACGGACGGTACGCTTACGGCCTAATTTTGCACGTTCCCCACAATTCTTGAGCAGAGTTTCGAACCTGGAGAAAACGGTATCTTCGACCGTTCGCCGTCATGGCGTTGCGCCCAATCTGCTTTGCCGGTGATGCGCTTTTGAGCGAGGGACGTGCAGCAGCGGTGGTTTTTGACGAGCCAATTGTCGGCAATTTTGAAGTGAGGAAGCTGAAAGTCGCGTCCACGAGCTGGAGCGCATGCTCGGTCGCAGGACGATGGAGGTCGAAATCCTCCGCGAAGCCCTTTCGAAAGCAGATAAGAGCCACGCAGACCTCATAGCAAGGTTGAGTATACGGAGCTTCTGCCCATAATCCGCAGGCTTGTGGATCAGAGACCAACCTCAGGCTATCGGCGTCTCGCCGCGCTCCTCAATCGCGAAAGTCGAGCCGCCGATAAGCGTGTCGTCAACGCCAAGCGGGCTCATCGCATCATGGCAAACACGCCATGCTGGAGAAGCATGCAGCCGCTCGCAAAAGCCGCATTCGCGATGGCACGGTGATGGTCATGCGCTGTTGCTCCGATTGCCTTGAGTTCTCACCTGCTGGTATGGCGACGTCAGGCTACGAGGCCCAGACAAGGCAATTGGTGAGGCCTGTATCCCGATACTCCATGCGAATTGCGCCATGCGATATCGCCGCGCGGCCAGCAGGCGGCGGCCCGACTACTGTGCCGAGTTCGCAGACACGCAACAGCGCGATGTCGGCGGGAGGCGTGCTCATCGCGTGAAGCATTGTGAAAGGCGACGGCAAGACGTTGCCCCGGACAGCGGCGAAGCGCTGAGGAGGCGCGAGGTGGCCAGCCCGCAGCGTTTGACCGGGCAGCCATGGATTTGTCGCGCCCTTCAGTTGCCCCGAACCATTCCCGTTTTATGTCGCTCGTATAGACGACCGCCTGCTTTTGCGGCCAACCCCTAAAGGGGTAAGACTCGGCCAAAATTTTTGCGAAATTCGATTTCAGTTGTTCGCTTCTAGCGGAAAATAGAATTTCGCAAAATTTTTGCCCGAGCTGACCGCAGCAGGTCGGCCGTCTCTTCGTGCGCCATCGGGAATGGTCCCGAACAACCGAAGGAGAAAGTACCATGGCCACCACGATCGCAACCTTGACGCAGAAGACCGACGGCATTCTCGAAGGCGTCTTCGCCACCATTCGGGTCAACGCCCCAATCGCCATCATCCCGAACGCCCAGAAGGCGACTGAGGAAGCCCCGGACTACCGGGTCATCCACCGCAAGACCGGCTTCGAAATCGGCGCAGGCTGGAACCGCATCGCCCGCCAGACCGGCGAGGAGTACCTCTCCGTGAAGCTGGAGGCTCCAGAGATCGGCGTTATCTTCGGTAACCTCGCCCAAGCTCCCGGCGGCGATCCAGCAAAGAAGGTGATCCTCTGGAAC
>Ga0075364_10001389_pt1 | contig 13080 bp, 13 predicted proteins | sample EndMetdeltDD1764_FD_71517 | JGI IMG/M metagenome (GOLD analysis project Ga0075364, IMG submission 71517) | Populus endosphere microbial communities from Tennessee, USA - Endosphere MetaG P. deltoides DD176-4 | ecosystem: Host-associated > Plants > Roots > Endosphere | place: USA: Tennessee... | reverse complement strand
CAGGGCGTAGGCCTGGGCCAGACCGTGTCGCGAGCCGAACTCGTTGTAGATGGTCTGGCGGCTGATGCCGGCGGCCTTGGCCACATGCGACAGCGTGATCGCCGACCAGTCGCGGCTGAGAAGTTCTTCGCGCATGCCGTCCAGAATCGAATCGCGCAGCAACACCCTCGACGCCTCGGCGTAGGGGATGCGCTGCGCAGTCCGTGGGCGGCTCATTCTCGCGAGACTAATCGCCTCCCGTCGCTTCGCTCGCCCAGGCAAGCTCGCCGTCACGAACGAGCTACCTCCACCATTTCGAAGTCGGCCTTGGCCGCACCGCAGTCCGGGCAGCTCCAGTCGTCGGGGATGTCGTCCCAGCGCGTACCGGGCGCGATGCCGTCCTCCGGCCAGCCCTTCTCCTCGTCGTACTCGAATCCGCACTGCACGCAGACAAACAGCTTGTAGTCGGTCATTGGTTCACTCCTATCGTTTCGAAGTCGACTTTCTCGCGTACCGCACAGTCCGGGCAGCACCACTCGTCGGGGATGTCGTTCCACGCGGTGCCCGCGGGAAACCCTTCTCGCGGTGCACCTTTCGTCTCGTCGTAGATGTAGTCGCAGCCGGGGCAGCGGTAGGCGCTCATGCCGCGCACGCTCCGTACTTGGCGAGCACCTTGTCGCGAACGCGCGGGTGGATGTTGATCCGACTGAGGTCGCCGTCGTAGTGGTCAAGCACCCGGTGGTCCATCACCTTGCGCCACAGCGGCGGGAAGTACGTCAGCCCGATCATCGACGCGTAGCCGCTGGGCAGGTTCGGCGCACCGTCCATGCTGCGCAGTGTCTGGTAACGACGCGTCGGGTTGGCGTGGTGATCGCTGTGCCGCTGCAGGTGATATAGGAACAGGTTCGTCACGATGTGGTCGGAGTTCCAGCTGTGCACCGGCGCGCACCGCTCATACCGACCGCTTTCGGTCTTCTGCCGCAGCAACCCGTAGTGCTCCAGGTAGTTCACCGTCTCGAGCAGCGTGAACCCGAACACCGCGGAGATGAGGATGTAGGGAATCAGCGCCACCCCGAAGACCGCGATCAGCGCGCCGTAGAGCACCACCGACATCGCCCAGGCGTTCAGCACGTCGTTGGACCAGTGCCACTTGCTCTTGCCCGCGCGTTCGAGTCGCTTGGCTTCCAGTTCCCATGAGGACTTCGCGCTCCCCCACACGCTGCGCGGCAGGAACTCCCAGAACGTCTCGCCGAAGCGGGCCGACGCCGGATCCTCCGGAGTGGCGACGCGGACGTGGTGGCCCCGGTTGTGCTCGATGTAGAAGTGGCCGTAAAGCGTCTGCGCCAGTGTGACTTTGGCCAGCCAGCGCTCCAGCTCGTCCTTCTTATGACCCATTTCGTGCGCGGTGTTGATGCCCACGCCGCCGAGCATCCCCACCGACAGCGCGAGGCCGATCTTTGCCGGCCACGCCAGCCCGCCGTCGAACCCGAGCCAGCTCAGATTCGACGCCGTGAACAGGTAGGCGCCGAAGATCACGCTGGCGTACTGGAACGGGATGTAGATGTAGGTGCAGTAGCGGTAGTACTTGTCGTTTTCGAGCCGCTCCATCACCTCGTCTGGCGGGTTCTGCCCGTCGGGCCCGAACCGCAGATCCAGCGCGGGCAACAGGATGTACAGCAGGATCGGGCCTATCCAGAACGGGACCTGCGCCACTGCATGCCAGCCCCACTGATTGAACGCCCACACCAGCGGCATCATCACGAACAAGGCGGTCGGGGCGATCAGCCCCATCAACCACAGGTAGCGCTTCTTGTCTCGCCACTGTTCGATCTCGAGCTCCGACATTTGGGTGGTCACCGGGTGCCTCCTTGTGTGAGTGCCATCACGACTGAAGTTGACTATATAGTCCGTTTTGTCGTCTGTCTAGACATTGAGGCTTGTTTTGTAAAGCATCTCGGCGCGCTTGCCGTTACCCTGTGACCTGCCATGGCTGATCCGCACGAGGCAAAGGCGCTCGAAGACCGCTCGCATGAGCTGGCGGACGCGGGCCTCGCCGCCGAGGCCCTCGCGGCCTGCGAGGCAGCTGTCGCTCAGTACCGTGAATTGGCCGACGCCGACCCCGGCGAGTACACCTTCGCGCTGGCGGTTGCGCTGACCAACCTGGGCGGCGCGCTCGAAAACGTCGACGCGGCCCGCGACACCGTTGCTGTACAGAGTGAAGCGCTGCGGCTGTACCGCCAGCTCGCCGACGCCGACCCGGGCAGATACGCCCCATACGTCGCCCTCGCCCTGACCAACCAGGCGGGCGGGCTGGCGAACCAGAGCAAATTCACAGAGGCGCTCGAATCGGTCGACGCGGCTCTCGACGGCTTCAATCGGCTCGGCCCCTCACTTCCCGGCGAGTTCAACCCCGCAGTGGGGCAGGCGCTCGCGACGCGGGCGTGGGTGCTGATGGACCTCGGCCGCCTCGATACCGCCCTGGAGACGGTCCGCGACACGTTGATGTACCACGACCGAAACGGCTTGGCCGTCCCTGATTCGTTCGCCCCGGAACTGGCCGTAGCGCTGCACGAGACCGCCGACAAATTGTCAGATGACGGCAAGCACGCGGAGGCTCTCGAACCCGCGGGCGCCGCCGTCGACCTCTTTCGTGAACTGACCGAAGAGAGCTCAGGCGCCTTCGACGTGGAGCTAGCCCATGCGCTCTATCTGCTGTCCTACGAACTCAACGAATTGGGCCGCTACGACGAGGCGCTCGCCCCGGCGGCCGAGGCCGTCGATCTGTTCCGGGTACAGGCCGCAGCCGACCCCGAGTCGGGCCTGCCGGACTTGGCGATGGCACTGCACAACAGGGGATATCAGCTGTCGATGCTCGAGCGTTTCGACGAAGCCGTGGCGCCGGGCGGCGAAGCTGTTGGCATTTACCGCGAACTCGCGGCCGCCGATCGAACGACCCGCGCAGATCTCGCCGAGGCGCTCAAAGACCACGCCATCGCGCTACACGGAGCGAGTCGGCGTTCGGATGCATTGGCCGCCGAACAGGAGGCAAAAGGACTACGACGACGGTTCTTCTGACCGTGTCGATTCCGATAGCCGCTTGCCGAGCAGCGAGTGCCTGCGGCCGTAGAGGAAGTAGATGACGACGCCGATCGCCATCCAGATGAGGAACCGGATCCAGGTCAGCGCGGTGAGGTTGAGCATCAGCCAGACGCACGCGATGATCGCCGCGATCGGCAGCAACGGCACACCAGGCGCCCGGAAGCCGCGCTCGAGGTCCGGACGCGTGCGGCGCAGGACGATCACGCCCGCGGACACCAGCACGAACGCGAAGAGCGTGCCGATGTTGACCATCTCCTCGAGCTTGCCGATCGGGAACACCGTCGCCGTCACCGCCACCAGCGCGCCGACGATCAAAGTGATGCGCACCGGCGTGCCGTGCTTACCGGTCTTGGCGAGCGACCGCGGCAGGAGGCCGTCACGCGACATCGCGAACAGCACCCGGGTCTGCCCGAGTACCAGCACGATCACCACCGTGGTGAGCCCTGCCAGGGCACCGATCGAGATGACCTTCGCCGCCCAGTCAATCCCGTTGGCGGCGAATGCCGTTGCCAGATTTGCCTTCTCACCGGCCTCGCGGAGTTCGGTGTAGCTCACCATTCCGGAGATCACCACGGCCACCGCGATGTAGAGGACCGTCACGATGGCCAGCGAGGCAAGGATGCCGCGGGACACGTCGCGCTGCGGGTTCTTGGTCTCCTCCGCCGTGGTGGCGACGATGTCGAAGCCGATGAACGCGAAGAACACGATCGACGCACCGGCCAACACGCCGTACCAGCCATACGTGCTGCCGCCCGCGCCGGTCAGTAGCGAGAACAGCGACTGTTCAGTCCCGGAACCGCCTTCGCCGGCCTGGGCGGGCGGCACGAACGGTGTGAAGTTCTCCGTCTTTATGTAGAAGGAGCCGACGGCCACGACGAGCAGCACCACCGCGACCTTGATCACGGTGATCGCCAAGCTGACCTCGGCAGAGAGCTTGGTACCCCACGCCAGGATGACGGTCACGAAGACGATGATCAGCAGGGCGCCCCAATCAACTTGCAGCCCAGCGATATCGGCGGTACCACCGCCGAAGCCGAACACCGTGCCCAGATAACTGGACCAGCCCTTGGCGACCACCGCGGCGGCCACCGCGAACTCGAGAATCAGATCCCAGCCGATGATCCACGCGACGAACTCACCGAACGTCGCATAGGAGAAGGTGTACGCACTGCCTGCCACCGGCACCGTCGAGGCGAACTCCGCGTAGCAGAGCGCGGCCAGACCGCACGCGATCGCGGCGATGATGAAGGAAATCGAGATCGCCGGTCCGGTGATGTTTCCCGCCGTTGACGCCGTGATCGTGAAGATGCCCGCACCGATGACCACCGAGACACCGAAGACCGTGAGGTCCCACCAATTCAGGTCTTTTCGTAGGCGAGTCTCGGGTTCGTCGGTATCTGCGATCGACTGCTCGACCGACTTCGTGCGCCTTGGCATCGGCGTTTCCTCCCGTGGTCCGTCTCGGGAATGTACCGAGTACTGTCCACCCAATGGGGCGGAGTTATAAACACGCAACCGTGATCGGGGGCAGCCTGGGTGGCTTGTGCGCCGCCCGGGTGCTCTCCGATGTCAGCGAGCGCGTGACGGTCTACGAGCGCGACGAACTGCCCGACGTTCCGGCGAACCGGTCCGCCGTCCCGCAGGGCAGGCATGTCCACCTGCTGATGGCGCGTGGTGCCCAGGAATTCGACAACCTCTTTCCCGGCCTGCTCGACGACATGGTCGCCGACGGTGTGCCGATCCTGGAAAATCGGCCCGATTGCATTCACTTCGGCGCTGCGGGCCATGTGCTCGGCACCGCGCACCGGCTGCAGGACGAGTTCACCGCGTACGTGCCGAGCAGGCCACAGTTGGAATGGCAGATTCGCAAGCGCGTGCTGGACATCGAAAACGTCGAGTTCGTGAACGCGAATGTCACTGAGCCTGCGTACGACGCAGGCCAGCGCCGCGTGACCGGAGTGACACTCGACTCTGGTGAGATCGTGCCGGCTGACCTCGTCGTCGATGCGGCGGGCCGCGGCACCCGGTTGCCCGCGTGGCTGGCCAAGTGGGGCTACGCGCGCCCACCCGAGGAAACCGTGGACGTGGGCATCTCCTACGCCAGCCAACGAGTCCAGGTCCCCGCGGGGCTGGTGGCGGAGAAGGTCGTGGTGGCCGGCGCGTCGCGGGAACACCCGGTCGGAATCGGTGCGCTGTTCTACGAAGACGGCATCTGGAACGTGACCAGCTTCGGTATCGCGAAGGTCGAGCCGCCGCAGAACTTCGCGCAGATCTGCGATGTGGCCGACGAGATTCTGCCGCCGCACTTCTCGTCCGCACTGCGACAGGGCACGCCGCTGGGCGAGATGGCGTTTCACAAATACCCGACCAGCCGGTGGCGCCGCTATGACAAGCTCCAGCGCTTCCCCGCAGGCATCATCCCGTTCGGGGACGCCGTCGTCAGCTTCAATCCCACGTTCGGACAAGGCATGACGATGACAGCCATCCAGGCAGACAACCTGCGCACCGTGTTGGAATCACCGGATCCCGATGTTGCGGCGCGGCTGGCCAAGGCCACCGCCAAGACAACGTATCCGGTGTGGATGATGACGGTGATCGGCGATCTCGCACTGCACAATGCGACCACCACCGCCAAGGTGCCGCGATGGTACAAGCCGGTGGGCGGATTGTTCGATCAGTTCCTCGGTGCTGCCGAGACGGATCCCGTACTGGCCGAATGGTTCCTGCGTAGATTCAGTCTTCTCGACAGCCTCTACATGGTTCCGTCGCCTCGGCTCGTGGGCCGCACCATCCGGCACAACATGAAGCTGTGGCTGGCGGAGAAGCGCTCCGCGTGACGCCGGCCTAGATTCCGACGGTGGCCCTGAAGAGCTTCGTCGGAGCATCGGCGCTGAGGCGAATCGGCCCTTCGTCGGCGGCCACCCACGCGGCGGATCCGCGCTGCAACCTGACCTTGTCCCCCTTGGCGTACACCACCGTCGACCCCTCGGTGCACAACAGGATCTGAGGACCGTCGTGGCGACTCGGTGCGTCGATCTCATGGCCGAGGTTCTCGCCGTCGATGCGCAGTTCCGACACCGCGAATTCCGGAGCCGGTGTGTTGTACACCAATTCCATGCCGTCCATCGTGGTCGTCGGGCGGATCAGATCCTCGCTTGCCGGGGTGAAGTCGAGAACTCGCAGCAACTCGGGCACATCGACGTGCTTCGGGGTCAGTCCACCGCGAAGCACGTTGTCCGAGTTGGCCATCACCTCCACGCCCACACCGTGCATGTACGCGTGGAGGTTTCCGGCGGGCAGATAGATGGCTTCGCCGGCCTGCAGCGTGATGCGGTTGAGCAACAGGCTGGCCAGCACACCCGCGTCACCGGGATAACGCTCGCCGAGTTCGAGAACGGCCCTTGCCTCGGCGGCGAATTCCTTGTTGCCGGAACGCACATAGTGGATCGCGCCCTCGATCACGGCGGGCACCAGCACGTCGAGATGGGGTTGCGGCGCGGTGATCCAGGTAGTGAACAGGGCCCGCAAGCCGTTGGCATCGCGCTGGCCGGCCAGCAGGTCGATGTACGGATCGAGGTCGGTCACCGCGAGCGCACGCATCAGCTCGACGGTGCGCTCCGCCGGACGGAAGCCGGCCAGCGCCTCGAATTCTCCCAGAGCGACCAGGATTTCGGGCTTGTGGCTGGGGTCGCGATAGTTGCGGTTCGGCGCATTGACGGGGATGCCCAGCCGGTCCTCGCGCGCAAAGCCCTCCGCCGCCTGCCGTGCACTGGGATGCGCCTGCAGCGATAGCGGCTCGTCGGCCGCGAGCACCTTGAGCAGGAACGGCAGCGTGTCACCGAATCTGGCACGCACACCGGACCCGAGCTGACCTTCCGGATCCTCGCGCAGCGTATCGAGCAGCGACCGTCCACCGTCCTCGGTCTCCAGCCATGCGGGATCGCCAGGATGCGCGCCGAACCAAAGTTCAGCCTCGGGATGGTCTGTGGGACTTTGTCGTCCGGTGAAATCGGCAATCGCGGTCCGCGATCCCCACGCGTAAGTCCGCACCGCTCCCCGTAGCAAGTTCACTTGCTCAACCCCGCACCAACTTCAGGTAGACGGCCGTCATCTCCATCCGCACGGCCAACATGGCCAGCTGCTCTTCCAGGCGGCCGGGTCCAGTGGGGGTGGCAGGTAAGCGCTCAATGTCAGAGACGTCCAGCGCCTCGGGCACATCCTCGGCGTGGATCACGTCGACGCTGTCGAGGCCTGCGACTCTGGCGGCGACCACGGCTCGTTCGGCATCGGTGGCGAGCACGAAGGTCCGGACCCGTGGCGGCAGCGGACCGTCGATCTGCTCGTCGTGGAATAGCGACTCCTCGCGATCGGCGGCGGACGCCTCACCCATACCGCCGCGCAACGCCACGGCCGCATCGGCCAGGCTCACCGCGGCCACCGCTCGGTGAGCGACGCGCAGCATGACGGCCGCAACGTGGCGGGCCAACACCAGCGTCGCCGCGTTGTCTCCCGCGATGACGACCTCGCTACCGGACATTCGTGCGGCCAGTGCTTTGGCGGGGTTGGTGAACACCTCGCGACCGGCGCTGTTGCGCAACGCTTCTGCGTCAAGCTCGTCAGCCAGCGCGCCCAGGTCCACCCGCAGTCCCGGGTCGACCGTGTGCAACGTCGCCAGCCCGGCAGCCAGATAGCGGGAGAAACCGAACTCGTCCGGCACCCACACCCGCGGAGCCAACGCGACGGATCGTCCCGCGGTCGCGTCACGCAGTGGTCCCTCGTACGGCGCGATCACGACGACGCGGGCGCCACGACGGACTCCGGTGGCGGCGGCCGCCACCAGCACGGGGTCGCCCGGATCGTCGCCGGCCACGACGAGCACGTCCAGTGCGCCGAGCCAAGGGGGTACCTCGGGGGCGACGACGATCGGTGCGGCCACCGAGCCACCCAGCGCGGCGGAAAGCAACGAACCTGCGGCTTCGGCGTTTCCGCGCCCGGCCACCCAGATCACGGTGCGGGGCGGTGCATCGCTCTTCAGCTGATCGAGATCACCCTCGTCGAGTGCCGCGGCCATGGCGCGCACCTGGGCGCCGGCCATCGCAGACGCGCGTAGCGATCCCTCGCGGTCCGCCGCGATCAGTCCTTCCACGTCGTCGAAATCGACGAGCGAGTGCGTGGCGTTCACTTCGGCACCTCGGGCTCTGAGGAAATGCCGCCTTGAACTTTTTCGGAGACCTGTTCGACGATCGCGTCGACTTCTTCGGCGGTGCGCGCTTCGACGTTGAGCCGCAGCAAGGGTTCGGTGTTCGACATGCGCATGTTGAACCAGGATCCGTCGCCCAGGTCGACCGTGACGCCGTCGAGATGGTCCATCGACTGGATGCGGGTGCTGAACGACGACAACACCTCGTCTATGCGCGCCTCGGCGTCGGTGACCGTGAAGTTGATCTCGCCTGACGCTTCGTAACGTTGGTAGTCGGCCATCAGCTCGGACAACGGCCGGTCCTGCTCGCTGAGTGCCGCCAGCACGTGTAGCGCCGCGAGCATGCCGGAGTCGGCGCCCCAGAAATCTCGGAAGTAGTAGTGCGCCGAATGCTCCCCGCCGAAGATGGCCCCGGTCTCAGCCATCAGCGCCTTGATGTAGGAGTGCCCGACGCGCGAGCGCACGGGAGTTCCGCCACGTTCGGCCACGAGTTCCGGGACGGCCCTGGAGGTGATCAAGTTGTAGATCACCGCCGCGCCGATCTCACGACCGAGCTCCCGCGCGGCGACCAACGCGGTCACCGCCGACGGCGAGACGGGGCGGCCCAACTCGTCGACCACGAAGCACCGGTCGGCGTCGCCGTCGAACGCCAGCCCGATGTCGGCTCCGGTCTCCAGCACGTGTGCCTGCAGGTCGACAAGGTTCGCCGGGTCCAGCGGGTTGGCTTCGTGGTTCGGGAACGTGCCGTCGAGTTCGAAGAACAACGGAGCGAGCCTGATCCCCGGGATCGTGCCCAGCACAGCGGGAGCCGTGTGGCCGGCCATCCCGTTGCCCGCGTCGACGGCGACCTTCAGCGGCCGCAACCCCGCGAGGCTGACCAGTGACCGCAGAAAATCGCCGTAGTCGGCCAGCACATCGCGGTCCGACTTGGAGCCGCCGGGCCCGTCATGTGTGGGCACCCCGGCGATCACGTCCTCGCTGATCGTGGTGAGACCGGTGTCCTTGCCGACGGGCTTGGCTCCGGCGCGGCACAGCTTGATCCCGTTGTAGGCGGCCGGGTTGTGGCTCGCGGTGAACATCGCCCCGGGACAATCCAGCAGGCCCGACGCGAAATACAGCTGGTCGGTGGAAGCCAAGCCGATGCGCACCACATCGAGACCCTGGGCGACGACGCCGTCGGCGAATGCCTCGGCGAGCGACGGTGAGCTGTCCCTCATGTCGTGGCCGATGACAGCTTTGGTGGCGTTCTCGTCGCGCATCAGCCTGGCAAACGCGCCGCCGACATCGCGGACGAAGTCCTCGTCGATCTCTTCGCCGACCAGGCCGCGCACGTCATATGCCTTGATGACGCGGTGCACAGCCGCGGCGGGCCGAGACTGCGAAGTGGGCTTGCGCGAAGAGCGCGTCAATAGGACTCCTTGTGACGTGGACTACTGGCGCCAGCCTAACCGTCGAATGAAAGAGGCACGTCCGCTAGTCCTCGCCGAGTGCCCCCGCTATTCAGGAGGGTCGGGCAACACCCGCAGGTGACCCCGTCGGCGCCCGTTGGACTCCGATCTGCGGGCCGGCGGCGCCATCAGCGCGCCACCGGATACCCCGGTGACCGGATCCGAAAACCCTGCGGCCACTCCGTTGATCGGCGGCGCCATATCGCGCCCTTCGCGGACCGCGTCCGCGAGTGCCACCAGGTCGTCCTCGTCGGGGTGCGACGGCAGCGGACCCGCGTGGCGAACCAGCTCCCAGCCGCGCGGCGCGGTGATCCGGCTGGCGTGTAGCACGCAGAGATCCCACGAGTGGGGCTCGGACACCGTGGCCAGCGGGCCGACGACTGCCGTCGAGTCGGAGTAGACGAATGTCAGCGTCGCGACCGCATAGTGGGGGCACCCGGGCCGGCAGCAGCGACGGGGAACGTTCACAGCGAGAGGTTATCGTGCGCAAACGGCGCAAGCCGCCGGACACGCGCGCCATCGGAGCGTCGATCTTCAACCGTTACGATCTGTCCGTGGCTGAACGCGGACACCTGCGATCACGCCGCGGCCGCGAAATGCGCGGGCCGCTCCTGCCACCGACCGTGCCCGGCTGGCGCAGCCGCGCCGAACTGTTCGACATGGCGGTGCTGGAGGCCTACGAGCCGATCGAGCGCCGCTGGCAGGATCGGGTGGCGACGCTGGACATCGCGGTCGATGAAATACCCCGCATCGCGCCCAAGGATCCCGAGAGTGTGCAGTGGCCACCCGAGGTGATCGCTGACGGGCCGGTGGCGCTGGCCCGGCTGATCCCCGCGGGCGTCGATGTCCGCGGGAACGCCACCCGAGCGCGAATTATGTTGTTCCGCAAGCCTATTGAGCGACGGGCGAAAGACACCGTCGAACTGTCGGAACTGTTGCACGAAGTCCTGGTGGCACAGGTGGCCACTTATCTGGGCGTCGAACCCTCCGTTATCGACCCCACGATCGAGGACGAGTGAGCAAGCCGCCTAAATGATCCCGCGCTTGAGGCGACGGCGCTCACGCTCCGAGAGCCCGCCCCAGATGCCGAAGCGCTCATCATGGGCCAGCGCGTAGTCGAGGCACGCGTCGCGCACCTCGCAGCCCTGGCAGATGCGCTTGGCCTCACGGGTTGAGCCGCCCTTCTCGGGGAAGAACGCCTCGGGGTCGGTTTGTGCGCACAAGGCCTTCTCTTGCCAGAGGTCATCCTCCGGCGTCAGCATTGCCGGCATTGCCGGGATTGCCGACGGCACATCAATCGGGGCAGGCACCAGACTTAACTGGGGACGCCGAGGCGTCTCGAACGGTGCCGGTCCGGTATTGGTGTGCGGCGCGCTGTCAACTGAGCCGAGCAGTCGGTCGTCGAACCGGACCACATGATCGAAATCGCTGTACTCAAAAGACATTTTCCGCCTCCTCACCTGATGTCGTAGATCTGAACAGAGCCCCACTATTGTTCTGTGCGGCCATCTCGATTCGAACATATGATCGAATCTCGGTCTGCGACACCGAAACCGGCCGGCCAACCGCGAAATGACACTGGTGTGATTACACACGCGCTAGCTGCCGTGGTCAAGCGTTGGAACAGAAATTCATACCATTCCGTGACCCGGATTCGGCGCGTCGGAATATCGGCGTGTCTGTCACACCATCGGCCACGTGCCCCCGTTCGGGCGCGACGGCCTAATGTCGGTCACTGTGAAGGTCACCGTTCTGGTCGGCGGCGTAGGCGGCGCCCGCTTCCTGCTGGGCGTTCAGCACCTGTTGGGGCTAGGCCAGTTCCAGGATTCAGAGACTACGCCCGCACATGAGTTGAACGCCGTCGTCAACGTCGGTGACGACGCGTGGATGTTCGGCGTTCGGATCTGTCCGGACCTCGATACCTGCATGTACACGCTGGGCGGCGGCATCGACCCCGAACGCGGCTGGGGCCATCGCGACGAAACCTGGCACGCCAAGGACGAACTCGCCGCTTACGGTGTGCAACCCGACTGGTTCGGCCTCGGCGATCGCGACCTCGCCACCCACCTTGTGCGCAGCCAGATGTTGCGTGCCGGATATCCGCTGTCACAGGTGACCGAAGCGTTATGTGCCCGTTGGTCTCCCGGTGCACGTTTGTTACCCGCGAGCGACGACCGCAGCGAAACCCACGTCGTCATCACCGATCCCGAAGACGGCGAGAAGCGAGCGATCCACTTCCAGGAGTGGTGGGTGCGTTACCGCGCGCAGGTACCCACCCATAGCTTCGCGTTCGTCGGCGCCGATACGGCGTCCGCGGGCCCTGGCGTCGTCGAAGCCATCGAGACCGCCGACGTCGTGTTGGTGGCGCCGTCCAACCCGGTCGTGAGCGTCGGATCGATCTTGAACATTCCCGGAATCCGCGGCGCACTGCGGACGACGACGGCGCGGGTCGTCGGCTACTCCCCCATCATCGACGGTAAGCCGTTGCGCGGCATGGCCGACGAATGCCTGTCGGTGATCGGCGTGGAGAGCACCTCCGAAGCGGTCGGAATCCACTACGGGGCGCGTAGCGGCACCGGCATCCTCGACGGCTGGTTGATCCACGAGGGCGATCACGCCGAGATCGACGGTGTCGAGGTGCGCGCGGTACCGCTGTTGATGAAGGATCCGGCGACGACGGCCGAAATGGTGCGCGCCGGCCTGGATCTCGCCGGGCTGAAAGTGGATCCACAACAATGACCGAGCACGGAACCGCAGCAGCTGTCGAAATTCTGCCCGTGCCAGGACTGCCTGAGTTCCGCCCAGGCGACGATCTTGCCGCGGCGATCGCCTCGGCGGCGCCATGGCTCCGCGACGACGACATCCTGGTGGTCACCAGCAAGGTGATGTCGAAGTGCGAGGGCCGCATCGTCGATGCACCGGTCGATGCTGAAGAACGAGACATACTGCGCCGCAAGCTGATCGACGCAGAGGCAGTGCGGGTTTTGGCACGCAAGGGCAAGACACTGATCACCGAGAACGCGTTCGGCCTGGTGCAGGCGGCGGCCGGGGTGGACGGTTCCAACGTCGACTCCGCGGAACTCGCCTTGTTACCAACGGATCCCGATTCCAGTGCTGCCGCGCTGCGCAGCGGACTACGCGACCGGCTCGGGGTCACTGTCGGGGTCGTGGTCACCGACACCATGGGTCGAGCGTGGCGCAACGGCCAGACCGACGTCGCGATCGGCGCCGCGGGAGTGCGGGTGCTGCACGGCTACGAAGGGTCCAAGGATCGGCACGGCAACGAGCTGATCGTCACCGAGATCGCGGTCGCCGACGAGATCGCCGCGGCCGCCGATCTCGTCAAGGGCAAGC
>Ga0075364_10001388_pt1 | contig 13081 bp, 10 predicted proteins | sample EndMetdeltDD1764_FD_71517 | JGI IMG/M metagenome (GOLD analysis project Ga0075364, IMG submission 71517) | Populus endosphere microbial communities from Tennessee, USA - Endosphere MetaG P. deltoides DD176-4 | ecosystem: Host-associated > Plants > Roots > Endosphere | place: USA: Tennessee... | reverse complement strand
ACGTCTGGCTGATCCGCAATCACGAGATCAACGGACCCGTCCCGGCATTCGGGCCGGGTACGCCGTACGACACGAACACCGGCGGCGGCACCACCACCACTGAAGTGACGACGGACGGTCACGTCGTCCAATCGTTCACGAGCCTCAACGGCACCCAGAACAACTGTGCAGGCGGACGGATGCCATGGGGCTCGTGGATCACATGCGAGGAGACGGTCAACGGACCCGATGTCGGCCCCGACTTCACCAACGCGTCGAACGTCAGCCTGACGCAACGCCACGGATTCATCTTCGAGGTACCGGCAGGTGGGCAGTCCAACCGGCAGCCGATCACCTCCGCCGGCCGGTTCGCCCACGAAGCCGCGGCGTACAGCCCGGACGAGGGGATGGTGTACCTCACCGAGGACAACTTCGGTTTCCCGTCGGGTCTCTATCGGTACATCCCTCCGGTGAACCCGACGGAGTCGGGGAGCCTCGCGAACGGCGGCCGGCTGCAGATGTTGCGTGTGGTCGGCACCCCGAACGCCCACCTCGAGGCGAAGCAGACAATCGGCGCCACCTATGCCGTCGATTGGGTCGACATCGAGGACCCGAACCCCACCTTCCCGTACACGCCCGGCCAGCCGGCTCCGACGTCGAACAACGACGCGATCTCGTACGTCGGCAACCAGGGCCGAGCCCAGGGTGCCGCGCACTTCTCGCGTCTCGAGGGTGCGTCCTTCACGAAAGGCGAGATCTTCTTCACGTCGACCCAGGGTGGAGGGGCGGCCGAGACGGGACCCGACACGGTCGGTGGGTACGGCAACGGACCCGGCCAGGTCTGGTCGTACGACCCCAAGTACGCCAGGTTGACGTGTCGGTATCAGTCGACGAGCTCGGCGGCACTCGAGCTGCCCGACAACATCACGTCGCGCAACGATCGCGGCAGCATCGTCATCTGTGAGGACGGTCCGGTCGAGAACTACATTCGCCGCCTGAGCAGGGATGGCGAGCTGCTCGACATCGCCCTCAACCAACTGCGGGCCAACGTGCCTCCCGCGGCTGCGGCGACGCCTCGTTTCGCGGAGGAGTTCGCGGGGGCGACGTTCAGCCCGGACGGGGAGACGTTGTTCGTCAACATCCAGGCCTCGAAGGGCATCACCTTCGCGATCTGGGGTCCCTGGGGTCGACTCGGCGTCTGATCGCGGTCAGCCGACGATGCCTCGCGGTCGCTCGCCCGCAATCGTCACCCGATGCATGATCCGGCGGCTGTCGCCGTAGTCGGCCGCGGCATAGTGCGCTGTGGCGCGGTTGTCCCAGAAGGCGACGTCGCCGCGACGCCACCTCCATCGCACGACCCGCTCCGGTTCGATCGTGTGCGCGTACAGCAGCCGCAGGATCGCATCGCTCTCGGTGGGCGACAGGCCGACGATGCGCTGCGTGAACGTCTCGTTGACGAACAGCCCGCGTGCACCGGTTTCGGGGTGCACACGCACCACGGGATGCTCGACCGGTGTCAGCTTCGTCAACCGGGCCTGTTGCTCGCCGGTTGGGTCGTCCTCCCGGAAACGGTTGAACGTGCCGCTCGCGTCGTGCACCGCGGTCATACCGTCGATCAGGGCTCGGATCGGATCGGACAACGTCGCGTATGCGTCGACGAGGTCGGCCCACAGCGTGTCGCCACCGCGGGCCGGGATCATCTGGGCGGCGAGGATCGTGCCGGTCGGCGGGCGCTCGCTGAAGGTGACGTCGGTGTGCCAGCGGTTGTTGTAGCTCGTGCCGTTGGCGCGACTGCCGACGCCGAGCGGGTAGTCGCCGCTGTCGAGGACGAGAACCTCGGGATGTTCGTCGTCGAGGCCGCCGAGCAGTGGATGAGCCGGTGTCGGTTCGCCGAAGCGGCGGGCGAACGCCACCAGCTGAGTGGGGGAGAGCTCTTGCCCGCGGAAGAACACCACCCGGAAACCGAGCAACACCGAGCGAATCGCAGCGACGTCACCATCGCTGAGATCGGCGGCCAGATCGACCCCGTGGATCACTGCGCCGAGCGTGCCCGTCAGCGGTTCAATCGTCCACCCGTCGGGCACCTCGGCGATGAGTGGTTCCACTTCGAACGCTGTCACCCGACGAGCCTACAAACGGCACGGCGGCGAGTTGATGGCTCGCCGGGTCGTCGGGCTAGGCTGTACAAGTCGAATACAAGTTCAGCAGGACGCAACGAGCCACCAGCAGCCCACCAGGAGTCGCACGAGCATGAGCAAGATCCCAGGAAAGATCAAGGTCAAGAACCCGATCGTCGAGATGGACGGCGACGAGATGACGCGGATCATCTGGCAGTTCATCAAGGACAAGCTGATCCTTCCGTACCTCGACATCGAGCTCGACTACTTCGACCTGAGCATCGAGCACCGCGACGCCACCGACGATCAGGTGACGATCGACTCCGCCAACGCGACCAAGAAGCATGGCGTGGCCGTCAAGTGCGCCACCATCACGCCTGACGAAGCCCGCGTCGAGGAGTTCGGGCTGAAGAAGATGTGGAAGAGCCCAAACGGCACGATCCGCAACATCCTCGGCGGCGTGATCTTCCGTGAGCCGATCGTGATCTCCAACATCCCTCGCCTCGTTCCGGGCTGGACCAAGCCGATCGTCATCGGCCGTCATGCCCACGGCGACCAGTACAAGGCCACCGACTGGAAGGTACCCGGCGCCGGCAAGGTGACGATGACGTACACACCTGCCGATGGGTCCGCCCCGACCGAGCTGCACGTCGCCGACTACGGCGCCGACGGCGGCGTCGTCATGGGGATGTACAACTACAACGACAGCATCCGCGACTTCGCCCGGGCCTCGCTGCGCTACGGCCTCAACCGCGGCCTGCCGGTGTACCTCAGCACGAAGAACACGATCCTCAAGGCCTACGACGGGTCGTTCAAGGACATCTTCGAAGAGGTCTACCAGACCGAGTTCAAGGCTGAGATGGATGCGGCCGGCCTCACCTACGAGCACCGCCTGATCGACGACATGGTCGCGGCGGCGATGAAGTGGGAGGGCGGCTACGTCTGGGCCTGCAAGAACTACGACGGCGACGTCCAGTCCGACACCGTCGCCCAGGGCTTCGGTTCGCTGGGTCTGATGACGTCGGTGTTGATGACTCCCGATGGCAAGACGGTCGAGGCCGAGGCCGCCCACGGAACCGTCACCCGTCACTACCGCGAGCACCAGAAGGGCAACAAGACCTCCACCAACCCGATCGCCTCGATCTACGCGTGGACCCAGGGCCTCGTGTACCGCGGCAAGATGGACGACACGCCCGAAGTCGTCGCCTTCGCCGAAGCACTCGAGGCAGTGTGCGTCGAGGCGGTCGAAGCTGGTGAGATGACCAAAGACCTCGCCCTGCTGATCTCCAAGGACGCGCCGTGGTTGAGCACCGAGGACTTCCTCGACGCGCTCGATCGTCGCCTCCAGGCGAAGATGGCGTGAGAATCGGAACGGCGTGACCGTCCGCGCGGTCCTCTTCGACTGGGGCCACACCCTCTTCGACACGGCCGGCAGCACCGACTTCATCCTCGACTGGACGCGCCGCAACCTGAGCGGCGAACCGCCGGCCACCGCCGACGAGGTGAACAGCCTGTGGAACGATGCCCGCCTGGCTTCTCGGTCGGCATCCGAGCTGGCCAAGGGGCGCGACAAGAGCGCAGCGTTGCACCGCGACTGCTGGCTCGCGCTGTGGGCCGGCATGGACGAACGGTGGCCCGGAGTCGCCGAGGCGCTGTACGAGCACGAGACCTCGGCCGCCGGCTGGTCGCCGTATGTCGACACCGCCGAGGTGCTCCGCACGGTGCACGCGCGCGGAATCCAGTCAGTGGTCGTCAGCGACGTGCCGTTCGATCTGCGTCCGATCTTCGCCCACTACGGGCTGGATCAGCTCGTCAGCGCGTATGTCCTGTCCGGCGAGCACGGCACGATCAAGCCCGAGCTCGAGCTGTTCCGGATCGCGCTCGCGACGGCCGGAGTTCGTGCCGACGAGGCGCTGATGGTCGGCGACAACCACGTCAACGACGGCGCCGCGATCGATGTCGGCATTCGCACGCTGTTGCTGCCGCCGGTGCCCAGCGGATCGGCCCGGGGCCTTGCGTCCGTGCTGTCGCTGCTGGGCTGAGGCGATCGTTCAGCAGCCGGGCGGGACCCGGTAGCCGCGGGTGACATCGCCAAGTGCCCCCGCGATCGCGATCGCGTCGCGGTCGCGCAGGTATGGCGCCACCACTTGCATGCCGACGGGTATGCCGCCCGCTGTCTGGCCGATCGGCGCGACCGCGACCGGCAGGTAGAGCACCCCGAACATGCCCGTCCAGAAGACCGCGTCGATGTACGGGCGCTGCACGCCGTTGACGGTCAGCGTGCGCGTACCGGGCTCTCCGTCCTGCAGGTGTTCGAACGCGGGGAGCGGCATCACTGGCGTGAGCAGCGCGTCGTAGTCCTCGAACCAACGTGCCCACGTGGACTGCAGCGTGGCCCGCGCCCGATCGTTGCGCAACCATGCCGCGTGGCTTCCAGCGACCGCGTCGGCATGGTCGCCGAGGCTGACCGAGATCGCCGGACCGATCAGCTTGGAAAACAAACCGATCTGCTCCGCAGGATCGACGGGCGGGCGAACTTCGGTCACGATCGCGCCTGCCGATGCCACCGCGTCGGCTGCGTTGCGCAGCAGGCCGAGCAGCTCGCGGTCGGTCTCGGCCACCGGGTCGTCCAGCCACACAGCGATCCGTCGGCCGGCCAAGGTCGGCGGGCCGGGTGGCGGCAGTTCGATGCGCCACGCCGCGGCGCGCGCCGGCTCGGGACCGGCCAGGACGGACATCAGCAGGTCGAGATCGGCGGCGCTGCGCGCGATCGGACCGAACACGTTGATGTCCGCGTCGGTGCTGCCACCGCCGACACTGTCGAGGTAGCCGCGCTGGGGGACGACGCCGAAGGTGGGCTTCAGCGCGAACGTCCCGCAGCAATGCGATGGCAATCGCACGGAGCCGCCGATGTCGGTGCCGAGCTCGAAGCTGGTCAACCCGGCGGCCACGGCTGCTGCGGCGCCACCTGACGAACCCCCGGGGATCCGGCTGTGGTCCCACGGGTTGTTGGTCGTGCCGAAGATCTCGTTGTAGCTCTGCATGTCGCCGGACCAGCGGGGAAGGTTGGTCTTGCCGAACACGATCGCTCCGGCGTCGCGCAGACGGGCGACCGCGGGCGCATCGGCGGCCGGCACGTGATCGCGTAGCTCGACCGCGCCGCCAGTGGAGCGGATGCCCTCGGTCTCGATCGCGTCCTTGATGGTGGTCGGCAACCCGTGCAGCGGGGGAAGCTCGGCACCCCTCGCGGTGCGCGCATCGGCGGCGTCGGCCTCAGCGAGCGCGCGGTCGGCGGCGATGGTGACCACCGCGTTGATGCCGCCGTTCAACCGCTCGATGCGAGCCAGGTACAGCTCGAGGAGCTCGCGGCTCTTGATCTCCTTGGCCCGGATCGCAGCGGCGAGATCGGTTGCGGGCTTGGTTGACCAGGCGTCGTCGAGCACCGCGCGATCGTATGGTCAGCGCCGTTCCTCCGCGAGGTCGTGCGCGTATCCGTCGGCGAGGTCGGCCCGCACCATGTCGGCGGTGACCTCGTCGCCGACGAGGTTCTGGCAGACGATGATCGCCGCGCCGTCCGGGACGTCGGCATAGGCATCCCACGTCGCCGGGTCCCAGATGTTGCTGCGCTGCATCGCCTTCGCGCAGTGGATGTAGGTGCCGACGACGGTGACGACGATGGCCACCTTGGGCACCTTCAGCTCGGCTGGGAAGCCGCCCAGGATCTCCGGATCGGTGGTGAGGTAGGCGGTGCCGTTCAGCCGCACGGTCTCGCCCTGGCCGGGCATCATGAAGAGCAGGCCCACCTGCCCGTTGGCGACGATGTTCTCCAGCGTGTCGAGGCGGTTGTTGCCGGACAGATCGGCAATCGCGATGTGCCTGTCGTCCAGCACCTGCACGAAACCGCTCGGCCCACCGCGCGGCGACACGTCGGCCGTGCCGTCGCCGCCGACCGTGCCGACGAGCACGAACGGGCAACGGGTGATGAAGGCGCGCGTCGCGTCGTCGATGATCGGACGTTCCTTGTCGACGACGAGCCGGTGCGGCGGGCGGTAGAGCGTGCGCAGCGCCTCGCGGGTTGCGACGAGATGATCCGTTCCGAAGGCCATGGGTCGAATCCTACGAGGCGCGAGCGAGGTGACAGACTGCGCCGATGCGCGCTGTTGTCCTTCGCTCTCACGGTGGTCCGGAATGCCTCGTCATCGAGGACGTGGCGGATCCCGTTCCCGGCCCCGACGAAGCGGTGGTCGACGTGCGCACCACCGCACTGAACCGCGCCGATCTGCTGCAGGTGCTCGGGCTGTACCCCGACCCGCGAGGCGTCGTGCCGGAGATCCCGGGCATGGAGTTCTCCGGCGTGGTCAGCGCCGTCGGCGAGCGCGTCAAGTTGTGGCATCCGGGCGACGAGGTGATGGCGATCGAGGCCGGTGGTGGCTACGCGGAGCGGGTCGCCGTGCACGAGCGGCAACTGATGCGCGTGCCGATCAGCGTCGGTGTCGCCGATGCTGCCGCGATCCCGGAGGTGTACCTCACCGCGTGGGACGCATTGGTCGTGCAGAGCGGGCTGATGAGTGGGCGGTGGGCGCTGGTCCACGCCGGCGCGTCGGGTGTCGGCACCGCGAGCATCCAGATCGCCAAGGCCATCGGCGCCCGGATCGCGGTCACGTGCAGCGCCGGCAAGCTGCAGGCCTGTCGCGACCTCGGCGCCGACGTCGTCATCGACTACGGCTCACAGGACTTCGTCGAGGAGGTGAACTCGGCGACCGGTGGCGTCGGCGCCGACGTGATCCTCGATGTGATCGGCGGCGACTACCTCGATCGCAACCTGCGCTGCCTCGCCAACCAGGGCACGATCATCCAGGTCGGCCTGATGGGCGGCGGGGCGACGAACATCAACCTCGGCATGATGCTCGCCAAGCGGGCGCGGCTGATCGGCACCGGGTTGCGGGTTCGCCCGATCGAGCAGAAGGTCGCGCTCGTGCAACGCTTCGTCCGCGAGATGCTGCCGCTGTTCGACTCCGGCCAGCTGAAGCCGATCATCGACTCGCGGTTTCCGCTCGACCAGATCCAGGACGCGCACCGTTACATGGCGAGCAACGCCAACACCGGCAAGATCCTCATCGACGTGTGACCTCGCTCAGCTACGGCTGCGGGAATTCAGCGATTGCCGAGGTCGACGTAGTCGCGCGCGTCGAGACCCGTGTACATCTGCCGCGGGCGGCTGATCTTCTGCTCCTTGTCGGCGAGGAGCTCTTGCCAGTGGGCCAGCCAGCCAACGGTGCGGGGGATCGCGAAGAGCACCGTGAACATCGCCACGGGGAAGCCCATCGCCTGATAGATCAGGCCGGAGTAGAAGTCCACGTTGGGATAGAGCTTGCGGCTGATGAAGTACTCGTCGGCGAGGGCGACCTCTTCGAGTTTGAGCGCGATGTCGAGCAACGGGTTCTTGCCGGTGACCTCGAAGACGTCGTAGGCAGTCTTCTTGATGATCGTCGCCCGCGGGTCGAAGTTCTTGTACACGCGGTGGCCGAAGCCCATCAGGCGGCTGCCCTTGCCGCTCTTGACCTCTTCGATGAACGCGGGGACGTTGTCGACGTGACCGATGTCGGTGAGCATCCGGATCACCGCTTCGTTGGCGCCGCCGTGGAGCGGACCGTAGAGCGCGGAAGCCGCGGCAGCACAGGCCGAGTAGGGATCGACGTGGCTGGAGCCGACGACGCGCATCGCCGTGGTGCCGCAGTTCTGCTCGTGATCGGCGTGGAGGATGAACAGCACGTCCATCGCTCGCTCGAGGCGAGGATCGATCTCGTACTCACCGATCTTCCACATCATCTGCAAGAAGTTGGCGGGGAAGCTGATGTCGTTGTCGGGGTAGACGAACGGCAGACCGGCCGAGAAGCGGTAGCACATCGACGCCAGCGTCGGCATCTTGGCAACGAGGCGCAGGACCTGCTTGTCGCGACTGTCCTTGTCGAAGATGTCCTTGGCGTCGTTGTAGAACGTGCCGAGCGCGGCCACCGCGCTGACGAACATGCCCATCGGGTGGGCGTCGTAGTGGAAGCCGTCGACGAAGCGCTTGCGCATGTTCTCGTGGATGAACGTGTGATGGGTCACCTCGGCCGTCCATGTGGCCAGCTCCGCCTTGTCGGGGAGCTCGCCGTTCAGCAACAGGTAGGCGACTTCGAGGTAGGTGCTCTTCTCGGCGAGCTGCTCGATCGGGTAACCGCGGTATCGGAGGATGCCCGCGTCGCCGTCGAGGTAGGTGATCGAGCTCTTGCACGCCGCGGTCTGCATGTAGGCAGGGTCGTAGATGTAGAGCGATGGATCGAGTTGAGCGACGGCGGACGCCGGAAACACGCCGTTGGTGATCGGAACCGTCACCGTCTTTCCGGTGCGGTCGTCGGTGATGGTGATGGTGTCGGGCACTTCGCTCCCTTGGGATGACACGGACAAGGTTCGGGGCTTTCTCCCCAGCGGATGACACTAGTGGGAGGCACCCCGGAACGGCCCATCCGCTGCGTCTCGTCGGGACGCCGGGGCGGAGGCCAGTCAGTGAGTCGTGATCGCGTGGGTCGTGTGGTCGGGACTGCGGCGCCAGGAGCGCCAGCGACCAGCCGCCGTGAGGGAGCGGCCAAAGTCTCTCGGCCGAAGGCTCCCTCACGGAGGCCAGTCAGTGAGTGGTGGATCGTGTGGTCGGGACTGCGGCGCCAGGAGCGCCAGCGACCAGCCGCCGTGAGGGAGCGGCCAAAGTCTCTCGCCGAAGGCCTCCTGACGGAGGCCAGTCCCGAACACCTACAGCGGCATGTTGTCGTGTTTGTGGATGTGGAGCGCTTCTCGTTTGTCGACCAACGCGGCGAGGGCGTCGCAGATCGCGGCGCGGGTCTCGGCCGGTTCGATGACGCCGTCGATGTAGCCACGGTCGGCGGCGATGTACGGGTTGAGCAACCGGGTCGCGTAGTCGGCCTCGAACGCGGCCTTCTCCTCGGGGGTCGCCCGCCGCTGCAGGATCGCGGCGGCCTGGCCGGCGCCCATCACCGCCAGTTCGGCCCACGGCCAGGCGAGGCACAGGTCATTGCCCATCTTCTTGCTGTCCATCACGATGTATGCGCCGCCGTAGCTCTTGCGCAGGACGACACAGATGCGCGGCACCGTCGCTCGTCCGTAGGCGAACACGAGCTGCGCGCCGTGACGGATCATGCCCCGCCACTCCAGGTCCTTGCCCGGGTAGAAGCCGGGCGTGTCGACCAACGTCAGGATCGGCAGGTTGAACGCGTCGCAGAACGACACGAAGCGCGCCGCCTTCTGCGACGCCGGGATGTCGAGCGTCCCCGCGAGCGAGATCGGTTGGCTGGCGACGATCCCAACCGGCTGCCCGGCGAAGGTCGCGAAGGCGGTCACGACGTTTGCGGCCCAGCGGGCGCGGACTTCGAACAGATCGCCGTCGTCGGCCAATATCCGGATGACATCGCGCACGTCGTACGACCCGGTCGAGGACGCAGGCATCAGTTCGCCGGCCTCCGGCGTCGGTCGGTGCGGGTCGTCGTCGGTCGGGAATCGCGGCGCTTCGTGATCGACGTTGTCGGGAAGGTAGGACAGCAGTTGCTCCACCATCACGATCGCGCTGTCGAGGTCGGTGGCCACCAAGCTCGTCGCGCCACTGTAGCGAGCGTGGCTCGCCGAGCCGCCGAGCTCCTCGTTGTCCATCAGCACCCCGGTGAACTCGGCAACCATCGTCGGTCCGCTCACGAACGCGTAGGCGGCGTTGGTCATCACCACGAAGTCGGCGATGCCGATCAGCAGAGCCGGTCCGCTGACGGCCGGGCCGTCGACGATGATGATCGTCGGCACGATGCCGCTGCAATCGGTGAGCGCCTTGGCGGCCATGCCCCATCCGTGCAGCGCACTGAAACCTTCCGCAATGTCGGCACCAGATGAATCCATCGTCGCCACGAGCGGGTAACCGTGCGTGCGCGCCACGGTTGCCGCAGCCTCGATCATCGACGACGCGGCCGACGACAGCGCACCCTTGCGCACTGCCGCGTCGACGTCGAGCCACACGATCGTCCGTCCGCCCATCTCGCGCACATCGACCCGCGCGGCCCCTGGCACGTGGGCGCGGATCGTGAGGGGGCGACTGAGCTCGACCGACGACATCGCCCCGACTGTAGGCGCGCGAACCGTTGGGCCAGGTTTCGTGTGGCTCGGGCGGGCGAGTCAGCCGGACTTGCTGATCGGGAACGCGTCGGCGCCGACGTACACACCCGTCTGCAGCGAACCACGTGTCGCCAGCGTCTCGCGCATGGCCTTGAGCAGTGCCCGTGTGGGCGCACCGGGGATGGGGCGGCGACGCTGCACCCACCCAACGACGCGCCGAGGAAGTTCGGGGACCGTGATCCGAGTGAAGTCACCCTTCAGCCACCGGGGGATCGCGGTCGACGGCACGATGGCCGGGCCGTAGCCCTCCATCGCCAGCGAGGTCAGCAGGCGCACGCCGTCGATCTCGGCCTGGGGACGCAACGTGCAGTCCGCCGCGGCCGCGGCGCGGTCGAGGATCCGGCGCATCGCCGTTCCCTTCGGCGGGATCAGCAGCGGTTCGGCTGCGACCCGTTGCAAGGACAACTCTTCCTCGGCGGCCCACGGGTGCCGGCTGTGGACGACGACGATCAGGTCCTCGGCGAACAGTGGCTCGATCATCAGCTCCGGATCGTCGACGGGGAGGTGAACGATGCACGCGTCGAGGTGGCCGGCGGCGAGGCGGGGGAGCAGGTTGCTCGTGCTGCCCTCGAAGATCGTGACATGGACGAGCGGGTGGTCCTGGCCCACCAGCGGCAGGAACTGCGGCATCAACCATCGGGCGGTCGTGCCGATGACGCCGAGCCGCGAGTCGCCGCTCACCGAATCGCCGCGGCTGGCCATGTCTGCGGAGATGTCGTCCATCTCGCGCAGGATCCGCCGCGCTCGCTCGACGACCTGGCCACCGTCTTCGGTGAGCCCGCCCCGCTGGCGGTCGACGAGGGTCACACCCAGCTCCTTTTCGAGTCTCGCGATGTGCCCGGAGACGTTGGACTGCACGGTGTACAACGCCCGCGCGGCCGACGAGAACGAGCCGTGATCGGCGATCGCGACGAGCGCAGAGAGTTGACGCAGATCCATCTCCAAAAAAGATAGCGTCTATCTACAAGTTCTGCTTGCAAGATCACTCGTTCACGTGCATAATTTCACATACATCGAAGCGGTCGTTTCCCCCAAGCGACTGCTCGACAGAACCCACCAGATGTTCCCCCAACATCCGGGTTCCAAGGTTGAGAGGTCCCGCTTCCCCCAAGCGGGACCTTTCCCGTTTTCCAGTTTGACGCGATTCCCAGCAGGTTTCTGCCCGGTATGCGGGCACTTGAGCGCTACAGAAATCGGGCTCGGCGTTGGAACACCTACGATGCTCGGCATGGGACATGGCGCTGCGTTCTTCGATTTGGACAGGACGCTGCTGGCCGGGGCGTCGGGCGAGGTGTTCAGCGACGCGATGCGCGCGACCGGTGGGATGAGCCGGGTCATCCCCGGCGAGAAGTTCATGTTCAACCTGTTCAATGCGATCGGTGAGACGTTGCCGGCGATGGCGTTGGCCCGCCAGGCCGTCAGCATCGCCAAGGGCCGCCCGCAGGCGGCGATGCACGCGGCCGCGCAGCATGCCGCCGAGCATCTGGTGGCTCGCGTCCAGCCGTTCGCCGCTGGTCTGTTCGCCGAGCACCGCGCCGCCGGCCGCCCGATCGTCCTCGCGACGACGACGCCGTACGATCTCGTCAAGCCGTTCGCCGACCTGCTCGGTCTCGACGACGTCGTTGCCACGCGGTACGGGGTCAACGCCGATGGCACCTACGACGGCACGCTGTCGGGCCCGTTCGTGTGGAGCGCGGGCAAGCTCGCCGCCGTGCGCGAGTGGGCCGAGCGCCACGACATCGACATGGCCGAGAGCTACGCGTACAGCGACAGCGTGTACGACACGCCTCTCCTTGCTGCTGTCGGCAAACCGTTCGTCGTCAACCCCGATCCGCGGATGGTGCTGATGGCGGCGGCGCGACGCTGGCCGGTGTTGCACCTCGACGTGCCGCCGGGTGTGCCCAAGATCCCAGTCGTCGGCCTCGAGCTGCAGAAGCTGGCGATGGCCTTCACCCGCCCCGCGCTGTTTCCGTACGCGCGGTTCGACATCAGCGGCGTCGAGAACATCCCCGCCACCGGCCCAGCGATCCTCTGCGGCAACCACCGCAGCTACTTCGACATCGCCGCGATGTCGATGGCGATCGCCAAGTCCGGGCGCCCGGTCCGCTTCCTCGGCAAGAAGGAGGTGTTCGACGCGCCGATCATCGGCCAGATCGCGTCGGCGATGGGCGGCATCCGCGTCGAGCGCGGCACGGGCAGCGACGAGCCGCTGAAGGCCGCGGCCGAGGCACTCGCCGCCGGCGAGGTCGTCGCGATCATGCCGCAGGGCACGATCCCGCGCGGCATGGCCTTCTTCGATCCGGTGCTGAAGGGGAGATGGGGTGCCGCCCGGCTGGCGACGATGACCGGTGCGCCGATCATCCCGATCGGCATCTGGGGCACGGAGAAGGTGTGGCCGCGCAACGCGAAGCTGCCGAACGTGTTCAACATCAGCAACCCGCCGCTGGTGACCGTGAAGGTCGGGCCACCGGTGCCGCTGAAGCACGTCAGCGACGACGCCGACACCAAGAAGCTGATGAAGGCGATCAGCGCGTTGCTGCCACCCGAAGGCCGCAAGAAGTACACCCCCACCGACGCCGAGCTCGCTGCTACGTTGCCGTCCGGGTACAAGGGCGATCCACGAGCGGAGTACCAGCGCCGACCCGGGAAGGACTGATCATGTCGAGCACGGGGACCCCATCGCGGATCATCTCGTTGCTGCACGGTCCGAACCTCAACCTGCTCGGCCAACGCGAGCCGCACATCTACGGCACGGCCTCGCTCGAGGACTACGT
>Ga0075364_10001387_pt1 | contig 13083 bp, 13 predicted proteins | sample EndMetdeltDD1764_FD_71517 | JGI IMG/M metagenome (GOLD analysis project Ga0075364, IMG submission 71517) | Populus endosphere microbial communities from Tennessee, USA - Endosphere MetaG P. deltoides DD176-4 | ecosystem: Host-associated > Plants > Roots > Endosphere | place: USA: Tennessee... | reverse complement strand
GATCCGGACGACCCGCTGCTTCGGCTGCCGAACGCGCTCTGCACGCCGCACCTGGGTTACGTCGAGCGTGACAACTACGAATTCGCGTACGGAAACGCATTCGATCAGATCGTGGCTTTCGCGAAGGGTGCCCCGATCCACGTGCGCAATCCGGAACTGATGGAGAAGCGATGATGGATCTCGAATTGGGCGGTAAGGTCACTCTCATCACCGGTGGCAGCAAGGGCATCGGCCTTGCTTGCGCGCGCGCGTTTCATCGGGAGGGCGCGAAGGTGGTCATTGTCTCGCGGAGCAAGGACAACCTCGACGCCGCCAGACAGACACTGGCGAAAGAGGGCGTCACGGTCACCGCCCTTGCCGCCGACCTGACGAACGTCGCGGACGCCGAGCGTGTCGTCGGCGAAGCCGAGGCTCAGGCGGGGCCGATCGGCATCCTGGTCAATTCCGCCGGCGCTGCGCAGCGCACAACACCGCGCGAGCTCACGCCCGACAAGTGGCGCGCCGCCATGGACGCCAAGTTCTTCACTTACATGAACACAATGGACTTCGTGTTGCCGCGGATGGTTGCCCGGAAATCCGGTGTCGTTGTCAACATCGTCGGGACGGGCGGCAAAGTTGCTTCACCGATCCATCTTCCCGGCGGCGCCGCCAATGCGGCGCTGATGCTTGCGTCGGCGGGACTTGCCGCCGCCTGGGGCGCGCATGGAGTTCGTGTGAACGTCATCAATCCGGGCGCGACGATAACCGGTCGCGTGCAGACGTCGCTCGATGCGGAATCGCGCTTGACCGGCAAGACGCCGGAAGAACTCCGGCGTGCCAATGAGCAGCGTATTCCGCTCGGGCGGTACGCCGAGCCGGAAGAAGTCGCGGATGCCGCGGTGTTTCTTGCGAGCGCGCGGGCGTCCTACATTACTGGCGCTTCAGTCACGATGGATGGCGGACTGGTCCCGCTGGTCGTCTAGAAGCCCGCGGAGGCGGAGGTGCTCCCGCTATCCAGTCCGGTGCTATAAAGTGAGAATAATGCCGACGCGATCGCGTCGGCTCAAGCACCGGTTCGGAATCGGCGGGTGACGCATTGCGGGTCGACTTGAATCTCGTCTCGGTGCTCGAAGCCATCATGCTCGAGGGCAACGTCACGCGCGCGGCGGCCAGCCTCGGGATGAGCCAGCCTGCTGTCAGCAATGCCTTGCGGCGTGCCCGTCGTCTGACCGGGGACGAGCTGTTCCTGCGGGTTGCCGACGGGGTCCGGCCGACCTCCCGGATGCTGGCGATGTGGCCCGACCTTCACCGTTCGCTCGGCACGATCCGCGCGTCCATTGCGTCGCAGTTGTTCGACATCAGCGCGAACACCGCGACGTTCCGGCTGGCCATCACAGACAGCATCGCCGCCGAAGCCGTGGCCAAGATCGCCCTGCAGGTGCGCACCAAGTCGCCGGCGGCGCGGGTCTCGTTCAGTTTCCACACCAATGCCGGCTCGATCGACGGTATCGAGCGCGGCACGCTCGATTGCGCCGTAGGGATGTTTCCGTCACTGCCGCGGACCATGCACGTCCAGGGGCTTTTCGCCGACAAGTACGTGTGCGTCATGCGGCATGGTCACAAGCTAGGCCGGCGGATGTCGCTCGATGACTTCGTCGACTGCGCGCATGTCCTGGTCACGCCGTCAGGGCAGGATCTCGGCGTGGTGGACGGCTGGCTGAGCCTTCAGGGGCGCAAGCGCAATGTGGTTGCGGTCGTGAACCATTTCGCGGATGCGTTGCGCATCGTTGCCGAGAGCGATCTCCTGACATGCGTGCCGAACCGCTTCTTCAAGCATCATCAGGACGTGGCTCTAGGCTCCCGTCGGCTGGTGTCTTGCGATCTGCCCTTTGAAGCCGAGAACATCCTCTACAAGCTCGTGTGGCATGAGCGCGTTCATGCGCATCCAGCCCAGCAATGGTTTCGTGCGCTTGTCGCGGAAACCTGCGGCGCTCCGGCCGCGATTGGCGCGCTGAAGGAACGACGTAAACGCCGCCGAAGCTCCAAGTAAGACGTCGTAAATCTGACGAGCGCACGACCCGTCACCGAACGTCGATACGTCGGATTATCTTGCGGCCTATCCGAACGTGTAGGCCGCCAAGATCGACCCGCTCCTGCACTATCTGGATCTTGGGCGGCACGAAGGGCGCGCGGCCTTTGCGGACGGCGTGTGGGGATAGAACGAAAGAGCGTCGGTTTCTAATGCCGTTGCGCTTCCCGGCCGGACGCAATCTGCTGAATGGCCCAGCGCGCGTTCTTGCGCACTTCCGGATCGGGATCGTTCACGACGGCTTCGAGGTGCGGCGCGGCGGCGGGGTCGGCGATCTCACCAAGCGCGGCGGCGGCCTCCTTGCGCAGGTTCGCCTGCGGGTGGCCGAGGCTCTCCACGATGGCGATAACGGCGCGCGTCACCTTCAGCTTGCCGAGGCTGCGCACCGCCTTGAGGCGGACCTGCCAGAATTCGTCCGATAACACGGCGAGCAAGGCGTCCGCAGCCTGCAGCCCGTTCTTGCTGTTGCCAATCGTTTCGGCGGCGGTCTCACGCACCATCCAGTCGGCATCGCCGAGAGCGCGCGTGATGGACTCGGTCGCGGGCTTCAAGGTCGAGAATGCGAGCGAGTTCACGGCTGCGCGGCGCACATGCGGGTCCGCATCGCCGGTCGCGGCCGTCAGCGCCGGGATCGCCTCCTCGATCTTCAGGAACCCAATCACGCCAATGGCCTGCACACGCACCGACGCATCCGCGTCGCGTAGTGCGTCGAGCGCGGGCTTGAGCGCATCGCGCCGCCGCAGTTCCTTCAGCGCGCGCAGCGCGCTCATGCGAACGAAGGCGTGCGAATGGCCGACCAGCGGCAGGATCGGGTCGGCACTCGCGGGCTCCTTCAGCTCCGCCATGCTGTCGGCGGCGGCCGACGCAACCGCATGCTCGGGATCGACCAGCAGCGTGGCGAGCGCGGCAGCGGCAGCTGGCCCGTCGAACTCACCGAGCGCAAGCGCCACCTGCTGGCGTACGCCAGCGTCCGGGTCGGTGGCGAGCGTCTCCAGATGTGAGATCGCGGCGGGATCGCCGGAATTGCCAAGCTCGATCACGGCAACGCGGCGCTCGCCGGGATCGGCGGCCCGCGCGCGCTCGGCCAGCTCTTCAAGATCGTCGTAGGATTCGAACAGCTCGGGCATGGCTCACCGCAGCAGATAGGGGATGTTCACCTTCACGGCGCCGGTTGGGCAATCGGCCTCGCACGGCATGCAGTACCAGCACTCGTCGTAGGCCATGTAGGCTTTCTGGGTCAGGTCGCTGATGCGCAGCACGTCGAGCGGGCAGACATCGACGCACACCGTGCAGCCCTTGTCGGCGATGCACTTCGCCTCATCGACGACGACCGGGACGGTGGTGCTGGTGGTGGCCAACGGCATGATGTGTCCTTGTCTGTTGTTTCACGCGCTCGCGCGGACGCGCTGCTTGTCGTAGAGGTCCTTCTCGTCTTCGGCGATCGGGACCACATAGGGCTGCACGGCGCGCTTCTCGCTCGCCATGCGGCCGTCCTTCTTGCTGAGCAACGTGTGGCAGAACCAATCGTCGTTGTTCTTCTCCGGGTGGTCCGTGCGCAAGTGATAGAGGCCCCAGCGGCTCTCGGTGCGGTAGAGCGAGGCGTGCGCCGCCATGTCGGCACAGTCGAGGATCGAGGCGGTCTCCAGCGCGCGCAGCAGTTCGTGCGCGTTGCGCGCCATCATGCTCTGTTCCATGTCCTCGCGGACTTCGCCAAGGCGCTTCTGACCGATCTCGAACTTGCGCGTGACCTTGGGCGGCTGGAAGTAGTCGTTCACCAGGCGGCGCGCCTTGTATTCGATCTGGTTCGGCGGGATGCCGTCTTCGCGCTTGGTCGGTGCCAGCACGCGCGCCTGCTCTTTCGCGACATCTGCGGCGTCGAATTCCGCGAAGTCGACATTCTCCGCGTAGGTCATGGCGTCCTCGCCGGCGACCGAGCCGTTGGTGAACGCGCCGAGCATGTAGTTGTGCGGCACGCTCGCCATGTCGCCGGCCGCATAGAGGCCAGGCACCGTCGTGCGCGCGAACTCGTCGACGAACACGCCGGATGCGCTGTGGCCTGAGCAGAAGCCGATCTCGGAGATGTGCATCTCGATCATCTCGCGGCGATAATCGGTGCTGCGGCCTTCGTGGAACAGGCCGCGCGTCGGGCGCTCGACTTTGTGCAATGTGGTCTCGATCTCCTTGATGGTGTTCTCGTGCAGGTGATTGAGCTTGAGAAACACCGGCCCCTTGCCGGATTGAAGCTCGTTGAAGAACTCCAGCATCATCTGCCCGGACCAGTAGTCGCACTCGATGAAGCGCGAACCCTCGTTGTTGGCCGTGTAGGCGCCGAACGGGCCGGCCACGTAGGCGCAGGCCGGGCCGTTGTAGTCCTTGATCAGCGGATTGATCTGGAAACACTCGAGGTTCGCGAGCGCGGCGCCGGCGTGATAGGCCATCGCGTAGCCGTCGCCGGAGTTCGCGGCGTTCTCGTAAGTGCCGAACATGTAGCCCGACGTCGGCAGGCCGAGCCGGCCGGCCGCACCCATGCACAGGATCACAGCCTTGGCCTTCAGCACCAGAAACTCGGCGGTGCGCGTGTTGACGGCGATCGCACCGGCCACGCGGCCGTCGGAAGCAGTCAGCAGGCGCGTCGCCATATAGCGGTTGGAGATCAGGATGCGGGCGCGGCGGAGCTGGCGATAGAGCGCCTTCTTGACGGTTTCGCCGTTCGGCATCGGCAGCACGTAGGTGCCGATGTGATGCACCTTCTTGACGGCGAAGTCGCCGTTCTCGTTCTTCAGGAAGCGGATGCCGAAACTGTCGAGCTCCTCGATGATCGAGTAGCACTTCTGGGCGTATTTATAGACCGGCTTCTGGTCGACGATGCCGTCGTTCGCGATGGTGATTTCCTTGGTGTACTGCTCCGGCGTCGCATAGCCGGGGACGACGGCGTTGTTCAGCCCGTCCATGCCCATCGAGATGGCGCCGGAGCGCTTCACATTCGCCTTCTCCAGCAGAATGACGTTGGCCTTGGGATTCTTGGCCTTGGCCTTCAATGCAGCCATCGGGCCGGCGGTGCCGCCGCCGATCACCAGCACGTCGCAAGACACCTCGGAAAGGCCATCAACGATCTCGTCCATCGCACTGTCCTCAACGGTCCGGAGACGTGGACCTTCAAGATTTCGTGCCACTAGAATTGATCGAAAGCCGTGCCGGGCGGAGCAATTAGTTGTCAGCCGGACGCCGAAGCCGGGTCCCAATTTTTAAGCAGTAGTGCCGGCCGCGCGGGCAGCGGGATCGGCATCAAGATGCAACCGAGGATGATCGGGCAGCCAAGGCCCAACGATGGCCGTCTTGCTGATGGTCTTGCGCGGCAATTAGTTGCTGGCGCCCGCACGGCGGCTTCGCAATTGTCCACGGTGGAGTCCGTGCATGGCCACCCTCGTCACGCCCTCGATCGCCAATGCCTCGTTTGCCGCGCACACGACGCCGGAAACGATTGCGCTGTCGGCCGACGGCAAGGAGCTTCACGTCACGCTCGGAACCGGGGAACAGGTCACTTTGGGTGCCGAAACGTTGCGTGCGGCGTGCCGTTGCGCGCATTGCCGGCGCGCGCAGATCGACGATGTGTTTCCCGCGACATTCAACCATGTGACGATCGCGCGCTTCGCGCCGATGGGTCATTACGCGATCAACATCGCGTTCTCGGACGGCCACGAGCGCGGGATTTTCCCCTGGAGCTATCTCGCCAAACTCGCCACGCGCGACTGAACGCCGCGCCCGCAGCGCTGTTTTTCTCCGATAACTCATTGACGTAGCTTAATTTTCCCCGTTCTGCCGGCGCGATACTTGGCACAAAGCTTGCTCCTTTTCTGGAGCAGGTCCAGACAGCCGGGAGCCTCCGATGCAGTTCTTTGCGGCCGCCACCGCTTCGCCCGCGACGATCGCGGCGCGCGCCGGCACGGACCCTGCGGCCCGCTCGCTGCTGCTGACCGAAAGCGCGAACACGATCGGCGGGCCGCCGCCGCTGCTCGGCGCGCTGTCGTCCGCCGAGCGTGAGAGCGTGCTCAAGCGCGGGCGCCGCCGTGTGCTCTATCGGGGGCAGACGCTGTTCAATCAAGGCGCCAAGCACGACGGCATCTTCCTGATCGAAACTGGCCGCATCCGCGTGTTCTACACGGCGCCCTCCCAGCGCGAGATCACGCTCGCCTACTGGCTACCTGGCAATTTCGTTGGCGGACCTGAGGTTTTCGGCGGTGGCACGCACCAGTGGTCCGGTGTCGCAAGCAGCAACAGCAGCGTCGTCCACCTGCCCGGGAAAGAACTGCGGCGGCTGGTCGTCGAGGTGCCGAACCTCGCGATCGGCCTGATCGAGGGATTGGCATTCAAGGGCAAGTGCTATTCCGCGCTCGCACAGATGCTTGGCACGCGCTCGATTACCGAGCGGCTTGCGCAGCTTCTGCTCCATCTCGTCGATCTCTACGGCATCAAGGAGCCGGATGGCGTCCTGATCAGCGCGGCCTTCACGCATGCCGACCTCGCGCACATGGTGGGGGCGACTCGCCAGTGGGTGACGATCAGCCTGAAGCGCCTGCAGGAAAAAAACATCGTCATTTCGCGCAAATCGCAGATCATCGTGCGCCGTCCGGACGTGCTGCAGGACATGCGCGGGCAGGGCGAATGACGCAATAGCGCGCAAAGCAGCGGCGTTGTGCCCATGATTTGCGCAATAAACGAGCACCTTGTGTTTGAGGGAAACTAATCGACCTCGCGATTGAAGCTGGAATTGCTCCGGGTCCGGCCGCCCCCAAAGATGCGCGAAACGGAAACGCCTCGGGCCCACCAACCGCAGAGGTTTCGCATGGAACAGCATTCGGGACGTACGTTTGTCGCCGCGCTCGCGTTTGCGACGAGCATGCTTTGGGGCAGCGCCGCAAGCGCTCAGACCACCATCAAGATCGGAATCGGGACGCAGGATACGACGACCAACACGGTCACGACCGGCGTCGTCATCCGGCAGCTCAAGCTGTTCGAAAAGTATCTCCCCACCGGCGGCAAGTACGCGAACAGCAAGTTCGAGCTCGAGTGGAACAACTTCACGTCGGGCCCGCCGGTCACCAACGGCATGATGGCCAACAAGCTCCAGTTCGGCGCGATGGGCGACTATCCGCTGATCGTGAATGGCTTCACGTTCCAGAGCAATCCCGAGAGCAAGAGCCGCCTGATCGCGGTCGCGGCGTACAATCAATATGGCTCCGGCAACGGCCTCGTCGTTCACAAGGACTCGCCGTACTACGAACTCTCCGATCTCAAGGGCAAGCTGGTCAGCGTACCGTTTGGCTCGGCCGCGCACGGCATGGTGCTCAAGGCTTTGCAGGATCGTGGCTGGCCCGCCGACTACTTCCAGCTTGTGAGCCAGAGTCCCGAGGTCGGCTCCACCAACCTGCAGGAAAAGAAGATCGACGCGCACGCCGACTTCGTGCCGTTCGCCGAGTTGCTGCCGTTCCGCGGCTTCGCGCGCAAGATCTTCGACGGCGTCGAGACCAACCAGCCCACCTGGCACGGCGTCGTGGTGCGCACCGATTTCGCCGAGAAGTATCCCGAGGTGGTGGTTGCCTACATCAAGGCCGTGATCGAGGCGAACGCATGGTTCCGCGCCGATCCAAAGGCCGCGTCCGAGAAGATCCAGGAATGGACCGGCATCAACAAGGAGGTCGTCTACATTTTCCTCGGACCGGGCGGCAACATGATCACCGACCCGACCATCAAGCCCTTCCTGGTCGAGGACGCGGTCGAGGACGCCAAGGTGCTGCAGCGGCTTGGGCGCATGAAGGAGTTCGACGTCGCCAAGTGGGTCGACGACAGTTACGTGCGCAAGGCCTATGCGGATCTCAATCTCGACTACGACGCCCAGCTCAAGAAGATCGAGAACTACGAGGTCAAAGGCGAGGACAAGTTCTGCAACAAGCCGGTCACCGACCCGCGCAAGGCCGGAGAGGTCTGGGTCGACGGCGAAGGTATCATGCCGTTCTCGAGCACAGCCTGCACGCTCGGCGCCTACGCGCAGTTCAAGTCCGCCAGCAAGAAGATCAACATGGCCTATGTGTTCGACACCGCGCGCGGCATCAAGCTGTTCGCCGATCAGGCCTTCTACGCGATCGGCAGCGACAAGAAGGACATCTCGCCTTTCTTGCTGAAGAAGGACGCCGAAGCGCTCGCGGCGAAGAACGGCGGCAAGGTCGTCGGCTTCGATGAAGCGCTCAAGATGGCCGTAAGCGGAGGCTGAGGCGTGGAACGAGCGGTCCTCAAGCTCGCCGAGCCGCCGATGTCTGGAGGGGAGGAGCCCGTGGTGCCTGCGCCACAGGCGGCGACGGCTGCCGCGGAGGCCTCGCCGCCGATGCGGTGGTTCCTCACCCGTGCCGTGCGCTGGTTCGCGCTGCATCGGCAGCAACTGCGGACCCTGCTGATTGGCGCGATCTCGCTCGCGCTGTTCCTGTTGAGCTGGCATCTGTTGACCAAGTACCGCGTCAGCTTTCACGTCCGCTTCGTCAATGTACCCTCGCCGGCGCAGGTCTTCGAGAGCTTCACGCGTGCGGTGGACGACGTGAAGTTCATGCAGCATGTGCTGCTGAGCTGCCGGCGCATTCTGTTCGGCTTCATAATGGCCGCCGTCGTCGCCATCCCGCTCGGCCTGGTGATGGGCCGTTTCCGGCTCATCCGGGATATCGTGTTTCCGGTGTCCGAAGTGCTGCGCCCGATCCCGGCGATCGCCTGGGTGCCGATGTCGATCATGCTCTGGCCCTCGAACGAGGAGAGCATCGTGTTCATCACGTTCCTCGGCTCGTTCTTTCCCATCCTGCTCAACACGCTGCACGGCATGGCGGCGGTCGACCCCGTGCTGGTTCGCGCCTCGCAATGCCTCGGCGCGCGCGAAATCTCGATCTTCAAGGACGTCTATTTCCCGGCCTCGCTGCCAAGCATCTTCACCGGGCTGACCGTCGGTATGGGCGTTGCCTGGGTTTCGTTGATCGCGGCCGAGATGATCTCGGGGCAGTTCGGAATCGGTTACTTCACCTGGGAGGCCTATTCGCTGGTGCAGTACGCCGATATCGCGCTCGGCATGATCTGCATCGGCGTCCTCGGGCTTGGATCCAGCGCAGCCATTCGTGGAATCGGCCGGCTGGTCATGCCGTGGGGGCGCGCATGAGCCTGCAAACCGCCGAGGCCCAAAAGGGCCGGATCGACGTCGCGGATTTCAGCCTCAGCTACGAGACGCTCGACGGTGCGGTGCCGGCGGTGTCGGAGGCGGCGATCTACGTCAATCCGGGTGAGTTCGTCTCGATTGTCGGACCGTCCGGCTGCGGCAAGTCCACGTTGTTGAATGCGGTCGCGGGCTTCCTCAAGCCGACGCGCGGCAGCGTGACGGTCGATGGCGAAGATGTGGACAGACCGAGCGCCGACCGCGGCATGGTGTTCCAGCAGTACTCGCTGTTCCCGTGGATGACGGTGAGACAGAACGTCGAGTTCGGCCTGAAGATGAAGGGGATGGATCGCAGCCGGCGCGAGAGCGCGGCGCGTACGTTGCTCGGGCTTGCGGGCCTCCTGTCATTCGAGAATCAGTACCCGGACCGTCTCTCGGGCGGCATGAAGCAGCGCGTCGGCATCGTGCGGGCGCTCGCGACCGGGCCGAAGGTGCTGTTGCTCGACGAACCGTTCGGCGCGCTCGACGCGCAGACGCGCGTCATCATGCAGCAGATCCTCACCAACATGTGGCAGCGCCTGAAGATCTCGGTGCTGTTCGTCACCCACGACATCGACGAGGCGATCTTCCTGTCCGACCGTGTCTACTGCATGACGGCGCGCCCCGGCACCATCAAGGCGGAAATCGCCATTCCGCTCGAACGGCCGCGCCAGCAGGCGATGATGATGTCGTCTGAATTCCTCGCGCTGCGGCGCGGGTTGATGTCGCTGATCCGCGAGGAAAGTCTCAAGGCGATGGGTGGCGAGGTGAACGACATCGCGCTGCAAGGCCTCGACATCGACATGCACGGTCAGTCGCTCGCCAGCCTGATCTGAGCATTGAAAGGCACCAGCAGGGGAGCGCCCATGACCTATGTCGTCACCGAAGCCTGCGTACGGTGCAAGTTCATGGATTGCGTCGCGGCCTGCCCGGTCGACTGCTTTTTCGAGGGTGAGGCGATGCTGGTGATCGACCCGGAGGTCTGCATCGACTGCGGCGTATGCGAGCCCGAATGCCCTGCCGATGCGATCAAGGCGGACTCGACACCGGAAGCCGCCGCCTGGGTCGCGTTCAATCGCGAGAAGTCACGCGAGTGGCCGAACATCACCGAAAAGGGTGAGCCTCCTGCAGACGCCGAGAAATGGCTTGGCGTTTCCAAGAAATTCGAGGCGACGTTCGGGACCCCGCCGCCTGCCTAGCTGAACGCCGCAATGTGCCGGTCAGCTCCGCATGCGGCGTTCAAAGCGTTCCGGCAAACAAGCTGCCCCAGCGCGCGCCACGCTCAGTGCTCACCCCCGCCTGGCGCAATGCAGCCCAAACACCGATCGATGTCGTGTCATAGATCGGGATGCCGAACTCCTGCTCCATCGGCGCGACCAGATGCGCGGCTGGAAAATTGGTGCAGAATGTCACGATCGCGTCGGGTTTGGCGGCCGCGACCTTGCGGATCATCGTCACGATGTCGGCGTCCGGCACTGTGCAATAGGAGAAGTTGTCAGTGAAGCCAGAGTGCTGCTCGGAAACGACGCGATATCCACGCTTGTCGAATTCGGCGACGACCATGGCCTGATAGGCGTCGTCGTGCGGCGAGACGAGCCCGATGGTCTTGGCGCCGCTCTTGCGCAACACTTCATCGAGCGCGCGTACCGACGTCGTCGCCTTGATGCCGGTCTCGCCGGTGATGCGCGCGCACAGGTCGGTTTCGGCATCGAAGCCGAGGCTCACGCCCTTGCTGCCGTTCCAGCAGATGACGTCGAGATGCGCGTGCGAAAGCAGCCGCGCGGCGGCCATCATGCTGTCCCAGTCGTAAGTGTTCGCGTAGGCGCTGCTCGAACCGAACACCGGGATGCGCGAGAAATGCCCGGACACTTCGGGAAAGTCTTGCAGGATGGCGGACGTTACCCGCTCGACCACCACGTTGCCGGAGGGCGTGATCGTGCCGATGGCCTTGGTCTGCTGGCGGTACCAGCCTGCATCGTTTGTCGCGGTCATGGCTTAAGCGTCGTCTCGCACGACCAGATTGCGCTCGGCCGCCCAGCTCGCGATCACGCTCGCACCCGGTTCAAGGCCCGCGACCGCCTCGGCGCCCGTATCGTTCTGCCGCACCACGATCAGTGGCTCGGCGTCGTTGCGGCGCAGAAGATAGTGCGTGTTGAGCCCGCGATAAACCACCTGATCGATGGTCGCGCGCATGCCGTTCACCGGCGCATCGCCGCGGCCCGGCGTCAGCTGGATGCCCTCAGGGCGCAGCGCGACCGTCACGGTGGGATCGGACGGCGGAATGCCGTTGAGACCCAGCTTCACACCATCAACGCTCTCGACCATGAACCCGCCGTTTTGGCGGCCAATGACTTTGCCCGAGAAGAAGTTCGACGTGCCGATGAAGCTCGCGACGAAGCGCGACACTGGCCGCTCGTAGATTTCCGTCGGCGTGCCGAGCTGCTCGATCCGCCCCCCGGACATGACCGCAATGCGATCCGACAGCGTCAACGCCTCGTCCTGATCGTGCGTCACCATCAAGGTCGTGATGCCGAGCCGCTGCTGCAACTGGCGCATCTCGATCTGCATGTTCTCGCGCAGCTTCTTGTCGAGCGCGCCGAACGGCTCATCGAGGAGGAGTACCGACGGCTCGATCACGAGCGCGCGCGCGAGCGCGACGCGCTGCTGCTGTCCCCCAGACAACTGATGCGGATAGCGTGCGCCGAAGGCTTCCAGCCGCACCATCGCGAGCGCGGTCTCGGCCTTCTTGAGTGCGTCGGCCCTGGAGACGCCGCGCATCTCCAGCCCGAACGCGATGTTGCGTGCCACGTCGAGATGCGGGAACAGCGCGTAGTTCTGGAACAGCATGCCGACATTGCGCTTGTGAACCGGGATCTGGTTCACCGGCTTTCCCTTGATGGCAATCGATCCCGCGCTCGGCTGGATCAGGCCGGCGATCATGCGCATCACGGTCGTCTTGCCGCAGCCGCTCGGGCCGAGCAGGGACAGCACATGTCCCTGCTCGACGCCGAACGAAACGTCGCTCACCGCGAGCGACGTCCCGTAGCGCTTGGCGACATTCGTGACTTCGATGTCCATGGTCGCGTCCTTGGCGAAGTCCTTACGACACGAAGATCTGCGCCATTTTCTCGATCCAGCCCGGACGCTCCTTGTTGACGTAGGCCCAGTCCGGCGAGAACAGGCCGAGCTGATCCATCTTCGTGTCCGGATAGGGCAACATTTTCGCGATGTCGGGCTTGAACTCGATGCCGCCGACCGACGGCGCCGCGATGGTGGCTTCGGCCAGGCCCTCTTGGATCTTCGGGTCGAGCACGCGGTTCATGAACGCCGCGCCGAGGTCGGCGTTCGGGCCACCCTTGACGAACACCTGGCAGTTCACGCCCGCGAACGCGCCCTCCTTCGGGAAGCTCATGTCGATCGGTGCGCCTTTCACCTGATAAGGATAGACGTACTTGGAGTACTCCGGCCCGCCCATCACGCCTTCGCCCTGCGCGACCTGCAGCGGCGCGTCGTCGGTGTCGTAGAGCTTCAAGACGTTCGGCTTGAGCTGCGCGAGCTTGGGCCAAGCCTGATCCACGAGGTACTGCGCTTCCTTGTAGGGCTTGCCGGTGACGATCGCGGCGGTCGCGATCGCCATGAAGACGCTGGGCGTGTTCTTGGTGGTCACCAGGGAGATCTTCTTGGCGTATTTCGCGTCCCACATGTCCGCGTAGCTCTCCAGCGGCTTCGCCGTCTTGGTGTTGTAGAAGATACCGGCCGACGAGATCATCAGCGCGACGCCGTAGCCGTCGTT
>Ga0075364_10001386_pt1 | contig 13086 bp, 9 predicted proteins | sample EndMetdeltDD1764_FD_71517 | JGI IMG/M metagenome (GOLD analysis project Ga0075364, IMG submission 71517) | Populus endosphere microbial communities from Tennessee, USA - Endosphere MetaG P. deltoides DD176-4 | ecosystem: Host-associated > Plants > Roots > Endosphere | place: USA: Tennessee... | reverse complement strand
TTGTCATGGCGTGGATGAAGGAACTCGACGTCGACCACGCGAAGGTCAACCCCAGCGGTGGTGCGATCGCGCTCGGTCACCCGCTCGGTGCGACAGGCGCCAAGCTGTTCGCCACGATGCTGAACACGTTGGAGCGCACCGGCGGTCGCTACGGTCTGCAGACGATGTGCGAGGGCGGCGGCACCGCCAACGTCACCATCATCGAGCGCCTCTGACCTCAGTGGTCGTGGACGATCACACCGCGGATGTTTCGGCCGGCGAGCATGTCGTCGTACGCATCGTTGATGTCGGCCAGCTTGTATTCCGCGGTGACCGTCTCGTCGAGCAGTAGCTTGCCGTCGCGGTAGAGATTGAGCAGCCGCGGGATGTCCGCACGCGGGTTCGCCTCGCCGTAGAGGCTGCCCAGGAGTCGCTTCTGGAACAGCGTCACCATCGCCATCGGCAGTGTCGGTGTCACGTCGGCCATCGACGCGATCGCCGTCATCACCACTGCGCCGCCCTTGCGGACGATGTCCATGGCCTCGTTGATCATCGGGCCCTTGAGCAGGCCGACGGTCAGCAGCGCGGAATCGGCCATCACACCGCGGGTCAGTTCGGCGACCAACTCCATGGCCTCCGGCATCGACGTCACGAAATGGGTGGCACCGAACTGGAATGCCTTCTCGCGCTTGGATTCCACGATGTCGACGACCACGATGTGCTCCGCGCCCGCCAGTCGTGCGCCCTGGATCGCGCCGCTGCCGATACCGCCGCACCCGATCACCGCGACGGTGTCACCAGGCGTCACGTCGGCGGTGTTGACGGCCGAACCCCAGCCCGTCATCACGCCACAGCCGAGCAGACACGCACGCGATAGCGGTAGGTCGTCGTCGACCTTGACCAACGACATCTCCGACACGGTGCTCAACTCGGAGAAGCTGCCGACGCCGACCATGACGCCGACGTCCTTACCCTGCGCCCGCCGCCGATAGGTTCCGTCGGGCTGAATACCCAGCAGGATGATCGCGCCCATGTCGCACAGATTCTGATGTCCGCTGGCGCACCAGCGGCAGCGGCCGCACGCGGGCAGAAACGAGGCCACCACATGGTCGCCGGGCTTGAGGTCCTTCACTCCCGGACCGATTTCCTGCACGACGCCGGCCCCCTCGTGTCCGCCGATCATCGGAAGCGTCACTCCGGCGAGATCGCCGGTCTGGACGTGGTGGTCGGAATGGCACAACCCGGTGGCCTCGAATGCGACGAGGACCTCTCCCTCTTTCGGCCCGTCGAGGTCGATCTCCTCGACACTCCACGGCTTGTTGAGTTCCCACAGCACGGCAGCGTTGGTCTTCATGCGCCAGAGTTTAGGGAAACCGCGACTCGGATTGGGCTGAATCGAAAGGCTTACTGTTTACAGTGCGAGAACCAGCCCGCCCAGTGCCACGATCCAGCTGGCGAAGCTGCCGACCAAGAAGTACTCGGTCACGTCATCGATCCCGATGTGCCCGTTCTCGCGGGCCTTCTGCGCATTGATTTCCGGGAACCGGATGATGCTCTTGGCGGCGACGACCGCGGTGGCGGCGGCCAGCTGACCGGCCAGACCCAGCCCGAGGATCAGCAGCCGTTCCATCGGGCCGAGCAGTCGACCGCCCTTGAGCCGGTCCGATGCCTGCGGCTGACCGGCGGGCTTCAGTGCGCCTACCGACGCGAGGACCAGCCGCACCAACTGGTTACCCGTCACGATTTGCAGCAGCACCACCGCGACGATCATGAGGAGCCGGTCGGTTTCCAGCCCGGCGACTCCGGGCAGGTCCACCCACGCCGACCACCGCTGCACCAGACCACCTGCCTCAGAACCCAAGCCCGACAACAGGATCAGCAGACCGACCGCCACGGCGAACACGACGAGCGGCGCGAGCTGGCCGTCGCCGGTCCGCTCGGCGCGCGCACCCAGCACCACCCATGCGACGCTCGCCGCGATCGCGATCTCCAGCAGCACGATGTCCTGGGGATGCCACAGACCCGCAAGCGCCGCACACCCGATGACCGCAGCCGGCGCAACGACGGGCGGCACCCAGAACCGGTCGGTCAGCCGCCGCGCCACATCGGCGATGCCCATCGCGATCAGCATCACCGCCAGTGCGCTCACGGGACGCCCCGCAGGTACTGCGATGCCACGACGATCAGGTCGAGGCCGTCGCGCCCCGCGCGCTGCGATACCGCCGAGGCGCTGATGCCCTCTGCCGCGGCGATGTCCTTCTTCGTCTGGTTGGTCAACAGGCCCTTCACTATCCGTATCGATCGGTCGTCTAGCGATCCAAGCAGATGGTCCCGACACAGCAGCGCGGCGTTGATCGCGTCGGCATCGGTGCGGTCGTCGCCGGCGACCCGGTAGGACGTGCGAACCGCGGCCAGCCCCGGTTGCCGTTGCGCGGCGGCGGTCCACTCGATCGCCTCGCGCGCGGCCCACCATCCCGGGCCGTCTTGTATGCCGCGCTCGGGATCGAGCACAGACACCGGGCCCCAGCCGATGCCGAACCGGACATCGATGTGGGTCGCGATGGCGAGCCGGATGGACAGTGCCGCGTCGATCGCCGCACCGACGGTGCGGTAGCTGCCCTGGAATTCGTCGCCGACCGTGAAGGCCGGTGAGTCGATCGCGCCCGCGCTCACGTCACGCAAGGCTTCGTTCAGTGCGGCGTGGACCGCGGGGCGATCGGCGACAAGGCGTGAACCGACGACGTCACCGATCAGCGCGGCCCGCAGACCTGATGAAGCCTTGGGCTTAACATCAGTCATATGAAGATTATAGCTTCATTGTCTAACAATGAAGTCTATGACTTCAGAAAGTCACTGATGAGGTCCGCCACCTGCTGCGGAGCCTCGGTAGGCGGGTGATGGTGGACGCCTGCCAGCACGTGCAGCCGGCTGTTGGGCATCGTGGCGTGTGCGGCGCGGGCATGTTCGACGGGGATGACGCGGTCCTGATCGCCACTGATGATCAGCGCGGGCAGATCGTCGCTGCAGCACAGACGGTTGATGGCGGACACCGCCTGCCCTCTGAAGTCGACGACCGAGCGCAGCGTGCGCAGGAACGCCTTCCTGGTGTCGCGGTTGGACAGTGCGGGCCGTGCCGCGAAGCGATGGCTGGATCCCACCAGTGCCCGCACCGCGTTGCCCGCGGCGACGGCGGGCCTGGACGCGAGCATCGGCAGCACGATCTCGGAGCCGGGCAGCGACAGTAGCCGCAGGACGCGGCCGACATCATCGCCGAACCCGCCGCTGCTGATGAGAACCATCCGCTCGCAGTACTGGCGATGCTGATGGGCGAACTGCATCGCGACGCCGCCGCCCAGCGAGTGGCCGACCACCGTGACCCGGGTGACGCCGAGTTCGTCCAGCAGATCGCGCAGCAACACGGCGAAGGCGCCGACCGAATAGTCACCGCGTGGTTTGTCGGATTGTCCGTGCCCCAACAGATCTGGGGCGATCACGCGATACTTCTCGGCGAGCAGCGGGATCACGCCACTCCAGGTCTTCGAGCTGCCGCCCATACCGTGGATGAGCAGAATCACCTCGCCCGAACCCTCGTCGCGGTAGGCCACCCGGTCGCCGTGCACGGTCGTCACCTTGACACCCTCGGTGTCGTCCACCGCGGCACTGGTTGCCGCCGGTGCCGTCAAGACCGGCGCGGCCACGACGGCGGCGCAGGTCGCTGCGCCGATCAACAGGGTCTTCAGGGCGTTCATCTCGTACTCCGTTTCAGATTGATCTCTTGACATCAACGGTAAGACGAGACACCCCAACACTTCTCGCTTGTGCTCACTACTGGCGCAAGCGACGATTTGGCGCTTTTGCGCATTCTGCTCAGTGGGTGAACGTCGTTGCCTTCGACGGCCACCAGTTGGCCCGTCCGATGAGCGAGGCGAGGGCGGGCACGGTGATGGTGCGCACCACGAACGTATCGATCAGCAGACCCACCCCGATGATGAAGCCGGTCTGCACCATCGTGGAAAGGCCGCCGAACAACATGCCGAACATCGAACCCGCGAAGATGATCCCTGCCGAGGTGATCACCCCGCCCGTCGAGCGGACCGCACGAATGATGCCGGAGCGGACGCCGTTGTGGGATTCCTCGCGAATGCGGGTGATCAACAACAGGTTGTAGTCCGCGCCAACGGCGACAAGGACGATGAAGGCGGTCGCAGGCACGTTCCAGTAGATCTGCTGGCCGAGTATGAACTGGAAGAAGACGACACCGAGACCAAGCGACGACATGAACGAGATGACCACCGAGGCAATGAGATACAGCGGTGCAACGAGGGCCCGCAGCAACGCGACCAGGATGAGGAACACGACGATCAAGGTCATGATGACGATCAGTCGCAGATCATGGTCGTAGTAGTCGCGAATGGTGCTGTACATCGGCGTCGGGCCGACCATGGAGATCGTCGCATCCGACAGTCTGGTGTTCGGCTGTGCCGCCCTGGCCGTGTCGAGGATCGGCGCGACCTCGTCCATCGCCTCGGTGCTGAACGGGTCGAACTTCGTCTCGACGAGATAGCGGGCGGAACGCCCATCGGGTGAGATGAACAGCTTCGCGGCGTTCTTGAAAGTGTCGGTCGTCAGCGCGTTGGGCGGAATGTACATGCCCGCCATCGACGGTTGCGACGCGCCCTGCTCGATCGAGTTCAGCATGGTGGCGGCCTGATTCATGCCGACCCCCATCTTCTTGGTCTGATCGACCAGCATCTGCACGCCCGCCGCGAGCTGCTTACTGCTGTCGGCGAGCGCATTCGCGCCCTGCTCCATCTGCGCTACCTTCTGTTGCGCGGCAGCGGGATCACCTGCAGATTTCAGGTCGGCGGCCGCCGATTGCAACAGGCTGCCCAGGTTGTCGACCTTCGCCACCACGTCCTGCGCGCCGGTTTCGCCGGCGAGCTGTTGCAGAGTGGCGCGGCCTTGGCTGCACGAGGGGTCCGCATCGCACTGCGGGCTGTTGTTCAGAACGGCGAGCATCGCGTTCGCGTTCGTGGCGATCCCGGTCCCCGAGTATGACTTGATGGCGTCGAGCAGCTGGGTGGTTTCGGGACTGGAGAGCTGCTGCTGAACCTGGTTGAGCGTGCCCGTCATCGCGGTCATCGAACTGGCGGTCGATCGAATCTGGTCGCGAATGCTGCCCAGGGTATCGGCCAGCTTCTGTGCGCCGCTGCTGAGCGCGTCGAGATCGGTTGTCTTGCTACTGATCTGCGAGGAAGCATCCGCAAGCTTCGACCCGACCTCACCGGCCTGGTAGCTGACCTTCGTCTGATCCAGTGGTTGGCCCGTCGGGCGGGTGATACCGCGCACCGACGTGACGTTCGGCAGCTGCGCCACGCGCTGGGCCATCTGCTCCATGTCGGCCAGCGCCTGCGGATTACGCAGATCGTGCGGGGACCTGATGTAGATGTACTCCGGCAGCAGTGCGCTTGTCGAAAAATGTTCTGCCATCTCGGAGTAACCCTGGTTGCTTTCCGCTGAGGCGGACAGCTGCATGCGGTCGTTGAAGGTGGGGTGCATCATCAGCGCGCAAGCGCCCAGCGCGATCAGGACGGCAAGACTCGCGAAGAGATGAGACTTGGGACGTCGAACGAGTTGAACCGCGGAGCGCTGCCAGAGCCGGTTGGTCAACGGCGCCCGAGGCTTCACCCACCCGCGACGACCGGTGAGCACGAGGATGGCGGGCAACAGCGTGACCGCCGCAAAGAACGCCACCGCGATCGAAACAGCCAGCGCCGGGCCGACACTGGTGAACGCGGGTAACCGGGTGAAGATCATGCCGCAGAACGTGACGGCCACTGTGGCAGCCGACGCCGCGATCACCTTGCCGATTGAAATGAGCGCTTTCTGGACCGCTACGTCCGAGTCGGCGCCGGTCCGTAGGTACTCGTGATAACGGCTGATCAGGAAGACGGCGTAGTCGGTGCCGGCGCCGACGATCATCGCGGTCATCAACGCGACCGTCATCGCGCTGACGTTGAGGCCGACCGTCGTGAGGGCCGACACCACTCCCTGTGACGATGCGACGGAGATGGCGATGGTGATCACCGGCAACAAAGCGGTGATCGGTCGTCGGTAGATCACGAGCAGGATGACCATCACCATGATCGCCGTGGCGATCTCGATCATGTGCATATCGCGTGCGCTGACGATGGACATGTCACCGATGACGGCCGCCTGCCCGGTGACGTGCGTCGTGAGGCCCGAGTCCGCGGTGGTCTGTTCGACGATCTGGCTGACCCGTTTGTAGGCGTCCGACGATTCGGGTGAGCCGGCCGGCGCCTTGAGCGTCACCGCCATGTAGAAGGCCTTGTTGTCCTGGCTGACCATCAGCTGGCGCAACGCGGGTGTGCTGGCGAAGTCCTCCACCGAGGACACGTCCTGACCGTCGCTGCGCAGCTTGTCGGCCAGGGCGCGGTAGGTGTTGTCGTCGCTGGGTGACAGACCCTGATCGTCGGACATGACGACGATCAGGATGTTCTGCGCGGAGTCCCCGAAGTCCTTGGCCATCTGTTGGGTTGCGGCCATCGCCTGCGGCGGAAGGGGCTGGACCGTCTGGTTCTCCACGATCTTCGTCAGCGGAGGAAAGGCGAGCGCCAACACCACGACCAGTCCCACCCAGGCGGCGATGACGAGCCACGGCGCCCGCACCACCACCTGACCCAACGACTTCAACACGCAAGCACCTCTTCTATGCGGCGATCTCTGTGGCGATCTCGTCGAGCTGAGAATCCCACTGCACCGTTGCCGTGAGCGAGAATTCTGCGAGAGTGCCGAAAATTGCTTCCTGCAACTGCGCGATCGTGCTCGGGTGAGCCGGATCGTACGCGAGGACCGAGACGAAGACCTGTCCGTTCACGCGTCCGGACAACATCCCCAGCAGACCACCGGCGCGATCCATCGTTCCGCGGGTCACCCTCGGATACAGCGAGCGCATCGAGAAGGAGTCGGCTTCCGTGCCGTCGGGCCGATTGGTCGCGGCGGCGACGTCACCGAGGTTGGACGAACAGACCGCCGTCGTGCCGCCCGCAGCCACGGTGACCAACTTCTTGATGACCCGTTTGGGCAGGAAGGGGACGATGGGGAGCAGAGCGAAGCGCTCGTCGGGCGACTCCTGGACTCGGATCAGTGCCTCCTTGACGGCGGCGCGGACCTCTCGTAGGTCGGTCGTCACCCTCTTCGGATCGACCGTCACGTCCGCGTTGCCCACTGCGTTGGCCCGGGTGTCGCCGTCGACGCGTTCGTTGATCGGCACCGCCAAGGTGGCCAGACCTTCGTCAGCCGTCACGCGGCCGGCCCGCTGCGCGAACTTCGCCGCGATTCCGGCCAGGAGGGAGTTGGGTGTTCCGCCGAGTGCCCGAGCGACCGCGTCCCACTCGTCCATGTCGACGAAGACCGTCGCGGCCGGCAGCTCGATCTGCTCGTTCGGGGCGGCGATGGGTGCCGACACGGACGCCGCGGTGAGTGCCTCGCGCCGGGCACGCCGGGCCATCCGCGTGCCGGTGACGATCGCCCGGCCGACGGCCGGCATGTCGCGAGCGGTCTGGCGGGCGTCCTGGCGCACCGCCCGCCACCGGCGCCGTGATCCGGCGGCCGGCCAGGTGATGGAATCGTCGCGACCACTTGCGGCGTCTGCGATCCCGGTGCTGAGCCCGACCCCGTCGGCGAGGCCGTGCGAGATGATCAGACTCAGTCCGGTCCCGCCGTCGGTGAACGGCAGCACGGCGAGATGCCACGCGGGCCCGTGCTCGTAATCCAACTCGATGGCGGTCTGCTCCCGCAGCCACGCGCCCAATTCCTCGCGAGGGCGGGCCGGTGCGACCTCGATGGCCGGTGCGTCGTTGGGGGCGACCCACCGATGACGGCCGAACGGCAACGGTGAGCGTTCGACGTGACGCGACAACCGCCCGCGCAGCAGGTGCTCGTGGAAGCGCCGCAGCCCGTCCATGTCGATGGCGCGGTTGTACGTCCACACGCACTGGAGCAAGTTGGTCGCCCCGGTCGCGCGTTCACCCTGGAAGACGACCTGGTCGGCCAGGTCCAGCAGCGTGCTCGTGTCCTCGTGCTTCTTCATGCGTCGCTTCATATCCTTGCGTCCTTTCACTTAACAGCGGTTGAATTGGCATGGCGGGCAACTTCTTCGATCCAGTCCTCGGTAGTCGTCCGAGCGACGTCGGTGAACGCTTCGGTCAGCGCTGCGATGTAGCGGTGCACCGAATCGCGTGCGACGGAGTTGTCGGGGAACGAGACGGTGACCGTGGTGCGCCCGGCGTGGCGGTTGATCCACATGTTGATTCCGCCGTGCGACAGGTTGTCGCCGTAGGTGCCGAAGCCGGTCTCTTCCCACAGCGCCGCGACGGGGATCTTCCGGAAGTCCATGAACGACACCATCATCGAAGGCTTGGTCGGCATTTTTATGCCCAGCTGATCGACCGGAGCCACTTCCAGCACGCGTTCCACCGGGACGTTGGCCAGGCTCCGACTGGAGTCGAACGACTTCTGCGCGGCGCGGGCAGCGTCACCGAAACAGCCGTCACCGATCGGCACGGTGACCGGGAACAGGCCGGCGAACCAGCCGACACTCAGGGTCTCGTCGCCCGGCAGCCGGGTGTCTGACGGTGTGAAGCCGTGATACGTGGTGTTGCCGGTGAGCTCATGCTCGGCCAGCGCCGCGCACGCCATGACGCCGCCGGAGAAGCGGGCGCCGACGTTGCGGCACGCTGAGTCGAAGGCCTCGGTCTCCTCGCCGTTGAGCAGGTCGACGGTGATGAAGTCGCCCTTGTTGTTGGACCAGGTGTCGCCCAGCTCCAGCGGAAAGCTCGGCCAGTCACCGTCGGTGTCCTGCGCGAAGGAGACCCAGTCCCGGATCTCCGGCGACGACAGGTCCATGGCGGCCACCTGCTCGCTCTGCCTGGCGGTGTAGCCGCGGTACCCGCCGACCTCGGACTGGGTGAGCGGCCGCCCCGCGATCAGATCCTGATACGCCAGGTGGATGTCCAGGAAAATGATGCCCGCGGACATGCCGTCGATGTGCAGATGGTCGACGCTGGCGTAGAAGGTGAAATGGTCGGCCTTCTGAATCACGCCGAACGTGAAGCAGTCCCAATCCAGCGTGTCCGGAGTCGACGTCAATGCATGTTCACGAATGTCCTCAGCGGCCATTTCGCCGTACGAAAAAGGCACGAATTCGATTTGTTCCGGATTCGCGATCGTGCGGCGGAAGATATTGCCGTTCTCGAATCCGAAGGCGCTGTGGTAGGTGTCATGACGGCGGATGTGCGTGTTGATCGCGGTGGTCATCGCGACGATGTCGCACGTCCCCTCGATTTCCCAGGACACCACCATCAGACGAGGTAGTTGACGTCCCAGCGCCCGTCCGTAGAAGGCCGCACGCAGATGCGAAGCCTGCTGAAAGCTCGGGGGCAGCGCATCGCGATCGGACTTCGTCATGATCTCGCGTGAAGCGTCCGAAGCGGTCCAAGTGGTAACCGGACCCTGTGCCGGTTGCCATGAATTGATGGGTCCCAATGCGACCATTTCGCCAAACTCCTTTTATGCCACTCGGGGGTTTCTCTCGTCCCGTTGCATTTGAAGTTACGGAGCCGCGGGCCGTATGGCTCGCTTGTGCGCACTAGTCGCGAAGTGAGCGATTTATCGCTTTTGCGCATTCTGCTCACGCGCCGGCCGTACGCTCGGCGCATGGCCCGCAAGCCCCGCTTCGACGTGCGGCTCGCCACCCAGGTGCTGCTGCTGCAAGTCGCCGTCGTGACGCTCACGCTCGGTATCGCGGGCGGCGCGCTGGCGTTCTTCAGTCACCAGCGGATCACGGCCGAAGTCGGTACTCGGGCGCTCGACATCGCCCGGGTGGTGGCGTTCGCTCCCGCGGTTCGCGCTGACGTTGCGCGCTACGACGACACCGGGTTGCCCGACGGGCCGGATCGGGCCGACGAACTGGCCAACGGTCAGTTGCAACTGATCGCGTCGGAGGTGCAGAAGCGGACCGACGTGTTGTTCGTGGTCATCACCAACGATCAGGGCGTCAGGCTCGCGCACCCGGACATCGAAGAACTCGGTAAGCGGGTGAGTACTGATCCCGCCGAGGCGCTGGCGGGACGTGAGACGGTGATCGACCAATCCGGCACGCTCGGACCGTCCGTTCGCGCCAAAGTTCCTGTCTTGCGGCCCAATTCACAAGAGGTCATCGGTGAGGTCAGCGTCGGGGTCTCTACATCGACCATTCGCGACCAACTGTGGACAGACGTGCGAACGGCGGCGATGCTGGTCGGCGGGGCACTGCTCATCGGTGTCGTCGGGTCGTTCCTGCTCGCCAGGCGGTGGCGCGCACTGACATTGGGCCTGCAGCCCTCCGAGCTAGCGGAGATGGTTCGCGGTCAGGCGGCGGTGTTGCACGGTATCGGCGAGGGCGTGCTGGCCGCCGACACCTCGTGGAAGACGACGTTCGTCAACGACGAGGCGTGCCGCCTGCTGGAGATCGGCGACGAACGGGGCCGTCCGGTGGAGGAGATCGGGCTGACGCCGCGTGTCCTCGACGTGTTCAAGGCCGCGGACCCGGCACCGACGGTCGCCACCGTCGGCGACCGCATCGTCGTCGTGTCCGCGCGCCGGGTCGCACGCGAGGGCAACGACCTCGGCACCGTTCTGATCGTGCGCGATCGCACCGACGTCGAATCCTTGACCCGGCAACTCGACGCGGTGCAGTTGATGAGTACCGCGCTGCGCGCCCAGCGTCACGAGTTCGCCAACCGGCTGCACCTGTTGAACGGGCTGTTGCACAGCGGCCACGTCGTGGAGGCCGAGCAGTACCTCGAGGAGCTGCTCGGTTCGGGCCCGCTGGGATCGGCGCTGCCCGGTATGGACACCATCCGCGACGCGTTCCTGCAGGCGTTCCTGGCGGCCAAGGCCGCGACCGCACGCGAGGCGGGGGTGACCCTGCGGATCAGCGAGGCCACCTGGGTGTCGGGCCGGCTCGCGCTGCCCGTCGACGTCACCACGGTGCTGGGCAACCTCATCGACAACGCGATCGACGCCGCGCGTACGGGTGCCGACGAGACCAGAGTGGTGGAAGTCGAACTGCTGCAGGACGGTTCGACGCTGCACATCACGGTCGCCGACAGCGGTGACGGCGTCGCACCCGACTTCGTCGAGCACGTCTTCACCGAGGGCAAGTCGACGAAACCACAATCGGGGATACCCGGCGGCCGCGGGATCGGCATGGCGTTGTCACGCCAGATCAGCCGCGCCCTCGGGGGAGACGTGCGACTGTCGAGCACCGGGGACCCCGATGCGGAGTTGCACGGTGCGGAGTTCATCGCCCGGTTGCCGGGCGTGATGGTCGAGGAGGAGGCCCAATGGGTGACGCAGAACTGACGGTGCTGGTCGTCGACGACGACTTCCGCGTCGCCAACATGCACGCCGGCATCGTCAACGCGCTGCCCGGCTTCACCGTATCTGCGACGGTGAACACCCTGGCGGCGGCGCGGGATGCGGAGCCCGTCGATCTCGCGCTGGTCGACGTCTACCTGCCCGACGGATCCGGTGTCGACTTTGTGCGTGAATTACGTTGCGACAGCTTTATTCTCAGTGCCGCAACCGAGGCCGACACGATCCGCGCCGCCGTCGCCGCAGGTGCTCTGAGTTATCTCGTCAAACCCTTCGTTCCGGCCGACCTGGCCGCCAGGCTGGCCGGTTACGCCCGCTACCGCAAGATCCTGTCGGGATCGAATCTGAGCGCCCAGGACGTCGACGCCGCGCTCGACGCGCTGCGCCCGAAGGTCGCCGCACAGCAGGCGTCGGTCGCCGCTACGTCACCCACCAAACAGCTTGTCCTGCAAGCACTACGCGCCGCGGACGGGCCGATGTCCTCCGCGGAGGTCTCCTCGGCGATCGGGGTCTCGCGGGCGACGGCGCAACGATATCTGGCCACGCTCGCGGCGGCCGGTGAGGTCAAGACACGGCTGCGGTACGGCACCACGGGCCGTCCCGAGCAGGAGTTCGTCGCCGCCCGGGATGGGGCTACTCGACGAACGACGCCGCCGCCTGCAGGTGTTTGACGGCGTCACGCACGATTGCCTCGACCAGTTCGGCGCACGACGGCAGATCGGCGAGGATTCCCGCGACCTGACCTGAGGCCAGCACGCCTGCGTCGGTGTTGCCTTCGACCAGACCGGCCTTCAACAGCATCGGGGTATTGGCCGCCATGACGACTTGCGACCAGGTCAACTCCTTGCCGTGCCGCATTTCCAGACCGTCGCTGATCATCGAACGCCACGTCATGCCCGACATCTTCTTGAACTTCTGCGCGTTGCGGATTGCCGCGGAGAAGCCGCGAAGCTTGGAGCCGCTCTCGAGCTTCTCGACGAGTCCGGTACGCAGCACGCGATGCGGCATACCGTCGACGCGCGTCGACACGACGGTGCCGTCCAGACCCGACTCGAGGTAGCGGCGTTTGACGGCTTCGGGGACCGTCGAATCGGAGGTCAACAGGAACCGGGTGCCCATCGCGACACCCGCAGCGCCGTAGGACAGCGCCGCCGCGAGCCCGCGGCCGTCGAAGAATCCGCCCGCCGCGACGACGGGGATGTCTACGGCGTCCAGCACCGAGGGCAACAGCAGCGTGGTGGCGATCGGGCCGGTGTGGCCGCCGCCCTCGCCGCCCTGCACGATGACCGCGTCGGCCCCCCAGCCGGCCACCTTCTTGGCGTGCTTGGCCAGGCCGACAGACGGAATCACCACGACCCCGGCGTCTTTGAGTTTCGCGATCAGGTCGGGCTTGGGCGCCAGCGCAAACGACGCCACCTTCACGCCTTCGCGGATGAGCAGGTCGATACGCTCGTTCGCGTCACCGGCGTCGGCCCTGATGTTGATGCCGAACGGCTTGTCGGTGGTGGCCTTCACCTTCGTGACCGCGGTTGCCAGTTCCTCGAGCGTCATCGTCGCCGACGCCAGGATGCCGAGCCCGCCGGCGTTGGAGGTCGCCGCCACCAGCCGCGCACCCGCCACCCAGCCCATCCCGGTCTGTACCACCGGATGCTCGATGCCGACCAATTC
>Ga0075364_10001385_pt1 | contig 13089 bp, 12 predicted proteins | sample EndMetdeltDD1764_FD_71517 | JGI IMG/M metagenome (GOLD analysis project Ga0075364, IMG submission 71517) | Populus endosphere microbial communities from Tennessee, USA - Endosphere MetaG P. deltoides DD176-4 | ecosystem: Host-associated > Plants > Roots > Endosphere | place: USA: Tennessee... | reverse complement strand
CGACAGCGTTCTTCCCGCCGCCGACACCGGCGCTCCTCCGGCCAGCGCCGGCGAAGGACCCTCGCTGCGCGATCCGGCGCTGTATCTGAACCGCGAACTGGGGCAGCTGGATTTCAACTTCCGCGTGCTGGCGCAGGCGCAGGACCCGCAGGTGCCGCTGCTGGAGCGGCTGCGCTTCCTGTGCATCTCCTGCACCAACCTCGACGAGTTCTTCGAGATCCGTGCGGCCACCGTGCGCCACGCGCTGGACTTCGGCCTGCCGGCCGCGCCGGACGGCATCGCCCCGTCGCAGCTGCTGGACGCGATCCACGACCGCGCCGCCACGCTGGTCGACGCGCAGTACCGCTGCTGGAACGAGGTGCTGCGCCCGGCCCTGGACGAGGCCGGCATCGGCATCCTCAGCCGGCGCAGCTGGAACGCGCGCCAGCGCCGCTGGCTGCGCGCCTACTTCCGCAACAAGGTCATGCCGGTGCTCTCGCCGCTGGGCCTGGACCCGTCGCACCCGTTCCCGCGCATCCTCAACAAGTCGCTGAACGTGGTGGTGGTGCTGGAAGGACGCGATGCGTTCGGCCGCGCCGGCCACCTGGCGATCGTGCGCGCGCCGCGCTCGCTCAGCCGCATCGTCGAGCTGCCGCGCAGCGTGTCGGGCAAGGACCGGCAGGAGTTCGTGCTGCTGTCCTCGATGCTGTCGGCCTTCGTCGACGAGCTGTTCCCGGGCATGACCGTACGCGGCGCCTACCAGTTCCGGGTGACCCGCAATTCCGAGCTGGTGGTGGACGAGGACGAGGTCGAGAACCTGGCCTCGGCGCTGCGCAGCGAACTGGTCGGCCGCGGCTACCGGCCAGCGGTGCGGCTGGAGATCGCGCACGACTGCCCCAAGCCGATCGTGCAGAGCCTGCTGCAGAACTTCGAACTGGGCGAGAACGCGGTCTACTACATCGATGGCCCGGTGAACCTCAACCGGGTGATCCAGGTCAACGACCTGGTCGCGCGGCCGGAACTGAAGTACCCGCCGTTCACGCCGCGCAACGGGCTGGAGGACGAGGCGATCTTCCAGCGCGTCGCCCGTGGCGACGTGCTGCTGCACCATCCGTTCGACAGCTTCAGCGGCGTGCTCGCGCTGCTCTCGCAGGCCGCGTCCGATCCCGACGTGCTGGCGATCAAGCAGACCCTGTACCGCACCGGCAAGGACTCGGCGATCGTCGAGGCGCTGGTGCAGGCCGCGCGCAACGGCAAGGACGTGACCGTGGTGGTCGAGCTGCGCGCGCGCTTCGACGAGGACGCCAACCTCGGCGTCGCCGACCGCCTGCAGGAAGCCGGGGTGCAGGTCGTCTACGGCGTGGTCGGCTACAAGACCCACGCCAAGATGCTGCTGATCGTGCGCCGCGAGGGCCGTCGCCTGCGCCGCTACGTGCACCTGGGCACCGGCAATTACCACAGCGGCACCGCGCGCGCCTACACCGACCTGAGCCTGATCACCGCCGACGCCGACATCGGCAACGACGTGCACATGCTGTTCCAGCAGCTGTCCGGGCTGGCGCCGTCGACCCGCCTCAAGCGCCTGCTGCAGTCGCCGTTCACCCTGCACAGCGGGATCCTGCAGCGGATCGAACGCGAGACCCGCCTGGCCGAGGCCGGGCGCCCGGCGCGGATCGTGGCCAAGATGAACGCGCTCAACGAGCCGCAGGTGATCCGCGCGCTGTACCGCGCCTCGCAGGCCGGCGTATCGATCGACCTGATCGTGCGCGGCGCCTGCACGCTGCGCCCCGGCGTGCCCGGCGTGTCGGACAACATCCGCGTGCGCTCGATCGTCGGCCGCTTCCTCGAGCACAGCCGCATCTACTGGTTCGGCAACGACGGCGCGCCCGAGCTTTACTGCGCCAGCGCCGACTGGCTCGAGCGCAACCTGCTGCGGCGCGTGGAAACCTGCTTCCCGGTGCTCGACCCGGCGCTGGCCGAGCGCATCTTCCGCGAAGGCCTGCAGAACTACCTCGACGACAACCTCAACGCCTGGGAGCTGGGCGGCGACGGGCGCTACCGCAAGCTGGCGCCGGTGGACGGCCAGGCGCCGCATGCGGCGCAGCTGCAGCTGCTCGGCACGCTGCGCCCCTGACGCCCTTCACGCAGACGGAACGGACGGGCGGGCGCTTCCGCTAAGATTCGCGCCATGCCTTATTCCTCACCGCATCACCCACCGGTCCAGGACGGCGAGCTGCTGGCCGCCATCGATCTGGGCTCCAACAGCTTCCACATGGTCCTGGCCCAGCATTCGATGGGCCAGCTGCGGGTGGTCGACCGGCTGCGCGAAACCGTGCGCATGGCCGACGGCCTGGATACCCGCGGTGGCCTGTCCGCACCGGCCCGGCAACGCGCGCTCGAATGCCTGGCCCGCTTCGGCCAGCGCCTGCGCGGCGTGCCGCCGCTGCGCGTGCGCGCGCTGGCGACCAACACCGTACGCCGTCTGCGCGATCCTCAGGCGTTCCTGCGTGCGGCCGAAACCGAGCTGGGTTATCCGATCGAAGTGGTCTCCGGCCGCGAAGAGGCGCGCCTGATCTATCTGGGCGTCGCCCATGCGCAACCGCCCAAGCCCGGCCAGCTGCGCCTGGTGATCGACATCGGCGGCGGCTCGACCGAGTTCATCATCGGCCGCGGTTTCGAGCCGATCGAGCGCGAGAGCCTGCAAGCCGGCTGCATCGCCAGCACCCAGCGCTTCTTCCCCAACGGCAAGCTGTCGCGCAAGAAGTGGAAGGATGCGCTGACCGAGATCAGCGCCGAGTTCCAGCAGTTCGCCGGCCTGTACCGCGCGCTGGGCTGGCACGAGGCAGTCGGCTCCTCCGGCACCCACAAGGCCATCGGCGAGATCTGCGCGGCGATGAAGCTGACCAAGGGCGCGATCACTGCCGAGGCGCTGCCGCAGTTGCGCGACCGCCTGCTGCAGGCGCGCAGCATCGACCAGATCGACCTGCCCGGCCTGTCCAGCGAGCGCCGGCCGATCATCGCCGGTGGCGTGCTGGTGCTGGAGGCCGCCTTCCAGGCGCTGGGCCTGCAGAAGCTGATCGTCAGCAAGGCCGCGATGCGCGAGGGCATCCTCTACGACATGCTCGGCCGCGGCGGCGGCAACGATCCGCGCGATGCCTCGGTGCAGGCGCTGATCCGCCGCTACGGCATCGACGAGGCACAGGCCGCGCGCGTGGAGGCCACCGTGCTGCGCCTGTTCGAGCAGGTCGCCGAGGCCTGGACGATGGACGACGACGATGCGCACATGCTCGGCTGGGCCGCACGCCTGCACGAACTGGGCCTGACCATCGCCCACAGCCAGTACCACGTGCACGGCGCCTACATCCTGGAGCACTCGGACATCGCCGGCTTCTCGCGCCAGGAACAGCAGGTGCTGGCGGCGCTGGTGCGCACGCACCGCCGCAACGTGCCCAAGACCGCCTTCGACGCCCTGCCCGACCGCCTGTTGCTGTCGGCCCGGCGCAAGGCCGCGCTGCTGCGGCTGGCGGTGCTGTTGCACCGCTCGCACGACAACGACCCGATCCCGCGCCTGGACCTGACCGTGGACGGCAACCGGCTCGACCTGGTGCTGGACCGCGACTGGGCCGAAGCGCGGCCGCTGCTGCGTGCCGACCTGATCGGCGAGAAGGAGGGCATGCCCGGCCTGGGCATGCACTTCCAGCCGCTGGTGCTGTAAGCGGAGAACGCTCCCGGCCCCGGGGCCGGCCTTGGGCCTGGCAGGAACGTGTTGCCGGCGTACCTGCGAAGGGCCGGCGCTGCGCTCCGGTGCTGGTCCGGCAGCATGGCGGCATCGGCTGCCGCCGCTGACGCTCGACGTGCGGCGGCGCGGCCCGCCGCGCAGAGCCTGCGGACCGCCAGCCACGCGAAGTTCCTTCAACCCCATCCGCTCCGGTGGCGCGTTCTTCCGTGCGTCCCTTCCCGGAGCCATCCCATGCGCCACCCGATCCTGACGCTGCTCGCCGCCGCCTGCATCACCCTGCTCGCCGCCTGCCAGACGCCGGCCGGCGAGCCAAGAACGCAGGCTGCCGCGGAAGCGGAGGCCGCGTCCGACGCCGCCTACAAACTGCATTCCGCCCCACCTCCGCCGCCGGCACCGATGGCGGTCGCGGTCCGCGCCTCGGCGCCGGCCGCCGGACAGCTCATGCGCAGCGCCTACATGCCGCAGCTCGCCGCGCCCCCGCGTCCGCCGGTGAACACCGAACGCTACGACCGCCCCGATGACAACCCGGTCCAGCGCGCCAGCGAAGCACCGGTGTCCACGTTCTCGATCGACGTCGATACCGGCAGCTACGCCAACGTGCGGCGCATGTTGCGCCAGGGCGTGCGCCCGCCGGCAGACGCGGTGCGGGTCGAGGAATTCCTCAACTACTTCGATTACGGCCATCCGGCGCCGGCCGACCGCAGCGTGCCGTTCCGGGTCGGCACCGAACTGGCACCGTCGCCATGGAACGCCAACCGCCAGCTGCTGATGGTCGGCATCAAGGGCTACGACGTGCCGAAGGCGACGATGCCGGCATCGAACCTGGTTCTGCTGATCGACACCTCCGGCTCGATGGACAGCGAGGACAAGCTGCCGCTGCTCAAGCGCGCCTTCGCGCAGCTGGTGCCGCAGCTGCGCGCGCAGGACCGGGTATCGATCGTGGTCTACGCCGGCTCGGCCGGGCTGGTGCTGGCGCCGACACCGGGCGACCGCCACGCCGAGATCCTGGCCGCACTGGAACGCCTGCAGGCCGGCGGCAGCACCAATGGCGGCGACGGCATCCGCCTGGCCTATTCGGTCGCACGCCAGGCCTTCATCGAAGGCGGCAGCAACCGGATCCTGCTGGCCACCGATGGCGACTTCAACGTCGGTACGGTCGAACGCGGCACGCTGGAAACCCTGGTCGCCGACCAGCGCCGTTCCGGCATCGCGCTGTCCACGCTCGGCTTCGGCCAGGGCAACTACAACGACGCGATGGCCGAACGCCTGGCCGACGCCGGCGACGGCGTGCATGCCTACATCGACACCGACCTGGAGGCGCGCAAGGTGCTGGTCGAGCAGATGCAGGCGACCCTGCTGACGATCGCCAACGACGTCAAGATCCAGATCGAGTTCGATCCGGCCCAGGTCGCCGAGTACCGCCTGATCGGCTACGAGAACCGCATGCTGCGCGAGGAGGATTTCGCCAACGACGCGGTCGACGCCGGCGACATCGGCGCCGGCCACCAGGTCACCGCGCTGTACGAGATCTCCCTGGTCGGTTCCGGTGGCGAACGCCTGCCGGCACGCCGCTACGGCGCTACCCCCGTCCAGCCCAATGCGTCGAGCAGCGGCGAGATCGCGCACCTGCGCCTGCGCTACAAGCGCCCCGGCGAGGCGCGCAGCCGCCTGATCGACACCCCGATCCTGCGCAGCGCACTGAGGCGCGAACCCAGCCAGTCCCTGCGGTTCGCCACCGCGGTGGCGGCCTATGCCGACCTGCTGCGCGGTGGCCACAACGTCGAAGGCTGGAGCTGGGACGACGTCGCCGCCACCGCACGTGCCAGCACCGGCGACGATCGCTGGGGGCTGCGCCAGGAGTTCGTGCAGCTGGTCGGCGAAGCGCAGCGGCTGACCACCGCCAGCGATGCGCCCGGTGCGGCCATCGCGGTGGAGTGATCGGCGGACACATCCGCGTGGACCGGCGGGCGGATCGCTCGCCGGTCTGCGTGTGGTCATGTCCTCCAACCGGCAGGCAGGCACGCCCGCCCACTGCAGTTGCATCTGCCTTTGGCTTTGGCTTGGCTTGGCTTGGCTTGGCTTGGCTTGGCTTGGCTTTCGATCTTGATCCACCCGAGCCGTAAAGCGAGCCGAGCATCGCAGCGGCGATGGAGGCGAAGAGGCCCACGTGTCCGAGCGAAGCCAGTTGTGGGCCGTCCCCATCGACGCGAGAAGCGCAGGGCACCGTCGCGCAGCGAGGGATCGCGTCCGGCGACGGCGGTTTTGCTTACTTTTGCCAAGACAAAAGTAAGCCGCGCAACAGCGCGGAAGCCGTTGCCCTGAAGCTTGGTCTCGGCCGTTGCCGTTCAGCCAGTCCCAGGCGAGACAGAAGCAGAAGCAACAGCAGGGCTTTCGCTCTCCCCGCTGCGCGGGCGGGAGCGAGTCACTATTCTTTGCTTGTGCAAAGAGAACCAACCAAAAGAAAGCACAGCCGGGACGCGAGCTGCCGCGGCTGCGCCACGCCGGTGCCCTGCACTTCTCGCAGGAGCGGGGCCTTGTCCCCTTTTCGGGACGGCCCACAACGGGCTTCGCCCAGACACGTGGGCCTCTTCGCCCCGCTCCTGCTGCGATGCTCGGCTCGCTTCCCGGCACCGGAAAGTCGAAAGCCGAGCAACAGCAACAGCCACGGCTAAAGCTTAAAAGCAAAAACAAAGGCGAAGGCGAAGGCGAAGGCGAAGATCGCAGCATCGCCCTTCACCGGACAGCGGAGATCGCCCGCGCCATCCCGGCGCAGGCGCAGCCCTCACTCGGCCAGCGTGATCCCGATCGCCTCGGCCGCCTCGCGCGCCACCGCGCGGGCCGCATCGATGTCGCCGGCCCGCGCCAGGGTCACGCCGACACGGCGATGGCCTTCGACGCGCGGCTTGCCGAACAGACGCAGCGCGGTGTCCGGCACCTGCAGCGCGGCGGCCACGTTGGAGAACACCGGCACGCCGTGGCCATGCGCCAGCAGCGCGCAGGAGGCGGACGGGCCGTTCTGGCGGATGGTCGGGATCGGCAGGCCCAGGATCGCGCGCGCATGCAGGGCGAACTGCGGCAGTTCCTGCGAGACCAGGGTGACCAGGCCGGTGTCGTGCGGGCGTGGCGAGACTTCCGAGAACCAGACCTCGTCGCCCTTCACGAACAGTTCGACGCCGAACACGCCCCAGCCGCCGAGGTCGTCGGTGATCGCGCGGGCGATGGCCTGCGCGCGCTCCAGCGCCTTCGGCGACATCGGCTGCGGCTGCCAGCTCTCGCGGTAGTCGCCATCGCGCTGCAGGTGGCCGATCGGCTCGCAGAACGCCGTGCCGGCCGCATGCCGCACGGTCAGCAGGGTGATCTCGTAATCGAAGTCGATGAAGCCCTCGACGATGCAGCGGCCGGCGCCGGCGCGGCCGCCGGTCTGCGCGTACTCCCAGGCCGCGTCGACCTGCCCGGCCTCGCGCACCGTGCTCTGACCCTTGCCCGAGGAGGACATCACCGGCTTGACCACGCATGGCAGGCCGACCGCGGCGATCGCCGCGCGGTACTCCTCGACGGTGTCGACGAAGCGGTACGGCGAGGTCGGCAGGCCCAGGGTCTCGGCGGCCAGGCGGCGGATGCCCTCGCGGTCCATCGTCAGCCGCGCGGCACGCGCGGTCGGGATCACCTTCTGCCCGTGCTCCTGCTCCAGCTGGACCAGCGTCTCGGTATGGATCGCCTCGATCTCCGGCACGATCAGGTGCGGCTTCTCCTTCGCGATCAGCGCGCGCAGGGCGAAGGTGTCGAGCATGTCCAGCACATGGCTGCGGTGCGCGACCTGCATCGCCGGCGCATCGGCATAACGGTCGGCGGCGATGACCTCGACACCGAAGCGCTGCAGTTCCAGCGCCACTTCCTTGCCCAGTTCGCCCGAACCGAGCAGCAGAACGCGGGTGGCATGGGGCGAGAGCGGCGTACCGAGCTGGGTCATGGCGGGGATCCTGGCGAAAGGCGGTCATTCTAGGGCCTGGCTTCCGTTCACGGCGTGCAATCAGGCGGCGTTCCGGCGAGACCGGCGACCGGCACCACACGCCTGGGTCGGCCAGCGGCCGGCGCGCGCGACGCGTACCCCCTCGTCGGCGCATGGCAAGCGGCTCGCATGCCTTTCCGCCCGCAGCCTTCGCAGATTCCTGTACGCGCCTGCGCGGCGCCCGACATCCGCCGGTCCGGTCATCCAGCCCGCTCGTTTCCCGCGCCGGCAGCCGACCGGCGGCACTTGACGCCTGATATCAAATTGATATCTTTCAATCCAACTCACGGAGACGCGCCATGAAAGAGCAGCCCATCGGTTCCCTGCCCGGCATTCCCCTGATCGGCGCGACGGTCGTCGCAGCGGCCGTCGGCGTCTGGCTGTTCCGCAGCGGCGTGGTGAGCATGGCCCAGGGCGGCGGCACGACCGCCACGGCCCTGATCGTCGCCGGCCTGATCATCGGCATCCTGCCGCTGGCGGCGCTGACCGGCCTATACACGATCCAGCCCAACCAGGCCGCGGTGCTGAGCCTGTTCGGCAAGTACACCGGCACGGTCAAGGAGAGCGGCCTGCGCTGGAACAACCCCTTCTATTCCAAGCGCAAGGTCAGCCAGCGCGTGCGCAACTTCGAGAGCGGCAAGCTCAAGGTCAACGAGCTGGACGGCAGCCCGATCGAGATCGCCGCGGTGATCGTCTGGCAGGTGGTCGATGCATCGGAAGCGGTGTTCAACGTCGACGACTACGAGAGCTTCGTCCACATCCAGTCCGAAGCGGCGCTGCGCGCGATGGCCTCCAGCTATCCGTACGACCAGCACGACGAGGGCCAGATCGCGCTGCGCAGCCACCCGCAGGAGATCTCCGAACACCTGCAGGCGCAGATCGCCGAGCGCCTGGGCACCGCCGGCGTGCAGGTGATCGAGGCGCGCATCAGCCACTTGGCGTACGCACCGGAAATCGCCCAGGCGATGCTGCAGCGACAGCAGGCCAACGCGGTGATCGCCGCGCGCACGCGGATCGTCGCCGGCGCGGTCGGCATGGTCGAGATGGCGCTGGCCGAGCTGCAGAAGAACGATGTCGTGCAGCTCGACGAGGAGCGCAAGGCGCAGATGGTCAGCAACCTGCTGGTGGTGCTGTGCGGCGACCGCGGCACCCAGCCGATCGTCAACGCCGGCTCGCTGTACTGACGGGCACGCACGATGGATGCACTCGTTCCCCTGCTGCTCGCCCTCTCCGGCCTGCCCGCGCTCGGCGTCGCCGGCTGGACCCTGCGCAACGACGACGCCCGCTCACGCGGCCTCGCCCTGCGCTGGGCCCTGATCGGCCTGTCCATCCTGATCGGCGCCATCGCCCTGTACTGGGCCGGCGCCGACCGCACCGCGGTCAACTGGGTGATCGGCGTGCTGGTGGTCGCGGTCAACGCACTGGCGATCTCGATGCTGCTGTTCCTGCGCCGCGGCGGCAGGCCGGGACCGCGCCGGTGACCGGCAAGCCGGACAAGAAGGCCTATCCGCTGCGGATCAGCGCCGAGGTGATCAACGCGGCCCAGCGCTGGGCCGACGACGAGCTGCGCAGCCTCAACGCGCAGATCGAATACGTGCTGCGCGACGCCCTGCGCAAGGCCGGCCGGCTGCCGAAGCCCGGCAGCGAGGACGATTCACGGGAGGCGTGATGCGCACGTTCCTGCGTCGGCTCCATGCCATCTGGTGGCGCTGCGGGCTGCTGGCGTTCGTGGTGTTCACCGCCTGGTGCCTGATCGCCTACCGCGCGTCGGCCGATGGCCGCGCGGCAGCGGTCGGAGATGCGTCGGTCCATGTCGAACGCACCGCCACCGGCTGGAACTTCATCCCGCGCGCGCAGGCCCCGCAGCCGGTCGGCCTGCTGTTCTTCAGCGGCGCGCTGGTCGATCCGCGCGCCTACGCACCATTGGCCAGGCACCTGGCCCAGACAGGGACGCCGGTCGCGGTGATCGCCCTGCCGCGACGCGGCGCCTTCGGTGGCGCCGAAGGCGGCGAAGTGCTCGCCCGCGCCGACCAGGCGATGCGTGGTTTTGCCGGTGTCCGCTGCTGGGTCGTCGGCGGGCACTCGCGCGGCGGCGAGGTGGCCTCGCGCATGGCCGCGCGTGGTCTGCCTCCGGTCGCGGGCCTGTTCCTCGCGGGTACCTCGCACCCGCGCGACATCGACCTGTCCGGCCTCCACCTGCCGGTGACCAAGCTAGTGGCATCCAACGACGGACTGGCCTCGCCGGAACGCAACGCGCGCAACCGGCGGCGCCTGCCCGCCTCCACCCATTGGGTCACGCTGGAGGGCGGCAACCATTCCCAGTTCGGCGCCTACGGCTTCCAGCCGGGCGACCGCTTCGCGACACTGCCACGGCAGCAGCAGGCCGCGCTGATCCAGCGCGAGGCCCGCGCCCTGCTCGACCACGCCGGCACCGGACCGGCATGCACCGGAGGATCCATCCAATGACGCAACGCTGGAAGTACCAGGTGATCGAGATCAAACCCGGGATCATGGGCGGATTCCGCGCCGACACCGTGCAGGAGGAGCTCAGCCGCCAGGGCAGGCTCGGCTGGGAGCTGGTCCAGGTGGTCGCCAACGGGCCGCTGGTGCCGATGATGATGGTGTTCAAGCAACCCGAATGAGGCGCGCGCCATGCTGCACATCGTCCACATGATCGAGCGGCGTTCCGGCGCCTGCGCGCCACGCGTGATCCTGGTCGTGGTCGCGCTGGCGGGGCTGGTGCTGGCGGCCGGACTGGCGCTGGCCACGCGCTGACGCCACGACACCGTGCCATCCACCGCGCACTCAGCCACGCTTCCATCCGCACGTGGCGATCTGAAGGTCGCCGTGGCCTGGGGCGTGCTCGGCGGGGTGTCGGCCGTCGCGGTGGTGCCGTATGCGGTGCAGGCGATGCCCGCGCGATTCGCCGTGCTGCCGGTGCCGCTGGGCCTGCTCACCGCGGCACAGGGCGTGCAGACCGCGCTGCTGGTCACCGCCCTGGCCTGGCTGGGGCTGCGTCTCGGCCATCGGGTCGGACTGGGCAGCCCGTTGCTGCAGGCCTGGATCAACGCCCGCCCGCATCCGGGCTGGCACCGGCAACGCCCCTGGCACGCCGCGCTGCTGGGGGCCGGCACGGCGGCGTTGATCGTGCTGCTGGCCTCGCTGCTGGATCCCATGCTGCCGGAGATGGCGGCCGGCACCAGGCCCTCGCCGCTGGCAGGCTTCCTGGCGGCGTTCTACGGCGGCATCGCCGAAGAGCTGCTGCTGCGCCTGTTCCTGATGACCCTGCTGGTCTGGCTGCTGAGCCGCTTCGGCCGGCAGCGGCCGGGCACCTGGCGGATGTGGAGCGCGATCGGCCTGGCCGCGCTGCTCTTCGGCCTCGGGCATCTGCCGGCCGCCGCCACGATCTGGGGGCTGGAAACTGCGGTAGTGGTACGCACCCTGCTGCTCAATGCGGTCGGCGGCCTGGCGTTCGGCTGGCTGTACTGGCGGCGCGGCCTGGAGATGGCCATGCTCGCGCACGTCTGCGCGGATCTGGTGCTGCACGTCCTCATTCCCCTGATCGCCCCTGGAGCCGCGCCATGACCCACACCGACGATCCACGCCTGCAGCTGGCACCGCCACCGGAACGCGCATCGACCTGGCTGTTCCTGCTGTGCGTGCCGCTGCCGGTCGCCATCACCGCCGCCGCGCTGCTGACCGTCCCAGGCGACAGCGCGCTGGTCCTGATCGGCGACAGCCTGCCGCTGACCGCCGCGGTGACGCTGGCCGGCGTGGCCCTGATCAGCCTGGCGGTCTGGTATCCACTCGCCCGTGCCATGCAGCGCCAGCAGCTGCTGCTCACCGACGTTTCGCTGCAGCTGCAGTCCACCTTCTACCGCTGCGATGTGCCATTGCGGCAGCTGCAGCTGGAGCGCGCACGCGTGGTCGATCTGGACGAACATCCGCAACTGCGTCCACGCAAGAGCAACGGGTTCTCGGTGCCCGGGCTGCGCAGCGGCTGGTTCCGCAGCAACGGCCGGCGCACCTTCGTCGCGCTGGCCGATGGCCGCCGCACGCTGTGGATCCCGAGCAGCGGCGGCCACGATCTGCTGATCGAACCGCGCGACCCGCGCGCCCTGCTCGATCGCCTGCGCGCCTCGGCGGCCTGACGACGCTCCCGGCCACGTTCGCCACCATCGACACCGGAGCCGCTCCCCATGCGCACACGCGACACCTCGCCCAGCCTGGTTCCCGCCGGACCCGAACCGCGGCGCATGCTGTTCCTGCTGACCATGGTCCTGCCACTGGCGATGGTCGCCGCGCATTTCGCCATGGGCCTGCTGGCCGGCCGCCCGATGACGCTGGTGGCCGGCAGCCTGCCACTCACCATCGCCGCCACCGTGCTGGCCGTGGGCATCTTCATGGGTGTGGCCTGGCGGGTGCTGGCGGCGGCGATGGACCGCCAGGCGCTGCGTCTCGACCACGCCGCGCTGGAGGTCGATGCAGGTTTCCACCGGACCCGCATGGCGCTGGCCGCGATGCACCTGGACAAGGCGCGGCTGATCGACCTGGACGAATACGTCGAGCTGCTCCCGCGCTTCAAGCGCAAAGCGTTCTCGGTGCCGGGCGGCTTCCGAAGCGGCTGGTACCAGCTGCGCAACAGACGCAGGGCGTTCGTCGCAACCGGCGAAGGCCGCCAGGTCCTGTGGCTGCCCTGCGACGGCGACCACGACCTGCTGCTGGAAGTCCGCGACCCGCGCACGCTGCTTGCGCAGCTGCGCACGCTGGCAGCCGCATCGCGTCCCGCCTAAGCTGGCACGATGCGCGCCCCGCCCGTCCTGCTCCGCACCCGCCTGTCCAACACGGCCGAGATCGAACTGTGGCCGGCCGCCCTGCTGCGCGCACGCGGCAACGACGATGCCCGCGCGCTGGCACGCGCCGAGACCGTGCTTCGCCGCAAACGCGATGGCCGCTACCTGGCCGCCGTGCGCCGCGACGGACTGCAGGCGCTGGTGCCCCGGCTCGCGCGTGAGCCCGGTCTGGATGCGGCGCTGGACCTGATCGACGGCCACACGCCGCCACACGGGCGCATGCCGCCGCCGTTGCCGCTGCACCGCCTGCACGAACGCCTGCACGCGCTCGGTCTGGATGCGGACGCCTATGCGGCGCGCAGCGGCTTGGCCCTGGTGGCCGAACCGGCCTGGCTGCTGCTGGCCGACATCGATCGCTTCGGCCGACCGCTATGGCTGCTGCCGTCGGCCGGCCGCGCCTGGCAGGCGATGCGTCGTGCCGCCGCGGCCGATGGCCTGGTGCTGGACGCGATCTCCGGTTACCGCAGCCACGACTACCAGCTGGGCATCGTCGCCCGCAAACTCGCGCG
>Ga0075364_10001384_pt1 | contig 13092 bp, 10 predicted proteins | sample EndMetdeltDD1764_FD_71517 | JGI IMG/M metagenome (GOLD analysis project Ga0075364, IMG submission 71517) | Populus endosphere microbial communities from Tennessee, USA - Endosphere MetaG P. deltoides DD176-4 | ecosystem: Host-associated > Plants > Roots > Endosphere | place: USA: Tennessee... | reverse complement strand
AAAACCCATATTCGCCTCAACCGTCAAATGCGGATAAAGCGCATAGGACTGGAACACCATGGCAATGTCGCGTTCCTTCGGCTCGACATTGTTGACCACCTTGTTGTCGATGGCGATATCGCCGCTGGAGATTTCCTCCAGACCAGCAATCATGCGCAACAAGGTTGACTTGCCACAGCCGGAGGGGCCGACGAGAATGACGAACTCGCCATCCTTGATATCGATATCAACGCCATGCAGCACTTCGAAGTGCCCATAGTTCTTGCGAACATTTTTGACAGTTACTGACGCCATCCTGGCCTCCGGAAAATGGGATTTGATCTGAACGTTATCGCGGCGGCGTCAGGCCGGCCTATCGATGAGCCGTTGCGTGTGAGTAGGGGGATAGAGCTGCATCGATCGCGGCAAGACACAGCTCACGCGCTGACGATTTGACCCGTCCTGCAACGACATCCGGATAGATGCAGCCAAGATGCTGGCTGATCAGCGTTTCGGGAATGGTCGCTGGCAATTGCGCAAACAGCTCTTCGACAGCGGCAGACACCCGTGTGTCAGGCCAGTAATAGCGGATGCGATCACTGTAGCTGTAGTGACGCTGCAATTTCTGGTCTGCGGCGGCACCTCCATAGTGGCCAGCCCAGTGCTCTGGCGTGTCCAGCATGACGGTTTCCATCACCTCAGGCAGGCTTGACCCTTGCGCCGATGGTGCCAGCACCCGGCGAATGGCATCAAGACCATAAAGCGCTTCGCGCAAGACAAAGGTCAGGCCAGGACCGACTTTCAAGATGCCGAAGCCGCCATCCACCAATCCCGACAGCTGCGCCGTCTGCTGATAATCGGTGGAATGGGCCTCAAACAGCAATCCTGGCATTTCGCCGAGTGCAGCAATCAGACCCTGCGCCCGGTCCGGGCGGTAGAGCACCACATTCTCATTGCCGAATTCGACACCAGGCTGAACAACGATGCCGATGACCCGCTCCAGCGCCGGCTCGGCGCCGACTGCGGCAAAGGCGGTTTGATGGACCGCAAGTGTTCTCAGCGCAGCCTCCGGCCGGGTCAGTTCAATGTCATCCAGCGCATGGGCGGCACCGCCTGGCGGCGGCACTTCCGTGCCGATGATATAGACCGGCGATTTGCCACCAATCCGGTTGGCGGTTTCCTCCGCCGCCTTTGCCAGACGGGCGGCACGCGCAGCCGTCAGATCATCGGCCAAGGCGACAGGTTCGCCCGCACAGCCCATTGATGTGTCGAGATGCAGTTTTTCAAAACCGGCCTCGACATACGCCGTGATCATGGCTTCGGCACGTGCCATCGCTTCGTCCGTCGGCAGCTTGCGCCAGGGATTGGGGCCAAGATGGTCACCACCAAGGATGATGCGATCGACGGGGAAGCCGACAGAAGCCGCAATCTTTTCCACGAACTGGCGGAAATCCTTTGGCGTCATGCCGGTGTATCCACCCTCCTGATTGACCTGGTTGCAGGTTGCCTCAAGCAGGACGGCCTGATCTTCCTTTGCAGCGCGCAGCAGTGCAGCTTCAATGACCAGGGGATGGGCAGAGCAGACGGAGGTGATGCCGCGCGGCAGGAAAACCGTTCGCGGTGCAAACAGTTTTCCAAGTGCAACCTGCCGGTTTTGATCGAGTAGGGTGCTCATGCCAGCATCACGACTTTTGTCAGGTGGCGAGGCGATACTGTGTCGAGCTGATGAGACTGCGCGACACGCTCACCCAAAATCTGCAAGGCAGGCAAGACCACCAGACCGGCAAGCTCGAGACCAACATCGACACCAAGTGCCAGATCACCCGGTCCACCCAGACCGATAACAAATGCACCCTTGTCCTGCAGTTCCTTGACCAGCTTGCTTTCCGCGTCCTTCTGATCGGCGCTGTAGAGCATCACCACTGCGGTTTTTTCATCAACAAGGCTGATCGGGCCGTGGCGATATTCCAGCGGATGAAACGCCTGGGTCATGATCTGGCTCATTTCCATCAGCTTGAGTGCACCTTCCGAGGCAATGCCGTAAAGCGGGCCGCCGCCCAGAAACACCACATGGGACCGCTTGTGCAGATGCTTGGACAGCGATGCGTCAAGCGCCTGCGCGAGTTCTTGCGCCATAGCTGGCACGGATGCCGGTATGATCTGACCGATCATCTGCATGCCAAGCAACAGCATCAAGCTTGCCGACGCGGTCATCACGATGCCCTCGGAGGGGTGGGTTTTCGATGCAACGATCTGATCGCAGTTTTTCGCAAGCGAGCTTTCCGTCTCAACAGTCAGGCCGGTGACGAAAGCGCCATTGGCGCGGCTGTTCTTGGCTGCGGCAACCGTTTCCGTCGTTTCGCCACTGCGCGAAATCGCGACCACATGGGTTTTGGTCCATTCTGGCCAGAAAAATGCCGGGCGGTTCAGCCATTCGGCACCAGGCACGGCAATGGCCTTGCGGCCGGCACCATTGGCATAAGACGCCAATGTCTGAGCGAGATAATAGGACGTTCCGCAGCCGACAAAGACGAGCAGTTCCTGCTTCTCGGTCGCGCCGTTCGAGCCGATGGCTTTTTCCCAATAGGGAAATTGCTCGAAAATCACGGTTTCTGTCGTATTCATGATGGCTCCAGTTATTTGACCGAACCAGCCAGCAGACCGCTGACGAGGTATCGATTGAGGAAGATGACGACGAGGGCAGGGATAATGATTGCGATGGAACCGCTGGCGGTAATCAGCCCGTAGTCGATGAAGTTCTTGGTGACGAATTCAGGGATCAGAACCGTCAATGGTTTGGTGGCCTGTGGCGAGAAGATCAGCGGCACCAGATACTGGCCCCAGGCGCCAAGGAAGGTGAGGATAGCCGCAGCCGTCAGCCCCGGTCCTGCCAGTGGCAAAACGATGTTGAAGAAGATGAACAGACGACCGGCACCATCAAGCTGGGCTGCTTCTTCAAGCGCGATGGGCAGGGCATCGAACACGCTGCGCAACAGCCAGAGAGACAAGGGCAGGTAGGCCGAGACATAGATCAGCGCCACGCCGACATAGGTATCGACCAGCTGCATCTTGATCATGATCTGATAAAGCGGGATCAGCACGGCGTAAGCTGGGATGGCAAGGGTTGCGACCACGGCACCAAACAGCACCTGCCGGCCGGGAAATTTCATGCGTGTGAAGGCATAGGCACCAAGGGCCGAGATGGCGACACAAAGCAGTGTGGCAGCTACTGACGTGATGACGCTGTTGAACAGGGCGGCACGGAACTGTTTCCAGACCTCTACCCCGCCGATGCGGGAAATATTGATGCCGAGAAGCCGCGCATAATGATCCAGCGTGAAGTTCTGCGGGAAGAAGTTGATTGGCCGTGTGGAGAAATCTTCCGTTGGTGTGACCGAGCTGGCGATTGTCCAGTAAATTGGACCAAGCGACCAGACCAGCAGCACCGCGACACCAGACCAGGTCAACATACGATAAAGGAGTGAGGGTTTCATCAGTCGAACCTTGTGTTTCGATAGACTCGAAGGACATAGATGAGCGAGACGAGCAGTGAGACAAAGGTGATCGTGACTGACAGCGCCATGCCATAGGAGAAGCGAAGGTTCTGGAATGTCTCGAGGTAAATCTGCACGAGGATCGGGCGGGTTTCGAGACTTGCGCCTGCAAGTACCCAGGCTTCGTCGAACAGGTTAAAAGCGTTGACCGTCGCATTGGTCATCGACACGGCTATGGCGCTGCGCACCAGCGGTAGCGTTACCAGTGTAAACATCTGCGGGCGCGACGCTCCGTCAATCCGGGCTGCCTCGTAAAGATGGCTTGGTATGCTCTGCATGGCGGCAAGGACGATGACAATCGTCAGCGGCATCATGCGCCAGACATGCACAACCGTCACCGCGATGATGGCGCTGGTTTTGTCGTTGAACCACACGTGGTTTTCAAACGGCAAACCCATGGCTGTCAAAATGCCGTTCAGCAGGCCAGCACCAGGCTGATAGATCCATAACCAGATCACCGAATTGACGACACCAGGCAGTGCCCAGGGCAGAATGACGGCGGCAAGAATCCACTGTCGGCCAACCTTGACCTGATTGATCAAGGCGGCGGCGAGCACGCCGAGCACCGTTTCAGCAACGACCGCCAGCACCACGTAAATCAGCGTGTTGCCCCAGGTGGATGCGAGCTGCCCGTCCGAAAACATCCGGGCGTAATTGTCCAGTCCCACAAAGGGCGTGCCTGCCTGCATCGGGTTGACCCTGTGCAGACTGTCCCACAACGTTCGTCCCATTGGATAAAAGACGAGCGCCGTCATGGTAATCAGAATGGGAGAGACGAGGAGGATGCCGAGCGAGATGTCGGCGCTAAAGCCGACACCTTTCTTTCCGACAGTCTGGCTCGAGACCACTGCCGTCATTGTGCCATCGCCTGCTTTGCGGCTTCAGCAATGGCTTCAACGGCCTGGTCAACGGTCATCTGACCCTTTGCAGCACTGTTGATCGCGGTGTTCACACCGCTCGAAAACTGCGGATACCAAGGCGGCGTACCCTGCGGAAACAATGCTTCGACCGTTTTCGACTGAGCAACCAGCGCATCACCGCTGTTCAGTTTGCCTTCGCTGTTGAGTTCGGCCAGCGCGGATGTGCGGGTTGGCAGGAAGCCGTTTTCGATATTTTTCTTCTGAAATTCGCGGCTGGTAAACCATTTCACAAACGCAATGGCTGCTTCCTGATTGGCGGAAACCTTAGGAATGGCCAAAGCTTCCGGCAGACCGAAACTGCGTGTTTCACCGCTTTCGGTTGGCACCAGAATTGCTTCCACATGTCCAGCCACCTTCGACTGTTTCGGGTCGTTCATTTGTCCCAGACGCCCCGGTTCACCTGATATCATGATGCTGGTCAGGCCTTGCGAGAACATGCTCTCGTTGATCTGGCTGTCTTTCAGGCCCGTGGAAGCAGGATCAACGAGTCCTTCCTTCATTAACATCAGTTCAAAGGCCAATGCCTTGTAACCGGCCGAGTCAGGCTTCGTGAAAAGCGGGTTGAAATCCTTGTCGAAAAGTTCGCCGCCAAATGCCTTGGTCAGCAGGTACCAGCTAGTCGAAGCACCTTCGGTTGCCGAAAGCGGCAGGCCGACCGGATAGTTGGAGATGCCTTTTTCCTTGAGCTGCTTTGCTACCGTTACCAGTGCATCGAGTGTTTTTGGCATCTCGGTGATGCCTGCATCCGCAAAATGCTTTTTGTTGACCAGCATGACGCGGAAGTCATTGGTATAAGGAATACCCAGCAGTTTTCCATCGACCGTAAAAATCTTGGCAACGCCGATATCTTCGATGGTTTCGGCGTCAATCACATCGTTCAGCGGCAGGTACCAGTCCGCCGCTGCAAATTGCCCGGTCCAGGACCAGTCAAATTCTGTAACATCTGCGGGCGAAGTACCTGCGACCAGTGCCGTTACCAGCTTGGGTCTGATGTCGTCCCATGACAGGGTTTGCAGATCGACGTGAATGCCGGTTTCGGCCTCGAAATCTGCGGCGATGTCTGGTCCTTGCGGCGATGGCATCAGGACCGTAATAGTTTGACCGGCGAGTGGTTTGGAATCCTGTGCAAATGCTGGTGCTGCAACTGTCAGAGCGCCGGAGGCGAGCAGTGACAAGATAATTCTACGCATGTTCCCATCCTTCGTTGTTATTGAGGCATTGAATTTATTGTCTGCGTGGTCGCCGCTCTTGCCGATGCGGCGGTATGCCCGAGCCAGGCGTCATCCAGCGCCCAGCCGAGAGATTGGGCGGCCGCCAGAAGCGGTCCGCCGATTGGTGGAAGTTTTGGAGCCGTTGCAGTCTGGCCGATACGCTGTTCCAGCGCCGCCAGCAGGAAAGCACTGGAGAATGTGCCGCCCGCATAGGTCCACTCGGCATGATCGCCAAGCTGCGGAGCAATCGAACGGTGGAGTTTGGCCAGTTCATCGGCAGCCAGTTCCAGCAGGTGCTGGCAGGCTAGATCATTGTTCTGAGCGGTGCGGTCAACCAGCCGCGACAAGGCGGCAATGCCAGCGCGTGGTCTTTTAAGCGCGCTGACCCAGCCAGCCAGACCGTTCATCACGTCAGCTTTGTCGATCTGCAAATGATCCAGCAGCATATCTGTGAGGGCCGTCGGCTGGCAGCGCCCGTCAATACTCTGACTGACAAGGTTGAGCGCCAGTCGACCGATCCAGTAGCTGCTGCCTTCGTCGCCGATAACGTCACCCCAACCACCTGAACGGCTCGGGTTTCCATGTGCATCACGTGCCCAGGCCATGGAGCCTGTTCCAGAGAGGATCAGAATGCCCGGCTTACCTGCGAATGCACCGCGATGGGCTGCATCCACGTCGTTCAACACAGTGGTCTTTACATATGGGAATTGCTGGCGGATCGCATCTTCCTGATGCCTCGAAAGTTCTTCCACCTCGCCATAGGCCGGTAACGCCGCGGTCACTGCGACCAGATTTTCCTGGTTGCGAAACGGCGCAATAGTCTTTTCGAGTTCTCTGCGCCAATCCGGATTGTCCATGGGATTGACGCCGCGACCCAAAGAGGTGCGCAGGATTTTTCCGCTTCGGTCTGCGAGTGCAACCAGAACCTTGCTGCCGCCACCGTCAATGCCAAGGATCATGTCACCGCTCATGATCAGGCTCCGATCGGCGCAAAGCTGGTCAGGACATTTGTTTCGGCAAGTTTGCTCCGCCACTCCGCATTCACTGCAGCGTCGGTAATGAGTTTTGCATCGGTCAACGGCGCGACCTTGTAGGTCGCGGTTGTGCCAAATTTCGACGAGTCGGCCAGAACGTAACGATCGGCAGAGCGGGTCAGCATGCGGCGGTTGAGGCTCGCTTCGGCGCTATCGACGCTGTAGATGGCGCCATCCGGGCTGATGGCACTTGCGCCGAGAAACAGCTGATCAAACCACAGGGTTTCAAGCATTGCCTCAGCCTGCGGGCCGACCATGGAGGCATTTTCGCTGCGCAACTGGCCACCAAGCAGAGTGACCTCAAGATGCGGGATGTTGAGGAATTCCTGCGCGACAATCAGGCCATTGGTGAAGATGCGAAGCGGTATTGGATTGAGCCGGATAAGCTTGGCCAGTTGCAGAACCGTGGTGCCGGCATCAAGGAAAATTGCAGTGCGTGGCGACAGCAGTTCATAAGCCGCATTAGCAATGGCGCGCTTGGCGGCAAGCTGGCGTTTTTCACGTTCCTGAAAGGCCATTTCGACCGAGGAACCTTCAGCAATACGTGCGCCGCCATGCACACGATCAATGACGCCGTTCTGTTCCAGCACCTGAAGATCGCGCCGGACAGTGGCCAGAGAAGCGCCAACTGCGTCGGCCAGATCCTGAATGGTCGAAAAACCGTTCGCGTAGAGATGGCTACGGATTTCATCCAGTCGGTCAGTCTTAACCCCACCGTTTTGGCTCACTGCAATTCTCCCTGCCGATCTCTACGTTTCAAAATTTCCCGAAAATTAAATCAATGTCAATCACGATTCTGATCGTTTTTGACGTTTTTCGGTTAAGGTAAGAAAAAAGGCGGTGCTCCAATAGGGCAATCGCCTGATTTTAAACGTCTCTGGCTGTGTCAGTGATAGTGCGGCAGCAGGTTGCCATGGGCCTCAATGAGGTCATCCACCAGGTTCCAAATCTGATTGGGGGACAATTCTGCCGACGTGTGCGGATCAAGAAGTGCCGCCTGATAAATACGGTCACGCTTGCCGGTCAAAGCGGCCTCGACGGTCAGTTCCTGAACCGAGATGCTGAGTTTCATCACTGCTGCAAGCTGTGATGGGATGCGACCAATGCGGGTCGGCTGGATGCCGTTCCTGTCCACATGGCATGGCACCTCGACGATGCAGTCCGGTGGCAGATTTTCAATCAGGCCATTATTGGGAACATTGCCGTAGATGAGGGCCGATTGTCCGGTTGTGGCCGCATGGATGATGCCGGCGGCATATTCATTGCTGCGGCATACTTCAATCGGTCGACCACCCTCCAGTTCGCTTCGCAGCGCATGCCATTCGGCAATCTGCACCTCACAGCGACGGATATATTCATCCAGGGGAATGTTCAGTTGCCCGATCAGGTCAGGCTGACGCTGCTTGATGTACCAGGAAGTGTATTCCGAGAAGTGCTCACTGGATTCCGTGACAAAATGGCCAAGCCTCTTCAACACATCGAAGCGGACCCGGTCGTCATCAGGCACTCGCCCCTGATCAGCTAGCACCTTAAGACGTGGATAAAGGTCCTCACGACTGCCATCCGCGTGTAGCTTTTCATATTTGAGGAAAAAGGCGACGTGGTTGATACCGGCCGACACATAATTAATGTTGGCAATATCCTCGCCAAGGCAGGTGGCCAGATGACCCGCTGTGTGCTGAACACTGTGGCAAAGACCGACCGTCTGGATCGAAGGGGCAAGCTGCTTGATTGCCCAGCAATTGATCGCCATCGGGTTCACATATTGCATCAACAAGGCGTTGGGGCAGACCTCTTCCATGTCCCGGCAAATTGCCTCAAGCACCGGGATGGTGCGCAATCCGCGGAAAATGCCGCCGATACCCAACGTATCGGCAATGGTCTGACGCAAGCCGTATTTTTTCGGCACTTCGAAATCCGTCTCCGTCGCGGGTTTGTAGCCACCGACCTGCATCATCAGAATAACAAAATCGGCCCCTCTGAGTGCTTCGCGCCGGTCCAGAGTTGCCTCAATGCGCACAGAGGTGAGCTTCAAGGCCTCGCATATACGACGGGCGACAATCTCCGAAGTTTTAAGGCGCTCCGCATCAATGTCGAACAGGCTGATGACATAGTCTTGCCCGGAGGGCGTCGATAAAACATCACCGAGGATGTTCTGCGCAAACACGGTGCTGCCTGCACCGACGAGACATATTTTTGGCATGACGCACTCCCACTTCAGTTCGTTAGAGCAACATTGCCTCTTTGAATTCCGGAATTCTTCCTGCTATTTATATATTTATTCCCGGATCGAAGCGTTGCGGCTTATGAAAGAACAATTTTCTGAAATCCTCGAACAGTCAGCGTCTTCGCACAGCTTCTTTGTGGAGAGCCATCTTGCCAGCGCCATGGCATCTGCCCATTGGCACGACCACGTCGAGCTCAACCTGCTGCTGGAGGGCAGCATGACCTACCTGTTCAACGGGCGTCAGGTCGAGATTGAGGCGGGTCGACTGGTGCTCTTTTGGGCCGCCATTCCCCATCAGGCGATTGCGGTTTCGCCGCCTGCGCCACTGATCTGCATCTACCTGCCACTATCGGACTTCCTTTCTCTGGTCATCGATCAGGGTGTGCGGCAGGAAATCATGCAAGGGGCGTTTGTCACGGAGCCGGAGCTGCGCCCTGAAACGGCCTTGGTGGCAGCAAGATGGAAAGACGAGTGGACAACCGGCGGCGAGGTGCGTCGGCAACTGGTGTGCGATGAGGTCAAACTGGCAGTGCGGCGCCTGATCCTTGCCCATACCGACACGCGGGTGACCAACAGCACATCAGGATTACCGCATAACCAGAGCATCAGGCACACGCAGCTTCTGACGGAGGTCATCAATCAACACTTCACCGAGACATTGACACTGGCAACGCTTGCCAGATTTGCCGGTGTGCACCCTACCACCGCCAATCGCGCCTTTCGTGACGTGCTTGGCATTTCCGTGATGGAATATCTGACCCGCTATCGTCTGGCGCGCGCAATGCAGCGTCTTGCTGAAACCGAAGACGGTGTTCTCGACATCGCACTTGATTGCGGTTTTGGCTCCAGTGCCCGATTTTATCAGATATTCAAGGATCGTTCGGGCAAAACACCGCGGGAGTTTCGCCTAATGATGCGGCCCAAGGCTTAACACTGAATTTCAGGGAAATGGTGATATTGCCGCCATTGAATCTGTGACGATTAGGGAGTCATTCCGCCATTATTGACTACCACTCAAAGACACTTCTCCTTCACGAGGACTGGATCTAAAAGCCTGTTAGCCAGACGTGTTTTTGCAGGCCGTGCGGGACGCTACGGAAGCACCATCATAGTCAACGTGTGATGACTTGGACTGCAGACCGTCAGGTCACAAAACGCCCGCCACTCGGTGAAGAATGGCGGGCGACTGAACGTAAAAGATCAATTATCCGTACTGGGCAACGCGTAAGCGATGAAGTAATCGCCGATTGGCGTTTCCATGAAGTCGTGACCGCCTGCGTTGATGACAACAATTTGGCGTCCATTGGCTTCATAAACCATCGGTGTCGCTTGACCGCCAGCCGGTAACTTCTCCTGCCACAATTCTTTACCTGTTTTGATATCAATAGCACGGATCAGGTCATCCGTGGCGGCAGCAATGAAAAACAGACCCGATGCGGTTACGACACCGCCACCATTATTCGGCGTTCCGATATCAACCGGCAACATGGATGGAATGCCAAATGGGCCGTTCTTTCTTGCTGAGCCAAATGGCCGATCCCACAGAACTTTACGCGTATTGAGATCGATTGCGGTGATGCCGCCATAAGGAGGCTGCTTGCAAAGAAGACCGGTCAACGGGACGCGCCATCCTGCATTCACGCGGATACCATAGGGCGTCAGTGCCTGCGGATTGATACTGCCATGGGAGCCTGATCCAGCATCGGGATTGTAATTTGGATCGGTAATTGGCAGTACGCCCATTCTGTCCACCTCTTCGCGCGGAACGAGCTGGTTATAGTTTGGCATGTTGTTGTAGTTGGCGATCATGATATTGTTGACCGGGTCGATAGCAATACCACCCCAGTCAGATCCGCCATTGTAGCCCGGGAACTGGATCCAGGGTTTGTCGACGGTTGGCGGAGTGTAAACTCCATCATAGGCAGCCTTGCGGAACTGGATCCGGCACCAGAGTTGGTCGATCGGTGTGGCTCCCCACATATCGGCCTCTTTCAGCTCAGGCTTCAGAAGGTTGGGAAAATCGGTGACAAAAGGTTGGGTTGGTGAAAGGCGCTCTGGTTCGACACCACCCGTCGGTGCGACCCTCTGTTCAATATTAACCAGTGGCTCACCGGTGGCCCTGTTCAGGATATAAAACTGGGCCTGCTTCGACGGCATGATGATCGCGGGGACTGATCCGTTGGGTGTCGGAAAATCAACAAGGCTCCCCTGACCACCAAGGTCATAGTCCCATACGTCGTAGTGCACAGTCTGGTAGTGCCAGGCAACTTTGCCAGTTTCTACATTCAGTGCCACGATGGCCGTAGAGTAGGTGTTTTCTGCCTGCGAGCGGTCACCGCCCCAATAGTCAACGGCCGAGTTGCCCATTGGTAGATACACCAGCCCAAGATCGTCGTCGCCAGAGGCAATCGTCCAGACATTTGGTGTTCCCGGTGTGTAAATTTCACCTTCAGGCGGCGCACCACTCTGGTCCGGTTTGCCCATGTCCCACGCCCAGGCCAGTTCGCCGGTTACTGCATTGTATCCACGGATAACGCCTGAGGGAGCCTCCCGTGTTTGACCGTCGCTGACCTGGCTACCGACAACGAGAATGTTTCGAACCAGGGTAGGCGGCGAGGTTGGGGAATAAAAGCCTGGCGCAGTATCGCCAATGCCGTCCAGCAGGTTCACAACGCCCTCGTTCCCGAAGTCCGGGCAAGTCTGACCAGTTTCGGTGTCGAGCGAAATCAGTCGGGCATCGAGCGTTTGCACGACGATACGCGAAGCGCACAATGCAGTGCTTTCTGCCGCCGGATTTTTGTAATACACCAGTCCGCGGCATGTCGCATTGTAGCCGATTGCGTCCGTTGAGACCTTGGGGTCGTAGGTCCAGAACTCCGATCCTGTTGCCGCATCGAGAGCAGTGACCTTGTTGAGCGCGGAGCAGACAAAAAGCCGATTTCCGACCTTGATCGGTGTATTTTGATTGCCGAATGCTTCATCGCCCTGCGGCAGATCACCAGTGCGAAATTCCCAGATCTTTTCGAGTTTACCGACATTATCGAGATTGATCTCGCTGAGAGGTGAATAGCGAACCGCCTTGTGCGTACCACCATAGGCCGGCCAGTCTGCGCCAGTTTCAAGCGGCTCGTAATTCGACTGTACGACCGTCGTTTCAACGGAGGATATTGCTGGGCTTTGTTGGCCTGGCTCGCCTCCGCTTTGTACGTCGTTCTGTTGTGGTGGCGCGCTTGGTGCCTCCTTTGCCGATAACGACACGATGCCAGTGTTCATAGCGAGCACCGCGCTACCCACCGCGAAGAAGGTGAGAGTTATCGATGTGACAATGTTTCGTAGTTTTTTCGACGGCTGCTTTAACATCGGTATGGTCGACAGGACCAAAAGCAGGACGACCGTCGGTGCCACAAGCCGGGGAACCTGCGCCCAGCCATTAAGACCCGCCTCCCAAAGGGCCCATGCAACGGTTATAATAAAGGTTGCGACATAAACCCATAAAGCAGCCTCGCTACGACGCATCAGGAAGTAGGCGGTCATCAATAGACCCAGACCAGCCGGGAAATAATACCAGGATCCGCCCAGCACCATCAGGTAGACGCCCCCGGCAGCTATCGGTATGCCGAACAGCACAAGGAGTATCGCCACCGCGATTGGCCACCATGATCTCTGTGATTGCGATACGTTTCGGGCTATTCCTGACATGACATACCTCCAGTTGTATATTTCGCCAACGCGAGCGCCGCCATATGGTTCCGAAATTTGATTAATGAATTCGTGGTCGCGCACAAATGGCAAAAAACTGGGCGATGTTCCGCACGGTTTAATCAAAAAAGCGGGTTAGCCCGAAATGGTTTTCTACCGCTGACCAGGAGGTTTCCTCAGTGATAGCCTGTCAGAGCAACTATGCCTTGTACTTGCCATGGCTTCACGCGCTCCGTCGGAACAAGCCGGCATTTCGTGGGCTCAGGCTGTGAATACTGGAGGTAGTCACATGTTAGTCAACGTACTGGCCCGAGTTGGCGCCATGAAGCCGAAACAAGTCTCCGCTGTTGTGTTCTCTTGTAGCTGAAACAACCTGTCAGGATGTCGACGAATGAAGCTAATCGGCCTTGCTTACGCTGGAACTCTGATTTCCTTTCTTTTGATAGATGCCATTTGGCTAGGTTTTGT
>Ga0075364_10001383_pt1 | contig 13095 bp, 10 predicted proteins | sample EndMetdeltDD1764_FD_71517 | JGI IMG/M metagenome (GOLD analysis project Ga0075364, IMG submission 71517) | Populus endosphere microbial communities from Tennessee, USA - Endosphere MetaG P. deltoides DD176-4 | ecosystem: Host-associated > Plants > Roots > Endosphere | place: USA: Tennessee... | reverse complement strand
CCTGGATCGGGCCCGCCAGCGGTCCGGCCGGAAAGCGCGCCTACGGCGGGCAATTCGTCGCGCAGAGCCTGGCCGCCGCTTGCCAGACCGTCGACGCCGACCGCCCGCCGACCAACATGCACCTGCAGTTCCTGCGCGGCGGCGAAGCCGGTGACCCCGTCGAGTACACAGTGGCCCGGGTGTTCGACGGCAGGACCGCGGCCGCACGCCGCGTCGACGCGCGTCAGGACGGACGCCTACTGACGACGGCGACGGTGTCGTTCGCCGCTGAGCTGCCCGGCCCCGAACACGGGCACCGGCCCGACATGGCTGGCGATCCCGACTCCGTGCCACGCACCGGGCCGGCCGGGCCTGCGCCGTCGATGCCGCTTGACGAGCTTGACATCAGGATCGCCGACGACACCTCAACCGGAGAGTTCGTGCGGCGATTGTGGTGGCGGGCAACAGTCCCGCTTCCCGACGACGCGGCGGTCCACACGTTGGTCGCGGTGTACGTCACCGACGTCTACATGATCGATCCCGCGCTGCAGGTGCACGGCCATTCGATGAAGGCCCGCAGTCATCGCAGTGGCACCACCGACTCGTCGATCTGGTTTCACCGGCCGGTTCGTGCCGACGAATGGAATCTGCTCGAGTGTCGCTCGCCGGCCGCGGCGCGCGGACGTGGGGTTGTCACTGCGAGTCTGGTGCGGGCCGACGGCGCCATCGCTGCCACCATGGTCCAGGAAGGGCTCATTGCAGAGCGGGAACCTTCGTCGAGCTGAGCGAGCCCAAGCTCCCGCGAATCCGCGTGCGCAGCACCGTGACCAGATACGTCAGCAGCACGCCGACGATGACGGATGCGACGACGCCGAGCAGCGGATGGCCGTCGAACAGCGGGTAGACCTGATAGTGCGTGAGGTAGATGTACAGCGACGCCTCGGCGATGATACCGGCCACGGTGGTGGCCGCGGGCGGACAGCGCAACGCAGGCAACCAAATCAGCAGGGTAAACCCGGCCAGCACCAACGCTTCCCGTTCAGTGCGGTCGAAATAACCGTGCAGGCAGACGATCAGCACGATCGTCACAGCGACGCGCTGCAGCGTTGTCGAGGCCTTGGACGCGGCCCAGCCCACTGCGAAGAACCAGAACGCCAGCACCGTGAACCATGCGTCGCGGCCAAGGTGCAGCCCGAGGATGTCGTATCTCAGGGCCAAGCCCGCGGCCAGAAACGCCGCTGCGACGGCGAAGGGCCGTTGCCGTTCCAGCCGGTCCAGGATCGGCAGCCAGCACAGCGCAGCCAGTGCCACCAGGATCCACACCAGCACCTCGACGAACCACAGTCGACCGGCGGTCATGCTGTCGGGTGGGCCAAGGAATTTGTTGGCCAGCAACAGATTCGTGGGGTGGTAGTCGTCGGTGAGCATCAGCGCGATCGCGATCCACGCCACCGCAGGCCCGGCGATCCACCCGATCGTGTTGCGGAGATGCCGCACCCGGTCTGTTCGGGGCACCGGCGTGAGGCAGAAGCGGCCGAAGTTGTATCCGGCGATGCCGAGCAGCAGATGCGCACCACCCCACAGCTCGAACAGGCCGGCGTGCGAACCGACGATGAGCAGGATCGCGACGGCACGCAGGGCGACGCTGGTCTCCAGCGTCGCACCCCACCATGGCCGAGACCGCCGCGCCGGTTTGGGTAGCGCCTCCAGCTCTCGCAGCGGCAGCCGCTGCCAGTCTGCGGGCAACCGCCCGAGCGCGCGTTCCAGCCGCACCGACATCGTCACGTAGGACAGCGAATTGCCACCGAGGTCGACGAAGCTGGCGTCGGGATCGATGCCGTCGGCGTCGATCTGCAACACGTCGGCGAACAGGTCGCGCAGGTCAATCACCTTGGGCTCATTGGTGTTCGACGCACTTGCGAGGTCGCGCACCGTCTGGTAGTCAGGCTTGCCGGACGGCAGCATCGGCAGCTCCGCAACCGTGACGGCCTGCACGGCGCCGGCCGGCACGCCGGCAGCAGCGGCGGCGACGCGTTGGACCTCACCCTCATTGTGGCCGGCAGCCGCCACCGCGAGGCGGTCGTCGGCATCGGTGCAGAACGCCGTCACACCGTGGTCGCGCATGGTGGCTTCCACGTGTTGCAGGTCGATCCGCAGCCCGTACATCTTGACGAAACGGCTGCTGCGCCCGATCACCTCGTAGAGGCCATCGGAACCGCAACGGGCGATGTCGCCCGTGTGCAGCGCATCGACGGTCTTGCCGAGCGCCAAGTCGGCCGGCCGGTGTGCATAACCCATCATCACGTTGGGGCCGCGGTACACCAGCTCGCCGACATCGTCGTCGTCGTACCCGTCGCGCGGTTCGACCGTGATCGATCCGCCGGGTATCGGCCTCCCGATCGCGCCAGGGTGCGTCGAGGCGAGTTGCGGTGGGAGATAGGCCATTCGGGCGGTGGCTTCCGTCGATCCGTACATCACGAACAGATCCCAGCCCTGCCGACGGCCCAGTTCCGCAAATCGGCGCACCCGCTCGTGTGGCATCCGGCCGCCGGCTTGGGTGACATACCGCAGATGCGGTAGATCCAAGGTCGCCGCGCCGACTCGCTCGAGCATCTCGAACGTGTAGGGGACGCCGGCGAACGCCGTGCCGCGGTGCCGGCGGAACAGCCCCCAGAATTCGTCGTCGACCACCGAGTGATCGGTGAGCACCAGGCCCGCGCCGCGAAGCAGGTGGCTGTGGATCACCGACAGGCCATAGCAATACGACATCGGCAGGGTGGTTGCGGCCCTGTCGGTTTCGCGGATGTCGAGGTATTCGGCGATGGCGGCGGCGTTGGACGCCAGATTGGTGCGGGACAGCCGGACCAGTTTGGGTGAGCCGGTGCTGCCCGAGGTGGACAGCAACAAGGCGAGGTCGTCGTGCAATCGGTGGCGTCCGCCGCGATGGCGGTGGTGGATTCCGTTGCCGTCAACGACGATGTCGGGTTCGTACGTCTGCATGATCGCCGTGTGGTCGCGTCCGGCCGGGACGGGCACCACGACGTGGCCGGCCGACATCGCCGCCAGGTAGCTCGCCAAAGTGGTCAAGTCGTTGCGGGTTTCGAGCAGCACCAGGCGACGAGGCCCGCCGAGTTCCTCAGCGGTGTCGGCGACCGCGTCGGCGAGCTGGTGGTACGAGAGCTGCTGGGTGTCCGTCAGTACCGCCACTTGTTCGCCGTGGCCGCGCAGGTGGTCGAGGACCCGGCTCACGCGAGTACGACCCCGTAGCCCACCACCTCGAGGTGCACCTTGGCGTCGATGGGAGGCGGGTTCAGGCTGTGCTGACGCACGGTGAGCGGGCCGGCGTCACCGTCGGGGTCGATGGTCAGCAGCACATCATGGCCGAGGAACTCGGTGGCGATGACCGTTCCAACGCCGTCGAGCCGTTCGCTGTCCGAAACCACCGTCGCGACAATCTGTTCGGGCCGTAGCAGGAGCGTGGCAGGTCCATCGGCTACGGGTGTTTCAACGGGGACGCGGCCGAGTGCACAGTCGGCGACTCCGGACGAAACGGTGCACGGCAGGGAAATGCAGTCGCCGAGGAACTCGGCGGTGAAGCGGTCCTTGGGTAGCCGGTACACGTGCTCTGGAGTGCCGACCTGGGTAAAGCGGCCGTCTCGCATGACCGCCACCTGATCGGCGATCGACAGCGCCTCCTCCTGGTCATGGGTCACCAGCAGCGTCGTCACGCCCGCGTCCGCCAGCAACTTGGCGACGGCCTTGCGCGTGGATGCGCGCAATCCGGTGTCCAGCGCACTGAACGGCTCGTCGAGCAGCATCAGGGCGGGGTGTCGGGCGAGTGCACGCGCCAGCGCGACGCGCTGCTGTTGGCCCCCCGAGAGTTGGTGCGGGCGGCGCGACGCGTATGACGCGTCAAGCGAAACGGTTTCGAGCAGCTCACCGACACGGGCATGCACCTCGCCGCGAGACGTACCCCGCAATCCGTATGCGATGTTCTGCCCGACGGTCAGGTGCGGGAACAGCGCACCGTCCTGCGCGACGTAGCCGACCCCCCGACGATGCGGTGGCACAGCACCTTCCGGGCCGGCCACCTGTCGTCCTGCGAGAGTGATCGTTCCCGCGTCGGGTGTCTCGAACCCGGCGATGAGCCGCAGCAACGTGGTCTTGCCGCAACCCGACGATCCGACGACAGCGGTCGTGGTGCCCGGTTGCAGATCGAGGTCGATGTCGTGCAGCACCGTGTTTGTGTGGAAAGACTTGGCGAGTCCCTTGACCTCGAGGATGTTGGTGGTCATAGCGCGGCGGCCTTGGTCGACTGCCGGAACAGCACCAGTGTCACGGGGATGGCCAGCACCACCAGCACGAGCGCGTATGGTGCGGCGGCCGCGTAGTCCAGCTCACTGGAAAACGACCAGAACCGCATCGACAGCGTCCGGGTGCCGGTCGGTGCGAGCAGCAGCGTCGCAGTCAATTCGGTTGCCACAGCGACGAATACCAGCGACGCACCGGCCGCAGCAGCGGGCGCGGTCAGTCGCAGTGTGACGCGCAGGAAGGTGGATGTTGGCGAGCTGCCCAGCGACCGGGACGCCTCTTCGAGGCTCGGCGGCACCTGCGCGAGCCCGGCCCGCACATTGACCAGTGCACGCGGCATGAACAGCAGCACGTAGGCGAACACGATCAGCGCGACGCTTTGATACAGCGGGCGAGCGATGTGGATGGTGACCGTCACCAGCGCGAGCGCGGTGACAATGCCGGGAAGCGAGCTGGTGACGTAGTTGGCGCCCTCGACGGCACGGGCCAACACACCGCTGGACCGCACGGCGACCCACGCGACGGGGAACGCCAGCATCGTGGTCAGCACCGCCGCGACCGTGGCCAGCCCGATGGTCTGGCCAAGCGCGGCGCCGATGTCGCCGAGCACCCACACCTCGGCGCCCCCGATCCACAGCCAGCGAAGGATCGTCCACACTGGAACGCTCAGCGCCAGCACGGCCAGTGCGAAGAGACCCGTCTGCGCGGGAATTGTGTTGCGGCCCAGGCGGACCGGGGTAGTGGCGCGTGGTGCGCCTGCGCCGATGCGGGCGAACCGGGTGCTTCCGCGGGCCGTCGCCTCGGCCACCAGCAGCACCAGGCAGAGCAGTACCAGTACGCCAGCGAGCATGCTGCCGGCCGCCCCGTCGAAGGTGACCTGGAACTGCTGGAAGATCGCGACGGTGAAGGTGTCGAACCGCAGCATCGCGAACGCGCCGAACTCGGCGAGCAGGTGGACGCCGATCAGCAGGCCACCGCCGAGGATGGCCAGCCGCAGCTGCGGCAGCACCACCCGGAAGAACACGGCGGTTGAGTCGGAACCAAGCGCACGGGCCGACTCCTCGACGGCGGGATCGAGCCTGCGCAGCGTGGCGGCCACGGGCAGGTACATGAACGGGAAGTACGACAGCGATGCCACAAGCACACCCGCCCACAGTCCGTGCAGCGACGGGATCACCCCGACCCACGCGTAGCTGTTCACGAATGCCGGAACCGCAAGGGGCGCGACGAACAACGGACGCCAGAATGCCCTGCCGGGCAGATCGGTCCGCTCCACCAGCCAGGCGACGCCGACACCGATGACGACGCACAGCGGCACCGTCACCGCGACCAGGGCCACGGTGTTGAACAGCAGCTCGCCGACCCGGGGCCGAACCACCAGCTCGTAGGCCTTCGTCCACCCGATGGACACCGTGGCCGATGCCACGTACCCGAGAGGAATCAAGGTGGCGCCGACCAGGATCGCGACCGTGGCAGTGACCAGCGGGCCGGGTCGAGAGGTCTTGTCAGACCGCGCGACCGGCGCCGTCGGGATCGAAACCGGGGGAGCGACCACCTAGGACAAACCAACCTTCGTCATCAGGTCCGACACTTTCTGAGCATCCAGCGCGGACGGGTCTATGACGGGTGCTTGCAATTCGTTCAGGGGGACGAGGGCGGGGTTCGCGGGCACGCCGCTGGCCACCGGGTACTCGAACGAATCGCCCTTCTCAAGCACCTCCTGTCCGGACTTGCCGGTGACGAACCGCAGGAACTGCTGTGCCTGCTGCTGTTTCTTGCTGGACTTCAGCACACCGCCGCCGGACAGGCTGACGAACGCGCCGGGATCCTGGTTGCGGAAGTAATGCAGCGCCGTATTGCCGCTCATCTCTTTGGTTTTCGCCTGATCGCGGAACCAGTAGTAGTGATAGATCACGCCGCCGTCGACCTCGCCGGCATTGACCGCCTTGAGTGTGGCGATGTTGTCGCTGTAGATCTTTGCGTTGGCCTTCATCCCGGCCAGCCACTGTGTGGTCGCGGCCTCGCCCTTCAGCTGCAGCAGGGCGGCGACGATGGCCTGGAAGTCAGCCTTCGTCGGTGGTGCGCCCCAGCGGCCCTTCCACCCGGGCTGCTGCAGGTCCAGCAGGGACTTCGGCAATTGATCGGGTTGCAGCTTGGCCTTGTTGTAGACGAACACCGTGGTGCGCGCGGCCACTCCGGTCCACTTGCCGCTGGCCGGACGGTATTGCGACGGAACCTGATTGACCGTCTCAGCGTCGAGATCGGCGAACAGCCCGGCCCGCTCGACGGCGGCCATGGCTGGAGAATTCTCCGTCAAGAAGACGTCGGCGGGTGAAGCATCGCCCTCCGCCACCAGCTGGTTGCCGAGTTCGGTGTCCCCGCCCTGCCGGTAGGCAACTTTGATGCCGGTTTCCTTGGTGAACGCGTCGATCCACTCCTTGGTCAGCGACTCGTGCTGGGCGTTGTAGATCAGGAGCTCGTCGGGTTCGCCGGAACCCGAGCACGCCGTTGCACCGAGGACGACGGCGAGGACTGAGACCAACGCGGCGATCCGGCTCCAACCTCGTCGCATTCAATCCGTCCTTCCGCATGAAGCATTTAGCTGAGCGTTACCTAAGCGAACTTACCCTTGGCTGACTTCTCATCTGTCGCTGTGCCCGGAATCCGGTTCGGCTTGCGCCGGTGACGTTGTTCTTACGAGTTCGCTGAACCCGGCTTGATCTTGAAGTCCTGCGGGTAAGCCTTTCCTCAGGTCAGGGGTGAGTGACCCATTGGCAACAACACATGAGGACAGGCGAAATGACAATGTCAGCTACTGCCGTGCGCCGCGGCCTGCTCGGCGCCTTTGCCACCTGCGCGCTCGGGGGCGTCGTTGCCGCGACGATTGCGATTCCCTCGGGGGCCGCACAACCGCCCGGGTGCTCTGCGAGTGACTTCTCGCGCACGGCCAGCGGGGTGCTCGCTGCGGCGGGTGGGTGGTTGGACACGCATCCGGGAGCCAACGACGTGCTGTCGGCGGCGGGTATGCAGGGAGCGGGCGCTGAGCAGTCGGTTCGTGACTACTTCGTCGCTCATCCGGGGGAGTATCAGGAGCTACGCGGCATCGCGGCGCCGCTGATCGACTTGCAGCACAGCTGCGGGCCGGCGATCCAGCCGATGCAGATCGCCGCGCTCTACACCGCCTTGTCCCAAGGTGGTACAGGGATGTAACCGGCTACATTCGGCCGTGGCGACTGCGCACGAAGCTGTAGGCGCCGAAGGCCGCGATACCAAGAGCAGCCACGACGAGTAGCACCTTTCCGAATGGCGCGTGCCCGAGTGTCTTGACCGCCACATCGAATCCCGTCGCCTTCGAGGGATCGGCCTGCAAGGTCGCAACGATGACGAGTACACCCGCGCCTGCGAGGACCACGCCCTTGGCCACGTAGCCGGTGACTCCGACGGCTGTGATGCTCGTTCCACCGGAGACGCGCAGGTCCTTGAGAAACTTCTTCGATACGCCCTTGTAGACGTGGTAGCCGCCGATCGCGGCCAGCCCGAGGCCGATCAGGATGAGGACGGCCTTGCCCCAGCCTGACTGCATCATTTGCGCGCTCAGCCCTGCGTTCTGCTGACTACTTTGTTGACCGCTTCCCATCGCGAAGCGTGCGGCGGAAAGCGCGATCGCGAAGTTCACGATCGCAAGTCCGAGGGACTTGGCGCGTTTCCACGCGGGGGTGTCGTCCTGACCTCCTCCGGATCGCTCGCCGGGCTTGGAACCGACGATCGCTTCGGCGATCCGCCACAAACCCAGCGCGACCAATCCGACCGCGACGACCCACAGAAGCACGGCGCCGCCGGCCTGACGGGCCAGCGCCGCCAGTGCGCCAGACTGATCGGCGTTACCGCCGACTCCGAAGGCAATACCCGCAATGATGTATGCGACGAGAACGTGCAGCACACCGCTGACGGCGAAGCCGGCGCGGGCCGCGTACTCGAACGCGTCGCTATCGGTCGCCCTATCGGCGACGCTTTGCAGTGGTTTGTCGACCATGGTGCTCTCCTGCGCCCCCGTATACCCCGATTTTGACGGCGGCGAAACCGTGCGCGCGGAGGTTGTGGATGGATGGGTGATTGGGGATAACGGCGCGTTCCGGCCGGCGCATTGTCGGTGTCGGTTCGCATGGTGGCGTCATGACGACCTTGACCCGTGCCGAGATCGGCGCACTCGGTGAGCAGCTGGCCGTTGACCATCTGACCGCGCTCGGGCTGCGCGTGCTGACGCGAAATTGGCGGTGCCGATACGGCGAGCTTGACGTGATCGCCGCCGACGATGCGGCCCGCATCGTGGTGTTCGTTGAGGTGAAGACCCGCACCAGCGACCAGTTCGGTGGCGTGTCTCAGGCCGTGACACCCAATAAAGTGCGTCGGTTGCGACGGCTCGCCGGGCTGTGGCTTGCGTCGCAGCACGGCAGTTGGGCGGCGGTGCGCATCGACGTGGTCGGTGTACGCATCGGCCGCAGTCGGGCGCCGGAGATCACCCATCTACAAGGTGTCGGCTGATGGCGCTGGGCAGAGCGTTCTCTGTGGCCGTGCGCGGTCTTGACGGCGAGATCGTGGAGATCGAGGCCGACATCACCTCCGGCCTGCCCGGCGTGCATCTCGTCGGACTGCCCGACGCCGCCCTGCAGGAGTCGCGGGACCGGGTACGCGCGGCGATCACCAACTGCGGCAACAGCTGGCCGATGGCGCGGCTGACGCTGGCGCTCTCGCCGGCGACGCTGCCGAAGATGGGTTCGGTTTACGATCTGGCCCTCGCATCGGCGGTGCTATCGGCAAACGGCAAGGAGGCGTGGGAGCGGCTCGAAAAGACCGTGCTGTTGGGCGAATTGGCGCTCGACGGGCGCGTCCGACCCGTCAAGGGTGTGCTGCCTGCAGTGCTGGCTGCCAAGCGCGAAGGCTGGCCGGCCGTGGTGGTTCCCGCCGACAACCTCGCGGAGGCCAGCCTGGTCGTCGGCATCGAGGTGTGGGGCGTGCGTACGTTGGGGCAATTACACAAGTGGTTGACCGGAGCGGTCCGACTCGAAGACCGGATCGATGCTCCGTCGTCGGCGCCGGAGGCCGTGGTTGACCTCGCCGACGTGGTTGGCCAATCGCATGCCCGGTTCGCGGTCGAGGTCGCCGCGGCCGGTGCCCATCACCTGATGATGACCGGTCCTCCCGGTGTGGGCAAAACGATGTTGGCACAACGCCTTCCGGGACTGCTGCCGCCTCTGTCGGAAAGCGAATCGCTGGAGGTGACGGCGATCCACTCGGTGGCAGGCCTGCTTTCGGGCAGCACGCCGCTCATCACCCGGCCGCCTTTCGTGGCGCCGCACCACACGTCGAGCGTCGCCGCATTGGTCGGGGGCGGCTCGGGGTTGGCTCGGCCGGGGGCGGTCAGCCGTGCGCACCGGGGCGTGTTGTTCCTCGACGAGTGTGCCGAGATCGGGGTCAGCGCGATGGAAGCACTGCGAACTCCGTTGGAGGAGGGTGAGATTCGGCTCGCCCGCCGCGATGGCGTCGCGTGCTACCCGGCACGCTTCCAGTTGGTGTTGGCCGCCAATCCTTGCCCGTGTGCGCCAACAGATCCGAAAGATTGCATCTGCGCGTCGATGCCAAAGCGGCGATATCTCGGCAAGCTTTCCGGGCCGCTGGTGGATCGAGTAGATCTGCGAGTCGAGATGCATACGGCGCGGGCAGGTGCGTTCGCCGTCGGCGACGGCGAGTCCACTGCTGCCGTTCGCGAACGCGTTGCGGCCGCGCGGGCGGTCGCCGAAGAACGGTGGCGGCCGCATGGCATCCGTACCAATGCCGAGGTCAGTGGCGCACTGCTGCGGCGCAAGTTTCGACTGGATGCCGCCGCGATGGAACCGCTGCGAACGGCTCTGGACCGCGGTGTGATCAGTATCCGAGGCGTCGATCGCACGCTGCGAGTCGCGTGGACGTTGGCCGATCTCGCCGGGCGCACAACACCCGGAATCGAGCAGGTCGGCACGGCACTGAGTTTCCGCCAGGCCGGGGGTGTGCGATGACTAATCCCGTCATCCGCGCCTTCGCCTACCTGTCGCGGGTCGCCGAACCGCCCTGCCCTCCACTCGCGGCGTTGTTGGCACGTGTTGGGCCTGTCGAAGCCGCCGACCGGGTGAAGCGACGCGCACTTGACGATCAACTGGCGCGCGTCACCGAGGCGCGTTATGGGATCGACTGTGCTGCAGAAGATCTGGCGGTGTTGGAGCGACTGGGTGGACGCTTGGTTACGTCCGCCGACGACGAATGGCCGCTACTGGCCTTCACCGCCTTCGCGGGAGTCGACACGAAACAGCGACCGGAAGCGTATCCACCGCTTGCGCTGTGGGTGATCGGCCAGGCGCGCCTTGACGAGGTGCAGGAACGCGCGGCGGCGATCGTCGGAACTCGCGCTGCCACCGTGTACGGCGAGCACGTTGCCGCGGAGCTGGCCGCCGGGTTGGCGGAGCGCGATGCGGCTGTGGTGTCCGGCGGCGCGTACGGCATCGACGGAGCGGCGCATCGGGCCGCACTGGCCGCCGACGGCTTGACCGTCGCGGTGCTCGCAGGCGGCGTCGACGTGTCCTATCCGGCAGGCAACGCTGCCCTGTTCCACCGGATCGCGAAGGAAGGTCTTCTTGTGTCGGAGTACCCGCCGGGCCTTCGGCCACAGCGGCACCGGTTCCTGACCCGAAACCGTCTCGTTGCTGCCCTGTCAGGAGCCACCGTGGTCGTCGAGGCGGGTGCCCGTAGCGGTGCGGCCAACACCGCGGCGTGGGCGCGGGCACTGGGTCGCGGGGTCTGCGCGGTCCCAGGTCCGGTCACCTCGTCGGCGTCGGTCGGATGCCACATGCTGCTGCGTGCGGGCGCGACGGTCGTCACCCGCGCCGAGGAGGTGGTGGAACTCATCGGGCATGCGGGCGAACTGGCACCCGACGAAGAACGCCCAGCGTCGCTGCTGGATGGTCTCGCCGGCAACGAGCAACGGGTCTACGACGCGCTTCCCGCCCGCGGTGCGCGCACCGCCGACGAGATCGCGGTCGCCTCCGGTTTGCCGCCGACTCAGGTGCTGGGTCCGCTGTCGATGCTTGAGATCGCGGGTTTGGTGATCTGTCAGAGTGGGCGCTGGAAACTGGCTCCCCGATAGGTAGCCCGCCATACCTTCGGGGGATCGCTTATAGTTGTGAAAACACAACCATGAGCCATGCTAATCATATTGGAGGAACTGTGGCAGGACGTCCGGTGAACACGTTCGAGGTGGTGCGCACCGAGCAGTTGACGCCGCACCTGATCCGCGTCGTCCTCGGCGGAGAGGGCTTCGACACGTTCGTCCCCAACGAGTCCACCGACTCCTACGTCAAGATCGTGTTCGTCAACGATAGCGTCGACGTTGGTGCGTTGCCTCAACCGCTGACGATGGACAGCTTCAACGAGTTACCCGTTGAGCAGCGGCCCACCGTACGCACCTACACCGTGCGCCGCGTCGACACCGAACGCCGCGAGATCGCCATCGATTTCGTCGTGCACGGCGAGCATGGTGTCGCCGGACCGTGGGCGGCATCGGCGGTACCGGGGCAACCCGCATACGTGACGAGCGCCAACGGCGCCTACGCGCCCGACCCCGCGGCCGACTGGCACCTGTTCGCAGGCGACGAGGCGGCGGTCCCCGCGATCGGCGCCGCGCTGGAGGCCTTGCCCGACAACGCAATTGGCAAGGCTTTCATCGAGGTTGCCGGACCCGAGGACGAGATCGCGCTGACCGCACCTGCTGGTGTCGAGGTGCGGTGGATCTACCGCGGCGGCCGGGCCGACCTGGTCCCCGACGACCAGGCGGGCGACAACGCGCCGCTGATCGCGGCGGTGAAGGAGGCCGTCTGGCTGCCGGGGCAGGTGCAGGTCTTCATCCACGGCGAGGCCCAGACCGTCATGCACAACTTGCGGCCGTACATCCGCAAGGAGCGCGGCGTCGACGCGAAGTGGGCCTCCTCCATCTCCGGGTACTGGCGGCGCGGCCGCACCGAGGAAACCTTCCGCCAGTGGAAGCGTGAACTCGCCGAAGCGGAGGCCACCGCCTGAAGTCAGGCAGGGCCTGCGGTCAGAACCAGCTCGCCTGCGCGTCCACGGTGGTGCGATCGAGGCTGGTCAGCAGGCCGAACTGCGGCCCGACCTTCGGCAGCTCATAAGCGTAGAAGTACTGTGCCGCAGCGCGTTTGCCATCGTAGAAGTCGCCCTGGTGGTCACTGGCGGCGATCAGCTGCTCGAGCCACATCCACGCCACCACCACATGCCCGGCCGCCTCGAGGTAGATCGACGAGTTGGCGAGGGTGGTGGCGACATCGCCCGCTGCCCACAGGGTCGCGGTGACGTCGACCAGCCGCTGCACCGCTTCGCGAAGGTCCTTCGCATAGGCCGCGGTGCTCTCGGACTTGAGTGCCACCTCGACGGTCTGATTGATCCGCTCGGCCAGCACGGTCAACCCCGCGCCGTCCTGCATAACGACCTTGCGGCCGAGCAGATCAAGTCCGTGGATCCCGTGCGTGCCCTCATGGATCGAATTGAGCCGGTTGTCGCGGTAGCACTGCTCGACGTCGAACTCCTTGGTGTACCCGTAGCCGCCGTGCACCTGGATGGCCAGGCTGTTGGCCTCGACACACCACTGCGACGGCCAACTCTTGGCGATCGGCGTGAGGACTTCCAGCAGCAGGTGTGTGCGATCGCGATCGGGACCGGTGCTGGTGCGTTCCTCGTCAAGAAGCTTCCAGCAGTACAGGCCGAGCG
>Ga0075364_10001382_pt1 | contig 13096 bp, 13 predicted proteins | sample EndMetdeltDD1764_FD_71517 | JGI IMG/M metagenome (GOLD analysis project Ga0075364, IMG submission 71517) | Populus endosphere microbial communities from Tennessee, USA - Endosphere MetaG P. deltoides DD176-4 | ecosystem: Host-associated > Plants > Roots > Endosphere | place: USA: Tennessee... | reverse complement strand
GCCAACCCGTGCAAGGCGCTGCGGGAGACGATCGAAAAGCGCTCGGACGTCAAATCGGTGCGGTTCCTCAACCGGCAGGCCGCCTACGACGACGCCATCCGTAAGTTCCCGCAGTACAAGGATGTTGCCGGCAAGGATTCCTTCCCGGCGTCGTTCATCGTCAAGCTGGATAATCCCGAGCAGCACAAGGACTTTGACACCGCAATGCAGGGCCAGCCCGGCGTGCTGTCGGTGCTCAACCAGAAGGATCTGATCGACCGGCTGTTCGCCGTGCTGGACGGCTTGAGCAGGGCCGCGTTCGCCGTCGCGCTGGTCCAGGCCATCGGGGCGATCCTGTTGATCGCCAACATGGTTCAGGTCGCGGCGCGCACCCGCCGCACGGAGATCAACATCATGCGACTCGTCGGCGCCAGCCGCTGGTATACCCAGCTGCCGTTCCTGGTGGAGGCGATGGTGGCCGCGACCGTGGGCGTCGGTTTCGCGATCGCCGGACTGCTCTTGGTCCGGGCACTGTTCCTGGACAACGCGCTGAACCAGTTCTACCAAGCGAATCTGATCGCCCGCGTGGATTATGCCGACATCCTTTACATTTCGCCGATCCTGTTGATGCTGGGTGTGGTGATCTCCGGGGTGACGTCCTACGTGACTTTGCGCGCCTACGTGCGGCGGTAGTTGTGGCCACCAAGCCCGCCGGTAAGCGCGGCGGCAGACAGATCATCGCCTCCAATCGCAAAGCGCGGCACAACTATTCGATCCTCGAGTTGTTCGAGGCGGGCGTGGCGTTGCAGGGCACCGAGGTGAAGAGCCTGCGGGAGGGGCACGCGTCGCTGGTCGACGCCTTTGCGACGGTGGACGACGGGGAAGTGTGGTTGCGTAACTTGCACATTCCGGAATACCAGCACGGCAGCTGGACCAACCACGAGCCGCGGCGCAACCGCAAGCTGCTGTTGCACCGTCACCAGATCGACGCCCTGATCGGCAAGATCCGCGACGGTAACCTCGCCCTGGTGCCGCTGTCGCTGTATTTCACCGAGGGCAAGGTCAAGGTCGAACTGGCGTTGGCGCGCGGCAAGCGGGCGTACGACAAACGCCAGGACATGGCCCGTCGTGACGCCGAGCGGGAGGTGACCCGCGAATTGGGTCGCCGGGCCAAGGGCATCAACTGACGGCCTAGTATCCGACCATGCCCGTCACCCTTGTCGACAAGTCCTATGTGCTGTCCGGCCTGTTTGCGGTGTGGGATTCGATCGACGCCCTCCTGGATGGGCTGTCTGAGCCCGATTGGCAGGCGGCCACGCCGCTGCCCGGGTGGTGCGTGCAAGCGGTGGTGTCGCACATCATCGGCACCGAGTCGTTCCTGCAGGGCATCGGCCTGCCCGAGCCCGACACCGACCTCAAGGCGCTCGATCACGTCCGCAACGACATCGGGGCGATGAACGAGCGCTGGGTGCGCCATCTCAGCGGGGACTCGAGCACGAGCGTCCTCGAGCGGTTTCGCGAGATCACCAACCGGCGCCGCGAGGTCCTGTCGAGCATGTCCGACGACGATTGGAACGCGGTCGGCCCGACGCCGTCGGGGATGGACAGTTATGGACGGTTCATGAGGATCCGGACGTTCGACTGCTGGATGCACGAACAGGACATCCGGATGGCGGTGCAGCGGCCGTCGTCGGACGACGAACTCGTCGGGCCCGCGTCGCAACTGTCCCTCGACGAGATCGCGGCCACGATGGGTTTCGTCGTCGGCAAACGCGGCGAGGCGCCCGACGGTTCACGCGTCTTGTTCGAGTTGACCGGTCCGCTGGCGCGCAGCATCCGCGTCGCCGTGCATGGTCGGGCGCAGGTGGTGGACGACTTCGGTGGGCAGGAGCCGACGGCGACGATCCGGCTGGACGCGTTGCAGTTCACCAGGCTTGCCGGTGGGCGTCCGATGTGCCCTGAACGCAGCCAGGACGTTGAACTTTCCGGCGACGAAGACGTGGCCGCCCGGATCGTCGAGCGGCTGAACTTCGTGATCTAGATGCCGGTGGTGTTGGGCACTTGGGGGCAGAGATCCTGCAGCGCGTAGTGAACCACCGTCGCGGCTGCGGCGTAATTCGGTGCGCCACCTGCACCCTGCAGTTCGTGGTAGATCCAGCTGCGCGAGACGTCGGGGGACATGCCCTGTTTGCCGACCTCGATGCAGACCTGCTGGCCTTCGAAGAGCAGTTCTGAGTCGGACACGGCCGGTTGAACGACGCCTGACGACTTAACGTGGGCCAGGAACTGGTTATCGTCGGCGTGTGCAGGGCTCGCAAAGAAAATGGCCCCCGCCCCAACAGCAGTGAATAGCGCTACCGCTTCTCGCATTCTTTCTCCTATAGCCGTTCCACTGCCCCAGCGCCGTTGCCGCGCCCCAACCGGACTTAGCGCGCTGGACCCCTGTGGATCCACGGTTTGCCTGTACCCCCCTCGGGGAGTTTTAACTCCCAGCTCGGGGCATGACTTGCTGGCGGAAGTTCTGGTTGCGACGTGTACAGGTACCCATCAGGGAAGTTATTTCCGTTGCCGCTGGTTAGTAACCGCGTAGCATTGATAGTCCTGCTGAAAGTCGGCGGGGATGCGAGGGGCTGAACGGTTTCGACTTCGCGCATCGAATCAAGGGAAGCGTGCCGGTGCAGGCAAGAGACCACCGTAAGCGTCGTTGCAACCATATAAGCGCCGATTCACATCAGCGCGACTACGCTCTCGCTGCTTAAGCGACAGCTAGTCTGTCGGACCGGGAACGCCCTCGACCCGGACCCCGGCATCAGCTAGAGGGATCCACCGATGAGTTCGGTCGCGGGACTCATCGGGACAACCACAGCGACTGGGATCGTCATCCTGGCTAGTTCGCGTGACCGGGAGATCCGAGTAGAGGCATAGCGAACTGCGCACGGAGAAGCCTTGAGGGAATGCCGTAGGACCCGGGTTCGATTCCCGGCAGCTCCACCAGAAGGGATCAGCGCGATTGGACCAATCCGCCCGCCGGGTGCTCCTCGACGTCGTTGAGCAACTCGCGCACGGCGGGACGCGGTCCGTACGGTCGCAGCATGGTGCTGGCCGGCCGTGGACGCACGTGCTGCGGCCACCAGAACCAGCGCCCGAGCAAGGTGGCCAGCGACGGTGTCATGAACGACCGCACGATCAAGGTGTCGAACAACAAACCCAGCGCGATCGTCGTACCTACCTGGGCCATCACCAGCAGCGGGCTGAACATGAACGTGGCCATGGTGGCGGCGAACACCAGACCGGCGGCGGTCACCACCGAGCCCGAACCGGCCATCGCGCGGATCGTCCCCGTCTTGAGCCCGGCGTGGATTTCCTCCTTGAACCGCGATATCAGCAGCAGGTTGTAGTCGGAGCCGACCGCCAGCAGCAGGATGATCGCCATTGCCAGCACCATCCAGTGCAACTTGATGCCCAGGATGTACTGCCATACGAGCACGGAGAGTCCGAATGAGGCGCCTAGTGAGAGCAACACCGTACCGACGATCACAAAGGCCGCCACGACGCTTCGGGTGATCACCAGCATGATGATGAAAATCAGTGTGGCTGCGGCAATTCCGGCGATCATCAGGTCCATGTTGGAGCCGTCGTGCATGTCCTTGTATGTCGCGGCGGTGCCGCCGAGATAGACGTTGGCGCCCTCCCAGGGGGTGCCCTTGATCGCCTCATGCACGGCCTGCTTGATCGGTTCGATGTGGCTGACGCCTTCAGGAGTCGCCGGATCGCCTTCATGCGAGATGATCAACCGGACGGCGTGCCCGTCCGGCGATATGAACTGCTTGAGACCCCGCGCGAAATCCGGGCTCTTGAATGCCTCCGGCGGAAGGTAGAACGTGTCGTCGTTCTTTGCTAGATCGAAGGCATCCCCCTGGGCGGTGGCGTTGTCGGCCTGCGCTCTCGCCTGCTCGTTGAGACCCATAGTGGTCGCGTAGTTCGACATGATGGTGTCGAGGTTGCGCTGCTGGCTATCGATCTGCGGGGGTATCAACGCTACGAGCTGGGGCTGAATCCGGTCCAGCTTGTCCAGATTCGCGCTGAGGTTCAGAATGTTCTGCGCCACTTGGTCGATTCCATCGAGCGCATTGAAAATCGACCGTATTGCCCAACAAACCGGAACGTCGTAGCAGTGTCTCTCCCAGTAGAAGACGCTACGAATCGGCCGGAAGAAGTCGTCGAAATTAGCGATGTCGTCGCGCAACGCCTCGGTGATCTTCACCGTTTCTTGGGTGAGAATGGTGGTTTCGTGCGTCGTGTTGCTGAGGTCCTGGGTGACCTGCATCTGCTGATGCAGCAATGCCATCGTCTTCCGCAGCTCGTCCGCCTGGCTCAGCAGATTGTTCGCCTGCTCGTCCTGATAGTGCAGAGTCTGGAGCCGCCCCGCGGCTTGTGCACCCATTTGAAAACCGAGAGTGCTGTGGTCGAGCGGCGTGCCCAGCGGCCGGGTGATGGTCTGCACCCGGCCGATACCGGGGATGCGGAAGACCGCCTTGGCGACCTTGTCTAGGACGATGAAGTCGGCCGGGTTACGAATGTCGTGATCGGTCTCGATCATCAGCAGCTCAGGGTTGAGCCGAGCCTGGTTGAAGTGGCGGTCGGCAGCCGCATACCCGACATTGGCCGGGGTGTCTTGCGGCAGGAAGTGGCGGGTGTCGTAGTCCGTCTTATAGCCGGGCAGAGCGAGCAGACCGACTAGTGCGATGGCGATGGTCACCGCGAGAACCGGTGCGGGCCAGCGGACGATGGCGGTGCCGATGCGTCGCCAGCCCCGGGTCTGCAGCGTTCGCTTCGGATCGAGCAGCTTGAAGAATGACGCCACGGTCAGGATCGCCGGTGCCAGAGTCAAGGCCGCGAGGACCGCGACCAGCATGCCGACGGCGCAGGGTATGCCGAGTGACGAAAAATACGGCAACCGGCAGAAGCTCAGGCAATACATCGCGCCGGCGATGGTTAGTCCCGACCCCAGCACGACATGCGCGGTGCTGTGGTACATCGTGTAGAACGCTTCTTCGCGGGTCTCCCCCAAACCCCGAGCTTCGTGGTAGCGGCCGACCACAAAGATCGCGTAGTCCGTCCCGGCGGCGATCGCCATCAGCACGAGCATGTTATTGGCGAACGTCGAAAGCCCCATGATGCCGTAATTCCCCAGCGTCGCGACGACACCGCGAGCGGCGAGCAACTCGACAAAGACCATGACCAGCATGATCAGCATGGTGATCACCGACCGGTAGACCCACAGCAACATCACGATGATCACTGCGAACGTGATGAGAGTGACCAGCAGGACGCCTTTCTGACCCGCGTGGGACTGGTCGGCAAACAGCGGACCCGCCCCGGTGACATAGGCCTTGATCCCCGGTGGCGCCGGCACCGATTCGACGATCTTGCGGACGGCATCCGTGGATTCGCTGGACTGGGCGCTGCCCATGTTGCCGGCGAGGTAGACCTGGACGTACGCGGCCTTTTGGTCGTGGCTCTGGGAGCCCGCGGCGGTCAGCGGATCACTCCAGAAATCCTGGACGTGCTGGACGTGCTTCTTATCCTGCTCGAGTCGCTTGACGATTTCGTCGTAGTAGCGGTGTGCCTCCGCCCCCAGCGGCTTGTCACCTTCCAGCAGGATCATCGCCGAGCTGTCGGAATCGAACTCCTTGAACGTCGATCCGACGCGCATCATCGACTGGAACGACACCGCGTCTCTAGGGCTCTGCGACACCGATTGCTTTTTGGAGACCTCCTCCAATTGCGGGGAGATGGTGTTGGTGACGAAGACGATGCCCAGCCAGATCAGGACGATCGGCAACGCAAGCCGATGGATCATCCGCGGCAGGAACGGCGGGATCAGCGGCTGATCGACGCGCGGGGGAGCCTCGGTGGTCTCGCTCATGCGGACTTGTCCAGGCAATAGACGAAGGCGTTGACAGTTTCGTTGGCATCCGAGTGATTCGCACCCTTAATCACGGCACCGCGCCCGTCGTGGTTGTCCACAACGAATTGGCAAGCAATCCAACTGCCGTCTCCTTGCGCTATCAAGTTGGCTGGGATCCCAGGCTTTGTCGACTTCAACACCGTGTTCCAGGGCAACGGAACGTTGAGGGCCTGCTGCGGATGGGAATTTTCGTCGAGGTAGTTGATCGTTGCCGTGCTGCCCGGTGACCCCCAGACCTGGAGCGTGATGGTCTTGGCGTTGAACTCGTCGAGAACCTCGCCCGACGTGCCGCCACCGAACGAACCGCTGTGAACGCCGAAGATGCCGTGCAATCGGTATACGACGAATCCCGACACCGCGACGACAGCTGCGATCGTGAGCACCAACCAGAAACGCCCCAGAAGCCCCTTTTTCCTAGCGCGCTGCGGGGCGACCTTATTGCCCTCGCGGCCGGCGGAGCCCTGCTTCTCTAGCGGTTCGGTCCTTGGCTCAGTCGTCGTCATGAGCGCTTCAAGTCCTTCACCACGGGCGAAACATCAATTAGCCCGTGTGTAACCGCAGCGATGACCCACAGGTTCTTGATCGCCTTGACCACGGCAGTCCCCCTTCGACGGTTTTCCTTCATCCGGGCGTCGCTGCGACGCTTGGCGTCCGACGGCCGCGGCGTAGCCTCCGGCGCGATACCGGTTGCGGCGGAGGGTTCCGCGGGCGGCTCAGGCCCTGAGTGCTCGAAGAGTTCGGGACCGTCTTCACCGGTTGCAGTTCGCCAAGCCACAGCCTCCGGCCTCTTTTCTGAGTTCATGAGGATCCCGAGGTCAGGCCGATGCAGGTGGCCGTCAGCAGGCGGGTGAGGGCGGTTGCGAAGTCCAGATTCCACTCGGGCGGAACCACTTCGGGCTCCTCGGCGTAGACGTCGGTCAGGTGCTCCGGCGGGTTCGCGACTTGCCACAGCGTCGCCGCCAGCGAGTAGGCGGCCAGCAGGATGTCCAGCGAGCCCGATCGTCCGAGTTCGGGCAGCGCGCATCCGATCGAATCGGCCAGCGAGAGTGTGGCTGCGGTACTGATCCGCCTGACCTCGATGACCCGCTCCGCGTCCACCTCGTGTTCCAGGTGCAGGTGCAGGTTGGCAAGCAGGTCGCAGAACAACGGGTCCTCGGCCAGGGCTTCGGCCAATGTCTCAGCGATGCGCGAGGGCGACTTCGCGCCGGGCTCGGCCAGCTTCTCCGACACGGTATTGGACCACCGCACCCAGCCCTCGGCGGACAGATGCAGCAAGACTTCCTTGTACGAGGTGAAGTAGCGGCGTACCGCCGAATAGTGAATTCCGGCGCGGCGGGCGACCGCGGTCAGGGTGACCGACGCGACGCCCGTTTCCATTGCCAGCGAGCGTGCGGCTTCCACGAGGGCCTCCGCACGTTGGCGCTTCTCTTCCTCGGTGCGAGCGCGCTGGAATGTTAATTGCGCCACCGGCTGAGCGTAACGCACAGTGTGTGATTTGTATAACGCACAAGGTTGCTGCACGCGTGGTCGTCTCGGCACCGCCCGATCATTGCGAAATCGCCGTGCAAACTGCTCGTCGCGGAGCCGGCCCTCGTCCCACGCGCACTTGCTCCTCGTCGCCGAACATCTCCAAGTCCTCGGGAGTGACATTGACCAGTGGCGGTTTCGACGCGGCCGGTTTTGGATGTAGGGGTCCGGTGGGCACGACGCAATTGGCCCAGTTTCGGGCGGTAGATTCCGGGCCTGCACCTGGCCAGCTGCGGTCCGTCTTACGGGCCGTCCAGCGTTGATGTCATCAACAGCTTTCGCGTATTCCCAGGTCTTTCCCGTCGTTTCGCGTATTTTCGCGTCGTCAGTTTCGGCATTTATGCAGGTAAGCCAGATTTTTGCGACGGGTTCGATTCCCGGCAGCTCCACCAGAAGAGCAGCAGCTCAAAGGGTATTTTCACCTGTAGAGTCGGCCGTCGTGGGCACATTTTGGGGCACATTCCGAACAAGATCGTCCATCTTGTCGGCCACGTCATCAAGGTCATCAGGGAACAGGTGCCCGTACTGATCGAGCGTCATAGTCGCCGTTTTATGACCTAGCTGCGACTGCACCGTCTTGACGTTGGCCTGGATTCCGGAGTCTCACCGAGGGCCTGCACACCGAAGGAGCGATGGGAAAGGCGATGCTCACCATCATGGCCGCCTTCGCGCAGCTTGAGCGGGACACCATGATCGAGCGCACCCGGGCTGGACTTGCTCCTGCTGCCGCCAATGGACGTAAGGGCGGTCGTCCCCGCAAGGTGGATGACGCCGCTGCGAGTAAGGCGCGCAGCTTGCGGGAGAAGGGCGTCAACGCGACTGACATCGCGAAGATGTTGGGCGTCTCCATGGCCACCGTGTACCGATACCTCGCCGAAGAGACTGCAGCGTAAGACAATTGACTTCGCCTCGTGGATCTCGATCACGGTACTTCGTACTGCCGAAGGACGCCCTCTGGCGCACACAGGCAGGGCACTAGTGGCACGCGGGCACTGCAAGATGTCACGCCTTGCTGCCGGGCGCTTGGCCGAACAGTGATTTCCAAAAGGCTTTGAAGCGATCGGCATCTTGAGCAGTTTGTTGGGCCGTGCGGTGCTGCCGGTCCATGCGATTCCGGTGAGACATCGCACCATGGTCGCTTAGCTTTCTGCCGGCCCGAGCTCCACCATCTCCGCCGGTGTGGCTGCCTCCGCGAAGAGCGCCGGCGTGATCTGGTTGACCTTCTTGTCGGTCGTCTGGGCCGAGAGGGCGACGGCGACGAGGGGGGTGTATGGGTCACGGTGGTCGAGCGGTATCGGTGGGTTCGGGTAGAGGGCGTCGAGGATGTCGCCGATCAGATCCGCCTTCTCGTGGCGCTTCACGGCGCAGCACGCTACCGGGAACTACCGATCGCCCGGAGCAGCCGCCGGTCAGCAATGCTGAGCGGTACGAGACGAGCGAGGAAGGGAGTCGACCATGACCACGACCGACGAACGCCGAGAGGCGGGGCGGGAGATCCAGGGGCGGCTGTGGCCCCCGACCCGCACCGGTCCGACGGGCGCGTTTCCGGCGGCGCAGCTGGCGCCGGACTTCTACGACCACGTCCTGCAGAGTGCGTTTGGCGACGTGTGGTCCCGACCCGGGCTTGCCGTGCGGGACCGCTCGATGATCACCGTCGCGGTGCTCGCCGCACTGGGTCAGACCGACGAGCTGCGCGCCCACCTGGCGGGCGCCACCAACGTCGGGCTCACGCGGGAGGAGTTGGTGGAGGTGCTGATGCACGTCTCCATCTACGCCGGCGTGCCCGCCGCCAATACGGCGATCCGAACGGCGGCCGAAGTCCTCGGCACCGACGCATCCTGACGCGTGGGCCGACCGAAGCGGACCCCTGGCACCGCCTAGCTCGAGCTCGATCGTCGTGGGCCCGCAGGTCAACCGACGGCTCGAGGAGGGCTACTACCCCGTGTGGTGCGGTCGGACCCGAGAGCACAGGCCCGACGGCATCACCTGGAATCCTGCGACCTGAGTCTAGGCTTCCGCTGAGGTGTCGGTCGTGTTCCAGCGGAGCTGGATGCCGGCCTGTTGCTCGGCGAGCGCCACCAGCTCGCTCCAGTCCGCTTCGCCGAGGCCGGCGGCGACCGCGTCTTGGAACACCCCGAGCACCGCGTGGCCGACCGGTGTGGGCACCTCGAGCGCGTCGCCGGTCTCGACGATGAGACCGGCGTCCTTGCTAGCGAGCGCCAGCGCGAACTGGGTGGGACGGCCTCGCTGATCGATGGTCTCGACCATCCGATCGAGGTAGAAGTTCGACGCGCCGGCGGTGCGGAGGATCTCGACCGCGGCCGGGACCGGGATCCCGGCCTTGGCGGCGATCGAGAGGCCTTCGAGGCTCACCCAGGTGGTGGTGAACGCGATGAGGCTGTTGATCAGCTTCATCGTGTTGCCGAGGCCGAGGTCACCCACGTGGAAGAGGCCCCGGCCCAACGGTTCGAGCACGGGCCGCACTCGCTCCACGGCATCGACGTCGCCGCCCACCATGAAGACGAGCATCCGGCGCTCTGCACCCACGGCGCCACCCGTGAGCGGTGCCTCCACGAGCTGGTGACCCGAAGTCGCGAGTCGGTCGCCCAGTTCGCGCACCGCCGCCACGCTGTTGGTGGAGAGGTCGACGAGGATCGATCCCGCGGTCGCGGCCTCGGCCCACGTCTTGGCGACCTCATCGACGATCCCCGGTGTAGGCAGCGACAGCAGGGTGATGTCGGTGGCCTCGGCCACCCGGCCGACGGTGGTCGCTGCGCTCGCGCCCGCGATGGCGGCGACCCGCGTCGGGTCGGTGTCGTGCACGATCAAGTCGTGTCCGTCGGCCACGAGGTTCGCCGCGATGGCGCCGCCGATGTTGCCCAACCCGATCACACCGATGCCCATCGATGCCCCTTTCGTCGTCGTCCGACGCCGCTCGTTTGCGGCGACGCGTGTTCGCGATGCCGCTGCTCGTACTGCGCCACGTGCAGATCGTTGCCGAGGTCGGGCGGCGAGAGCCGAGGAGGTGCTCACGGCGAAGCGTATATTGACCGGCGAGACGCTTTTGAGGAACCGGGGGAGGCATTGCCATGAGCCTGCGGGACCACGTCATCTGTGACAGTGATCTCCACGTGATGGAGCCGCCCGACTTGTGGGAGCGCTACATCGATCCTGCCTACGCGCACGCCGCGCCTCGGGGTCTGTCGGACATCCCTCGCGACATGCGGGTCCGCGTTAAGAACCACGTGGTGCTGAGGCTCGGTGGTACCCGTCCGTCGCACGTCGACGGTCGCAAGACCGGATGGCAGAAGCAGCACGACACCGTCTATGCGGCTTCCGAAGCGAGGGGCTGGGACGCCCAATCGCAGATCGATGCGATGGACGCCGAGGGTCTCGACCTCGCCGTGCTCTTCCCGTCTCGTGGCCTGTTCGTCCTCGGCATCGACTCGGTCGATCAGATCGGTCCCGACGGGCTCGAGCCGGAGTTCGCCACCGCCATCGCCCGGGCGTACAACGACTGGCTCAAGGACTTCTGCGACCACTCGCCGGACCGGATGTTCGGGGCCGGGATGGTCGCGGCTCACGACGTGGGTGGCGCGGTGGAGGAAGCGCGACGGTGCGTGGAGGAGCTCGGTTTCAAGGCGATCTTCCTGCCGCCCGCCGCAGTGAACCGGCGCCCGTGGTACCACCCGAGCTACGACCCGTTGTGGGCGGAGATCGAGCGGCTCGGCGTGCCGCTGGCGTTCCACGGTGGGGGACAGACCTATCTCACGCCTGACTTCGGGCTCGAGGTGCTCGATCGCCTCATGCTGTGGCACACCTTCAGCCAACCCCTCGGCATCCAGTTCGCGACGGCCTGCTTCTGTGGTGGCGGCGTTCTCGAGCGCTTCCCCAACCTCAAGGTCGCGTTGCTCGAAGGCAACTGCTCGTGGGCACCGTGGTTCCTCTACCGCCTCGACGAGCACTGGGAGTGGACGGGTTGGTACGAGGCGCCCGAGCTCACGATGCCCCCGTCGGAGTACTTCAAGCGCAACTGCTGGATCTCGGTCGAAGCCGACGAGATGACCGTGCCGCACTTCATCGAGAAGTTCGGCGACGAACGCCTCCTCTTCTCGACCGACTACCCGCACGGCGACTCGAAGTTCCCGCACGCGGTCAGCGCGTTCGAGAAGCTCCCGATGACCGACGCCAGCAAGGCCAGGATCGTCAGCACGAACTGGTCCGAGCTCTACGACATCCCGCTCGTCAAGAAGGTCTGAGGCCGGTCGTTCCAGACACGCGTGTCATATGCTCCCGTCGGAGGTGGCGCAGCGGCCACCCACGACCGGAGGCAGTCGGAGGGACGACATGAGCACCGCAGCGACGCCGGGCGCGCTCGACGGTCTGCGGGTCCTCGACCTGACGATCTGGCGGCCCGGTCCGTACACGACCCAGCTCCTCGCCGAGCACGGTGCCGACGTCCTCAAGGTCGAGCCGCCCGCGGGCGACCCCATGCGTTCCATGCCCGGCCTGTTCGACATCCTCGGGGCCGGCAAGCGCAGCATCGTCCTCGACCTGAAGCGGGACGAGGACCGGGAACGCTGTCTCGAGCTCGCTGCCGAGGCTGACGTCTTCGTCGAGTCCTACCGGCCCGGGGTGGCCGACCGCCTCGGTGTCGGCTACGAGGCGATCGCCGCCCGCAACCCGACGGTCGTCTACTGCTCGGTCTCGGGCTTCGGCGCCACCGGGCCGCTCGCCCACCTGCCCGGCCACGACGTGAACTACCTCGCGTACTCCGCCACCCTGCGGCCCGGGGGCGGCAAACCGCGCATGCCGACGATCCCGATCTCGGACCTTGCCGGCGGCGTGGCCGCGGCCTTCGCCATCGCTGTCGCCTGCCTCGGCGCGCAGCGGAACGGCCGCGGCGAACGCATCGACATCTCGGTCGCCGACGTGCTGGCGAGCTGGGTCGGCCCGGTGCGCAAGGTGCGGATGGTCGGCGTAGAGGCGCCGCTCAACGGCGTGCCCGGCTATGGCGTGTTCCCGACCGCCGACGACCGCCATGTCGCCCTCGGCATCATGAACGAGGATCACTTCTGGGTAGGCCTGTGCCGTGCGCTCGACCTCGAAGCCCACGAACAGCTCACGAACGCCGAGCGGACCGGGCGGGTTCGCGAGCTCAACGCAGATATCGCCGACGCCATCCGCCCGCTGACCCAAACAGAGGCGCTCGAACGGCTCGCTCGCCACGATGTCCCTGCCTCGCCCGTGCTGACCCAGGAGGAGATGCTCCAGCATCCGCACTTCCGCGAGCGCGGCACGATCGTCGAGGGTCCGGACGGGCGGCCCAGATCAGGCCCGCTCGTCCGGTTCGAGCAGTCGCCCGGGCGCCCGCCGTTCGGCGCCCCTCCCGCCGGCTCGGGCCATCCCGGCTGGCTCTGTCCGCGCTGATCCGGACTGAACAGCATCGCCGATCTCCGTCTGGCTCAGCTCGCATCCTTCCCAGCAAACAGTTCGAGCATCCAGGCGTCGAACAGGGCCAGGTCGTACCGGTTGCGGTTGGTGCGGCGGGTAATCCGTGCGGCCCCGTTCGGTGGGGTGGGGATGCGGCGGGCTAGCGGTGATGCGGCGGTTGCTCAT
>Ga0075364_10001379_pt1 | contig 13107 bp, 5 predicted proteins | sample EndMetdeltDD1764_FD_71517 | JGI IMG/M metagenome (GOLD analysis project Ga0075364, IMG submission 71517) | Populus endosphere microbial communities from Tennessee, USA - Endosphere MetaG P. deltoides DD176-4 | ecosystem: Host-associated > Plants > Roots > Endosphere | place: USA: Tennessee... | reverse complement strand
CTGCTGCTCGTCCGAGCGCGCCTGGTCGAAGAGGGTCTCGGCCTGCACCAGGTCGCCGCGCGCGGCGACCTGGTGCAGGCCGAGACCCTCTTCGACCAGGCGCGCTCGGACGAGCAGCAGCGCCTCACCGCCGTGGCCCAGGACCGCAATGCGCTCGAACTGCTGGTGGGCGGGCAGGTGGCCGACGCCGCCCTGCCGCCGGGCCTGGAGTCCGTCGACGGGTTGGTGGCGGAGGTCCCCGCCGGCCTCGACAGCCGCATCCTGTTGCGCCGCCCCGACGTCACCGAGGCCGAGCACAGGCTGCGCGCGGCCAACGCCCAGATCGGCGCCGCGCGGGCGGCCTTCTTCCCCTCGATCGGCCTGACGGGCCTGGCGGGCTTCGCCAGCCCGGCGCTCACCACCCTCTTCGACCACGGCCACTTCACCTGGCAGGGTCAGGGTTCGGCCGCCCTGCCGATCTTCAGCGGCGGCGCCAACCTGGCCCGGCTGTCGGTCGCCCGTGCGCAGCGCACCCAGGCCCTGGCCCTCTACCAGGGCGCCATCCAGGCGGCCTTCCGCGACGTCGCCGACGCCCTGGCCCGCCGCGGCACCATGGAGGCCCAACTCGCCGCGCAGCACGACCTCGCCGCCGCCGCCGGCGCCGCCCAGGACCTGTCGCTCGCGCGCTATCGCGAGGGCGTCGATCCCTATCTGACGACCCTGGTCGCCCAGCGGACCTACTACGCGGCCCAGCAGTCGCTGCTGGCGACGCGCCTCGCCCGGGCGGAAAATCTGGTGGCGATCTACCAGGCCATCGGGGGCGATCCGCTGATCGACGACATGCCGGCGGGCGGCGCCGCGGCGCCGAGGCGTTGAGCGAAGCTGAGCGGTTTGCGGGCGCGCGGCTCGGGGGCGCCGCCCTCTGCGGGCCTTTCGTGCGTTCGTCTCTTTAGCGGAACGCCGGAAGGCGCCATCCGCCGCGTGCAATCAGCTCCAGCCCTCGCATCGGGGCGCTCATCAGGGGAGGCGGAATGGCCCGGGCCGGGAAGTCGCGCTTGTCACGCTACGCGCAGATCTCGTCGAAGCGGCCCTGGATCATCCTCCTGGTCTTGGTGGCTCTGGGCCTGGCGGTCTGGGGCGCCTGGGCCCTGGTGCACAGCTCGAAGACGGCCGGGCCCGGCCGGGGCTTTGGCCGCCGCGGCGGGCGTCCGCCGACGACGGTGGGCGTGGCCATCGCAACCCGCGCCGACGTGCCGGTCACCCTGGATGCGCTGGGCACGGTGACGCCGGTGGCCACGGTCACCGTGCGGCCGCAGGTCTCCGGCGTGATCACCGAGGTGCTCTTCCGCGAGGGCCAGATCGTCAAGCGCGGCCAGACCCTGGCGGTCATCGACCCCAGGCCCCTGCAGATGGCGTTGATGCAGGCCCAGGGCCAGCTCGCCCGGGACGAGGCCCAGCTCGCCGCCGCCCGCGTCACCCTGGCCCGCTACCGCACCCTGCTGGCCCAGGATTCCATCGCCCGGCAGGAGGTCGACACCCAGGCCGCCACGGTCAAGCAGTTCGAGGCCGCGACCCTTTCCGACCGCGCCGCGGTGGGCACGGCCAGGCTGAACCTCGGCTACAGCCATGTGACCGCCCCGATCACCGGGCGGGTGGGCCTGCGGGCCGTGGACGTGGGCAACTACATCTCGGCCGGCGACGCCAACGGCTTTGTGGTGCAGACCCAGATCGCGCCCATCGACGTCACCTTCACCGTGCCGCAGGACCAGGCGCCGCAGATCTGGCGCCGCTCCTCCCAGGCGAGCCTGCCGGTGGCCGCCCTGGACCGCGGCCGCACCGCCGTCCTCGCCACCGGGACCTTCTCCACCCTCGACAACCAGATCGATCCGACCACCGGCACGGTGCGGGCCAAGGCCCGCTTCGCCAACGCCGACGGGGCGCTGTTTCCCAACCAGTTCGTCAATGTGCGGCTGACCCTCGACACCCTGCGGGGCGCGGTCGTGGCGCCCCTGACCGCCGTGCGCACCGGTCCGAGCGGCGATTTCGTCTGGATCGCCAAGGCGGACCAGACCGTCACCATGCGCCCGGTGAAGCGCGGCCAGTCGACGCCGACGCAGGTGGTGATCACCTCCGGCCTCTCGGTCGGCGAGCGGGTGGTCACCGAGGGCGGCGACCGCCTCACCGAGGGCGGCAAGATCATGCTGCCCGGCCAGATGCGCGGCGGCCGTGGCGGCCGTGGCGGCCGGCGCTGGGGCGGCCAGGCCCAAGGCGGGCAGGCGGGCGGACCGCCGGCTTCCGGCGGCGCGGCGGCGCCCGACCAGACCCCCAGCGGCGGGACCGAACCGGCGGCGACGCCGGCCCCGGCCCGCTCCCAGGCCGCGCCCGGCGCGGGGGGCGCGCCCCCCGCCGGCGGCGGTTTCCAGCCCTCGCCGGAGATGCTGGCCGCCCGCCAGGCCATGCGCCAGGCGTGCGCCGGCGACCTGCAGAAGCTCTGCGCCGGCGCCGAGGGCCGCGAGGCCTTCATGTGCCTGCGTGACAAGGCCGACCAGGCGAGCGCGGCCTGCCGCGAGGCCATGTCCAAGATGCCGCGCCGGCGTCCCGGAGGCGGCGGAGGCGGGGAAGGTCAAGGGCCGGGCTGATGTCCGAGATCCAGGACCTGGGGCCGCCGCAGGCGCCGCCGCCCGCCGGCGGGGGGCCCTCGCGCCCCTTCATCATGCGCCCCATCGCCACCTCGCTGCTGATGGTGGCGATCGTGCTGGCGGGCCTGGTGGGCATGCGGCTCCTGCCGCTGTCGGCCCTGCCGCAGGTCGACTATCCGACGATCCAGGTCCAGACCCTCTACCCGGGCGCCAGCCCCGACGTGATGGCCCAGACCGTCACCGCCCCGCTGGAGCGGCAGTTCGGCCAGATGTCGGGCCTGCAGCGGATGAGCGCGGTGAGCTCGGCCGGCGCCTCCACCGTCACCCTGCAGTTCGACCTGACCGTCTCCCTCGACGTCGCCGAGCAGGAGGTGCAGGCGGCGATCAACGGCGGCGCGGCCCTGCTGCCGGCCGACCTGCCCGCGCCTCCGGTCTACGCCAAGGTGAACCCCGCCGACGCGCCGATCCTGACGCTGGCGGTGACCTCCAACGCCCTGCCGCTCACCGAGGTGCAGAACCTGGTGAACACCCAGTTGGCGCAGAAGATCAGCCAGGCGCCGGGGGTGGGCCTGGTGACGCTCACCGGCGGTCAGCGGCCGGCGGTGCGCATCCAGGTGGACACCCAGGCGCTGGCCGCGCGGGGCCTTGGGATGGACACCGTCCGGACCGCCATCGCCAGCGCCAACGCCAACGCCGCCAAGGGCTCGATCGACGGGCCGCTGCGCACCTACGCCATCAACGCCAACGACCAGCTGCTGACCGCCGAGGACTACAAGAGCCTGGTGGTGGGCTACCGCAATGGCGCGGCGATCCGCCTGTCGGACGTGAGCCAGGTGGTGGACTCCGCCGAGAACGTGCGCCTGGCCGCCTGGGCCAACATGACCCCGGCCATCGTCGTCGCCGTGCAGCGCCAGCCCGGCGCCAACGTCATCAAGACCGTCGACGCCATCAAGCGCCAGCTTCCCGAGCTGACCTCGGGCCTGCCCGCCTCGGTCAAGGTCGAGGTGCTGAGCGACCGCACCACCGGCATCCGCGCCAGCGTCGAGCACGTGGAGCTGGAGCTGTTCCTGGCCGTCGCCCTGGTGGTGGCGGTGATCTTCCTCTTCCTGCACAGCCTGCGCGCGACCGCCATCGCCAGCCTGGCGGTGCCCGTCTCCCTGATCGGCACGCTCGGGGTGACCTATCTGCTGGGCTACAGCCTCAACAACCTCTCCCTGATGGCCCTGACCATCGCCACCGGCTTCGTGGTCGACGACGCCATCGTCATGCTGGAGAACATCTCCCGCCACGTGGAGGAGGGGGAAAGCCCCTTCCAGGCGGCGCTGAACGGGGCGCGCCAGATCGGCTTCACCATCATCTCCCTGACGGTCTCGCTGATCGCGGTGCTGATCCCGTTGCTCTTCATGCAGGAGGTGGTGGGCCGCCTGTTCCGCGAGTTCGCGGTGACGCTGGCCATCACCATCCTGATCTCGGCGGTGGTCTCGCTGACGCTCACCCCCATGCTGGCGGCCCGCTGGCTCAAGCCCGAGAGCGAGACGCCCAAGGGCCGTATCGCCCGGCGCAGCCAGGAGCTCTTCGACCGTCTGCTCGGCCGCTACGACCAGGGGCTGACCTGGGTGCTGGACCGCCAGCGGGCGACCCTATGGGTGGCGCTGGGCACCTTCCTGCTGACGGTGGTGCTCTACCTGGTGATCCCCAAGGGCCTGTTCCCCACCCAGGACACCGGCCAGCTCCGCGGCCAGCTCACGGCGGCGCACGACGTCTCCTTCAGCCGCATGAGCCAGATGCAGCAGCAGGTGGCCCAGGAGCTGATCAAGGACCCGGCGGTCGCCGACCTCAGCTCCTTGGTGGGCGTCGACGCCTCGGCCAACGCCATGCTTCACACCGGCCAGATGCTCATCGAGCTCAAGCGCGGGCATGGCTCCCAGGCGCGGGTGATGGCCAGGCTCAAGGAGGCCGCCGCCCGGGTGCCGGGCGTGGTGCTCTACCTGCAGCCCACCCAGGACCTGACCATCGACGCCGAGACCGGGCCCACCCAGTACCGGCTCTCGCTGGAGGGCGCCGACACCCAGACGGTGCAGGAGTGGGCCGCCAAGCTCGCCGCCGGGCTTGAGGGGGAGCGCAAGCTGGCCAACGTCTCCACCGACGCCGGCGCCAAGTCGCCGGCCATCATGGTGGATGTCGACCGCGACACCGCCGCCCGCCTGGGCGTCAGCCCGGCCACGGTGGACGATGTCCTCTACTCCGCCTTCGGCCAGCGGATCGTCTCGACCATCTTCACCGAGACCAACCAGTACCGGGTGATCCTGGAGGCCAAGCCGGGCCTGGCGACGACGCCGGAGGGGCTTGGCCTGCTGGAGGTCCCAGCCTCGGGCGGCCGCACCACCCCGCTGTCGTCCTTCGCCACCATCCGCGAGGTCGACGCGCCGCTGCAGGTCACCCACGTGGCGCAGTTCCCGGCGGCGACGGTGAACTTCGACACCGCCCCGGGCGTCTCCCTGGGCGCGGCCGTCTCGGCGGTGCGCCACGCGGCCAAGGCCGTGGACCTGCCCACCTCGGTGCAACTGAACTTCCTGGGGGCGGCCGGCGCCTACCAGACCTCGCTCTCCAACGAGCTGTGGCTGATCCTGGCCGCGGTGGTCTGCGTCTACATCGTGCTGGGCGTGCTCTACGAGAGCTACATCCACCCCCTGACCATCCTCTCGACCCTGCCCTCGGCCGGGGTCGGCGCCCTGCTGGCCCTGATGCTCACCGGCAATGACCTGGGGGTGATCGCCATCATCGGCATCATCCTCCTGATCGGCATCGTGAAGAAGAACGCGATCATGATGATCGACTTCGCCATCGACGCCGAGCGCAACGAGGGTAAGAGCGCGCGCGAGGCGATCCACCAGGCCGCCCTGCTGCGGTTCCGCCCGATCCTGATGACCACCATGGCCGCCCTGTTCGCCGCCGTGCCGCTGATGATCGGCCTTGGCGAGGGCGCGGAGCTGCGCCGCCCGCTGGGGGTGGCCATCTTCGGCGGCCTGATCGTCAGCCAGCTGCTGACCATCTTCACCACCCCGGTCATCTACCTGTGGTTCGACAAGCTTGGGCCCCGCCGGCGGACCACCGGCGCGGCGGCGGGCGAGCCGGAGGCGAGGCCGGCCACATGAACCTCTCGGCGCCCTTCATCCGGCGGCCCATCGCCACCATCCTGCTGACGGCGGGCCTGGCGCTGGCCGGGATCGCGGCCTTCTTCGTCCTTCCCGTGGCGCCCCTGCCCAACGTGGACTTCCCGGCGATCTCGGTGAGCGCCAGGCTCGCCGGGGCGAGCCCCGACACCATGGCCACCAGCGTCGCCACCCCCCTGGAGCGGCGGCTGGCGGTGATCTCCGGCGTCAACGAGATCACCTCCCAGAGCTCGACGGGCTCCACCAACGTCAGCCTGCAGTTCGACCTGTCGAAGAACATCGACCAGGCCGCGCGGGAGGTGCAGGCGGCGATCAATGCGGCGCGGGCCGACCTGCCGGCCAGCCTTCGGCAGAACCCGACCTATCGCAAGCGCAGCGCCGCGGCGATGCCGGTGATCATCCTGGCCCTGACCTCGGAGACCCGCACGCCCGGCCAGATCTACGACGCGGCCAGCAACATCCTGCAGCAGCGCCTCTCGCAGATCGAAGGGGTGGGCGAGGTGGAGATCGGCGGCTCGTCGCTGCCGGCGGTGCGGGTGGAGCTCATGCCCTTCGCGCTGAACGCCTACGGCCTCTCCGGCGAGGACGTGCGCGCCGCGGTGCAGTCGGCCAGCGCCAACCGGCCCAAGGGCGCGGTCGACCTGGGCGGCCGGCGGCTGCAGGTCTACACGCCCAAGCCCGGCCACACCGCCGCCGACTATCAGGGCCTGGTGATCGCCTGGCGCAACGGCGCGCCCGTGCGGCTGGGCGATGTGGCCAAGGTCACCGACAGCGTGCAGGACGTGCGCACGCTGGGCCTGTTCAACGGCAAGCCGGCGATCATCGTGCTGGTCACCCAGCAGGCCGGCGCCAACGTCATCCGCACGGTCAACGCCGTGCGCGCCGAGTTGCCGCTGCTCAAGAGCGAGCTGCCGGGAGACGTCAAGCTCCAGGTCGCCTCCGACGCCACGGTCTCGATCCGCTCCTCGCTGCACGAGATCGAGATCACCCTGCTGATCGCCATCATCCTGGTGGTGCTGGTGGTCAGCGCCTTCCTGCGCAGCGCCCGCGCCACGGTGATCCCGGCGGTGGCGACCATCGTCTCCCTGCTGGGGGCGGTGGGGGCGATGTACCTGCTGGGCTTTTCGCTCAACAACCTGTCCCTGATGGCCCTGACCGTGGCCACCGGCTTCGTGGTCGACGACGCCATCGTGGTGCTGGAGAACACCAGCCGCCACCTGGAGGCCGGCATGGGCCGCTTCGAGGCCGCCATGCAGGGCGCGCGCGAGGTGGGCTTCACCGTGGTCTCCATCAGCCTCAGCCTGGTGGCGGTCTTCATCCCCCTGCTGTTCATGGGCGGGCAGGTGGGGCGGCTGTTCCGCGAGTTCGCCGTGACGCTCTCGGCGGCGGTGATGATCTCGCTGGTGATCTCGCTGACCACCACCCCGATGATGTGCGCCTGGCTGCTGCGCCGCGAGCATCGGGACAGGGCCCCCAACCGCTTCGCCCGCTGGGCCGAGGCGGCCTGGCTGCGGACGCTGAAGACCTATGAGGCCAGCCTCGACTGGGCGCTGGGCAACAAGCTGCTGGTCATGCTGATCCTGGCCGTGGTGGTGGGCCTCAACGTCTATCTCTACGCCGCCGCCCCGAAGGGCTTCTTTCCCCAGCAGGACAGCCGCCGGCTGAACGGGGGACTGCGCGCCGACCAGAGCATCTCGGCCCAGGCCATGGGCCAGAAGCTGATGCAGATGCAGCGGATCATCGGCCGCGACCCGGCGGTCGACACGGTGGTGGGCTTCACCGGCGGCGGCCGCGCCGGCGGCGGCTTCCTGGCGGTGGAGCTCAAGCCGCCGTCGGAGCGCAAGGGCGTCTCCGGCCAGGACGTCATCCAGCGCCTGCGGCCGCAGCTTACGCGGGTCACTGGCGTGTCCCTGTTCCTCAATCCCCAGCAGGACGTGCGGGCGGGCGGGCGCGGCGGCAACGCCCTCTACCAGTACACCCTGAAGGCCGACAACGCCGCCGACCTGAAGACCTGGACGATCAAGCTCACCGACCAGCTCAAGACCGATCCGACGGTCACCGACGTCGACAACGACGCCCAGGACAATGGGGTCGAGGCCTTCGTCAACATCGACCGCGACGCGGCGGCCAGGCTCGGGGTGACGCCGCGCGACGTGGACAACGCCCTGTACGACAGCTTCGGCCAGCGCCAGATCGCCACCCTCTACGAGGACATAAACCAGTACAGCGTGGTGCTGGAGAACGCGCCGGCGACGGCGGGCGGTCCCGAGGCGCTGGGCTCGGTCAACGTGCCCGTGCATCCGCCCTCCACCAGCACCCAGAGCACGCTGCTGGCGCCGCTGAGCCCGGTCTACCGGCCGATCGCCCGCACCGCCCCGGTGGCCGACGCGCGCAGCCCCATCGCCGACCCCTTCGCGCCCATCGTCAGCACCACCCAGCCGGCCGCCCAGGCCGCCGCCGCCACGACCACGGCCGCCTCCGCCGCCACGGCCAATCCGGGCCTGCGGGACTCCGCGGCCGGGCAGGGGGTCAGAACGGGGGCGCAGGCCATGTCGCCGCTCTCCACCATCGCCACCTTCAGCCAGCGGGCCAGCCCCGCCAGCATCGCCCACCAGGACGCCCAGCTCGCCGGCACCATCTCCTTCAACCTGCCGCCCGGCCGCTCGCTGAGCGACGCCCAGGGCGCCTTCGACCGGGCCGAGGCGGCGATCGCCATGCCGACCAATGTGCGCGGCGGCTTCCAGGGCACCGCGCGCAGCTTCCAGCAGCAGAACAAGGACACGCCGATGCTGATCCTGGCGGCCCTGGTCGCCATCTACATCGTGCTGGGCGTGCTCTACGAAAGCCTCATCCATCCCCTGACCGTGCTCTCGACCCTGCCCTCGGCAGGCGTGGGCGCGGTGGTGGCCCTGCTGCTGTTCAAGATGGAGTTCTCGATCATCGCCCTGATCGGGGTCTTCCTGCTGATCGGCGTGGTGAAGAAGAACGCCATCCTGATCATCGACTTCGCCCTGGAGGCGGAGCGCTCGCGGGGGCTTTCCGCCAGCGAGGCGGTGCGCGAGGCCTGCCTGCTGCGCTTCCGCCCGATCCTGATGACCACCCTGGCGGCCGGCCTTGGAGCCCTGCCGCTGGCCATCGGCTTTGGCGAGGGCTCGGAGCTGCGCCAGCCGCTGGGCGTTGCGATCATCGGCGGGCTGATCGCCAGCCAGCTCCTGACCCTGCTCACCACCCCGGTGGTCTATGTCTATCTCGACCGGCTGCGCCCGCGCGGCCGCGACGAGCGCTTCCTGAGCCGCCGCGCCGGGCCCGAGCCCGCTCCGGCCAAGGGATGATCCCCATGCCCATCCGCCACGCCCGCCTGGTCCTTTCCGCCGCTCTCGCCGCCGCGCTGGGCGCCTGCGCGGTGGGCCCCAACTACCAGCGCCCGGCCCTGCCGCTGGCGAGCGCGTACAAGGAGCAGGGCTGGAGCCCGGCCCAACCCGCCGACCTCGCCCCCCGCGGCGACTGGTGGACCCTGTTCGGCGACCCGGCGCTGGACGCGCTCGAGGCGCGGGTGCCGATCTCCAACCAGAACGTCGCCGCCGCCGAAGCGGCCTACCGCCAGGCCGAGGCCCTGGTGCGCGAGCAGCGCGCGGCCCTCCTCCCAACCGTCACGCTGGACGGCGGCGCCACCCGCTCGGGCAGCGGCGGCGGCAGCGGGGGCACGGTGGTCTCCACCGGCGGCGGGTCGAGCGTGGTGACCGGCGGGGGCGGGCGCAGCTCCACCACCTACCGCGCCAGCATCGGGGCCAGCTGGGCGCCCGACATCTGGGGCCGCATCCGCCGCACCGTCGAGGGCGCGCGGGGCCAGGCGCAGGCCAGCGAGGCCGACCTCGCCGCGGCCAGGCTGTCGGCCCAGGGGGCGCTGGCGGCGGACTATTTCGACCTGCGCCAGGCGGACGGCGAGATCGCCCTGCTGACCGAGGTGGCTGAGGGCTACAAGCGCAGCCTGACGATCGCCCAGAACCGCTACAGGGCCGGCATCGCCCCCCACTCCGACCTGCTGCAGGCGCAGAGCCAGCTCGCCAGCGCCCAGGCCGACCTCGCCGACCTTGGCCGCACCCGCGCCCAGTTCGAGCACGCCATCGCCGTCCTGGTGGGCGAGACGCCGGAGACCTTCAGCCTGGCCGCCGATCCGACCTGGACGCCGAAGATCGCGGTGGTGCCCGCGGGGGTGCCCTCGACCCTGCTGCAGCGCCGCCCCGACATCGCTGCGGCCGAGCGCCGTGCGGCTGCGGCCAGCGCCCAGATCGGCGTCGCGACGGCCGCCTGGTTCCCCGACCTGACCCTGACCGGCTCCTACGGTTTCGCCGCCAGCGAGCTGTCCAAGCTGTTCAGCGCCTCCTCCAGCATCTGGTCGCTCGGCGTCGCGGCGGGGGAGACCCTGTTCGACGGCGGCGCCCGCCGGGCGCGCGTCTCGCAGGCGAGGGCCGGCTACGACCAGGCGGCGGCGCAATATCGCCAGACCGTGCTGGCGGGGCTGCAGGACGTGGAGGATCAGCTCGCCGCCCAGCGGGCCCTGGCCGCCGAATACGAGCTGCGCCGCCAGGCCGCCGAGGCCGCCCAGTCCGCCGCGGCCATGATGCTGAACCAGTATCGCGAGGGGCTGGTGGACTACACCAGCGTGGTGACCGCCCAGGCCTCGGCCCTCAGCGCCAGGCGCAGCCTGGTCCAGGCGGCGGCCCAGCGGCAGACCACGGCGGTGGCCCTGATCCAGGCGCTCGGCGGCGGCTGGACAGCGCCCTTCTAATCCGCGCGTGGCGCTGATAAGCGCAAGCCGTGCACGCCGCGATCTATTTCGACCCCGACGCCTATCTGCTGGACGGCGCCAAGCTCATGGGGCGCCAGTCCGCGGGCAACGGCTTCCTGCGCGCGGCGGTCAAGGCCCATGCGGGCGAACCGATCCGCGCGGTGACCCCGGGCCGGCCCACCATCGAGGCCTTCGCCAAGGCCGTGACCGCCCTCGATCCCAAGGCCCAGCCAGTCTGGATTCCCGCCTCGCGCCTGGACCGCATCGCCGCGGCGGGCGTGCTCTACCGGCCGGACCTCAACCTGGCGGTGCCGGCCCGCGAGCGGCTGCGCATCGGCCCGGCGCGATACAGCCTCTGCGGGGTCACCCACACCCTCTCCTCCCACGGGGCGGCGGACTGCATGGCCGACCTGATCACCGGGCCGGTGATGCCGTGGGACGCCTTGATCTGCACCTCCAGGGTCGCCCGCTCGGTGGTGGAGACCACGCTGCACGCCCAGGCCGACTACCTCGCCTGGCGCATCGGCGGGCAGGTGGCCATTCCCGGGCCGCAGATGCCGGTGATCCCGCTGGGGGTGCACTGCGACGACTTCGCCTTCGACGGGGCGGCTCGGGCGGCGGCGCGCAACGCGCTGGAGCTTGCCGAGGACGAGGTGGCCGCGCTGTTCGCCGGCCGGCTCACTTTCAGCGGCAAGGCCCATCCCTTCCAGATGTTCCGCGGCCTCGAGGCCGCGGCGGCGCGGACCGGGCGCAAGGTTGTGTTCCTGCTGGCGGGCCGGTTCGCCACCAAGGGCATCGAGGAGGCCTTCCACACCTCGTCCAAGGCGGTCTGCCCCAGCGTGAGGGTGGTGTTCGTCGACGGCAAGGACGACCAGCGCTTCGTCCAGGCCTGGCGCGCGGCCGACCTCTTCATCTCGATCTCGGACAATTACCAGGAGACCTTCGGCATCACCCCCCTGGAGGCCATGGCCTGCGGCCTGCCGGTCGTGGTCAGCGACTGGGACGGCTACAAGGACACCGTGCGCGACGGCGAGGACGGCTTTCGCATCCCCACCTGGGCGCCGCAGGCGGGGTCGGGCGATCAGTTCGCCGCCGACTACGAGGCCTTCACCACCAACTACGACTTCTACATCTCGCGGACGAGCACGACGGTCTCGGCCGACCCGCTCATCCTGGCCGATCGGCTCTCGACCCTGATCTCCGATGGGGACCTTCGCCGGCGGATGGGCGCGGCGGGCGCGGCCCGGGCGCGGCAGGTGTTCGACTGGTCGGTGGTCTACCGCCAGTACCAGGCGCTGTGGGGGGAGCTCACGCAGATCCGGGCGCGGCGCGGGGCAGATCCGGCGCTGCGGCTGGCCGCCGCCCCGCGCGCCGCCCCCGCCAGGCTCGATCCCTTCCGCGTGTTCGCCGCCTACCCCACCCGCCACATCGGCCCGCGGACGCGGGCGCGCGCGGCCAAGGGCGTGGGGCCGGCCGCCTACGAGGCCCTGACCGCCCAGACGATGCTCTCCTTCTGGCGCGAGCCGCCGGAGCGGATCGAGCGCACCTTCGCCGCGCTCGGCGGCGGACCGATGACGGTGGCGGAGCTGGCGGAGCGGCTGGGCGAGCCGCTGGTGGGCGTGCTGGAGCGCATCTCCCGGCTGGCCAAGATGGAGCTGGTCGAGCTCGACCCTGGCGAAGATCCGCCAGCCGCGGAGGGCTGACGTGGCCGACCGCCTCTCCCTTTTCGAACCGCGGGAACGGCTGAGCCTGGGCGAGAACCCCTTCGGCAAGGACGTGGCCAACCTGCAGCTCTTCCAGGCGCTGGCGCGGCACGGCGGCTTCTCGCAGGTGGACTTCCTGAGCTTCAATCCGGCGCCGGTGGAGGCCGTGCGCCAGGCGCTGCTGGGATCGCACGCGCCCCACGTCCGGGTCACCGCCGACAGCATCTTCAACCAGAACATCCCGGCCGACGCCGGCCTCCTGGTGCGCGGCCAGCCGGACCTGCACTCGCTGGCCTGGCTGCGCAGGCGCGGGCCGGGCGATCGCGCCTACAGCATGATCGGCCTGGTGCACACGCTCGCCCCCATGGCCATCCGCCAGACCATCGGGGCGGCGCTCGTCGCGCCGACCCAGCCCTGGGACGCCATCGTCTGCACCTCGCCCTCGGTGCGACAGGCGCTGTCGCAGATGTTCGACGAATATGGCGACTACCTGGGCGAGCGGATGAACGGGATCCGCCCGCCCCAGCCGCAGCTTCCCATCGTGCCCCTGGGCGTGGACGGCGAGGCCTTCGCCGCCCTGGCCGACCGCCCTCAGGTCCGCGCCCAGGTCCGCGCCGAGTTCGGCCTCGCGGACGACGAGGTCATGGTGCTGTGGGTGGGGCGCCTCTCCTACTTCGAGAAGGCCTTCCCCCAGCCGATGTTCCGCGCCCTGCAGCAGGCGCAGCTGGCCACCGCCGCCAAGGTCGTCTTCGTCATGGCCGGCTGGTTCCCCAACGCCAACGACCGGTCGCTCTACGAACAGGCCGCCGCCGCCCATGCGCCGG
>Ga0075364_10001378_pt1 | contig 13109 bp, 14 predicted proteins | sample EndMetdeltDD1764_FD_71517 | JGI IMG/M metagenome (GOLD analysis project Ga0075364, IMG submission 71517) | Populus endosphere microbial communities from Tennessee, USA - Endosphere MetaG P. deltoides DD176-4 | ecosystem: Host-associated > Plants > Roots > Endosphere | place: USA: Tennessee... | reverse complement strand
AGTTGGTGCTGCTTGGCGGCAAATGGTGGTTGGGATGACGACGCCGGCTTCTGCTCCGCCGAATGTGCGGTCAGATAGCGAAGCGCGATCGCAACGCCGCTCAATTCTGCCAGCGCGCCCGCGCCGAGCGCGGCGCGCAGGCCACTGATGAGGCCGTCGGCCGTGCCGCTCCTGGCCAGCACCGCGTAGAGCGCACCGAGTATGGCGATGCCGAGCGTCGCGCCGACCATGCGCGCGGTGTTGACGAGGCCTGAAGCCGTGCCGGAGCGACCGGGCGTGACGTTTGCGACCGCCACCGCATTGACCGGCCCGGTGTTCAGTCCAAGGCCGGCACCGACGATCACCAGCGCCAGTTCGATCGCGACCATGTTGCCGCTGCCGGCCGCCGCCACCAGCACGATCAGACCTGCGCCCATCGCTCCCATCCCGCCCGCCGTCATGGCGCGTGCGCCAAACCGCTTCATCAGCGGGCCGGACACCTGCGAGACGGCGACGAAGACCAGCGAGAGCGGCACCAGCGCGAGACCGGCCCGGGTCGCCGACAAGCCGACGAAGGACTGCAGATAGATCGGGACAAGAAACAGCATTGCGTACATGCCGAACGTCATCAGGCCCGCAAGCGCCAGTGCGGCGTTGAACGCCTTGCTGGCGAACATGTCGAACGGCACCAGCGCCGTTGTCTGCCCGCGCTCGACCCGCACGAAGATCAGTGCGGCCACGATCATCGCCACCGCCGGCGCGATGATCACCGGCGACGCCAGGCCCCGATGCGGGCCCTCGATCGTCACGAAGGCGAGCGAGCCAAGTGCAATGATCGCCAGAATTTGACCGATCGGATCGAGCTTTCGCTCAGCCGTGTCGCGCGAGTTGGGCACCCGCGCCCACGCCAGCACGATCGCCAGTGCGCAGATCGGCAGCGCCGCATAGAAGATGCTGCGCCAGCCGAGCGTCTGTACGAGGATGCCGCCCACGGTCGGGCCGATCGCGATGGCGATGCCGTTGCAACTCGCCCAGATGCCGATGGCTCGCCCGCGCGCATGGGCGTCGGGATAGGCAACCGTCAGGATCGCCAGCGATGCCGGAATTTGCAGCGCCGAGCCGAGGCCGGTCACCGCGCGGCCGGCGATCAGGATCTCGGTTCCCGGCGCTGCGGCGCAAACGATGGAACCCGCAGCGATCAATCCAACGCCCGCGACGAACATCCGTGCGCGGCCAAAGATGTCGGCAAGGGTTCCGCCCGTCAGCAGCAGCGCGGCGTAGACGAGGTTGTAGATGTCCAGGATCCACTGCTGCTCGGTGATGCCGGCGTTGAGATCGGCGCCGATGTTGCTGACGGCCAGATAGACGACGCTGGAATCGAGCTGGGCGATGAATACGCCAAGACACATTGCAAACAGCACAAGGCCGGTTCGCCGGCCGTGAGCGGTGGTTTGCGGCGAGATCGCCATCGATGCCGATTGTGCCATAACGGAACTCCGGGTAGTGCTTTCGCAAGAAGCAACGCCAAGCAGTGACCGAAGTTCTGAGGGAACGCTTCGATGAATATCGAAGTGTCGATGTGACGATGGCCGATATCAACGAAATCCGTGCTGGTGAAGTTGCGGTGGAGCCGCCGGCAGCCCGCGACGCCGGGCTCGAGTTCATTGGCCGCATTCGCACTCCGTGGAAGACGCGCGCCGGGACGCCGCGGCAGGGCAACGATGATGGGCCGATCTGCCAGATCGAGGTCTTTGACAAGTGGGTGCCGGCCCTAAAAGGGCTCGAGGAATTCGAGACGATCTTCGTGCTCTACTGGCTGCATCGATCGCGCCGCGATCTCGTCACGCAAAGCCCGCACGGCAACGGCGCCACCACGGGCACGTTTGCCCTGCGCTCGCCGGTGCGGCCGAATCCCGTCGGCCTGTCGTCGGCGAAGCTCGTCGGCATCGAGGGCAATGTCGTTTCGGTCCGCGGGCTCGACTGCCTGGACGGCACGCCCTTGATCGACATCAAGCCCGACCGCTGCCATCATTCCTGATCTGGAATTGTTCGACGTCTTGCTGACGACGGCTGGCAACGCCCGCCATTTCAGCTAGGTTTGGACGCAGTCACACCACGAGAGGGGCGTCATGGCGCGCATCACCACCGTCGAAGAGCTCAGGCAGATCCTCCCGCAGCCGCGCGAAACGACCAAGCTGAAGATCCTCCCCGAGCTCGACGAGCAGGCGACGGAATTCATCGAGACAAGTCCGTTCGTGTTTCTGGCGACCGTCAACAAGGAAGGGACTGTCGAGGTCTCGCCGAAAGGCGACGAGCCGGGATTCACCAGGATCGAGAACGCCAGGACGCTGCTGATCCCCGAGCGCGCCGGCAACAATCTCGCCTACGGCCTGCAGAACATCCTGGCCACGGGCAGCATCGGGCTGATCTTCGTCAGGCCGAACACCGGCGAGACGTTGCGCGTTTCCGGCCGCGCGGAAGTGTTCGACGATGCGGAGCTTTTGCAGCAGCTCGGCTCGGAGAGGCGGCCGGCGCTGCTGGCGATCCGCGTGCATATCGAGAAATGCTTCTTCCACTGCGCGCGGTCGTTCCTGCGGGCAAAGCTCTGGGAGCCGGAGTCCTGGGGCGAAGCGAAGCGGGTGTCGTTTGGCAGGGTGATCGCGCCGAAACTCGGTGCCGACGGCATCACCGCAAAGCAGATCGACGACAACGTCGCCACCAGCTACGCCGAACGGCTCTGGAAGAACACCTAGGCGCTCCGCATTCCGTTGCCGGATGTCTTGCGCACCTCTCACAGTGCGGCAACGCCAATTGCGGGAGGGAACAACTGTGCAGTTCGAACATCTGACCTATGTGCGCGACGACCGCGTCGCCACCATCACGCTCAATCGGCCGGAGCGGCTGAATGCGATCGCGCGCGGCATGCCGCAGGAGATCCGCGCGGCCGTCGAAATGGCGAATGCCGACGACCTCGTGCACGTGATCCTGCTGCAGGGCGCGGGCAAGGCGTTTTGCGCAGGCTATGATCTGAAGAACTCGGCGGAGCAACCGCGCGGCAGCGCCGGCAGCCAGGACATGCCCTGGGACCCGTTCCTCGATTTTATCGGCATGGACAACAACACCCAGTGCTTTCAATCGCTCTGGCGCAGCTACAAGCCGACGATCTGCAAGGTGCACGGCTACGCGGTCGCCGGCGGCACGGACATCGCGCTCTCCTGCGACCTCGTCATGATGGCGGAGGATGCGAAGATCGGCTACCCGCCGTCGCGCGTCTGGGGCTGTCCGACGACGATGATGTGGGTCTATCGCGTCGGTGCGGAGCGGGCCAAGCGGCTGCTGTTCACCGGCGATCTGATCGACGGCCGCGAGGCGGAGCGGATCGGGCTGATCACCAGGGCTGTGCCTGCGGACGCGCTTGATGCTGAGACGAAGAAGCTCGTCGACCGCATCAAGGGAGTGCCGAAGAACCAGCTCTGGATGCAGAAGACCGCGATCAACAGCGCGTTCGAGAACATGGGGTTGCGCACGACGCAGACGCTGGCGACCGTGTTCGACGGCATCACCCGCCATTCACCGGAAGGCATCTGGTTCAAGCAGCGCGCCCAGGAGGTGGGCTTCCACCAGGCCGTGAAGGAGCGCGACTCCGGCGATCCGATCCAGGGCAGCAAGCCGTCGCGCAACAACTGAGGAGCAGGCTGACATTGTTCCGAAGCGGGAGGCTTGCTAAGCCTTTCATCACGAGATCAGCCTTCCATCAAAAGAAGAGGCGAACGAATGGACCAATCCATCGAGGAAGCCATGGCCAGCCTGCGTCCCTGGATCGGGCGCGTGCGGGTCATCGAGGACGATATCGCCATGCCGATGGTGCGGCGGATCGCAGCCATGCTCGATCTCGACCCCGAGGCATTCCGGCCCGGCATGGAGCTGCCGCCGCACTGGTTCTCGATGTTCTTCGCCGACATCGCGCGACAGTCGCAGTTGAGGGAAGATGGGCATGCGATCGGTGGCGTCGTGCTGCCGCCGATTCCAATGCCGAGGCGGATGGGGGCTGGCCGGCGTCTCAAGGTCATGGGCCGGCTGAAGGCGGGCGAGCCTGCGGCGCGCAGGTCGGAGGTCGTCGACATCGTGCCCAAAACGGGTCGCTCGGGAAGTATCTTCGTGCTGACCCTGCGCAACACGATCGAGCAGGGCGGCAAGACCGTCGCTGTGGACGAGTTCGATGCCATCTATCGCGAAGCGACGCCGCCCGGGCAGAAGACTACCGCCACCGTTCCGGCGGCAGCCCCGACAGACCACGCCTGGGCCGACACGATCCTGCTGTCGGAGACGCTGGTCTTTCGTTACTCCGCGGTCACCTGGAATGCACATCGCATTCACTACGATGCCGACTATGCACGCTCCGTCGAGGGATACGAGCACACGGTGCAGAACGGCGGCCTGACGATGCAGCTGATGATCGACGCGGCACTCAAGCGTGCACCGTCAGAGCTGCGCGCTCTGACGGCCCGTTTGAGCTATCCGCTGTGGGTCGGCGACCCGGTTTCGATACGCGGGGCCGCTGCCAGCGATCGTCGCATGCATGTCTGGACTGCCGACAAGCACGGAAATCTGTGCGGCGAGATGGACCTCGAGTTCGCCTGACGTTCGGCCGCGGCACATCCGGGATGTCGGAGATCAAGCCTTCCTGGCTCACTGCTTCGTGCTGGCGTCCTTGTTCCGGAACGCCGCCTCTCCGGCGTCTGACACCTCGACCCACGTCTTGTCGGGCGCTGCGTCGGCGACGTAGCTGTCGTGCCAGTTCCACCACTTGTAGGTCGGGGTCTGAGGATAGCCCTCGGGCGAGTTCTCCCAGACCTCCTGCCGGCCCAGCGGCGTGATGTCGAGGTAGTTCCAGGTGCCTCCCATCTGCTCGTCGCCGCGGTTGTTGATGAAGTAGGTGCGGAACACGCGGTCGCCGTCGCGGTAGAACACGTTCGTGCCGTGCCACTCGTCCACGCCGAAGTCGGCGTCGAAGTTGTCCGTGATGGTGAACCACGGCATCTCCCAGTCCATCCGCGCCTTTAGCCGCGCGATGTCCGCCTGAGGCGCGCGCGAAACGAAGACGAGGGTGGTGTCGCGGGCGTTCAGATGGGCGACGTGCGCGACCTGATCGGCCACCATGGAGCAGCCGCGGCAGGCGTGATCGGGCCAGCCGAACACGCCCGGCTCGAAGAACGCGCGGTAGACGATCAGCTGACGCCGGCCGTCGAACAGGTCGCGCAGGCTGACCTTGCCCGCAGGCCCCTCGAACGCATACGCGGTCTCCACGGCCATCCACGGCATCTGCCGGCGCTCGGCGGCCAAAGCATCACGGGCGCGGGTTTGGGCCTTTTCCTTTACAAGCAGCTGCTTGCGGGCCGCCTCCCACGCCTGCGGCGAGACGACCGGTGGTGTGTGCATGGCCAACTCTCCGCCATTCCGTCTGTTCTTTGCTGATGCAGTCATGGCTATTGAAACCTCCTGATTTGGGAACGTCCGCGCCTCGAGGCGAGGCGTGGTTCCATTCGCTGCTCATCGCTCGTCGTTGGTCAGAAGGATTGCGGTCATTACCTCAACTTCGACCGCAAACTCACGTTCCGGGATGAGAGGGTTTTGGCACCCGAAATCGAGCGGCGGGAGTAACAAGTGTGGCGTTGTTCCAATGGAGTCGCTGAGCGCGCGGCTGCTCTGGCTCGCGTTGAGGTGACGCAAGAAAAATGTGGAACGGCAGAAGCGTTGGTCAGGTGCGGTGGTTCACGTGAACGGCCGCTTTCTCCGGTGGCCGATGAGTCCGCGGCCCCTAGTCGCCCAGCGCGGAGATGATCCGCGTGGTGTGGTCTTCCAGCACCTTCATGTCTTCCTTGCGGCTCGCTGCCGGAAGCAGTGCCACGCCGTCATGGCGCGGCATGATGTGCATGTGCAGGTGAAACACCACCTGACCGCCGGCGCGCTCATTGGCCTGCGCCAGCGTGATGCCGTCGGCCGCGAAGGCCTTCTTGATGGCGATGGCGACCTTCTGGGCCGTCCTGGCGACGGCCGCAAAATCCTCCGGCGTGATGTCGAAGACGTTGCGTGCGGGAGCCTTCGGGATCACGAGCGTATGGCCGGGGCAGCGCGGCATGATGTCGAGGAAGGCGAACGTCTTGTCGTCCTCGTAAACCTTGAACGCCGGCAGCTCGCCGCGCAGGATTTTCGCGAATATGTTGTCGTTGTCGTAGGCGACCATGCTGCCCTCGTCGAAGCTTCAAAACGATTACGCTACTGATCGATCTTGCGAAACGGCGCGTATTCGGAAAGTTCATCCACCGCATGCGCGACGTACTGCCGCTCGCGCTTGAGATAGTCGGCCACCGCGTGGCGGAAGCCGGGGTCGGGAATGTAATGCGCCGAGAATGTTTCGGTCGGCATGTAACCACGGGCCAGCTTGTGCTCGCCCTGCGCGCCGGCCTCGACCCGCTTCAGGCGGCGCTGAATGGCGAACTCGATGGCCTGATAGTAGCAGACCTCGAAATGCAGAAAGTTGTGATGCTCGATCGCGCCCCAGTGGCGGCCGAACAGCGTCTCCGAGCCGATGAAGTTGATCGCACCCGCAATCCAGCGACCGTTGCGTTTCGCCATCACCAGCAGGATGTCGTCGGCCATGGTCTCGGCGACACGCGAATAGAAATCGCGGGTGAGGTAGGGCGAACCCCACTTGCGTGAGCCGGTCTCCATGTAGAACTGGAAAAACGCGTCGAACGCAGCTTCGGTGAGATCCTTGCCCGTGAGCTGCTCGATGGTGATGCCGTTGGCGACCGCCTCGCGCCGCTCACGCTTGATCTGCTTGCGGTGGCGCGAGTTCATCGCGCCGAGGAAGTCGTCGAATGTCGCGTAGCCTTCGTTCTCCCAGTGGAACTGCTTGTCGGTGCGCTGCAGGAAGCCGTTGCTGGCGAGCAGCTCCCACTCGTCCTTGCGCGCAAATGTGACGTGGACCGATGACGCCTCGACCGTCCGGCACAGCGCCATCAAGCCCTTGGCCAGCAGTTCGCGCACGGCGGGTGCGTCCGGAATGTCCTCACGCACCAGCAGGCGCGGGCCGGTCGCAGGCGTGAACGGCACCGACACCTGCAGCTTCGGATAGTAGCGGCCACCGGCGCGCTCATAGGCGTCGGCCCAGCCGTGGTCGAAAACATACTCGCCGCGCGAATGGGATTTCGCGTAGCACGGCACCACGCCGACGATCTCGCCGGCGCGTTTGGCGATCAGGTGCTGCGCGGCCCAGCCGGTGCGCGCGCAGGCCGAGCGCGAGGCCTCAAGCGCCTGATAAAAAGCGTGTGCCACAAAGGGGTTGTAGCGTTCTCTCGATATGCAGCTTGAATTTTGGGACGGAACGGCCGAGCCATTCACCCGTGGATTGGCGCACGCATCCCAAGCCTCAGCGGAGATGTCGCCGATCGAGGGAACTGCCTGGAATTCGATCTCGGAAGAGGGCATTGGAGCCGGAAATTGTCCGCCGGAGCCAGAAGGTTATCAGACGCGACCGCAGGCTGACCACCCAAACCCGGTTCGCCGCCATGCACTGCAATCACTTGTCCTTGGGTAGCCCGGCCGACACACGCCGGCCGGCCTTCATGACCCACTGGATGCTGCGCGAATGGCCGATGTTCGCGGTCGGATCGTCCGAGAGCAGCACCAGATCGGCGAAGCGGCCGGCCTCGATCAAGCCCACGTCATTGGAGCGCAGCGCCCTGGCGGCGTTTTCGCCGGTCATTTTCAAAACCTCCGACGGGCTGAGGCCGGCCTGCGCCAGCAACTCGAATTCCTGGTGCAGGCTCTCACCCGGGATCACCCACGGGTTGGTGAGGTCGGTTCCGCTCGTCAGCAGCACGCCGGCGTCGCGCATCATCCGGACGAAAGCTTGCAGCTTCGGATAGGCCGCATTCCAGCGCCGGTAATCCTCCGCTCCAGTCGCCGGTGGAGGTGATGTCCGGACAGTTGACCCAGTCTTGATAAAGCTCCGGGACGATGCGCACGAACCGATTGGTCGCGTAGCGGCCGCCGTTGGGGGCAGCGAATTTCGTGTCGAACGCGACCAGCGTCGGATCGATCGAGATGCCACGCCGCGCGATCTCGGCGATGGTGTCTTTCACTTCGGCCGAACTCAGATCCAGAAGCTCGAGCCAGTCGATGCGGGCGCGGAACACGCCGCGTATCCCGTAGCTCCGCACCGCCGCGAAATACTTTGGCCGGTTTTCCGCCGTCAGCATTTTCGGCGACCAGTCGACGGCATGGGTGAGGTGGTCGATGCCCAGCCGCGCGGCTTCGAGCCACGACGTCTGTCCGAGGTGGCCGATCACCGGGATGCTGTTCCTGTGCGCCTCGTCGATCACGCTTGCGACGGCATTCGGCGAGAGCCGTGCGTAAACCTTGAAATAGTCGGGCCGATAGGCGAGCGCATCGCGCACGATCTTGCGCAGCGCCTCGTCGTTGAGCGATGGATCGTTGATGAATTCAGCGGAGGCAACGGCACGCGGACCCTCGACGCGGCCCGCATTCAGGTCGTCGCGAAGCTTGAGGCCTTCGACCGTGGGCGTCGCCGGGCTGCGGACCGTGGTGATGCCGAAGTCGAGCAGGGCGGCGAGCATTCGCAACGATACGGCCCGGTCGAAGCGCTGCGCCGAGGCGATGTCCACTCCGCAGCGCGGCAGCAAGAGATGGGCGTGCATGTCGATGAAGCCCGGCAGCAGGAAGCCGCCCTGGCCATCGATCGTCTCGTCCGCCTGCGGATGCGCGGTCGTGGCGGACAGAACCTGCGCGATCCGCTCACCCTCGATCAGAACGCGGCCGGGGCGGGCCGGGCCGCCGTGTCCGTCAAGGATATGAACGTTGTCGATCAGAATTTGCCGCGGCGTCGGCTGCGCATCGGCGCCGTTCGTCACGGCACACACGCAAATGAACGCCATCGCCAGACACAAGCCCAGCGAAGCCAGCGCGGGTCGCGATGCTGTCACGCGCGCGCCTGGTCGTCCGGCACAAAGCCTTCGAAGATCATTTGATCGGCGTATCGCGCCGCGCGCTGCCGCTGTTCAGGCGTGCGCACGGTCCAGGTGAGCAGGGGGCAACGAAACAGGTTGCGGGCGATCCAGGGCGCCGGCGCCGGCAGCTGGTCGACCCAGAAAGCGACGAAATGCGGCTGCGTGCGAAAGCTGTGCCGAAGCGCGGACATCTCGTGCCGCTGCGCAGGCGACGTTTTCGTCCAGTAATCGTCGTCATAGGTGCGCTGGGCGACGATGCCGCGCACGACGTCTGGCGCAAGCTCCTTCAGCGCCAGCACCTGGTCCGGGTCGAACGACATCGTTGCCGCCGGACCCGCGTAGGATTTCAGGACCTCGGCGACGCGCCGGACCAGTTTTCGGTCGCCGTCAAAATGGCTCTTGATCTCGATCACCAGCGGCACGCGCCCCGCGGTGAGCTCGCAGAGCTCGGCGAGCGTGATCATGCGATCGGCGGTGTCCTTGAACGCAACCTGCTTCAGTTGCGCGGCCGTCAGCCGGGTCAGCTTTTCGCTGCCCGCATTCAGCCGCCCCAGTGCATCGTCGTGATGCACCATCGCTTCGCCGTCGGCGGTGAGCTGGACGTCGAGCTCGATCGCAAAATTGCCGGTGATCGCCGCCTGAAAGGCCGACGGCATGTTCTCGACGATGCCGCGCGCGCGATCATGCAGGCCGCGATGGGCTACGGGCCGTGCGGTCAGCCAGTCGGGCGCGCGCATCCTGGGGGATTGGCTTCAGGCGACTTCGAAGATGGCCTCGACCTCGACCGCAGCGTCAGCCGGCAGTGACGCCACACCGACCGTGGTGCGCGCATGCCGGCCCTTGTCGCCGAACGCAGCGACCATCAGGTCGGAGGCGCCGTTCAAGACCTTCGGTCCGTCGAGGAAATCCGGCATCGAGTTGACGAAGCCGCCGATGCGCACCACGCGGGCGACCTTGTCGAGGTCGCCGAGCGCGGCCTTGACCTGGGCGAGCAGGTTGATCGCGCAGCCGCGCGCGGCAGCGGCGCCCTGTTCGACGTTGACGTCCCTGCCGAGCTTGCCCTTGGCGATCAGCTTGCCCTGCGCATCGATGCAGATCTGGCCGGAACAGATCAGCAGGTTGCCGGTGCGGACGAAGCCGACATAGTTGGCGACCGGCGCGGCCGGCTCGTGCAGCACGATCCCCTGTGTCGCGAGCTTCTGTTCGACCGTGCCTGCCATGACCAACCCCTTTTCGTTTCGTTCGTTGCGCACACGGTGCGCGAGCGGCGCCCCTTTTTGCCCATCATCTTGTCGCAAGCAAGGTGGCGACCCGGCTTGGCCGTGGAAATTCCGCAAAAAGTGCGTGTTTTCAGAGCGTTTGGCTCCGCCTCTGAATGCGGCGCTGCAGTTGCAGGCGCCCGGCCGGGTCACTATTGTCACGATTCGACGACAAATGGAGACTTCATGCCCCGATCCGCGCGCGTCCCTGGAGTTGGTGCCAATTCTGCAGCCTGTCTCGTCTTTGCGGTTTCAGCCGTGCTGCTCCTGGATGCCGGCCCGGCGACGGCCGCTGGTCCCGCACCGTTCCTCGCGCACCAGGCGGCGTATGACCTGTCGCTGAAAACCTCGCGCCGCAGTCCCTCGGTCGAGGCTGCCGAGGGCCGCATCGTCTACAATTTCTCGGGCAGCGAATGCGAAGGCTACACCACCGATTTCCGCCAGGTGTCGCGGCTCAACACCGGCGAAGGGCGAACCGTGGTGAGCGACCTGCGCTCGTCGAGCTGGGAAGAGGGCAAAGGCTCGAGCTACCGCTTCAAGATCGAAACCCGCCTGAACAACGAGAACACCAGCTCCGTTGACGGCGCCGCCGAGCGCACGCCGAACGGCATCGTCATCAAGCTGAAGCAGCCGCAGGCCAAAACCTTCACCATCGACAAGTCGATCGTGTTCCCGACCGAGCAGGTGCATCGCATCCTGGAGGCGGCACGCGAGGACAAGACTATCCTCGAGCTTGCGGTCTATGACGGGTCCGACAACGGCGAAAAAGTCTACAACACGCTGACGGTGATCGGGCAGCCGATTCCGGGCACGAAAGCACCGACGAAGCCGGACGTCGGCTCCGACAGCGACGCGCTGAAGGCACTGACGCGCTGGCCGGTGACGGTGAGCTATTACGATCGTTCGGCGAATTCGACCAGCGGCGAGCAGACGCCGGTCTATGCGATGTCGTTCGAGCTTTACGAGAACGGCGTCTCGCGCGCATTGACGCTCGACTACAACGACTTCGTCATCATCGGGGCGATGAGCAAGTTCGACGTCAAGACGACCAAGCCGTGTAACTGACGGCGAAGCCGTCATTGCGAGCGAAGCGAAGCAATCCAGCTGCGCGCGCTTCGCTCCTCGCAATGACAGAGAGAAGGTCCAGAATCCGTACCTGCCACGTCGATCGCCGCGTGCTAGCATCGGCGCATGACCGGATATGGCCAATTCTGCTCCATGGCGCGGGCGCACGAGGTTTTGGGCGGCCGCTGGACGCTTCTCGTCGTGCGCGAGCTTTTGTGCGGCAGCACACGCTTCAACGACATTCGCCGCGGCATTCCGCGCATCTCCCGCACCATGCTGTCGGAACGCCTGCAGGTCCTGGTGCATGCCGGCGCAGTGGAGCGCCGCGACGGCGAGCACGGCCCTGAATACGCGCTCACCGAGGCGGGTCAGGAGCTTGGCCAGCTTGTGGGAGCGCTCGGCACCTGGGGACAGCGGTGGCTGCCGCGACATGCGGCTGGCGAGGACCTCGACCTCGATCCGCTCCTGATCGACATGCAACGGCGGGTGCGCTTCGAGGCGCTGCCCAAGGATCCGATCGTGGTGCGCTTCGAGATCCATCGCAACAAGCCGCGCTTCATGCTGCTGAAGGCGGCCGAAGCTTCTGTCTGCGCGCAGAACCCTGGCTTTCCGGAACCACTGCGCGTCAAAAGCCCGCTGCCGACGCTGGTCGCCTGGTGGCGCGGCGATTCCACCTTTGCCGAAGCGCAGCGCATGGGCCTGACGCTGGAAGGGCCGCGCCCGCTCGCGCGTGCCTTTCCCGCCTGGTTCGAGCGATACCAGTTCGCGCTGATCGAACCGATGCCGCACGCAAGCGAGCGACGTCGCATCGCGCATCGCTGAAGGTCGGCTCGTACGGTCCGGAATCCGTACCCCACGAGCACGCCGGCGCAGTTCATAAGCGGCACGTTCCTGACCCCCAAAGAGGAGAGTTCCGTGACCGCGCATCTGCTTGTTGTTTATCCCACGCCGAAGAACACTGACGACTTCGATCGCGACTACAAGGAAAAGCATCTGCCCTACGCCGGGCCGCGGCTGAAGGGCGCCACCAGCGTCGTGACCAAGCGCGTGGTAGGGCCTGCCTTTGCGCCGCCGCCGTATCACATGATCTCCGACGTGACCTTTCCGAGCATCGACGCCCTCAAGGCGTGCGCGATGTCGGACAGCGGCAAGGAGGCGCTGGCGCACGCAGCATCGATCTCGACCGGCGGCCAGCCGACGCTGATGGTGGTCGTGGACGACTGATCTGTTTGCTCGCAAACGCAGCATATGCAGCGGTTCCGGTGATGCCGGGACCGCCGCTTTTCTTTGGTCCACGAGGCAACGTCGAAGGCGTAGAAAATTTCGCGCGGCCCCTTGAACGTGCAGCTTCATGTCCTAGGTCGTTTTTGCGAGGCCGTTTCGGCCCGAAACTAACTTATGACATCGCTGATCTGGCAAGGAGGATGACCTGCATTTCCGCCCATCGCACGACGGCGTCGTCGTGCGTCGCATCGATGCGGTGAATGGGCGCGGCCAGCTTTTGAGGGAGTAAAGTCATGCCAGCCAAGGAAGTGAAGTTTTCGGTGGATGCCCGCGAGCGCATGCTGCGCGGTGTCGATCTGCTCGCCGAAGCCGTGAAGGTTACGCTCGGTCCGAAAGGACGAAACGTGGTCATCGAGAAGGCCTACGGCGCGCCACGGATCACCAAGGACGGCGTGACTGTCGCCAAGGAGATCGAGCTCGAAGACAAGTACGAGGACATGGGCGCGAAGATGGTGAAGGAAGTCGCTTCGAAGACTTCCGACGTGGCCGG
>Ga0075364_10001377_pt1 | contig 13113 bp, 16 predicted proteins | sample EndMetdeltDD1764_FD_71517 | JGI IMG/M metagenome (GOLD analysis project Ga0075364, IMG submission 71517) | Populus endosphere microbial communities from Tennessee, USA - Endosphere MetaG P. deltoides DD176-4 | ecosystem: Host-associated > Plants > Roots > Endosphere | place: USA: Tennessee... | reverse complement strand
CCGCCGGTCAGTCGCAGCTTGCGAACACCCTTGGCGACGAAGGCGGAACAGAGCCGGTCCAGCTCTTCCAGCGACAGAAGATCCTTTTTCGGCAGGAAGGTCATGTTTTCCGCCATGCAATAGGTGCAGCGGAAATCGCAACGGTCGGTGACGGAGACGCGCAGATAGGTGACCGCACGACCGAACTTGTCGATCATAGGGGACGCTTCCGTCGAAACTTGTCTTGATGAGTGGTGCAACGGTGAAAGATGCTCGATTCTCCAGCCCTCTACGTGTTCAAGTATACCGCAAGTTGGTTTGTATACTGCTTGCCAAAGATCGAGTCTCAACAACTTAGAGATGCCTCCAACAGGTCAATGGTCGATCGTGGATAAGAGATCATAGTATCAGATGTAGGAGAACGGCTACTATTGTCACAACCAGTATCGTCATGAAAATAGCCGTTAGAATGCGAGGGCCTGGTTTGTCTTCACTGCGCATATCAAAATCCATTCTGTTCTAAATTTGAGGTTGGTCGGAGCGCAGCGAAATCATGTCGATGCGCAAATCCTCGTGAGTTGACGGAATAGCTCGATTTTATTTTTCTCGACTTCAACATTCGATCCGGACCGGGATAGCCTTCGAGGCCGGTGTCTTTGAAAGTTCGTCGTGATGATCTATCGCATTGAGCACGTTGCATTCCGGGTAATATGCTCCAATCGTTCCACGCGGAAGATTGTGAGCGACGATGCTGAGGCCAGGTAACTCTCGGCGCTTACCGTCGCCAAAATCGCTGACGAGGGAGACGGATTGTCCCGGCGATAGCCCTGAGGCCACAATGTCTTCTTCGCACATCAAAATGACATCTCTTGTGCCCTCTATCCCGCGGAATCGGTCGGAATATCCGTAGATCGTTGTGTTGAACTGATCGTTGGAACGCATCGTTACCAGCCTGAAGCGACCTTCCGCTTCATCGAAGGACAGCGCATTCATCCGGTCTGGGGTTGTGAATACTGCTTTGCCTTCATCGGTATTCCAGATCCTTTCATGGGCATCGTTTCCACGATAAAAGCCGCCAGGCTCGAACATGCGGCGATTGTAGTCATTGAAATCATCGGGATACGTTGCCTCGATCAGGTCGCGCACGAGACCGTAATCGCCCGTCCAGTCATCCCAGCGCAGGCTTGGATTGTCTGCAAGCGTTGCCTTTGCAATGCCAGTCACAATCGCCAGCTCGCTCTTCAGATATTTCGAAGCCGGAGTGCGTTTTCCCAGCGATCCGGAGATATGCGAAAAACTGTCTTCCGTCGTTACCGCTTGCGGGCCTGTTGCCTGCTCATCGATCTCGAGCCGTGACAGGCAAGGCAGGATATAGGCGTGTCTGCCAGGGAAAAGATGGCTGCGATTGAGTTTGGTAGATACCATCACAGTCAGTTCCTGGCTTGCCCAACAGGTCTCCATCTCGCCCTGCTCGGGGACCGCGCGCAACAGATTCCCGCCAAGACAGATTGTCGCTTTAATGTCTCCGGCGATCATCCCTTTGACGGCGTCCACGATAGTCAGGCCATCTTCGGTCGGCGGATTGAAATCGAAAAGCTGCTTCAGCTTGTCCATCGGGATCAATTCGGTTTTTTCAGCAACGCCGACAGTTCTCTGCCCCTGAACATTGGAGTGGCCGCGAACCGGACAGCAGCCGGCGCCTTCGCGACCAATATTGCCGCGCAAGAGGAGCAGGTTGACGAGCATGGCAACGTTGAGGGCGCCTTGGGCATGTTGTGTCAGGCCCATGCCGTAGACGCCGATCACACGTTCGGCTCGAATATAGACGTCCGCTGCATCGCGGATCGTTTTTTCAGTCAGCCCGCTTTCACGCTCGATATCATGCCACGCGCTTTCACGGACACAATCGATGAAACTGGAAAAGCCTGTCGTATGGACATCGATAAACTCTACATCGATGATCCGGTTTGTGCCCGACGCTACGGCTTCGTCGTCCGCCTCGATCACTGTCTTGCATAGGCCGAGAATTGCAGCGATATCGCCACCTGCCTTGACCTGCAGATAATGGTCGGAAATCGCGGTCTCGTTGCCGGTCAGCATATCAAATGGGTTTTGCGGGTTGACGAACGAAACCAGACCCTGCTCGATCACGGGATTGAACGTGACGATCTTTGCTCCACGTTTTTTGGCATCCTGCAAAGGATGCAGAAAACGTGGACTGTTCGAGCCCGGGTTCTGGCCGAAGAAAAAGAAGGCATCAGCTTTCTCCAGATCCTCCCACACCACTGTGCCAACCGGCGATCCGATGACCTTGTTCAAACCGACGGACGTCGTTTCGTGGCACATGTTTGAGCTCTGCGGCAGATTGTTGGTTCCATGAACTCTCGCTAGCAGCGCGTAGAGATAAGCCGCTTCAAGCCCAGCGTGCCCGGAGGAATAGAAGACGGCGGAGTCGGGATGCAGTTCCTTCAGGGTTGCTCCGATCCGGGTAAAGGCCTCTCCCCATGTTACCTCGACATAGCGGTCTGTCCTCGCATCATAATATAGCGGATGCGTCAGGCGGCCGGTCATTTCCAGGTCGTGGTCTTTCCAGGACCGCAGCTCAGAAACCGTGTGGTCATTCCAGAAATCTGGCGTGCAACGGGCATTGGTAAGATCCCACATCGTCGCCTTTGCGCCATTCTCGCAAAATTCGAATGGATGATAGTTGACGGGTTTCGGCCAAGCGCAGGAAACGCACATGAAGCCATTCGGCTTGTTCTGTCGGGCAAGCGATTCAATAGCTGCGGGCGTCGGCCACGTTTCGCCATAGATGCGGACGAGTGATTTCAGCGAACCCCATCCGCCGGCAGGGCCTTCCGATCCCGGATTTGCGATATGGTCCGACATGAAAATTCCTCCTTTTTGACTTCGATCTCGGGCTGCGCAGCCAGCCGCGCAGGCTCCGATGCCGGATTGGCTCAGGTCTTGGCGCTCGTGCCGTAGGCGACGTGATAGGTAAGGGCGATAAAGGCGCCCCCGAGAATGTTTCCGATTGTTGCGGGCAAAAGATTGGCTGCGATCTCGCCAAGCGACACCAGGGCGGCTCCCTGGTCGATCAGTCCCTGCACCAGATAGGCATAGGAAAGAAGGTACATGTTTGCGATCGAATGCTCCAACCCGGCGGCCACAAATGCCGTCACTGGCAGTACGAGCCCGATGATCTTGCCTGCCGCACTCTGAGCAGCATACGCCAGCCATACAGCCAGGCAGACCAACAGGTTGGCAAGAACGCCACTTGCGACGGTTGTTGTAAAATTCTTTGCCGTTTTCGTTTCGGCGAATTCCAAGGCGGCGCGCCCAACGGCGCCGTCACCAGCTTCATGGATTCCAGAGACCGCCGCAACGCCCGCAAGCAGGATTGCGCCTGCAAAGTTTGCGACGTAGACAACAGAAAGTGCGGTGATCGCCCGGGTCAACGGTATCCGCTTCGCGGCCACCGGTCCCAACATCAGTGTATTACCGGTAAACAGTTCCGCACCTGCGATTAGCACAAGCGCAAGCCCAAGCGAAAACACCATCCCGGACAGAACCTGACCTGCGCCGAAGGCAATTTCTCCAGCACCCGCGAGAGCGACCGTCGCGAAAAGTCCACCCAAGCCTATGTAGATGCCAGCGAGTGCGCCCAACACCATCATTTTTAAAAGTGGAAGGTTTGCTTTATCCTGACAGGCATCGAAGATGTTGCCATACAGTTCGTCTGGTTGTGGCAACGATGCTGTGCCGGTCATAAGCTCTCCTTTTTGGACGCGCATACTGACTGCGCCGTGAATGGCACATGGTTCGCAACGATCCCGCAGGCAAAAGGCTCACTAGCAAATGAACACGTTTATGTGAGTACCAGTCAGGCATGAGGTGGCCAGCGCTGGACGGCATGATCTCACTTCGAATGCGCTGCCAGATTCAAGATCCACATAAAGTGAGCCAGAAGACGCCAATGAAACAAAAGGCCGTCGAAAAAAGTGCTGCGGCCGACACGTGTGCCGCGATGCCTTTCAGGAAATCGGAGGGGCGAGTGTCGCCAGATAGTTCGTGCGACCGTCGCTGAAACCGGAAGACAGTGACTACCGCCACGATGCTCACCGTGACAATCCCGATCAAGACAAGCCGGAGTACTCCTGCCGAGGTCTGGAGGAATTGGTTCTGCGCAGCAAGGCTGCAGGCGGTAGCCTGAGTGAAGTAGATCCCGAGGAAGGCGCCGATCCATACGACAAAACTAAAAACCATGAGCAGGACAGGATGGCGCATCATGGCGCACTTCCTTCGATCAGGCTTTGTAGGTTCCAGCAAAAGGCGACAGCGCCTATGGCCGCCACCGCGGAGTAATCGTGCCAAAGCCGTCCGATCCTCAAATCGAGGGATCGCACCGTTTCATCATGGCCGCACAGTGATCTCCATAGGCAATGGGCAGCAAAGACAGCGCCAATCACGCCGTGAAGCGCGGCATAGATCATGACAACAAACAGGGAAGCGATTGCGGCATGACCGGAAGGTGCAGGCAACGTCAGAAAGGCGACCCACAGAAACAGCGATGCTGATAGAAGATGCGCGCAGAGCGACAGAGCATTTCCGAACAGAGCCAAGTTCGTCTTGCTGCTTGCCAAGCGGCTGCCGACGCAAGTCAGGATGGAAACCACGGCAGCGAGGACCAGAAGCGGTATGTCGAGCGAGATGTCTTTCGGTGGCCAGTTGGGCGCGGAGACCCACAGAAAAAGACAGCCGAAAAGCAGCGAGATGTAGAGCGTTGCGTTGGCGACCAGCGTCAGCACCATGGCGAGATGGGATGGCGGGACCTTTGCCCTAATATGCACCGGCACTTTCAAGCCGTGACCAATCGAAATCGGCTCCTCGTCGATCGGAGAACCATCACGAACAGTCCAAAGCCAGAAACAGCCGATTACCGCAGCGAGCGCCACGGGAATAAGCCAGTACAGCTTGAAGAGCATGAGTAGGAAGAAGGCGCCCGTCGCCAGCGCAGTCCAGAGCGGCAGAAAGGTCTGACGAGGAAGCTCCACCACCTGGTCCGGCTCTCCGCTTGTGGGATCGACGCCCAGCACTTCCATCCGATCGTGCCGCGGAGTTCCGAGATAGCCGTGCCCTGAAGCAAGGCGCGGTCCGATTTTGTCGGGATCGAGCAGATCCGCACGGTTGTCGATGCGGGCAATGGAGGCGAAGTTATAGGAGGGCGGCGGTGTCGGCATGGCCCATTCAAGGGTTCCTGCGCGCCAGGGGTTGCGCCGGAACGGTCGACCAAACTTGAACAACAGGATGAAATCGAGGGCAACCAGGGCGAAACCCATGGCCATCAGAAAGCTTCCCATTGAGGAAATGAAGTTCAGTGTTTCCCATCCAAAGCCAGCGGGATACTCGAATATCCGCCGCGGCATACCGAGCAATCCGGTCAGGTGCATGAAAAAGAACGTAACGTTAAAACCGACGAACACCATCCAGAACGCCGCATGCGAAAGATGCTGTACGGGTTGTTTTCCACTGAGGTGCGGAACCCAGTAATAAGCCATTGCCAGCATGGGAAAAACGAAGCCGCCAACCAAAACATAGTGCAGGTGAGCGACGACGAAATGAGTGTCGTGGGCCTGCCAGTCGAACGGCACCATGGCGAGCATGACGCCGGTCAGACCTCCCATAACGAACACGAAGAAGAACCCGAAAATATGCAGCATTGGAATGGAAAAACGCGGTCGTCCATGCGCAATCGTTGCGAGCCAGGCAAAGATCTGGATCGCCGTCGGCACAGCGACGAGAGCGCTTGCCGCGGAAAAGAAGGACAATGCCACATGCGGAATGCCAACCGTATACATGTGATGTACCCACAATCCGAATGACAGGAAAGCCATCGAAACGATAGCTGCAACGATCATGCGGTAGCCAGCAAGGGGCGTCCCGGCGAGAACAGGCAGAATAGTGGAAATCGCGCCGGCCGCCGGCAGAAAGATAATGTAAACCTCGGGGTGCCCAAACAGCCAGAAAAGATGTTGCCACAGGAGTGGATCGCCGCCGCGTGTGGGGTCGAAGAACGGCAGGTCGAATGCGCGCTCGACCTCAAGCAGAATGGAACCGAGAATGAGGGGCGGGAAACCGACCAGCATCATGGTTGCGACCACGAGCATGTACCATGCGAAGATCGGAATACGATCGATCGACATGCCGGCGGCACGGATCTTCATGATCGTTACGATGATCTCGACTGCAGCGGAAAGCGCAGAGATTTCGACAAATGTGATGCCAAGAAGCCAGACATCGGAATTGATACCGGGCGCGTAGACTGATGATGAAAGAGGCGTGTACATAAACCAGCCGCTGTCGGGCGCGACACCCCCAATCAGCGCTCCGATCAGTATCAACCCACCGAATAGATAACACCAGTAGCCATAAGCCCCGAGACGGGGAAAGGCGAGATCTCGGCTGCCGAGCAATTTCGGCAGTAGATAGATCGCCATGCCCTCGAAAAAAGGTATGGCGAACAGAAACATCATAATGGACCCATGCATGGTGAAAACCTGCGCATAGATTTCGGCGTCCATGAACACGCTTTCGGCTGACGCCAACTGTGTACGGATCAGCATGGCAAGTATGCCGCCGATCGCGAAAAATACCAATGCGGTAAGCATGAAGCGGACGCCGATGACATTGTGATTGACGGCAGCAAGCCGTCCCCAGCCGGGCTTGGTACCCCATATGCGTTCGAGCGCGTGGTGCAATGCGATAGGATTTTGGCCGGACGACATTTTTTCGTTCATAGGTTAGGTCCCCCGGTGACCGCATTCATGAAACCGCCGCTGTCATGAGCACGGACCTCGAAACGCATGCCTGCATGGCCGGTACCGCAGTATTCCGAACAGATGCCTCCATATCGGCCGGGCTTATCGGCGCGGATGCGCAGCCGGTTCGCATGTCCCGGAACAGCGTCGATCTTCCCGCCGAGGCGAGGCACCCAGAAGCTGTGAATGACGTCCTCACTTTCGGCAACGATCTCGATCGTTCTGCCCGCCGGTATATGCAGGACCCCTGGTTCAGCCACACTGCCGGGCAGGGTTGGATATGAAAACTCCCATTGCCACATTCTCCCGGTCGCGCGGACTTCGAGGACGTTTTCGGCATCTTTCGTGGCGCCCTTCAGAAGGAATTCACCCTGATTAAAAGCATAGAGCGTCAGTGCGATCAGAACAGGCAAGGGAAGTGCAAGACCGCCCCATACTATCCATCGATCGGGCGGGAGCCGGCGTCCGAAGCCGGGAAGGAGCCACGCCGCCAGAAAAAGACCGAGGACAAGCGTGAAGAGGGCGCATGATCCCCACAGCATCACCCACCAGAGATCCGCGATGGATGCCGCTGATGGTCCGGCAGGGTCAAGCGCCGAAAGCTCGCCGCTGCATCCGCCGAGAAGCAAGACAAGCCCGATCGCGCCCACACTGCGGAACCAACTCCACTCTCCATGACTTAGCCCAGAAAGCGGAGAGATCTGATGGAAGAAAAAACCGAAGCGACCAATCCTGTCACTGCAAAGGTCACGGAGAAGGATGCCAGTTCCATGATCGCGGTGGCCGGCCACCCGCTTCATGCCATGAGCGTGCATTTTCCCATTGCTCTCGCATTCCTGACGCTTGCCGTCGATATGCTGTTCTGGTGGTCCGCCGATCCGTTTTGGACACGCGTAGGCGTGTGGAGTTCGGGCGGCGTCTTCTTTTTTGGTGTGGCTGCCGGTCTCGTCGGTACGATTGAGTTGCTGTCCGTGCCCGGCATTCGCGAACGGGTGGCAAGCTGGGCGCACGCGATCGCCGCCGTCACGCTTATTGCATGTGCAGGCCTCAACTGGGGCCTCCGGGTAACCGGGGCAGGCGAAGTTCTGCCGCATGGAATTCTTGTCTCTTTGCTGACCTGCATCATGACGGGAATGGCCGGGTGGCATGGCGGCAAACTGATTTTCGATCATGGTGTCGGCCTCATGGTATCGGCCAAGGACTGAAACGCTCGACAAGAGTTCGCAACCCTCCGGGTCGCATCAGTTCGTCCGCAAATTCCGTTTCGATGAGGGGTTTGGCAATCGCCAGGAATACGATCACGGCTGCGACGACCGCAGTGATCGCTGTCGCCATGACGAAACGCCAGACGGGATAGAACTCACCCTCCTTGAACAGTCTGATGATGATCAGACCTGTGAGGACATGCAGGACGACAAGCACACCGACGAAAAGCAATTTGAGTGAGAACCATGGCGCATAGGTCTGTTGGCCAAAGATGAGGGCCGTTCCACTTGCCACCGCGATGAGGGCTGAAGGGGAAATGATCGTCACATAGGCGTAGCGCACCATCATCTGCAGGCGGTAGAGCGCGTCCTTGTCCTTCACATGTGCGCGCTGAACATAAAGCCCGGGCAAGCTGATTAGACCGGCGGCCCAGATCGCGATCATGGTGATGTGAACGAATTTCAAAAACGCGATGAGCAAACTCTGCCTGTATTGGTGGGGAAAAATCAGGAATTCCGGTAAATGGAGCTTGGGCTGCATGTGTCTAGAGCACGAATGCGTGAACCCGGTAAAGGAGACATGTCCGTGAAGATGCAAGCGGCCCCGGAACCGAGCGCATCTGTCGCCGTTGTTCATGGGTGAAGCTGGGCCGTCTCAAAGATATGCATGGGTGAAAAACTTGGGAGAAAAGTGCGAGGAAAAAGAGTTGTCAGATCTTACTGCACGATTGGCAGCGCTCGCAGGCTCTTCTGACAAATTACTGTTCACGATATCCGCGAGGAAATTGGAGAGCGGAGTTTTGGGCCTTTCTAATCATCCCCGCAGTTATCGAAATCAGCCCGATTGGCGGTATCCCTGGCGTGCCCACAGCCATTGCCATTATTATCAGCCTTTTCGCCGTTCAAATATTGTTTGGGCGAAAGCATCTCTGGCTTCCCCAAACACTGGAAAACCGCACGCTGAACGGCCACAAAGTCAACAAGGGGTTGAGGAAGATAACTGCGTTAGGCAGCTATTCCGATAAAATTTTCCGGCCACGCATGAAGTGGGCAACTAAGCCACCTTATCTGCAGTTCCTCTCCTTGATGGTAATTTTGCTTTGCGTTTCCGTTCCGCCGCTTGAACTGATCCCATTCGCAAGCACCGTTCCAATGCTTGCGATCATCATGATCGGAATGGCATTGCTCCTGCGTGACGGCGTTGTTGCCGTCGTCGCCGGTGCGATTGCTGCTGCCAGCGGATATCTCGTCCATTCCGCGCTTGCCGCCTAGCCTTAGGCACGTAGTGGATGTCTCAAGAACTCGGAGAGCCCGTAAGGATACTGTGGCCGCAGTGCGACTCCAGAAATGCGCTTCAAATTGATATCCCGCAGATAGCAGAACCGGTCGAGAAGCGAGCTTCTTCACCACGATGATGAGCCATCGCGCCGAGTTCGGCTATGAAGGTGATGGAACACGTACGCGGAAGCGATCTCCTCTGGTTGCGCCGGGCGTTCCATTGGCACGCCCGAACCGAACTCTCAAATCTTTTCCTGTTCCATATCGCTCGGATTTAGAGGGCTCAAGACTGGCCCTGGTGCCACGCAATTTACTCGAATGCCTTCCGGTGTAAGACCGTCGGTTCAGCCCGCTGGCTTGCTTTCGTCGGTCCCAAGCCACTCTGTCAGTGACGATGGTTTGATGTCTACGGTGTTGCGGAACTCGAACCATACCTTTTCGCGATCAACCTCGCTCATACGGCACCGCCTGCGACAGCGTCGACGGCGGGCAGGTCGATGCGGCCATTCTCCTCGCCGTCCCAATATTCGATAGCATGAGCGGTCACCTTGATCAGGAGGATGCCGGGCGTGTCGATCCCATCGGGAAACCACCGATCCAGGTCCTTAATCCAATGCTCTTCGAACAACGCCTTATCTCGGATCAGGCTGGCTTTCCCCTCGACGGCGATAAAAATGCCGGGCTTTCCAAGAATACTCGGCGGTGCGGTGAAGGTCAGGCCGACTCCGGTGTCGCGACCGATCTCGCTGACCTTCTCCGTCTCCTCGTAGGAGAAAAACCAGGAGTCGCCGTCGTATTCGACATCTCCGTTGTTGCTCATGGGGCGGCTGTTGATCCTGCCGGAGCCGCCGTTTGTGTTGAACATACAGAAGTCGATCTTGCTCAGCTTTTTCGAAAGCTCTTCCATCGTCATGGCGGTCATCCGGTTCCTCCTGGAATAGGTCACCATGCTTGAACAGCGAGGTCCGGCCTATGTTCCGGTCCCAGCGTGTTCGTAGGAGCCAATCTCTATGAGGCTACCGTCCGGATCGCGGCAGTAGACCGATATGAGCTTTCCTCGTGCACCGTCCCGTGCAACAGGGCCAATCAGCCCTTGAACACCGCACGCCTTCAGATGAGCGAAGGTATCATTCGGCGAGGCTTCGGTCAGGAAGTAGAGGTCGTTGCTTCCTGCTGCCTCACGGTCAGCGGTAAACCATTCGTCCTTGCTCACGCGGACGGGTCGAAGATTGATGCGCAGCTTTCCGAACAGCATGGCTGTTCTAGGACGCTCAGGATCCGTGCCGTATTCCAGCCGATCCATTCCCAGCACGCGACTGTACCATGCGGCTGATCGTTCGACATCAGTTACGTTCACGACAATGTGGTCGACTCCCTGCACCTTAATTGCCGAATTCATCTGCGATCTTTCCCTTCTTTGTGATTGACCATTTGCATTGGGCGACCGGGACCCATAGCGTGTGTGCCATGCGCGGAAGATTACCAGCAGATGTCGCACTTCGTCCGGACGACTTGGCAAAACTCGAAAGAGTATTCGCGCAGGTGATCCCCGAGCACGACACTCATCCGGACGAGTTGGCCATGCTGCTTATCCGCCTCTTTCAGGATGGCATCGACGACGAGCGGGAATTGCTTGCTGCCGCTGAGAAGTGGTTCCGGTAAGATTGATCATCCTACCGTCGGGTCATGATCCCACGCAGTTGCCCCGAGAACTGCACGAGGAGGGTCATCTCAAGCGCTCGGGTCCCGAGATTTTCTGGATGTAATAATCTCCACCACGCGCATGGGCTTCAACCCACGAGCATCAACACCGACATCGAACTGTCGAGGAACTGGTTTGAGCCTCCCGTGCGAGTGTCCGTGCAGGTTGATCGACCCTTTGCCCATCTGATTCCAAGTCCGGAATGCGTAATGACAAAGGATAAGATGGTGACCTTCGTCATGAAGTTCTGCGTAGTGCTGGACGCTGGCCCATCCCTTTGAGCGAGTGGTCGTTTCCGGATCATTATTGCCAATGATGAGATGTTTGCGTCCGTTAAGCCTGCTGAGTAACGCTCCACAGTCTCCAGCTCTGGCCGACATGAAGTCGCCCAGATGCCATACCTCATCGTCTTGACCAACCACCTCGTTCCAGTTCCCGACGAGTGCAGCGTCATGCTCAGCTATCGTCGCAAAGGGTCGGCGGTCGATCCTAAGGACACGGGGATCTCCGAAATGCGTGTCGCCAGTGAAGAAATTCATGCCGATCAGCCGAATTGACGGACCGCTGCATAACCGCAAGCACTTGCCGCTGCCGTCAGCACCGTTCCCCAAACCATGTCAACGATGCTCAGAGTCACTGGCCAACCTTTGAGGGTCGAGAGGTTTGTCATGTCATATGTGCCGTAGGCTGCAAGTCCGAGAAGGGCGCCATATCCTATAGTCGTCCAGAGCGATTCCGCTCCCAGGCCTGGGCGCACCGCGAGAACAACGATTGCGGCTGCGAAGAACAGATAGAATATCGCGGCGACCGCGAAATTTGGAGAAGGTAGCATCAGGTCGCCAAGCTGGTCTCGATAGAAGTTCTTGGCGATCAATCCCAGCCAGATCGCGTCGATCAATAGAAATGAGAGCAGCGTTCCAGCGTACGCGATGCCGAATGTTTTCATCGTGTGAAAAATCCTTGTTGGCTTCTGATGTCTGATTGAACAGCGGAAAGTCAGCGTTGTTCCTCACGGCGGAGAATCAAGGTTCGGATCCTGGACAACGCTTTTCAATAGAGGGGGCCCAACGCACGGCGGACCCTAATCAGTGGCCCAGCCCGTGGCGACGACCCCAAATGCATCTTGGGTACGGAACAAAATCAATAATAGGAGGTTCTCCCAACGCATTTGCACCGGATGCAGGAATTTGGAGTAAGACTATGAAAAAGATTGCTTTTGGCGTTGCCGCCGCACTTCTTTCCGCAAGCGCCGCCTTCGCTCAGACCGAAGCCCCGAAGACCTCGCAGACGACACCCGCAGTATCGACTTCAGGCGAACAGAACCCGGGCGCACCAGTGGCTGGCAAGAACAGCTTCACCGAAGCCCAGGCGAAATCCCGTATCGAGGAAGCCGGGTACACCGACGTATCGGGTCTCAAGCTTGACGATCGAGGTGTCTGGCGCGCGATGGGCAGCAAGGATGGAAAGCACGGCAGCGTCGCGCTCGATTTCCAGGGCAACATCACGATGGCCCAGTAAGCCAGCCCCACCGACAACAAGAACAATATATAGAGGAAACTCCCATGCGCACGATTACAGGTCTCTACGACTCCTACGATGATGCCCGCTCGGCCGTGAAGGCTCTCGAAGATGCGGGTGTTCCGTCCGATCACATCAGCATCATCTCGAACAAGGATGGTAAGGAAGATCGAAGGGCAGGGTAATAACGCTGCCGAAGGTGCAGGCACTGGCGCTGGTATCGGCGCGGTAGCTGGCGGCGCGGGCGGTCTCCTGACAGGCCTTGGCATCATGGCTATCCCCGGCGTAGGCCCCGTCGTTGCCGCAGGCTGGCTTGCCGCCACCGCTGTTGGCGCGGTTGCCGGCGCTGTCGCTGGTGGCGCTGTAGGCGGTATCGTCGGTGCGATGATCGAATCCGGGGTGAAGGAAGAAGACGCCCACGTCTACGCTGAAGGCGTTCGCCGCGGTGGCGCGATGGTTGCCGCGAAGGTGGAAGATGACAAGGTGGCCGCTTCCGAGGCTATCCTTCGCAGCACCCGCTCGGTCGATCTGACTGCTCGCCGCCAGGCCTACACCACAGAAGGCTGGTCGCGTTTCGACGATGCCGCTGATCCCTACACGGCCGATCAGATCG
>Ga0075364_10001376_pt1 | contig 13116 bp, 13 predicted proteins | sample EndMetdeltDD1764_FD_71517 | JGI IMG/M metagenome (GOLD analysis project Ga0075364, IMG submission 71517) | Populus endosphere microbial communities from Tennessee, USA - Endosphere MetaG P. deltoides DD176-4 | ecosystem: Host-associated > Plants > Roots > Endosphere | place: USA: Tennessee... | reverse complement strand
ATCGGTTTGTTCGCCGGAACCTGATCGTAGTTCTTCGGCTTGGTGACCAGCATCCCTTCAGCCGAGTCGCCCGCGATGTTAGACAGGGAAACGTTCGCCACACCCTCTGGCCCCATGAACTGCGTTTTCAGACCGGCCGCGCGCGCCTGGCGCAGGATCTGGCCCATTTCCGGGTGATAACCGCCGTAGTACACGAAGTCGATATTCTCTTTCTTCAGACGCGCCACCAGCGTGGAGAAGTCTTTTTCACCGGCGGTGATACCGTCGAAGAACACCACTTTCGCATTGGCTTTTTTCAGGCTGTCCTGTACGGAGCGCGCCAGGCCTTCGCCGTACTGCTGTTTATCGTGAACAATCGCGATGCGCTGCGGCTTCACTTTCTCAAGAATGTATTTCGCGGCCGTTGGGCCCTGGTCGGAGTCCAGACCGGTGGTACGCAGAATCAGTTTATACCCACGCGCGGTCAGCTCTGGAGCGGTCGCCGCCGGGGTGATCATCAGAATGCCTTCGTCTTCGTAGATATCAGACGCAGGCTGGGTGGATGAGGAGCACAGGTGACCGATAACGTATTTGATCCCGTCGTTCACCACTTTGTTCGCTACTGCTACCGCTTGTTTCGGGTCGCAGGCATCGTCATATTTCACGATCTGCAGTTTTTCGCCTTTGATGCCGCCCTTGGCATTAATGTCTGCAACCGCTTGTTCTGCGCCGGTAAATTCCTGGTCGCCGTATTGCGCTACCGGACCGGACATCGCACCGACAACAGCCACTTTAATATCCGCCTGAGCCATAGTGCTGAATGCCAACGCGATACATCCTGCCAGTAACGCTTTACCCTTCATATTCATCCTGAGATTCCCCATTATTATGGTTATTACGATTGTTGTGATGTTGTTGTGTAGCGCTTTATTTCAATTATAGGTCTGCCGTCCGCGCTTTTTCAGCACACTCTGCTAAAACATACCCCATTTTTATGATTTTGGAATAGCTAATTTGAAATGTAACTATGCCAGCCCGGTGCAGTTTTGCGACCGGGCTCGGGCTTTATCGAGTCAGCGAGGCAGAGATGATATCCAGCGCTTTGCGGAACTGCGCGTCGGGAATGGTGAGTGGATAGAGAAAACGAATGACGTTGCCGTACACGCCGCAGCTGAGCAGCAACAGCCCTTCCGCCAATGCGCGCTCCTGAACCTGGCGGGTAAATTCCGGTGAGGGCTGCCCGGTCTCGGGATCGTTGAACTCCACCGCCACCATCGAGCCTTGCGCGCGGATATCGGCGATAAACGGGCAACCAGATTTGGCCTTGCTCAGCACTTCCACCAGATGATGGCCCAGGTGCGAGGCGCGAGCGCACAGATCCTCTTCGTCGATCACCTCCAGCACCGCCAGTGCCGCCGCAATCGCCAGCGGGTTCCCGGCGTAGGTGCCGCCCAGCCCGCCCGGAGCGGGGGCATCCATCACCTCCGCGCGGCCCGACACCGCCGAGAGCGGCATCCCGCCCGCCAGGCTTTTCGCCATGGTGATCAGATCCGGTTTAACGCAGTGATGTTCCATCGAGAACAGTTTCCCGGTACGGGCAAAGCCGGTCTGCACTTCGTCTGCGATCAGCAAAATTCCGTGGGTGTCGCACAGGGCGCGCAGCCCTTGCATAAAATCGGGCGGCGCGACGTTGAATCCGCCTTCACCCTGAACCGGTTCGAGGATAATCGCTGCCACCTGATCCGGGGCGATATCGGCTTTAAAGATGCGCTCCAGGCTTTTCAGGGCGTCCTGAGAACTCACGCCGTGCAGCGTGTTGGGATATTGCGCGTGATAGACCGAGCCAGGGAACGGGCCGAAGCCGAGTTTGTACGGTGCCACTTTGCCGGTGAGGGCCATGGTCATAAAGGTACGCCCGTGGAAGCCGCCGCCGAACGTGATAAGACCGGGTCGTTTGGTGAAGGCGCGGGCGATTTTGACCGCGTTTTCGACAGCTTCTGCACCCGTCGAGAAGAAGGCGGTTTTGGCAGGCCCTTCAATCGGCACGCGGGCATTGATGCGCTCTGCGAGGGCGATATAGCCTTCGTACGGCACAATCTGGTACGCCGTGTGGGTAAACGACTGAAGCTGCTTTTCGATGGCGGCGATCACTTTGGGATGGCGATGGCCCGTGTTCAGCACCGCAATCCCGGCGGCGAAGTCGATCACTTCGTTGCCTTCGATATCCCACAGCGTGGCGTTTTCCGCTTTATCGGCGTAAAAACCGCACATCACCCCGATGCCGCGCGGCGTTGCCTGCAAACGCCGTTCATTTAACTCGTGATTGTTCACCCTGTCCCCCTAAGATTCGCATGCGTAGCGCATCTGTAAGTGTTTGCCAGGGGGGAGGAATTCGCCAGAGCGGTCGTTAAAAAAACAAAACCCCCAGATTTTCATCCAGGGGTTATCGGGGAACTTCGCGGGAATTACGCTTCGATAGCGGCGCGAAGTTTTTTCATGGCGTTCTTTTCAAGCTGACGCACACGCTCTGCTGAGACGCCGTAGCGGTCGGCCAGTTCCTGCAGGGTGGACTTGTTGTCTTCGTCCAGCCAGCGGGCGCGGATAATCGCCTGGCTACGCTCGTCGAGACCTTCCATCGCATGGGTGAGTTTGTTCGCGGCCTGATCTTCCCAGTTATCCTCTTCGATGCCGTCGGCAAAGTTAGAGGTTTTATCCTGCAGATACAGAACCGGTGCCATCGGCTGGCTATCCTGCGCATCGTCGTCAGAAGACATATCGAACGTCATGTCCTGAGCGGCCATACGGGATTCCATCTCACGCACATCTTTGCTGGAAACGCCCAGCTCACGCGCTACCATTTCGACTTCATCCTGATTGAACCAGCCCAGACGCTGCTTGGCTTTACGCAGGTTGAAGAACAGTTTGCGCTGTGCTTTGGTCGTAGCGACTTTCACAATACGCCAGTTACGCAGCACGTATTCGTGAATTTCCGCTTTGATCCAGTGAACGGCGAAGGAGACCAGTCGCACACCCACTTCCGGGTTGAAGCGACGTACAGCCTTCATCAGACCGATGTTACCTTCCTGAATCAAGTCCGCCTGCGGCAGACCGTAACCCGAGTAATTACGAGCAACGTGAACAACAAAGCGCAGGTGAGACAGGATCAGCGTCTTAGCTGCTTCCAGATCGCCCTGGTAATGCAGCTTTTCAGCAAGCTCCTTTTCTTCCTCAGCCGTCAACATCGGCCAGGTGTTCGCAGCCCGGATATAAGATTCCAGGTTACCAACAGGGGCTAAAGCTAAAGTTTGCATTTCTTTGGTCATTCATTCCTCTCAATTTAGTGTCTTCTGGCGTTTGTTTGTCCCCATCAGGCAACAAGCATGCCAAAGCATTTGAGCAGTGAGACTAACATTCACATTTTTATCAGACCGTGATTTTATCCACAAGTTCCATGTAATGCTGTGAATAAATTACGCACAAATTGTGACATGGACAACTGATTGCGGGGGAGAGCCAACAGGGACTCTTTCCCTGCAGAGTGAAGTACTCATTGCAGGGAAAGATTATACCAGAGATTTTTTACTGCGGGGTAAAGTGACGTAAATGTTGTACGGTGGCAAGCCAGGCGGCCACCCAGCCAATCATCGAGCACACCAGCAGTAATAACAGGCACTCATCGAAGGATAAGCCACTGATATCAAACTTAGTTCCGAAAACCTGCGCCACTTCGGTGACGGCAGAAGAGAGCCGCATCACCAAAATTTCTGACAGAATCAGTGAAAGAAATGCGCCGGAAAAACCGAGCAATGCGCCGCCATACAGGAACGGGCGCAGGATGAATCCATCCGTCGCACCTATCAGTTTCTGCACGTTAATCGTATCGCGACGGGCGAAGATGCTCAGACGCACGCTGTTACCGATGACGAGGAAGACCGCCGCCACCATCAGCACACCGATCATCGCCGCCACGCGCCCTACCAGCCCCGTCAGGGAGGCCAAACGCGCAAACCAGCTGTCGTCCATACGCACTTCATCAATGCCGTTGATACGGGTGATGCGATCGCGCAGGGTGTTCAGCGAATCCGTGCCCTGGAAGTCCAGTTTCGGGATCACCACCGCCACGGCGGGCAGCGGGTTCTCTTCGAGCATATCCAGCGCGCCGCCAAACCCGGACCAGTTGCGGAACTCGCCCAGCGCTTCGTCGCGCGACAGGTAGTTCACCTTTTCGACGCCCTGCTCCGCCTGGAGTTGCCCCACCACCTGCGCGGCGGCGCTGTCATCCAGCGCCTTATCCAGATACACCGTGATTTGCGGAGACGGATAGTATTGCGAGGCCGCCTCGTTGACGTTTTTGTAGACCATATAGCAGACGCTCGGCAGCGTTAGGGAAATGGCGATCACCATCACCGTCAGGAACGTCGCCAGCGGTTTGCTTTTCAGATCCTGCACCGCGCCGTGGAAGGCGTAGCGCACCTGTTCGTTAAAAACGTTGGTCTTGCGAGAGTTTGGCTTCGGCGCCGCTTTCGCACGCTTTGGCGTGTTGCGGTTACCCTCTCCGCCGCCCTGCGGCTTGCGGAAGCGGTCGAATCGATTACCAAACTGCCGAATCTGGTTTATTGCGTCGCGCTTATTCAACGTGGCCTCCGTGCAAATGACCTTCGCTCAGGGTCAGCATGCGGTACGAACGACGGGAAATCAGCCCAATGTCGTGCGTCGCCATCAGGACTGTTACCCCAACGCGGTTAAATTCCTCAAACAGCCGCAGGATCCCTTCCGAGAGCGCATCGTCCAGGTTACCGGTCGGTTCATCCGCCAGCAGGACGGCGGGTTTGTTCACCACCGCACGGGCAATACCCACGCGCTGCTGTTCACCGCCGGAAAGCTGAATCGGGAAGTTCTTCGCTTTGTCCAGCAGCCCGACTTTATCCAGCGCCGCCGAAACGCGACGGCGGATATCGTCATAGCTGGCACCCGCAATGATCAGCGGGATCGCCACGTTATCAAAAACGGTGCGATCCATCAGCAGGTGGTGATCCTGGAAAATCATGCCGATCTGACGACGCAGAAACGGCACCTCACGGTTTTTCAGGCGGCTGATATCATGCCCGCTAAAAAAGATGTTCCCGGCGCTTGGCCGCTCGATCCCACAGATAAGCTTGAGCAGGGTACTTTTCCCCGCGCCGGAGTGGCCGGTCAGGAATGCCATCTCGCCCGGTTGCAGGTGGAATGTCACCCCCTGCAACGCTTGTCTCCCACCGAGATAGGCCTTGCTGACGTGTTCAAAGCGAATCATTGTTAATCCTCTCGGGCAAATAGTGCCTCAATAAAGTCGTCCGATTTAAACGGACGCAAATCCTCGATACGTTCGCCGACACCGATGTAACGGATTGGGATGCCGAACTGATCCGCCACGGAGAAGATCACTCCCCCCTTGGCGGTGCCGTCCAGTTTGGTCAGCGTAATCCCGGTCAGCCCGACCGCTTCATCAAACAGTTTCGCCTGGCTGATGGCGTTCTGTCCGGTGCTGGCATCAATGGTCAGCATAATTTCATGCGGCGCGTCTTCGTCCAGCTTCTTCATCACGCGAACGATTTTCTTCAGCTCTTCCATCAGGTGCGATTTATTCTGCAAACGCCCTGCGGTATCCGCAATCAGCACATCGATATTTCGCGCTTTCGCCGCCTGGATGGCATCGAAAATCACGGACGCAGAATCTGCGCCAGTGTGCTGCGCAACCACCGGAATGTTGTTGCGCTGACCCCAGACCTGCAGCTGCTCGACGGCCGCTGCACGGAAGGTATCGCCCGCCGCCAGCATCACCGATTTGCCCTGCTGCTCAAACTGACGCGCCAGCTTACCGATAGTGGTGGTTTTCCCGACGCCGTTAACGCCCACCATCAGAATAACAAAAGGCGTTTTGCCTTCAATATTAAGCGGTTCGTCAACTTTTGCGAGAATTTCGCCCATCTCGTCTTTCAGCAGGCCGTACAGCGCCTCGGCATCACGCAGCTGTTTACGGCTCGCGCTTTCCGTCAGTTTCGCGATAATTTTGCGCGTGGTTTCCACGCCGACATCGGCAATCAGCAGCTGTTCTTCCAGCTCTTCAAACAGATCATCGTCGATTTTTTTGCCACGGAACAGACTGATAAATCCGGAACCGAGGTTTTCTTTGGTTCTGACCAGGCTGCGTTTCAGACGCGCGAAGAAACCTTCTTTGGTCGGTTTTTCCTGCTCCTGAACGATCTCTTCCGCCGGGGCCTCTTCTTCCGTCTCTTCGACCGGCACCACGATCACCGCTTCTTCTGCGGCTTCGGCGGCCAGCGCCTGGGCTTCCAGCTCTTCATCGGTGATTTCAGGCTCGTTTTCCGCTTCTTCTTCAACGGCTGCAACGATCTCTACGGTTTCCGCTTCCGCCTGCCACTCTTCTGGCGCGATCGCTTCGGCTTTGACCTCTTCCGGCAGCGGCAGCTCTTCGTGCTCAATCACAGCCTGAGGCGCTTCTTCGACAACCGGCTCAACGACAACCTCGACCGCCTGAGGAACAATTACCGGCTCCGGTTTCTCAATCTCCTGAATCTGTTCGGTTACCTCAACCACGTCTTCAGCGAAGGAGTCGATCTCTTCTTTGCTGTGCGCGGGCTCTTCCGCTTCTACAACCGCGGCGGTTTCAACAGGCGTTTCGGGCTGTGACTGCTCTTCAACCGCTTGCTGTTCTTCGATTTTCTGTTCTGTTTCTTGCTCTTTTTCGCCGAAGCCCAGCCAGGAAAAGAAGCCACGTTTTTTTTGTTTTGCCATCTGCGACGACACTCCTCGCGGTGCTATATACATGGAAGCTATAAAAATGATGAAATAGTCTAACACTTTACCTAATTAACATCACCGCCTGGAATCGCAGGCCAATTGTTAGCAGAGCTTTCCTGAAATGAAGAAAACGAACCGCCCGGCCGGACAAATTCGCATTATTGGCGGCCAGTGGCGAGGCCGCAAACTGCCTGTACCCGACAGCCCTGGGCTGCGCCCGACAACCGATCGCGTTCGCGAGACGCTATTTAACTGGCTGGCCCCGTCGATGGTTGACGCCCGCTGCCTGGACTGTTTTGCCGGAAGCGGCGCGCTCGGCCTTGAAGCGCTGTCGCGTTATGCCGCAAGCGCTACCCTGCTGGAGATGGAGCGCGGCGTTGCGCAGCAGTTGCAGCAAAATCTGGCGACCCTCAAAGCAACCAACGGCAACGTGGTGAATACCAATACTCTGTCGTTCCTCGCGCAAAAGGGCACGCCGCACGACGTGGTATTTATCGACCCGCCTTTTCGCAAGGGGCTGCTGGAAGAGACGCTGACGCTGCTGGAAAACAACGGCTGGCTGGCGGATGACGCGCTTATTTATGTCGAAAGTGAAGTGGAAAATGGCCTTCCGCCGGTTCCCGTTCACTGGGATCTGCACCGCGAGCAGGTTGCAGGGCAGGTCGCCTATCGTTTGTATCACCGTGAAGTAGAAGGAGAGCCTGATGCCAGTTCTGATTAATCTTGGCCGTTTGCTGATGTTGGGCGTCTGGGCGTTTCTGCTCCTGAACCTCGTCCACCCGTTCCCACGTCCGATGAACATTTTCGTTAACGTGGCGCTGATTTTCACCGCCTTTATGCACGCCCTGCAGATGGTGATGCTGAAAAACGGTCTGCCGAAAGACGGGCCGCCGATGACCGGCTGGCAGCAACTGCGCGTCTTTATTTTCGGCGTGTTCGAGCTGCTGGTGTGGATGAAAAAGTTTAAAGCACAGGCGAAGAAATAAGTCATATGCAGCCCGGTGTACAGCTTTTGTAGACCGGGCCACCCGGCGAGTTACGGCTCGACCGCAAACCCTTCAAACCGCGATCCCTTATAGCTCAACAGCCCGCGATCCCCCACCGTCAGCTGATGGTACTGCTTCTCGTCGAGACGAAACGTCATCTCCAGCCCACCGCTCTGCGGCTTAAAGCTCGCCTCATAGCGCATTAACGCGCCTGCTGGCGTCACCTGTTGCTGACGAGAACGGCGCTCATTAAGCGCTTTCTCGCGCTTATTGCTCACCACCACCCGTTTTTGTAAGAGCGGCGCGGCGTCATTATCGGCTTTTTCGCGGCGCTGCTGCACAAAGCGAAACGAAGCGGCGATGACGATGATGGCCACCACCACCACGAAGAAAAGCGGCATTTTACTCATTGTTGAATCCCATCAGATTATGCGGAAATCAGGATACCGCGGCTTATCCGGCATTGCCAAACGCCTGCTCGCGTCACTACACTGAATCAGAATGTATGATTCAAAAATAACAGATACAGGGAGTTAATATGCTTTGGTCATTTATCGCTGTCTGTTTTTCCGCATGGCTTTATGTCGATGCGTCGTATCGCGGTCCAACGTGGCAGCGCTGGCTGTTTAAACCGGTGACACTGCTGCTCCTGCTGCTGCTCGCCTGGCAGGCGCCGATGTTCAACGCCGTGAGCTATCTGGTGCTCGCGGGTCTGTGCGCCTCGCTGATTGGTGACGCGCTTACCCTGCTGCCGCGCCAGCGTCTACTGTATGCCATCGGGGCATTTTTCCTTTCCCATCTGCTCTATACCATCTACTTCGCCAGCCAGATGACCCTCTCCTTCTTCTGGCCGCTGCCGCTGATCTTACTGGTCATGGGCGCGCTGCTGGTGGCGGTGATCTGGACACGGCTGGAAGAGATGCGCTGGCCGGTCTGTACTTTTATCGCCATGACGCTGGTGATGGTCTGGCTGGCCGGTGAACTGTGGTTCTTCCGCCCAACCTCGCCTGCAATGTCGGCGTTCTTCGGTGCCGCCCTGCTGCTGATTGGGAATATCGTCTGGCTGGGAAGTCACTACCGCCGTCGCTTCCGCGCCGATAACGCTATCGCCGCCGCCTGCTACTTCGCCGGGCATTTCCTGATAGTCCGCTCGCTGTATATTTAATAGTGCTTGACTCTGGAGTCGACTCCAGAGTGTATGCTGCGGTTAATGAGAAAATTATCATTACCGGAGAGTGCCATGTCGACTCCAGAAACACCGAAAAAAGTGCCGCAATTCTCGGCGCTGAAACTCAGCCCCGCGCCTGCGAAAGACGACTGCTGCTGCGACAGCGGATGCGAAACCCAGACGGCACCCGTGCTGCCTGAAAACGGCGAGCGCTACACCTGGATCGTCAACGGGATGGACTGCGCCGCCTGCGCGCGCAAAGTCGAAAACGCCGTCAAACAGGTGGCTGGCGTTAACCACGTTCAGGTGCTGTTCGCGACCGAAAAGCTGCTGATCAGCGCTGAAAAAGATGTCAGTGCGCAAGTCGAAGCGGCCGTCACCCGCGCGGGCTATTCCCTGCGCAGCGAGCAGACGCCTGCCGAAAAAACCTCTCCCCTGCGGGAAAATCTGCCGCTCATCACGCTGATTATCATGATGGCGCTGAGCTGGACGCTGGAACACTTTAATCATCCGTTCGGCAATCTGGCGTTTATCGCAACGACCCTGGTCGGCCTGTTCCCGATTGCCCGTCAGGCCCTGCGCCTGATGAAAAGCGGCAGCTGGTTCGCCATTGAAACACTGATGAGCGTCGCGGCGATTGGCGCGCTGTTTATTGGTGCGACGGCAGAAGCGGCGATGGTCCTGCTGCTGTTCCTGATTGGCGAACGCCTTGAAGGCTGGGCGGCGAGCCGCGCACGCAAAGGGGTGAGCGCGTTAATGGCGTTGAAACCGGAAACGGCAACGGTCGTGGTCGACGGAGAACGAAAAACTGTCGCCATCACTACACTTCGCCCCGGCGATGTAATGGAAGTGGCTGCCGGAGGCCGTCTGCCTGCGGACGGTACGCTCATCACCGCAAACGCCAGTTTCGATGAAAGCGCCCTGACCGGGGAATCAATTCCTGTCGAACGGGAGACGGGCGAGAAAGTCCCTGCCGGGGCCACCAGCGTGGACCGACTGGTGCAGCTCACGGTGCTGTCCGAACCGGGCGACAGTGCCATTGACCGGATTCTGAAGCTCATCGAAGAAGCCGAAGAGCGCCGCGCGCCCGTCGAGCGCTTTATCGATCGCTTCAGCCGCATTTACACGCCGGTGATTATGCTGATTGCCCTGCTGGTGGCGGTGGTTCCGCCGCTGCTGTTCAGCGCCCCGTGGGAGGCCTGGATTTATAAAGGGCTGACGCTGCTGCTGATCGGCTGTCCGTGTGCGCTGGTGATCTCAACACCTGCGGCCATTACCTCAGGTCTGGCGGCAGCCGCGCGACGCGGAGCGCTGATTAAAGGCGGTGCCGCGCTGGAGCAGCTCAGCCAGGTTCAGCAGATCGCCTTCGATAAAACCGGGACCCTGACGGTTGGTAAACCGCAGGTTACCGGAATTTATCCTGCCGACGACGCATTGCTGTCACTGGCCGCCGCCGTCGAGCAGGGATCGACCCATCCCCTGGCGCAAGCGATTGTGCGTGAGGCCCAGTCACGCGGGCTGATGATCCCCGCAGCCAGTGCGCAGCGCGCGCTGATGGGGTCAGGGATCGAAGCGGTGGTCGAAGGACGCCAGGTGCTGATCTGTGCCGCCGATAAATTCCCCGCTGACGCCTTCAGCCAGCAGATCCGCGAGCTGGAAAAGGCCGGGCAGACGGTGGTGATCGTCGTTGTCGACGGCGTGGCGAAAGGGGTTCTGGCCCTGCGTGATACCCTGCGTGACGATGCCAAAGAGGCCGTGGCGGCACTGCATAAGCTCGGTATTCAGGGTGTGATTTTGACCGGCGATAACCCACGCGCAGCGGCAGCGATTGCCAGCGAGCTTGATCTGGAATACCGGGCAGGATTGTTGCCAGCAGATAAAGTGCAGGCTGTTAGCGGGCTGAACGCTCAGGCACCGCTGGCGATGGTCGGCGACGGCATTAACGACGCCCCGGCGATGAAAGCCGCGACGATTGGGATTGCGATGGGCAGCGGCACCGACGTGGCGCTGGAAACCGCCGATGCGGCGCTTACCCATAACCGTCTTACCGGGCTTGCGCAGATGATATCCCTGGCGCGCGCCACCCGCGCCAATATTCGTCAGAACATTACGATTGCGCTGGGGCTGAAGGGGATCTTCCTGGTGACAACGCTGCTCGGGATAACAGGTCTGTGGCTGGCAGTGCTGGCGGATACGGGGGCAACGGTGCTGGTGACAGCGAACGCCCTGCGGTTGTTGCGTCGGAAGTCATAACCGCCGGGCAAAGGCGATAATGTTGAAGGCCGGGTAAAGCGTCGTCGCCACCCGGCAAACGCGATTATCCTTTGCGCAGCAGATACCGGTACGGCAGTGATTGCGTCTCTTGCGCCACCAGCTCGTGTTCCATAAAGGTACAAAAGCCCGGAATATCGCGTGTGGTGGCAGGATCGTCAGCAATGATCAGCAGCGTCTCGCCGGTCTGCATGTTGCGCACGGTTTTGCGCACCATCATTACCGGCTCCGGGCAACGGAGGCCTTGTGCATCAAGCGTGTGGTCAGGGCTGGAAAACAGGTTGGTCATCATCTTCTCGTTCACATCAAAAACGGCTGTAGTTTACGCCGCGTTTTCGGCAAAGCAAACCAGGTTAACGATTGCGCGAAAATTAGCCATTGCAATACCCTCCAAAAGCAGTATTATGCGGCGGCTTTAAACCCTACCCCGGTAGGTTTTTATTGGGTTCCCTCACCCCAAATCATAAAAAGGTCACAATATGACGCAGTTCTCTCAATCGCAGCGCGTAAAAGCGTTGTTCTGGCTATCGCTATTTCATCTGCTGGTGATCACTTCCAGTAACTATCTGGTACAGCTGCCCATCTCCATTTTTGGTTTCCATACCACCTGGGGCGCGTTCAGTTTCCCGTTTATCTTCCTTGCGACAGATTTGACCGTGCGCATTTTCGGCGCGCCGCTGGCCCGACGCATTATTTTTGCGGTGATGCTGCCCGCGCTGTTCATCTCCTACGTCATCTCATCCCTTTTCTATATGGGAAGCTGGCAGGGTTTTGAAGCGCTGACGCACTTCAATCTGTTTGTCGCCCGTATCGCCGCCGCGAGCTTTATGGCCTATGCGCTGGGGCAGATCCTCGACGTCCACGTCTTTAACCGCCTGCGACAGAACCACCGCTGGTGGATGGCACCGACGGCGTCCACGCTGTTCGGTAACGTCAGCGATACCCTCGCCTTCTTCTTTATCGCCTTCTGGCGCAGCCCGGATGCCTTTATGGCCGCCCACTGGATGGAGATCGCGCTGGTGGACTACTGCTTCAAGGTGCTGATCAGCATTGTATTCTTCCTGCCGATGTACGGCGTGCTACTAAATATGCTGCTGAAAAGGCTGGCGGATAAATCCGAAATGTCTGCATTACAGGCTGGTTAAAGGTTCGCTTTATCAGTTGTGATAAGATGGACAAATGAGCCGTTATGGCCGTTTATCGAAAGGAAGAAGTCAATGCGCAATCTGGTTAAATATGTCGGGATTGGCCTGCTGGTTGTGGGTCTTGCGGCCTGTGATAACAGCGATACGAAGACCCCTGCTCAGGGCGCGTCTGCTGAAAGTAACGCCACCGGACAACCGGTGAATTTGATGGATGGCAAACTCAGTTTCTCTCTGCCGGCGGATATGACCGATCAGAGCGGCAAGCTGGGTACCCAGGCGAACAACATGCACGTCTATTCAGACGCCACCGGGCAGAAAGCGGTGATCGTGATTGTCGGTGACGACACCAGCGAAGACCTGGCCGTGCTGACCAAGCGTCTGGAAGATCAACAGCGTAGCCGCGATCCGCAGCTGCAGGTCGTGACCAACAAGTCCATCGAACTGAAAGGCCACACCCTGCAACAGCTGGACAGCATTATCTCTGCCAAAGGCCAGACTGCTTACTCCTCCGTGGTGCTGGGTAAAGTGGACGGCAAACTGCTGACCATGCAAATCACCCTGCCTGCTGACGATCAGCAGAAGGCACAAACCGCTGCGGAAAACATCATTAATACCGTCGTGATCAAATAATTTTCATCACGATTCAACGGCCTCCGTCGCTTGCGCCGGGGGCCGTTTTTTTAGGCGCCAGGTCAACAACAGCGCCACGCCCACCAGCCCCGCCGCCGCCAGATAGATTATCGGAACGCCTGCCCATGCCATTAGC
>Ga0075364_10001375_pt1 | contig 13118 bp, 12 predicted proteins | sample EndMetdeltDD1764_FD_71517 | JGI IMG/M metagenome (GOLD analysis project Ga0075364, IMG submission 71517) | Populus endosphere microbial communities from Tennessee, USA - Endosphere MetaG P. deltoides DD176-4 | ecosystem: Host-associated > Plants > Roots > Endosphere | place: USA: Tennessee... | reverse complement strand
ATCGATAACGCGAAGAGCGGGAAGCGGTTGCATGGTTGACGCGGGAAAACTCTTGATCGGCGGCAGCCGAAAGCCGGATGACAGTTTCAAGGAAGCCGAATATCTAGAACTGAAATTCGGCAATCGCCACGGCCTGATCACCGGTGCCACGGGCACGGGCAAGACGGTGACCTTGCAAGTTCTGGCGGAAGAATTTTCCGCGGCCGGCGTTCCCGTCTTCTGCTCGGATATCAAGGGTGACCTTTCAGGCATCGCCGCCATGGGCGAGCCTAAAGATTTTCTGCTCAAGCGCGCCGAGCAGATCCAGTATGCCGATTACGATTTCACCAAATTTCCGGTGATGTTCTGGGACCTGTACGGTGAAAAGGGCCACCGCGTGCGTGCCACCATCGCCGAAATGGGGCCGCTTCTCCTGGCCCGGTTGATGGATGCGACGGAAGCGCAGGAAGGTGTTTTGAACATCGCCTTCAAGATCGCCGATCAGGGCGGGTTACCGCTGCTCGATCTGAAAGACTTGCAGGCGCTGCTCAACTATATGGGTGAACATGCGGGTGAAATCTCCACCCAGTTCGGCTTTGTCTCAAAGGCGTCGGTCGGCTCGCTGCAGCGCGGCCTTCTTGTGCTGGAACAGCAGGGGGCTATCCATTTCTTCGGTGAGCCGGCCCTGCAGATCAGCGATATCATGCGGGTGGCGCCGGATGGCCGCGGTATGATTTCGGTTCTTGCCGCCGACAAGCTGATGATGAACCCGCGCCTTTACGCGACTTTCCTGCTCTGGATGTTGTCTGAATTGTTCGAGGAACTGCCGGAAGTCGGCGACCCGGAAAAACCGAAACTGGTGTTCTTTTTCGATGAGGCGCACCTGCTGTTTTCGGAGGCGCCAAAGGTTCTGCTCGAGCGTGTGGAGCAGGTCGTTCGTCTGATCCGCTCCAAGGGAGTCGGCGTTTATTTCGTCACCCAGAACCCGCTCGATGTGCCGGAAACCGTGCTGGCCCAGCTCGGCAACCGTGTCCAGCACGCGTTGCGTGCCTACACCCCGCGCGAGCAGAAGGCCGTCAAAACCGCAGCGGACACTTTTCGTGCCAACCCGGATTTCAAGACGGATGAGGCGATTACCCAGCTCGGCACCGGCGAGGCATTGGTCTCGACGCTGGAAGGCAAGGGCGCGCCTTCGATGGTCGAACGCACCCTGATCCGTCCGCCGTCTGCCCGTATCGGGCCGCTCAGCGAGCCGGAGCGCAGCCAGATCATGAATATGAGCCCGGTTGCGGGTGTGTATGATCGTGACATCGACCGGGAATCTGCTTTCGAAATTCTCGCTGCCCGTGCCAAAAAAGTGGCGGATGCGGAGGCCGCCAAACGTCAGGCGGAAGAACAGCCGACCGAAGAAAACAACAGTGCAGCCGGGCGCTGGAGCTTGCCGGGCTTTGGTGATGCACAGGATGAGCCGGCAGCAAAACCTGCTGCCAAGGGGCGCACCGGTTATCAGCGCGAAACCGTGATCGAGGCGGCCATGAAAAGTGCAGCTCGTTCCGTTGCGACCAGCGTTGCCAACCAGATCGGCAGGGCGCTGGTGCGCGGCATTCTTGGCAGCTTGAAACGCTAAGCTATTGTTGCAGGGTGCGGCCATGGCCGCATCCTGAGACGATAAGGTCCGGTCGCGGATAACACGTCTGGCGGGAGATGTGTTTTTTCGAATTCGGCAAAGTTGCGGACAACTTTGGTTTCCCCCATAAACATCTGATAATATTTCAGAATTGCTTATTTTCAATGCTGTGGAGAGATTGTCTTAAGACCTTGGCTCTAGGTTGCGCTTCAACAACCGCAGTGGAGCAAGGCGGCTTTGAAACGATCGCGTGTCATTCTGGAAGCAACGATCCTTGCCTTTCTTGGCGCGCTCCTGCCGTTGTGCTTGACTATCTATGCTGCCTGGTCGTTTTCCCTGAGGGCAGAAGAAGACAGATTGATGTCTGTGGCAGCGCAAGCGGCGACCCGGGCTGAGCGGTCATTCACGGATGCCGCCGCGACCTTGAGAACGCTCGGTGGACGCCGGTTCATTTCCTGCACGGACGCGCATATCGCCGAAATGCGCCGGCTCCTCATCAATTCTCGCGCCGTCGAGGAAATCGGCTATATTGAGGATGGCGTCCTCAAGTGCACATCCTGGGGACCAGAAAACAGGGTTGTCCAAGAACTGGCGCCCGACTTCATGATCGGTGCGGACGTCAAAGCGTGGGTCAATGTGGTGCCACTGGTGACAGGCGCCAATCCAATGAGCGTTGTCCAGATCGGTCCTTACAATGCTCTTGTCGATCCTGTTCGTCTGGTCGATGTCCTGGCCGATCAGCGTGCACGGATCATGATAACCGCGCCGAACGGCATGGTGACCGCCACATTGAATGCGCCGGATACGGATTTTGCGGCCAATCTGAGACAATTGGCCACCAAGGGAACAATCGGCGACCGGGTTTTTGCCGTCCACAGCCAGTCAGGCTGGACCGCAACTGCCGTCAGTTCGACCGATGGTCTTTTCGGATTGTTTAGCAAGGAACACTGGCTGTTTCTTGCTTTTGGTGCGTTTGCGACCCTCGTCATTATCGGCCTTGTCGTCCGCATGTCTCGCAAGCGGTTGTCACCGCTGGGTGAATTGGCAATCGCCGTGCGGAAGCGCGAATTCGTTGTTCACTATCAACCGATTATCTCGCTATCTTCCGGCGTCTGCGTTGGTGCCGAAGCGCTGGTGCGCTGGCAGAGGCCGGATGGCACGCTGGTCAGGCCGGATCTGTTCATTCCGCTGGCCGAGCAGAGCGGTCTCATCCGACCGATCACCGATCAGGTGGTCGATGCCATCGCGCGGGATCTCGGCCAGCTTTTCAGCCAGCATCGTTCCCTGCATGTGACCATCAATTTCTGTGCAGACGATTTCAAGACCGGACGGGTGCTCGATATCGTCGGTGAACGTCTCGGAACGAGTGGAATAGCAAACGATCAGATCTGGATGGAAGCGACCGAGCGCGGTCTGATGGATATCGATGAGGCGCGCAAGACGATTGCCGAGGCACGCACGCGCGGATACTCCGTCGCAATCGACGATTTCGGCACCGGTTATTCCAGCCTGCAATATCTGCAGAGCCTTCCGCTCGATGCGTTGAAGATTGACAAGTCATTCGTTGACGCAATCAACCGCCAGACGGCGACCAGCGCGGTTATCGCCCATATCATCGAGATGGCGAAAGCGCTCAAGCTGTCGATCATAGCCGAAGGCGTCGAAACTCGGGAACAGGCGGAGTACCTGCTCGATCATGGCGTCGAGTTCTGTCAGGGATGGTTTTATGCCAAGCCCATGCCGGCGTCGGATTTTATCGAATATGTCCAAACCAGCGTTCAGCGGCATGACAGCGGTGTCGTGATGCTCAGCCGGGCGAAAGCCTGATTGCGTTTCCGGCTACCGATGGCATCTGCCAGTCAGGCACATGCTCCCCTTCACGCTTTAAATTATCAGCTGCTAAGAAGGCCCACTTCATTGTGGGAAATAACGGTACTAATTCGTACTATTATGATTGACCGACGGCGTTTAACCGTGCAGTGATGCCCTAACCTCAAGTTCGAAGGGCAATCTCTCATGATTTCCAATGTCACCAGCACCGCATCGTCTATTCTGAGCTCAACGGCGACATCATCGTCCTCTTCGACGGATACCACCAAGCTTGAAGCGGAGCTGGCGGAGAAAAAAGCTGCGCTGCAGGATGCTCAGGACGACGATGAGAAGGCTGAAATTCAGGCCGAGATCTCGGCACTTGAAGCACAGATTGCCAAGGTAACGGAATCGGCTGCTGCTTCAGGTTCGGCCGGTGCAGGCAAGGCTCAGCCTGCAAAGCATGAAGCGCTTCCAACATCCGGAGAAAGTGAACGGATCGGTAGCAAGAATTTCGACGATAATACACCTTTTGGCGATCGCACTTCCTACATCTGAGCGGATCGTTACAGATGCATTGGCACTCAGAAAAACGGCCTGAGTGCCAGTTGCGCGCCAAGCAAGGCAAGGCAGATCAAAAATCCTTTACGGAACATGGCAGGGCTGATGCGATGCCGCAAAATCTGCCCGAGCCACATGCCGATCAATGCCGGAACAATGGCGACCGCCGATAAGGCCAGATTGCCAGTGTCTATGCCATCATGCACTGCAAGTCCGAGAGATAGTGCCATGGTCGAAACCGTGAAGGACAGACCGAGCGCCTGCACGAGATCATCCCGCGATAGACCGAGTGCCTGGATATAGGGCACGGCCGGTACGACAAAAACGCCGGTGGCGCCGGTTATAACCCCTGTCAGCAGTCCGACCAGTGGCGAGGCCCAGCGTTCTTGCCTCTTCGATACAGAAAGCTGGCGACCGAACAGTGTGTAAAGCGCATAACCCAGCAGCACAAAGCCGAGTGCGCTGCCTGTCCACGCGGTTCCGGTGGTAATAAGCGATGAGCCGGACACCGTGCCGATAACGATCGTTACCATCATCGGCCAGAGACGTCGGGTGATGGCCGCAAAGCTTGGGCCTGACCACAGTTGCCAGACATTGGTCACGAAGGATGGGATCAGTAGCAATCCCGCCGCGATGACAGGGGAAACCAGCGCGCCCAGAATGCCCATGGCAACGGTCGGCAGACCCATGCCTGTTACGCCCTTTACCAGGCCGGCGATCAGAAATGTGCCGACAAAGGCAAGCAGGAAAGAAAGGGTCAGGTCGCTCATATCCCGCCTATTTCATGGACAATGAACATTGCTCAAGTCCGCGAAGATATGCAGCATTTTGGCGTGTCCTGAAAGGCCCGTGCCGCCTATCCGTGTATTGGCCGAAATTGTCACGGATGCATAGCGTTATTGTGATCCGATATTGAGTGATTGAGGCAGCTGAAACCTTATTCCCGTCCGCTTCGTCTAGCAAATGTGACGCGCTGAAAATCATCATGCCCATGGAGAGGCACATGCTCGTATTACGTCGAGTGCTCGATCAATTCTGTGAACAAAACCAGGTGTCGCTGGACGACCCTTTGGCGATTGCCGCCGCGCAGGAACTGGTGCGCAAATGGCAGATGGGCGACCCTACCGAAGCGGAACTGGCATCTGAACTCGCCCATCTGTCGCCTATGGGTGACGGCGGAACCTCGCAAAATCAGGCGACGATGCGGCTGTGAAGCTGCACGGAACCAATGCCGGTTCAGCCCGTTGTTTTTGTAAGTCCTTCGGCCGGCAATGGAAACCATAGCAACGAAGACTCCGGACCCCGGCCGAATTCGCGGGGTTTTCGCTTCAGCACATTTTTTCAGGCTCGCTTTTGGCGGGCCGTTTTTTTACAATCATCGGCATATGTGGGGCAGGGCGTTGCGCCTCTTGATGCCCATCGCATCAATTGCTAATTTGCGGAAAATGACGCGTGTTTCGTGGAAGGAGGAGCCCGATGCACGGTTCACAGGCAGGGCAAGGTGCGCCAATGACGCTACAGCCGATGGCGCATGCAGATCATGTCTATTCGAGCGCTGCCGGCAATGCCGCAGCCGCCAGTTCTCCTGTTGTCGCTTCATGGCGTCGCTGCATGGTCATGCACCATCTGGCTCCAGAAGATAATCGCACGCCCAACCGGCTGACCGACACACAATTCCTCCAGGCGCGGCAGGCTTCCGAGCGGTTGATCAACGAAGCGAGCGATGAACTCGATCGTCTGTTTTCAACGGTTGGCCGCTCAGGCTGTTGCCTGCTTCTGACCGATAAAAACGGCGTGGCGCTGGAGCGTCGCGGGGCGGCCGGCGATGACAAGGCTTTCCACGATCTTGGCTTGTGGACCTCCGCCATCTGGACCGAGGCCAGCATCGGCACCAATGGTATCGGCACCGCACTGGCCGACGAGCGTGCCGTGTCGATCTTTCGCGATCAGCATTTTTTCTCATCCAATATCCGCCTGAGCTGCACCACCGCACCGATCCGGGATCATCGTGGCGAGCTGGCGGCGGCGCTCGACATCTCCACCTGCCGGGACGATGTGAGCGAAACGGTGCTGTCGATCATTTCGCAGACGGTGCGGGATGCGGCCATGCGCATCGAGCTCAATCTTTTCCGTTCCGCCTTTCCGGGGGCGCGTTTCCTGATGGTGCCGCAGGCTGCGAATGCCGCTGCCGCTCTGATCGCGGTCGATCGAAACGATCTGGTGATCGGAGCAACCCGCGCCGCCCGCTTGGCATTGGCGCTGGATGATGCCCGTATTGCTGCCGGCATTCCCGCTGCCGATGCACTTGATGAAGCGGTTGCCGGCAATGCCGCTCATGACCTTGTCGAGGCTGAACGCGCCGCGCTTACGCGTGCCCTTTCGCGTTCGAGCGGCAATGTTTCTCAGGCGGCAATCGCGCTCGGCATGAGCCGCGCAACCCTTCACCGCAAGATGAAACGTTTCGGCCTGCATTGATCTGATCGAAAATTGCCGCATTGCGGCATGGTTTGTGCGAGGCGACTGTCGCAGGCTTGCGACACTGTGCATTGCCATATCGTCGCTGTCTGCTTTTCGTCAGGTATGACAAAGCGCAGATTCCCTCCCAAGCACGGTCTTTTGGCCGGTCGCGATCGTGAAGCTGGATATCAGGGAGGATAATTCCATGCTGCATCAGAAAATCGTCGAATCGCCGTTCAAGCTGAAATACGGCAACTATATCGGCGGCGAGTGGAGGGAGCCGATCGGCGGCAAATATTTCGACAACATCACCCCGGTTACCGGGGGCAAGATTTGCGAAATTCCGCGTTCCGATGAAAAGGACATCAATGCCGCGCTCGACGCCGCGCATGCGGCGAAGGACAAATGGGGCCGCACCGCGCCGGCTGAACGTTCCAACATCCTGATGAAGATCGCGCAGCGCATGGAGGACAAGCTCGAAGTTCTCGCGCAGGCCGAAACCTGGGATAATGGCAAGCCGATCCGCGAAACCATGGCGGCCGACATTCCTCTGGCAATCGACCATTTCCGTTATTTCGCCTCTTGCATCCGCGCGCAGGAAGGCTCGATCGGTCAGATCGACAACGACACCGTCGCTTATCATTTCCATGAACCGCTGGGTGTCGTCGGTCAGATCATTCCGTGGAATTTTCCAATCCTGATGGCCGCCTGGAAACTGGCGCCGGCACTTGCCGCCGGCAATTGCGTCGTCATCAAGCCGGCCGAACAGACACCTGCTTCGCTGCTGGTATGGGCCGAAATTATCGGCGATCTGCTGCCGCCGGGTGTATTGAACATCGTCAACGGTTTTGGTCTCGAGGCCGGCAAGCCGCTGGCATCCAGCCCGCGTATTGCAAAAATCGCCTTTACCGGTGAGACGACGACAGGCCGGCTGATCATGCAATATGCCAGCCAGAACCTTATTCCGGTGACGCTGGAGCTTGGTGGCAAATCGCCAAACATCTTCTTTGCCGATGTTGCCAACGAAGACGACGATTTCTTCGACAAGGCGCTGGAAGGGTTTGCGATGTTCGCGCTCAACCAGGGCGAAGTATGCACATGCCCGAGCCGCGCGCTGGTGCATGAGAGCATCTATGACCGCTTTATGGAACGTGCCGTCAAACGCGTGGAAGCCATCGTGCAGGGCAATCCGCTCGACAGCGCCACGATGATCGGTGCACAGGCTTCCACCGAGCAGATGGAAAAGATCCTCGCTTATCTCGACATCGGCAAACAGGAAGGCGCGCAGGTGCTGACGGGTGGCTCGCGTAACGATCTCGGCGGCGATCTCGCCAACGGTTTCTACATCAAGCCGACGATCTTTGCCGGCCACAACAAGATGCGCGTGTTCCAGGAGGAGATCTTTGGGCCGGTCGTTTCCGTCACCAAGTTCAAGGACGAGGCGGAAGCACTCTCCATCGCCAATGACACGCTTTATGGTCTCGGTGCGGGTGTGTGGACGCGTGACGGCAACCGTGCCTATCGGTTTGGACGCGAAATCCAGGCGGGCCGTGTCTGGACCAATTGCTACCACGCCTATCCGGCACACGCGGCCTTCGGCGGCTACAAGCAGTCCGGCATCGGTCGCGAGACACACAAGATGATGCTCGATCACTACCAGCAGACCAAGAACATGCTGGTGAGCTATAGCCCGAAAAAGCTCGGCTTCTTCTGACGGCCGGCCTGAATTCGCCTCGCCGGGCTCGATCGTCGGCGATCTGGCCTTGCCAAACGCACCTTCGGAAAGACCCGCGACCGTGCGGCATATCCCTTCTCCCCGCCCGCGGGGAGAAGGTGGCGGAGCGCAAGCGAGCTGGGTGAGGGGTGACGGCACCTACAACGGCCCAGCTGCCCCATCCTCCAGAAAGGATTTTTATGGAAACCACCGTCAACGGAGAGCCGCGAGTAACAGCCACGGATGCGGCGCTCACTTTCATCGCCGAAATCCAGGCGGACTATCCGCAAATCCTGTTTCATCAATCCGGCGGCTGTTGCGACGGATCGTCGCCGATGTGTTATCCGGCTGACGATTTCATCGTTGGCGATCATGATGTGAAACTCGGCGAAATCGGCGGTGTGCCGGTGTTCATCAGCGCCAGCCAGTTCGAGGCCTGGAAACACACGCAGCTGATCATCGATGTGGTGCCGGGCAGGGGCGGCATGTTCTCGCTCGATAATGGTCGCGAAAAACGGTTCCTCACGCGGTCGCGCATGTTCGGCGGCGAAGAAGCCTGCGCAGTGCCTGCACAAAGAAGCTGAAGCCGGTAACAGATCCGGGGTGCCTCCCAACCCCGGCGCGGGACGGCCGGGGCGGTTGGATTGCGGCTGATCGGCATGTGGCTTCAGCGGGGCTGCATGACTGACCTCGTTCGCGCCCGCTACCGGTCGTCCCCGAATTTGCTTTCGGGAATGGGGTGTTGCTTACCGTTTGCCTGCTGTCAGGCAGAAGAATGCCCCTTGCGGATCCATGGCCTGAACGATCCAGCTGCCGCCGGGCACTTCCACCGGCCCATTGACGATCTGGCCGCCGCCGCCGGTCACCCGTTCGATTGCCGCGTCGATCGCCTCCACGACGAAATAATAACACCAGCAGGACATGGGCACGCCTTCCGGTCTGGTCATCATGCCGCCGGTCATCTCACCGCCATGGGCAAAGATGCGGTATGGACCCATGGCTCCCATGTCGAAATCATGATCCTTCGTCCAGCCGAAGACGGTCGAATAAAAGGCGAAAGCTTCATCGACATCATCGGCATAAAGTTCATGCCAGCCGCAACTGCCGACTTCGCCGGGCCCCAGTTCACGCGGCGGGTTTTCCGGCGGGATCGGCGTCATGATGCACAGAACTGCGCCGTGCGGATCGGCAACCACGGCAAAACGGCCGATGCCCGGAATATCTTCGGGCTGGCGCTGAACCTGACCGCCATGGGAGACGTAATCGCGGCCGGTCTGGTCGACATCATCGACGGCGACATAACCGGTCCAGTTCGGCGGCAATTTGCCTTCCAGTTCCGGCGGAAAAGTCATCATGCCGCCGATGCCGGGGCAATTTTCGCCTTCGCCCATCTCGAACAGGAAATAGGACGGCATGTCGGGCATGGACATTTCATTGATCTTCCAGCCGATCACGGATGAATAGAAGTCGCCGGCGGCTTTGGTGTCCGGCGTCATCAACTCGCACCAGATGAACTTGCCGTGCGTTTCGGATGTGGTCTTCGTTGCGGTCTGCAACATTGGTTTCTCCTCCCGTCAATATTTGGATGTGGCTTTCAGGCCTTGCGCCGGTAATGGGCTTCCATGAACTGTTTCCAGCTGCCATCCGGTTGTTTGGCGCTGGAGTTGAAGGTGCGGTGATCGTCGCTCAGAAAGGTGATCTGCTCGCGGTAATCAGCCAGGCCTTCACCGCTCATCGAAGGACCTACCGTATAAAGGCTGAGCGTCTTGCCGTCGGCTTCGACCTTGCCTTCATAAATCCAGAGATTGTCCATCATCGAGCCGAGCCATGTGCCGACATATTTTCCTTTGGCCGCATCGAAGCCGAGAGTGAGCATGGTGGTGGCCGGACCTTCGCCGCCCGGCATGTCGCCATTGCCCTCGGCAATCACCCAGATGCCGGAAAGCGAACGGACGGTTTCGACCCAAGGCGTTTCGCCGCTCATTTCCGATGTGACATCCCAGGTGCCGACCAGCTTTTCGAGAAACGCGTGTTCGCTACGCGGTTTTGCCATGACCATGGTCATGTTTCTTCTCCCTTATGTCTTGGCCTTACACCACTTCAATGGCAGCAGGATGAAGCCGCCTTGTCCGGCTTCTGCTCATATTCGTCGTGACGTTTGAGAAAACTCATCGTCGAGGTTTCGTTGCGCCCCAAAGGTGCGCGGTCGAGCAGCATCAGCGTGCCGCAGACTTCCTCACCGCCACGGGCATAGGTGGAATAGGTGTGAAATATTTCGCCCTCCGCATTGCGGTAGAAGGAGGACATGCCGTGTTCCTCATCGGCGATCTGATCTGTCGGCACCTTGCGATAATTGTATTCGACGCTGCCGGATGCCTGGTCTTCCGCCGAAAACGACACGTCGTAATCGTAATTGAAGTCGCTGCCGAATGACGACACCCAGGGAAAATTCCAGCCCATGCGCTGGCGATAGGCCTCGATTTTCGAAAGAGGTGCGCGCGACACCGCCAGCCAGGTGACGTCGTGATTGTTCAAGTGCGGCAGTGCGCCTTCGATATGATCGCAAAAGAAGGAGCAGCCTACGCAACCCTCATCCCAATCCGGGCCGAGCATGAAATGATAGACCAGAAGCTGGCTGCGGCCCTCGAAAAGCTCGTGCAAGCTCTTGGTGCCGGTCCGCGTGTCGAAAGTGTAATCCTTGTACACCTTCACCCATGGCAGGGCTTGACGCGCGGCGCGCACCTTGTCGCGCAGCCGGGTTTCCTCCTTCTCCAGTTCCAGCAGTTTCAGCCGTGCATCGCGCCATGCCTCAGGGGTCACCACGGCATTGTCAGGTTCGGACTTTGCGGAAACGGTCGTATCCATCATCAGGTCTCCTCTTCCTTGACAGATTACGTTGATATCAACATGATTATGCCATGCTGTCAAATATCGATTCGGTTCCGTTCTCCACCACGCTGCATGTGCGCGACACCTGCCTGTGTCTTCACGTGCAGAGGGCCGCGCGTGCGCTGGCGCGTCGTTTTGATGTGGCAATGAAGCCGATCGGGCTGAACAATGGCCAGTTTTCGCTGATGATGTCGCTGAACCGCCCGGTTCCGGCGACGATGAAATCCGTATGCGATCTGCTGGCCATGGACCGCACGACGCTTACGGCGGCGCTGAAAATTCTCGAACGGCGCGGGCTGGTGAAAAGCGAGGTCGACCCGAAGGACAGGCGCGGAAAACTGCTGACCTTAACCGATGCCGGCATGGCGATGCTGACGGCAGCGCTGCCGATCTGGATGCGTGTGCATGGCGAGATCGATGCAGAATTGGGCGAGGGCGGTGCCGATTCAATCCGTCATGTACTTCTGCCAATTCGCTGAAACTATTGGAACAGCAGCATATTCGAACATGCAGAAAAGCTGTGAACAGTTTGTGTACGAAATAGTACATACGTTCTCTTGCAATTTTGTCGCAGGCGGCATTATACCGCATGTGTGAGCTGAAAATGGCTCGCCGCTGTTTGCGCAGGGGAGGGCGCAGCTGGCGTCCACGAAGTCCTCGCAAGGACGCTCCCGACCCGCCGGTCTCTCCGTGATCGGCAAGCCGCCAGCGCTCCTTCGACAGAAGCACGGTTAAGCGCAATTGATCCTGTTTCCCGCTCCTGACGTCGCCGAGGACATCGACTGTCGACTCTGTCGAATCCACAATTGGAGCTAGGGATAAAATGAAAGCCTCTCAGGGTGCCCTGTCCACGATAGCCAAGATCTGGCTGTTCGTGCTCGGTGCTGTTCTCGTTCTCGCGGGCCTGTTTTTCACCGTCGGTGGCGGCAAGCTCGTCATGCTCGGCGGCAGCCTTTACTTCCTGCTGACCGGCGTCGCGATCATCATCGCCGGCCTGCTCGTCATTCTGCGCAAGCCTTCCGGCGCGCTTCTGTTCGGTCTCGTGACCCTCGCAACACTCGTGTGGGCGATCTGGGATGCAGGACTGGATTTCTGGCCGCTGATCTCGCGCCTGCTGGCCTTTGGTGTCGGCGCGACCGTGATCGCACTGTCCTTTCCGCTTCTGCGCAAGGCTGCCGGCAAGACGCCGGCCTATCTTCCGTCCTTTGCCATCGCTGCGGTTCTGGCGGTTGCTTCCGTTGCCGGTTTTGCCGGCATGATGGTGCCGCACCCGACCGTCGCCTTTACCGGCACGCCTGATGCCCTGACGCCGGTAGATCCGGCCAAGGAGCAGAAGAACTGGGAAGCCTATGGCAACACGTCCGGCGGTTCGCGTTTTGCCGCACTCGACCAGATCACCCGCGACAATGTCACCAATCTGCAGGTCGCATGGACCTACAATACCGGCGATACGCCGATCAGCCCCGGTGGTAATGGCGCCGAGGACCAGTTGACGCCGCTGCAGGTCGGTGATCGCGTGTTCCTGTGCACGCCGCATAACAATGTCATCGCCATCGATGCCGATACCGGCAAGGAAATCTGGAAAAACGAGATCAACGCCAAGTCGTCCGTCTGGATGCGTTGCCGTGGTCTTGCCTACTTCGACGCCACCCAGCCGCTCGTTCAGCCGACCGCTGACGGATCGACCCCGGTCACGCCGGCGATTGTTGCCGAAGGCGCGTTGTGCCAGCGTCGTATCCTCATGAACACGATCACCGCCGAACTGATTGCGCTCGATGCCGATACCGGTGCATTTTGCCCGGATTTCGGTGTGAATGGCCGCGCCGATCTCAAGGTAGGTCTCGGTGATGCGCCGGATCCGAGCTACGTCCTGACATCTGCCCCGACGCTTGCCGGCACCACGGTTGTGGTTGGCGGTCGTATTGCCGATAACGTCCAGGTCGATATGCCGGGCGGCGTCATGCGCGGTTTCGATGTGATCACCGGCCAGTTGCGCTGGGCATTCGATCCGGGCAATCCTGACATCACCGGCCTGCCGCCGGAAGGCCAGACCTATACGCGCTCGACGCCGAACGTCTGGGC
>Ga0075364_10001374_pt1 | contig 13133 bp, 11 predicted proteins | sample EndMetdeltDD1764_FD_71517 | JGI IMG/M metagenome (GOLD analysis project Ga0075364, IMG submission 71517) | Populus endosphere microbial communities from Tennessee, USA - Endosphere MetaG P. deltoides DD176-4 | ecosystem: Host-associated > Plants > Roots > Endosphere | place: USA: Tennessee... | reverse complement strand
CATCGACGGACGGTTCCAGCCGGCGACGCCGACGTTCTTGAACTCGGGCAAGAAGCAGCGCGGTGAGCCGGTCAGCTGCTTCCTGCTGCGCATCGAGGACAACATGGAGTCCATCGGGCGTTCCATCAACTCTGCGCTGCAGCTGTCCAAGCGCGGCGGCGGGGTGGCCTTGCTGCTGAGCAACATTCGCGAGCACGGTGCGCCGATCAAGAACATCGAGAACCAGAGCTCGGGCGTCATCCCGATCATGAAGCTGCTGGAGGACTCGTTCTCCTACGCCAACCAGCTCGGTGCGCGCCAGGGTGCCGGCGCCGTGTACCTGCACGCCCATCACCCCGACATCTACCGGTTCCTGGACACCAAGCGCGAGAACGCGGACGAGAAGATCCGGATCAAGACGCTTTCGTTGGGCGTGGTGATTCCCGACATCACGTTCGAGCTGGCCAAGAACAACGAGGACATGTACCTGTTCTCGCCGTACGACGTCGAACGCGTCTACGGGCAGCCGTTCGCCGATATCTCGGTGACCGAGAAGTACTACGAGATGGTCGACGACGCGCGGATCCGCAAGACGAAGATCAAGGCGCGCGAATTCTTCCAGACGCTGGCAGAGCTGCAGTTCGAGTCGGGCTACCCGTACATCATGTACGAGGACACGGTGAACCGGGCCAACCCGATCGAGGGCAAGATCACCCACTCGAATCTGTGCTCGGAGATCCTGCAGGTGTCGACGCCGTCGGTGTTCAACGAGGATCTGACCTATGCCCAAGTGGGCAAGGACATTTCGTGCAACCTCGGTTCGCTCAACATCGCGAAGACGATGGACTCGCCGGACTTCGCGCAGACAATCGAGGTGGCGATCCGCGGGTTGACGGCCGTGAGCGATCAGACGCATATCTGGTCGGTGCCGTCGATCGAGCAGGGCAACAACGACTCCCACGCCATCGGGCTTGGGCAGATGAACCTGCACGGATACCTGGCGCGGGAGCGGATTTTCTACGGCTCCGAAGAGGGTGTGGACTTCACCAACATCTACTTCTACACGGTGCTGTACCACGCCTTGAAGGCGTCGAATCGGATTGCCATTGAACGCGGTACGACGTTCAAGGGCTTTGAGAAGTCGAAGTATGCGTCGGGGGAGTTCTTCGACAAGTACACCGAGCAGCCCTGGGAGCCGGCGACCGACAAGGTGCGTCAGCTGTTCGCCGATGCCGGCATTCGCATTCCGACGCAAGAGGATTGGGTAAGGCTCAAGGAGTCGGTGCAGGCGCACGGCATTTACAACCAGAACCTGCAGGCGGTCCCGCCGACCGGCTCGATCAGCTACATCAACCATTCGACGTCGTCGATCCACCCGATCGCGTCGAAGGTCGAGATCCGCAAGGAAGGCAAGATCGGGCGGGTGTACTACCCGGCGCCGTATATGGATAACGACAACCTCGAGTACTACGAGGATGCCTACGAGATCGGCTACGAGAAGGTCATCGACACGTACGCCGCGGCCACGCAGCACGTGGATCAGGGACTGAGCCTGACGCTGTTCTTCAAGGACACCGCCACCACGCGCGACGTCAACAAGGCGCAGATCTACGCGTGGCGCAAGGGAATCAAGACGCTGTACTACATCCGGCTACGCCAGATGGCGCTGGAGGGAACCGAAGTCGAGGGCTGCGTGTCCTGCATGCTGTAGGACCCGTCCGCCGAGTGTGGACTTCATACACGCAGTTGCGGGAGTAATCGTGCGATATGTCCACACTCGGCGTCAGGTGGCCTGATCAGCTGAGCGACGCCACGGGCAGGCTAGGCAGCCGCGTCAGCACAGGCCTTTTCGGGGGAACGCTGGGGCCGGTATTGGTGGTGGCCTCCTCTAGCTTCGCCGCATCGTCTATCCAGCATTCGCCGGTTCGTTCGTCGTAGTCGCCGCCGTAGAAGACGCAGCAGACGCCGATGTCGTCGGGATGGCCGGCGGCGCATTCCCAGAAGTCGTCGCTCACAGGCGCCGCATTCGCGTTCACGGCGAGTCCGATGGCCAGGCCCGCGGTCATCGCGGCTGTCGCCAGAAGTCGTTTGATGTTCATGCCGCTAAGCCTGCGGCGAAGCCGTCATCGCCAAAACGGGGCGCGTTCCTACGACACTCCGCCACGCCTCAGGGGTTAGGCGGGCCGTGCCGATAGGGGATTAGGGACTACCGGCAGAGGAATCCGCTAGCGCGGCAAGTTCTGCGCGGTAACTACACGCGGGCGCATGCCGCGATCAACGCAGACGGGTCCTCCATGCTGACAAGTAGTGTCCGCAGTTGGACATTGGCGCCCACCACTCGTGCACGTACCGGCGGATCAATCGTCAGCTTTACAACGCCTTTTCTCGACCCGTTCACCAACCATTTGCCCCGCCAGCCATGTACGCCCCACCCCAAGCCGGGCTCGTTGTCGTTCGTCGCACTGGTGATTGAGCTCAACGGTATGTCAGCGCTGAAACCCCAGCCCATCCATACGTGCATCACATCGTCGTCAATTCGCACGCCACTACGCTTTGGTCCCATACCGAACGGAACCGAATAGGCCCGGTACCACGGGTCGAAGCGCAACTGCAGATCCATGACGACGAGGGTAATGTCAGGGGCGCTGAACTGCAAGAACGCTAGCTGGGGTTCGCGGCTCAGCAATTCCTACGAATGGCCAGTTATGGCACGCAAAACGCCCAAATGCGTGCCATAACTGGCCGCTCGGCGCCTACTTCTTAACGGTGTGCTGCGGGCCCTGGGCCTTCTTGTACAACGCCTTCAGCATTCGGTCCCGGAACTGCGCGTTGTCGATGAGTTTGATGCCCGCGTTGGCGACCTTCGGATACCCCAGCATCTTGTGGAAGTAGCGGCCGCGCCGGTACTCCTTGCCCCACGCGGCTTCCATCCGCTGCGCGTAGTTGGTGAAGTCATCCGGTCCGCCATTCTGCAGCGCCGCGATCGCGCACTCGCCCGCGGCCAGCCCCGACTCCAGCGCCTTGGAGATGCCAGCGCCCGACGCCGGCTTGCCCGCGCCCAGCGAGTCGCCCGTGAACAGCACACCCGGCCGCCAGGGCGGCCACGCGGTGAAGCCCATCGGCAGCCGCCATGCGCGAACGCTCTTGTTCTTCTTCAGCTCTTCGATGGGCGGCAGCTCCCACTCGCGCGGCAGTGTCCGCAGGAACTCGCCAAGGAACTGGGTGGCGTTGATCGACTGCCAGTTCTTGTAGCTGTTGACGTAACCAAGTCCGATGTTGAAACGCCCGCTGCCCATCGGGAACACCCACCCGTAGCCGGGCAGCTGATCACCTTCGAACACCAACTTCAAATAGATGTCGAGGCTGTCGGAGTCCGGCCGGTTGGCGTGCATCTCCGAGCGGATCGCAATCGCCGAGTAGCCGTTGTACTCCGAATCGATCTTCAACGCACGCTTGATGGGGGAGTACGCGCCGTCGGCGGCGATCACTGCATCGCCGTACACCTTCTCGCCGCTCTTCAGCGTCACACCCACGACGCGGCCGTTCTCCACGATCGGCCCGGTCACCTCGGCAGACTGCCGGACCTCCGCGCCCGCCGATTCGGAGTGCTTGAGCAACAGCGTGTCGAGCTCCGTGCGGCTCACGGTGTGGCCGTGATCGGGCATACCGGGGCGCTTCGGGAATGACAGCTCCCACTGGGTCGGGCTGAACACCGTCACCCGGTTGACGCGGTGAAACTTCGCGACTTCGTCGGCCAGACCCATCTTCTGCAGATAGCTGGTGGCGCGCGCGGTCAGGCCGTCGCCGCACGGCTTGTCGCGTGGGAATTCGGCCTTGTCAAGGACCACAACCTTTGCGCCGGTTTGCGCGGCCTGCCATGCGGCGGCCGAACCCGAGGGCCCACCACCCGCGATGACCAGGTCGTATCGCTGCGTCATACGTCTCTCTCTTGATTGGCTGTCGCAGAAATAGTACCCACGCCGACGGGTCCTATCACGCCGGGCAAATTTGCCCCGCCGACCGCAAAGCACCGTGTTGCCTGACGGTCTGAGCAGGTCAGCGACGTCGGGGCGGGTACAGTAAGCGCGTGCGACGAGGGACGAGGTCACGCTCCGGTAATGAACCGGGGGTGAAAGTCGACGCCCGCAGCGAGCGCTGGCGTGAGCACCGCAAGAAGGTGCGCTCGGAGATCGTCGACGCCGCTTTCAGGGCGATCGACCGGCTCGGGCCGGAATTGAGCCTGCGCGAGATCGCCGAAGAGGCCGGCACTGCGAAGCCAAAGATTTATCGACATTTCACCGACAAGTCAGATCTGTTCCAGGCGATCGGCGAGCGGCTGCGCGACGTGTTGTGGGCCGCGATCTTCCCGTCCATCAACCTCGCCTCCGATCCCGCTCGCGAGGTCATCCGCCGCAGCGTCGAGCAGTACGTGCGCCTGGTCGACGAACACCCCAATGTCTGCCGCTTCCTGATCCAGGGCCGCTTCGCCGAGCAGAGCGAGTCGACCATGCGCGCGATCAACGAAGGTCGCGGGATCACGCTGGCGATGGCCAGCATGTTCAACAACGAACTGCGGGAGATGGAACTCGACGGCGCAGCCATCGAACTCGCCGCGTTCACGACCTTCGGCTCGGCCGCGGCGGCCACCGACTGGTGGCTGGGGCCAGACGTCGACAGTCCGCGCCGGATGCCACCCGACGAGTTCATTGCGCACATGACGACGATCATGATCGGCGCCATCAACGGCACCTGTGAGCTGCTGGGCATCAAGATCGACCCGGATCTGCCGCTTCATGAGGGCGTGCGCCGCCGCGAACACGTCGCCTGACAAGCGCCGATGATTTGGGGCAAACGCCTCATGTGGTGAGACCGAGTTGCGCAGGACCATCGCAGCATGACGAAACAACTCACTCCCCAAGAAACCACTGCGGCCATTCTGGCCAACCCGATCCTGCCTCCCGGCAACGACGAGCGATTCGTCGGATTCGGAATCATGGGCCTTCCGTTCTCCAACGGCCACTACCTGGCGATGCGGCAGTTCCCTGCAACGACTTTCGCGCCCCCGTACGTATCGGTGTGGCATCGCGACCCGTCGTGCAACTGGACGTTCTACGCGACGACGCCTGGACAGCAGAGCTGCGCTCGCTACTTCGGCTCGGCCACTCCCAACGACGCGGTTCAGCGCGATATCGACGTCAGCTGGGTCGGCCCCTGGTCGGTGCTCATCGAAATGCCCGGATTGCTGCACTGGACCGTCGACTTCCAGGCGACGGCGGCCACCCGGCTGATGAGCAGGATCGGCGGCCGGCTGTCCGAGTCTGCGTGGACAAACCCGGCCAACCTCAAGCGGCTGAGTCGGGTGGCCAGGCGAACGCTGGACGTTGGCGACGTGCGGCTAACCGGCCGTGCGCCCAACGGGCAGTGCTACACGATGGCCCCGAGGCAGTTGTGGATGATCGCCGATTCGCGCGCGGTGCTGCGCGGCCACGACCTCGGACCCGGCGGGCCGTTGCTCCGGCAAGCCCGTCTTGGCGATTTCCGGATGCCGCAGCGCGGAATCGGCATGGTGGGATCGGGTCACTTCGAGACGTTCGACCCTGATCGGCATGTGACCTCCGAACACGGTCGCGCATTCGCCTGATCACCAAGCGTTGGCGCCCGCAGCTGGGACGGTTAATCTGGGAGGCGGAATTACCCGGTACCGGCGTTCCCAGGAAGGACTCGATCGATGACGGTTGCCCCCGAGCAGGCCGAGAGCAGCACCCAGCAGCCCGTGCACACCCGCGCGCTCATCATCGGAACGGGTTTCTCCGGCCTCGGCATGGCCATCGAGTTGGAGCGCCGAAACGTTGAGTTCCTGATCCTGGAGAAGGCCGACGAGATCGGCGGCACGTGGCGCGACAACACCTATCCCGGATGCGCGTGCGACATCCCGTCGCACATGTACTCGTTCTCGTTTGAGCCGAAGCCGGACTGGGAGCACATGTGGTCGTTCCAGCCGGAGATCCTCGACTATCTGAAGGGCGTGACCGACAAATACGGCCTGCGCCGCTACATCCGGTTCAACTCACACGTCGACCGCGCGCACTGGGACGACGACGAGCTGCGTTGGCATGTGTTCACCAAGGACGGCCGCGAGTTCGTCGCCCAGTTCGTGGTCTCCGGAGTTGGTGGTCTGCACATTCCGTTGATCCCCGAGTTCGACGGGCTCGACGAATACGTGGACGCTGGAGGCGCCGCATTCCATTCCGCGCAGTGGGACCACAGCGTCGACCTGACCGGAAAGCGGGTCGCGGTGATCGGCACTGGTGCCAGCGCGATCCAGATCGTGCCCGAGATCGTCAAGGACGTCGGGGCGCTGCAGCTCTATCAGCGCACCCCGGCCTGGGTGATGCCCCGGCCCAACAATCCCATCCCGGAGTGGATGCGCGACACGTTCAGCAATGTCCCTGGCACGCGCGCGGCGATGCGCGCGGGCATCTACTGGATTCACGAGGCCGTTGGCTTCGCGATGACGCAACAGCCCAGGCTGCTGAAACTCGGTGAGCTGATGGGCAAGTGGAACATCCGGCGCTCGGTCAAGGACCGCGAACTGCGCCGCAAGCTCACCCCGAACTACCGCGCCGGCTGCAAGAGAATCCTCAACTCCGACACCTACTACGAGGGCGTCGCCAATCCCAAGACCGAGGTCGTCACCGACGGCATCGCCCGGTTCACCCCGCGCGGCATCGTCACCGCCGACGGAACCGAGCGCGAGGCCGACGTCGTCGTCTTCGCCACCGGCTTCCACGTCACCGACTCGTATACCTATGTCGACATCAAGGGGCCAGGCGGTGAGGACCTGGGAGACCGGTGGACTCGCGAGGGCGTGTCCGCGCTGCGTGGCATCACCATCGCCGACATGCCGAACTTGTTCTTCCTGCTCGGGCCCAACACCGCGCTGGGGCACAACTCGGTGGTGTTCATGATCGAGTCGCAGATCCGGTACGCAGCCCACGCGATCGCCGCGGTCGACAAGGCGGGGGCACAGGCGCTGGCGCCGACGCGCGAGGCGCAGCAGCGCTACAACGACGAGTTGCAGGCCGAGCTCGCGGGCACCGTGTGGAGCACCGGAGGTTGCCGGAGCTGGTATATGGACGAGCACGGCGTGAACCGCACGCTGTGGAGCGGGATGACGTGGCAGTACTGGCTGGCCACCCGCAAGTTCAGGGCGTCGGAGTACAAATTCTTCGGCCTCAAGCGCGACACGCCAACACAAGATGTCGCGGTTCCAAACGTTGTCGCACCCCAGGGGTAGTGTCGGGTTAGCCGATTCGGCAAACCTACTTCTGTGGCGAAATGGGGTTCCAGTGTCTGAAGGAATGAAGCTGATTGACCGTGTTTCGGCGATCAACTGGAACCGGCTGCAGGACGAAAAAGACGCCGAGGTGTGGGACCGGTTGACCGGCAATTTCTGGTTGCCAGAGAAGGTGCCGGTATCCAATGACATCCCGTCCTGGAACACGCTGACCGCCCATGAGAAGCAGCTGACCATGCGCGTGTTCACCGGCCTGACGCTGCTGGACACCATCCAGGGCACGGTCGGCGCGGTCAGCCTGATCCCCGACGCGCTGACCCCGCACGAGGAAGCGGTCTACACGAACATCGCGTTCATGGAGTCCGTGCACGCGCGCAGCTACAGCAACATCTTCTCGACGCTGTGCTCCACCGCCGAGATCGACGACGCGTTCCGCTGGTCGGAGGAGAACCCCAACCTGCAGCGCAAGGCCGAGATCGTCATGCAGTACTACAAGGGCGACGAGCCGCTGAAGCGCAAGGTGGCTTCCACGCTGCTGGAGAGCTTCCTGTTCTACTCGGGCTTCTATCTGCCGATGTATTGGTCCAGTCGCGCCAAGCTGACCAACACCGCCGACATGATCCGGCTGATCATCCGCGACGAGGCCGTGCACGGCTACTACATCGGCTACAAGTACCAGAAGGGGCTGGCGCTCGAGGACGAGGCCCGCAGGGCCGAGCTCAAGGACTACACCTACGAGCTTCTGTTCGAGCTGTACGACAACGAGGTCGAGTACACACAGGATCTTTACGACGAGGTCGGGTTGACCGAGGACGTCAAGAAGTTCCTGCGCTACAACGCGAACAAGGCGCTGATGAACCTCGGCTATGAGGCGTTGTTCCCGCGCGACGAGACCGATGTGAACCCGGCGATCCTGTCGGCGTTGAGCCCCAACGCCGATGAGAACCACGACTTCTTCTCGGGGTCCGGCTCGTCGTACGTGATCGGCAAGGCCGTCAACACCGAAGACGAGGACTGGGACTTCTAGGTCGTCGCCACCAATAGCGCTTCGGTGGTGAACGGCCGCAGGCCATCCGTGCGATCGGCGAAGTACCGCTGCGTGTAGTCCGCCGCGGACACATGCCGTGCCGTTTTGAAGCCGGCGTCGCGCGCCATCGCCAGGATCTCGTCAGGGGCGTAATAGCTGATGAACGGCGTTCCTGAAGCGCGAGCAGCCGCATCCGTCGCCTGGTGCATGGCTTGCTCTTCGGGGTCGACGAGCTCCAGTGGCTGCATGAACGTCATCGCCAGTGTGGAACCCCCTGCCAGCATCGCGCTTTGGCGCAGCGTCGCCGCTGTCGCCTCCCTGGTGAGGTACATGGACACGCCAAGCGACGCCACGACCGCCGATTTGTCTGCGTCAAAGCCGTTGGCCAGCAACCCTTCCCACCATGACGTCGTTTCAAAGTCGACCGGCACCAACCGTAGCCACTCCGGGACGCCGAAGCCGAGTTCGACCAGGCGCTGCCGTTTCCACGCTTGCGGTCCCGGCTGGTCTACCTCGAATACCGTGATCTGCGACGCGATCTCAGACCTGCGCTGGGCGAAGGTGTCCAGCCCCGCGCCAAGCAGAACGTATTGCGTAACGCCCTGGCTGGCCTGTTCGACGACCAAGTCCTCGATGTACCGGGCGCGGGCCACGATCGACGCGCGCACACCCGGAGTGGCGTATTCGTTCATATCGGGCCGCTGGCGCCAGTCGGCGTCGGGTGCCGCGAGTTGCAGGCCGATCCTGTCGTCGAGGATGTGCGGTGGCGCGTCGACTTCGGTATGCAGCGCGCGCCACAAGGCGGTGCGGACCGCGGTGCTGTCGGGAGTCGCGGTTGCATGGCTCACTTCGGTGCCTGCAGCTTCCACTCGCGGCCGTCGGGGTCGCGAACCGTCATCAACCTTGTGCCCCAATGGGTGTCCTCCCATCCGTCAACCACCTCGACTGAGGCGTCGGGAATGAACGCGTCGGCATCGGCCACCGCCAGTACGAGATGTCTGCGCGTCGGCTCGGTCTCCGGAACCTCCGCGATGAACAGGTACGGCCCGTCACCGCGGCGCAGCTGGCCCGAGTTGTGGTCGGTCGCGAACTCGATTTCGTAGCCCAGCGTCTGAAAGAACTTGGCCGACTTGCCCCAGTTGTGGGTTTCCAGGAACACGGCCTCGATGCCCTCAGTCGTCATTCAGCTCTCCTTCGTCGATTGCTTGCCGTGAGCGTCGAGGTAGGCCCGCAGCGCATCGGCCACCAACGATGACAGTGATGACTCCGTCTCGATTGCATGGTGTTTGACCCGCCTGATCAAGCTGACCGGCAGGTACACGTTGAACTGCTTGACGTCCTCGTCGCCCACGGACACTAGGCTAGCATGCTAGCAATCTAGCTTCGGCGGACCGGCAGCTTCAGCACGCGGAAGTTGAGTTCGTCGAGCACGTAGACTGCGCCCGACTTATCGACGGCCACGTTCGAGGGCCCTTTCAGGTCGGCGAACGGCAGCACGCTCGGGCTGTCGGCGCCCGCAGGCAGCTTCAGCACCCGGTTCGTGTTGTGGTCCGTGACGTAGACGGTGCCGTCGGTGTCGACCGCCACTCCTACGGGCGTTCGGAGGTCGCCGAACGGGAGGACAGTAGGCGTACTCGCACCCGTTGCCAGCTTCAACACCTTCTTGGCGCCGGTGTCGGCGACGTAGACGTTGCCGCCGGTGTCCACGGCCACGTCGCTGAGTCGATTGAGGTCGCCGAACGGCAGTACGGTCGGGCCACTGGCTCCGGGCGTCAGCTTCAACACCCGGTTGGCGCCCCCGTCGGCGGCATAGAGGTTGCCATCGGTGTCCACTGCCACGCCGAAGATCTGGAGTTCATTGAACGTCGGCAGCATCGTCGGATTGCTCACTCCCGGTATCAGTTTCATTAACCGCTGGTGGAAGCCGTCGGTGACGTAGAGGTTGCCCGCTTTGTCGACCGCGACATTGGTCACCGGGCCGATTTGTTCGAAGCCCAACGTTCTTGGCCGGTTCGTGCCCGCCGCTTGCTTCCACACCTGGCCGTATTTTGAGTCGAGCACGTAGACGTTGGAGGCGCCGTCCACCGCCAACCCGGCTGGGTGGTTGATGAAGTCGCCGAACGGCAGCTCGACCTGAGCCGAATAGGTCACCGAGCGGTTGGGTTCGGTGGTGGTCGGTGGTTGCGAGGGCATCGCGGTCGCCGACGGCGGCGTGGTCGTCGGCGCCGTGGAGTTGGACGGCGCACAGCCGGCGACGAACACCGCTGTCAGAGCCACCGCGATGGCAAGGCGTCGTTTCATCACGCGTACAGCGTGCGATGGACGCCTTGGAGCATTCTTGACGAGCAGACGCAAAAGGCCCCGAACACGCGGCGTGTCGGGGCCTTTTGCGTCTGCTCGCGCTATTAAGTCTCCGCCCTTTCGTGGCTGTCCTCCATGACCGTGCGGCCGATTTCCGCGTAGGCCTCCGGCTTGGCATACCGCATCCACACGGCATACGCCAGGCCGAGCACGAACACCGCCAGAATGATGTACGGGCCGGCCTTGAACACCTGCGAGTTGGCGGCATAGCCCGCGGCGAAGGCGCGGTTGTCCCAGAGCAGCCAAACCACGTACAGCATTGCCAAACCGCCGATGAGCGGAGCGATCAGTGTGGTGATCACGTTGCCCGGGTGGGTCTTTCGCACCCAGAAGTATGAGATCACCGCTGCCGAGCAGATGGCCTGCACCAGCAGGATCGCCGCCGTGCCGATCAGTGCCAGCAGGCCGTAGATGTTGGTGTAGGGCACCAGCGACGGGGTGTCCACCGGAACGCCGTTGGCGTCAGGAACCTGCACCGCGGTGAACCCGGCGAACAGCAGCACGATCACCAGGGTGATCACCGCCTGCACTGCCGAGGCGATGTGGGGTGAACCGTGGCTGGGGTGCGTGGCGCCGACGGTGGAACGTGCTGCGGTCGAAGGGATTTCGCGACCCAACGCGTACAGGTAGCGCGATGCCGCATTGTGGAAGGCCAGCGCGCACGCGAACGATCCGATGACGAGCAGGATCTTGTAGACGTCGAGCAGGACGGTGCCGAGGTTGGCCTCCACCAGCCCGAAGAACAGGTTCAGCGGCGAGGCGCTGATCGAGGTTTCGACCGATGTCTTTGCGCCATTGCCCGCCAGCACCAACGCCGAGATGAACGTATAGAAGAGGCCCAGTCCGATGACCGCGATCAGCGTGGCCCGCGGGATGATCTTCTTCGGGTTGCGCGACTCCTCGCCGTAGACGGCCGTCGTCTCAAAGCCGACCCACGACCAGAAGGCGAAGAACAACCCGATCGCCATCGACCCCGCGGCCGCCGCTGTGCCGAACGCTCCCGCGGGCAGGCTCTCGAATGCGTTGTTCAGCAGCACGGTCTGGTTGAGCATGAAGCCGTCGGGTCCGCCGCCTTTGAAGATCACCGAAAACGCCAAGGCGAGGAGCACAAGCACCTCGGACACCAGGGTCACGCTCAGCACCGCCGCGGTAAGGCTGATGTGGAAGTGGCACAGTGCGGCGATGATCAGGATCGCGCCGATCGCGAACACCAGCCACGGGATGTTCACTCCGGCGATGGTGTTCACCGCATCATTGGCGAAGTAGGCGCACCCGCCGATCAGCGAGCCTTCGAAGATCACGTAGGCGAACGTCGCGAGCAGTCCACTGGCCATACCCCAGATCTGTCCAAGCCCATGGGAGATGAAGCCGTAGAACGCGCCGGTGGTGGTGATGTGCTTGGCCATCGCGACGTAACCGAGCGCGAACAGTGTCAGCGCGATGGTCGCGAACAGGAAGCCCGCCGGTGTGCCGAGCCCGTTGCCGAATCCCACCGCGATCGGCACGTTGCCGGTCATCGCCGTGATCGGCGCCGCGTTGGCGACGGCCATGAAGATGACCGCGACGATGCCGATGGCGCCCTTTTTCAGCCCGGCCTGCGGTGCGGCGGTGGGTTCAACGGCTGCGGATTCAGTTGTCACCGCGGGCCTCCTGGTTCGGATCAGAGTGCGTGAAGGGCCTGCGACGGCGCAGTCCGCAGAGAGCGTCGCACTCTTAGGTCAACTCGACAACCGGAGGACACACAGCCGTAACAAATCGCCTCCCGGTCGTTTGGCGAACGCACAATGAATGACCGGCGAACTGTGAAACCCGGTCTGGCGCGGCCACGGCCCAAGCAATGACACTTGCAGCGTGACCACTACGTCGCTTCTGAGCTCGATCCTGAACTGGCTGCGCGCCGGCTACCCCGAGGGTGTTCCCGGTCCCGACCGGGTTCCGCTGCTGGCGCTGCTGCGCGCCACCCCGCTGACCGAAGACCAGATCAAAGAAGTGGTGCGCAACATCACCGCCGACGGCTCGGCCGCCCTTGCCGATGGCGAAATCGGCGAGGACGAGATCGCCGCGTTCATCAAAGACGTCTCACACCATGACGCCGGTCCGGAGAACGTTCAGCGGATCGCCGCCAAGCTGGCCGCGGCCGGGTGGCCGCTGGCCGGCGTTGACGACGGTTCCGCCTAGTTCCGCAGTGATGCGGTATCGATGACGAAGCGATACCGCACATCGCTGGCGAGCACCCTCTCGTAGGCCTCGTTGATGTAATCCGGCTGGATGACCTCGATTTCGGGGCGCACGTCGTGCTCGGCGCAGAAGTCAAGCATCTCTTGGGTTTCCGCGATGCCGCCGATCATCGAACCGGACAGGCTGCGACGCATCGACACCAGCGGGGCAGGGGCAAGCTCCATCGCGTGCTCGGGCATGCCGAGCTCGACGAGAGTGCCGTCGACGTCGAGCAGGCTCATGTAGGCGTCC
>Ga0075364_10001373_pt1 | contig 13146 bp, 12 predicted proteins | sample EndMetdeltDD1764_FD_71517 | JGI IMG/M metagenome (GOLD analysis project Ga0075364, IMG submission 71517) | Populus endosphere microbial communities from Tennessee, USA - Endosphere MetaG P. deltoides DD176-4 | ecosystem: Host-associated > Plants > Roots > Endosphere | place: USA: Tennessee... | reverse complement strand
GCGGTGGCGGCCTGCTCCATGGCGACGGTCGCGGCGGCGGCGCCGGTACGCCGCGCGACGTACTGGCCGACGGTCTCGCCGGCCACGCGCTCGTGCTCCTGCGGCAGCCAGCCGACGAAGGCGTCGCTCGGCGAGGTCGCGACCGAGCCGCCGAGCGGCTCCAGGTCGCCGGCCAGGATCCGCAGCAGCGTGGTCTTGCCGGCGCCGTTGGCACCGACCACGCCGACCACGTCACCGGGCGCGACGGTCAGGTCGAGGGACTCGAAGAGGGTGCGGTGAGCGTGGCCCCCGGCAAGGTCCTTGGTGACGAGAGTGGCGCTCACCGCGCGATCGTAGTTCGCGCCGCGCCGGCACCCGAGCGACGTCGGTCAGTCCCGGGCGAACGCATCCACGTTGGCCAGGACCAGCTCGGCGAGGGTGGGGTCGCCTTCGACCGTGCTCTGGAGCTCGTCGTGGGCCAGCCGCGCAGCGGCGACCAGGCACAGGTCGACGACGTCGGCCACGATCGTGGTGTCGGGCTGGTAGCCGGGAGCGGGCGCCGGCCCGCCCAGGTCGAGGGCGATGTCGTAGCACCCTCCGGCCGGTCCGGTGAGGACGAACCGCGCCGTGCGCTGACCCGCCGAGACCCCGCGGTAGGCGAGGGCCCCCGGCAGGGCGCCCATGAGTCGCGACGACATCAGCAGCAGGCGGGCGTCGTCGAGCATCGGCACCGGGCGTGACGTGGCGTGGGCGATGTCCAGACCGTGGGCCCACAGCTCGAAGGTCCGCATCGTCAGCAGACCGTCGACCGAGACCGAGATGTCGTGGAACTGGATCTGCCGCCCGCCGTCGTAGTGCCCGGCAGTCGCAAGCACGGCGAGCGCGGACTCGCGCCACGCACGCATGACCTCGACCGGCGGCGCGGCCGCGAAGGCCTCGACCACCGGCCTGGTCGCCTCGACGTGGTCGGGGAGATAGGGCACGTCGTCGGCAGGGTCGAGCCAGCGCAGGTTGAGCCGCTCGACGCCGACGAGATGGGCGACCAGGTCGCGGACGCGACCGTGCTCCTCATGTGCGACGACGTCCCACTCGTCGTCAGCGAGGGAGCCGAGCAGCGCCGAGAACTCCTCGATCGTGCGGCGGAACGCCTCGGCAGGCAGGAGCGCCTCCGGTGAGCGCACCGGCCGTCCAGCAGGACGGCGCGTCAGGGCGACGGTGAGTACGTCGCCGCGCAGGTGGGTGGGCGGGTCGGTCGAGACGGCCTCGGCGAGCGGGACGATCGCGGCGGCCTGCTCGAGCGGCCACAGCGCAAGGCGCTGCTCGGCATCGCTGCGCTCGTCGGCCTCCAGGGCGTCCAGGGCCAGGAGTGCGTCCAGTGCCTCCATTTCGCCTGTGTCACCGGTGTCGCCGCTGCTGCCAGTGTCGTTCAGCTCTTCACTCATCTAGATCGCCCCTTTGAATTCGGCATCGAGGAGCGTCCGGAGGCGCCCGAGACCAAGCCGGAGTCGCGACTTCGCTGTGCCCTCGGCGATGCCGAGCGCCTGCGCGACCTGTTTGTAGGTGAGCCCGTCGAAGTAGGCGAGTCGCAACGCGGTGCCCTGGTCGACCGGAAGCTTGGCGAGCGTGGCCGAGAGTCGCTGGTCGCGCCACGAGGCGGCCGCCCGGTCGGCGACCTCCACCTCCGGGCTCTCCTCGACCTCCGGCAGCACGAGCGCGGCCTCTGCCCTCGACCGGCTCTCCCTCCGACGTACCTCGTCGACCGCGCGCCGATGCGCCACCATGGCCAGGTAGCCGCGCAGCGTGCCCTTGGTGAGGTCGACGCGGCTGGGCAGCTCCCACAGGTAGGCGAACACCTCCTGGCTGACGTCACCGGCGAGGTGCTCGTCGCGCGTCACCCGGCGCGCGATGCCGAAGACCACCGCCGAGTGCTCGTCGTAGATCGTGGCGAGCGCACGCTCGTCGCCGGCCTCGATCCGCGCGAGCAGCAGCGCATCCCGATCGGATCGCCCCCCCAGCGGCATGGAGGCACCGTACCGCCGTCGGAGCAACTTGATCACCTGGAGAGTTCGTACGCCGCCCTCGCCCGGATCACTTCTTCCGCGCCCGGTCTGCACCGGTGATCCGGCCGTCGGGTCTGGTGCGAACAAGGGGCACGACACCCCGGGAGGGAACTGACATGACCGAACCAACCGCGCGGACCGGCCGCACCGGACACGCGATCATCATCGGAGCGAGCATGGGCGGCCTGGTCGCCGCGGCCGCCGTCGCTCCGCACTTCGACACCGTCACGGTGCTCGAGCGGGACGAGCTCACGGCCGAGGGCACCCCGCGCCGCGGCGTACCGCAGGGCAGGCACGCCCACGGCTTCCAGCCCGGCGGCCTCCGCGCGCTGGAGGAGCTGCTGCCCGGACTGAAGGCGGCCCTGGTCGCCGAGGGAGCCCGGCACGGCGACATCTCCGGCAACGGCGGCTGGTGCGTCGGCGGCAACCAGTTCGCGCGCGCCGCGGCCGACCTCGCCGCCATGGGCTTCACCCGGCCCTTCATGGAGCAGGTGGTCCGGAGCCGGGTCATGGCCCTGCCCAACGTGTCGGTCCGCGACCACACCGAGGTGGTCGGCCCACTCGGATCCGGCCACACGGTCACGGGGGTGGCCGTCACACCCACCGGCGGCGGGCAGACCGAGCAGCTCCGCGCCGACCTCGTGATCGACGCGTCCGGCCGGGTGTCGAGGCTGCCGGAGTGGCTCCGGTCGCTCGGGCTGCCGGCCCCCGAGGAGGAGCGCGTCCACTGCAAGATGGCCTACCTGAGCCGCCGGTGGCGCTTCACCAACGACGTGATGGGCGACGACGTCGTCCAGGTCATCACCCCGGCCAAGACACCGCACTTCGGGGTCTGCATCGCGCAGGAGGACGGCACCTACATCGTCACGCTCGGCGGCCTGCTCGACGACGCACCGGCGAAGGACGACGAGGCCTTCCGCACCTTCGCGCGTGGCCTTGCCTACGGCCGCATCGCGGACGCGCTCGAGGGTGCGGTGCCCGTGACCGACTACCAGCCCTCGCACTTCCCCTACAGCCGTCGTCGCCGCTTCGACCAGCTCTCGCAGCACCCCGTCGGGCTGATCGCCCTCGGCGACTCGATCGCGTCGTTCAACCCGATGTATGGCCAGGGCATGACCGTGGCGGCGCTCGAGGCCGTCGCCCTGCGAGACATGCTCGGGCGCGGACCGCTCGACCCCAAGGCGTTCTACAAGCAGGCGCACCGGCTCGAGGACGTCGCCTGGAAGATCTCCACGGGGGGTGACCTGCGCTACGAGGCCGTCGAGGGTCGGCGCACCCCCGACATGAAGGTCATGAACGCCTACCTGGACCGGCTCACCCTCGCAGCCCGCAACGACGCGGTGCTGGCCCAGCAGTTCCTGCGCGTCGCCGGCTTCATCGACCGTCCAGAGTCCTTCTTCAAGCCGTCGATCCTGTGGCGCGTGCTGCGCGGGTCGCGGGCGGCCCGCAGGTCCGTCGCCGCGTCGGCCACGACCACCGACTCCCAGCTGGCTCGGGCCGCCTGAGGTCTGCTCAACCACCAACCAGGAAGACCGGAGGCACAGACATGACATTCGACCCCAAGAGCACCCTGATCCGGATGTTCGACGAGATCATCAACGAGGGGAACCTCGACGTGGCCGACGAGCTGTTCGCCGCGGACTTCGTCGACCACGGCCCGACGGGCGACATCGAGGGCCGGGAGGCCTTCAAGGAGCTCGTCGGCGCCTGGCGCGCCGCGGTCCCGGACGTGCACTGCACGGTCGAGAACGTGCTCGTGGACGGCGATCTGGCGGGCTGGACGGTCCGCACGACCGGCACCCACACCGGCGACGGGCTGGGGTTCCCGGCCACGGGCAAGAGCTTCGCGACGGTGAGCGCGAACATCGGCCGCTTCCGCGACGGGCTCGCGGCCGAACACTGGTCGGAGCAGGGCATGCTCCCGATGCTGATGCAGATCGGGGTGTTCGCTCCGCCGGCCTGAGTCCGTCAGAGCCCCTGCCAGTCGGGCTTGGTGGCGTAGACCTCGCGGTAGTGGTCCGCGCGCTTGAGCAGCCAGGCGGCGTCGGGGTCGAGGAGCACGGTGGCGTGCGGGTGGAGCTGCAGCACCGAGGCCGGACAGGACGCGCTGAGCGGACCCTCGACGGCCGCGGCGACGGCCGCTGCCTTGCCGGAGCCGGTGGCGATCAGCAGCAGGTGGCGGGCCCGCAGGATGGTGCCGAGGCCCTGGGTCATGACGTGGTGGGGTACCTCGTCGAGGGAGCCGAAGAACCGTGCGTTGTCGCGGCGGGTCTCGTCGGTGAGTGTCTTGATCCGGGTCGTCGAGGAGAGCGACGACCCGGGCTCGTTGAACGCCAGGTGGCCGTCGCTGCCGATGCCGAGGACCTGGACGTCGACGCCGCCGGCCTTCTCGAGCTCGGCCTCGTAGGCCGCGCCGGCGCTCTGCGGGTCGGTGGGGTCCGGGCCGTGCACCCGGTCCGCGTCGATGCCGAGGTCGTCGGTGAGCTCGCGGGCGATGGTGGCGCGGTAGGACTGCGGGTGGCCGGCCGGCAGCCCGACGTACTCGTCGAGCAGGAAGGCGCGCACCCGGTCGTAGGACGGACCGGTGCCGGCGCGGTGGCGGGCGACCAGCTCGGCGTACGCCGGCACGGGGGACGACCCGGTGGCGAGGCCGAGGACGCAGGCGGGACGGGCGCGCACCACCGACTCGATCGTGTCGGCGGCGAGCCTGGCGACCTCGTCGACCGAGGCGAGGGGGACTACTTCCATGGCCGGGCCATCATGGCCGACCCAGGAGCGCTGCGCCGATCGCCGCCACAGGCTGGTCGTGGGGCACCACCCGGACCCGGCCGGCGAGGTCGAGCGAGGCCAGGAACGGCGAGCTCGCGGCCTGGGCCCGCAAGGCGTCCGACACCGCCTCGACGAGGGGGGCGCCGAGGTGGGAGACCCCACCGCCGAGCACGATCGTGGCCGGGTCGACCGCCAGGCACAGGGTGCGCACGGCGTCGGCCACGCCGGCCGCGAACCGGTCGCGCACCTCGACGGCACGCAGGTCGCCGGCGGCCGCGGCGGCGAACAGGACCTGCGCGGGCGGCTCGTCGCCTCGCGAAGACCCGGGCGGGTGCCACGCGTCGGCGAGCGCCCGGCCGGATGCGACGGTCTCGAGGCAGCCGCGCTGGCCGCACTGGCAGACCGCGCCGTGCGGGTCGATCGGCACGTGCCCGATCTCTCCCGCGGCACCGGTGGCGCCGCGGCGCAGCGTCCCGTCGAGCACCAGCCCCGCGGCCAGGCCGGTGCCGATCGAGAGGTAGACCAGGTCGCGGATGCCGGTCAGCGCGACCGCGCCGAGGGTGGCGACGTTGACGTCGTTCTCGACGGCGACCGGCACGCCGAGCCGCGCCTCGAGCTCGGAGCGCAGCGGAAGCCACTCGCCGTCGACGCCGAGGTTGACCGCGTGCTTGACCGCGCCGCGCTCGATGTCGACGATCCCGGGGATGCCGAGCCCGACCGAGGCCGCCGCGCCGAGGTGGGCCACGACGAGCTCGGCCGTGCGGACCACGCCGTCCGCGCCCGGCTCGGTCGCCTCACGGACCTGCTCCAGCACCCGCCCTTCGGCGTCGACGAGCACGCCGAGGGTCTTGGTGGCCCCGATGTCGAGGCCGATCGCTCTGCTGTCTGTCATGGTCCTAGTCCCAGCCTGCCCTGCGCAGCACCTCGGTGACCGCCACCGCGCCGGGCCGGGACCAGCCGCGGGCGTCGATGGTCGGCAGGTCGTCCGTACGCCGGCCGGGTGGGCTCGGCCACCCCCACTCGACGACGACGGACCCCGGACCGACGGCGGACAGCGTCGTCTGCACGTCGGGCTGACGGTGCGCGTCGCGCACCTGCACGACCAGTGGACCGTCGGGCAGGTCCGTCGCGCCGGGGGCGACGACGACGTCGGTGGGCAGCCCCCACGGGGCGCCCCCGATCGCGATCGTGCCGGCCGAGTCGACCCGGACCACCCGCGCGCCCCGCAGCGGCGGCAGCTCGCCGGTGACGGTGACGGACCGGGCGGCTCCCGCGGCCACCAGACGACTCGTCTGCGCCGCCTCCGCAGGATCTCCAGGTCGCTGCGCAGACGAATCGTGGAGCGGCCCGCCGAGGCGGCTCACCGCGCTCGCCGCCTCCGCCACGCGCTCCTCGGGGAGGCGGCCCTGCTTGACGGCGTCGACCAGGGCGGCCTGGAACGTGCGCACCTGGTCGACGGTGTTGCCCGCGCCGATGCACAACAGGTCCGCGCCGGCGGCGATGGAGAGCACGGCGGCCTCGGGGATGCCGCGGCCGGCCGAGGCGCCGGCCATGTCGAGGGCGTCGCTCACGATCACCCCACGGAAGCCGAGCCGCTCGCGCAGCAGCGCCAGGACCGGGGCGCTCAGCGTCGCCGGCAGCTCCGGGTCGAGCGCAGGCACCACGACGTGGGAGGTCATGATCGCCGCGGTCCCCGCCTCGACGGACGCCACGAACGGCACCAGCTCGCGCGCCGCGAGCGCCTCGAGCCTGAGGTCGAGCACCGGCAGTGCGAGGTGGCTGTCCTGCGCGGTGTCTCCGTGGCCGGGGAAGTGCTTGGCGCAGGCGGCGACGCCGGCGGACTGCAGGCCGCGCGTCCACGCCGCAACGTGGCCGGCCACGGCCGGTGCCGACGGTCCGAAGCTGCGGGTGCCGATCACCGGGTTGTCGGGGTTGGAGTTGACGTCGGCGACCGGCCCGAGGTCGAGGTTGATGCCGACGGCCGCGAGCTCGAGCCCGATCGCCCGGCCGACCGCGCGGGTCAGCTCGAGGTCGTCGGCCGCGCCCAGCGCCAGCGGCCCGAGCACCGGGCTGCCGGCGGCGACGTGCAGCCGGGTGACGTCGCCACCCTCCTCGTCGACCGCGAGCACCGCGCCGGGCGAGACCGAGCGCACCCGGTCGGCGTACGCCGCGACCGCCTCGGGGCCGTCGGCGGTGTTGGAGCCGAAGAGGCAGAGGCCGCCCAGCCCGTCCTCGAGCAGGCGCAGCACGTCGTCGGCGACGACGGTGCCGTTGAACGACGGGAGCAGGACCCGCAGGGCGAGCTCCTCGACGCTCATCCCTTCACCGCCCCGGCGGTCAGCCCGGAGACCATCCGGCCCTGGACGAGCAGGAAGAAGACGATCACCGGCACCGCGATGAGCGTCGACCCGGCCATCACGCCGGCCCAGTCGATGCCGCGGTTGACGTCGAGGAAGCTCGCCAGCCAGACCGGCAGCGTCTTCTTGTCCTCGCGGGTCATCACCACGACGGCGAGGGTGAACTCGTTCCAGGCCTGGATGAAGCCGAAGACGCCGGTGGCCACCAGCCCCGGCGCGAGCAGCGGGAAGGTGATCTTGCGGAAGGCCTGGAAGCGCGAGCAGCCGTCCATCAGCGCGGCCTCCTCGAGCTCGAACGGCACGCCGGCGACGAAGCCGCGCAGGGTCCAGACCGTGAACGGCAGCACGTTGGCGACGTAGACGAGGCTGAGCCCGGCGACCGTGTTGAGCAGGTGGAAGCCCTCCAGCATCTTGTACTGGCTGATGAACAGCCCCTCGACCGGGATCATCTGGATCAGCAGCAGGGTCACGATGAAGCTCTTGCGGCCCCGGAACCGGAACCGGGTCACGGCGAGCGCGGCCAGGAACGCGAAGGTCAGCGACACGGCGACGGTCACGACCGTGACCCCGAGGCTCATCCAGAGGGCGTCGAAGAAGCGGCCGCCGGAGAGCACCCGGCGGTAGGCGTCGAGCGTGCCGCCGAACGGCAGCCAGGTCGGGTCCGGGGCGTTGATCTCGCGGCGCGGCAGCAGCGAGGTGTTGACCATCCAGTAGACCGGGAAGACGCAGACCGCGAAGACCGCCAGCCCGGCGAGGTTGGCGCTCCACCGGACGGTGGTCGAGGGTCGGCGACTCATCAGTCCTCCTCGTTCTTGAGCATGGTGCGCACGTACGGCGCGGTCATCAGCACGGTCAGCGCGAGCATGAACATCGCGACCGCGGCCGCGGTGCCGAACTGACCGCCGCCGATGCCGAGGCGGTAGATGTAGGTGCCGAGCAGGTTGGTGTCGCGGGTGACCCCGCCGGCCTTCTGGAGCACGTAGATCTGGGTGAAGACGCGCAGGTCCCAGATGATCTGGAGCAGCCCGATGATCAGCAGCACCGGCCGGATCGAGGGCAGTACGACGTGCCGCAGTCGCTGCCAGCCGCCCGCGCCGTCGAGCTCGGCCGCCTCGGTGAGGTCCTCGCTGACCTGGGTGAGCGCGGCGTAGCCGGTGAAGGCCACGAACGGCACGCTCATCCAGACCACGATCACGGTCGCCACGAAGAAGAACGAGAGCGGGTGCAGCAGCCAGGAGTGGCCCTGGTAGTCGCCGCCGAGCCGGGTCAGCGACCAGTTCACGACGCCGTACTGGGTGTCGAAGAGCCACTGCCACACGGTGAGCGAGGCGACGACCGGCATCGCCCAGGCCAGCAGCAGCCCGGCCTGCACGAGGACGCGCACCGGCCCCGACATCAGCCGCATCAGCAGCGCGACCGCCATGCCGAGCACCATCGTCACCGCGGCGTTCACGAGGCAGAAGGCGACGGTTCGCAGCAGCACCTTCCACAGGTAGGTGTCGGTGACCAGCTCTTGGTAGTTGTCGAGCCCGACGAAGTCGGCCGGCTTCCCGAACTGCTGGGCCAGGCCGTAGTCGTGGAAGGACAGCACGACCTGGCGCACCAGCGGGTAGCCGAGCGAGAGGGCGAGGAGTACGGCGGCCGGGAGCACCAGGCCGTAGGGCAGCCGGCCGGCGCCGCGGCGCTTGCGGGGCGGCGCGAACGACGTATCGGCGGCTGCGGGCGTGGCGGTGGGTACGGCGGTCGTCGCGGTCACCCCCTTCTCCTCTCGCTGGTGATCATCCTTGGGCATGGCACGGCCGGGGCAGCGTTCGCGCTGGGGAACGCCGCCCCGGCCGGTCTGGTGAGCAGGTTGCTCAGCTGGTGCTGAGCTGGTCGGTGATCTTCTCGTCGGCCGCCTCGGCGAGCTGCTGGACGTCACCGCCCTTCGCGATGTCGACGAACAGGTCCTCCAGCACCCGCGAGCCCTCGACCTCGGCCCAGCCCGGCGCGGCCGGGGTGAGCTTGGCGTTGGACGCCGCGGCGATGGTCGCCTGGGCGAACTCGTCGCTGCCGAGGTCGCTGGCCAGCGAGTTCTTGGCCGGCGTGAGCCCGGCCGCGGCCAGCAGCTTCTGGTAGTCGTCGCTGAGCATCAGCCCGACGACGTCCTTGGCCAGGTCCTGGTTCTTCGACTTCGCCGAGATGGCGATGTCCGAGCCGCCGAGCAGCACCGGCGCGGGCTGGCCGTCGCTGCCGGGCAGCGCGAAGACGCCGAGGTTGGCGACCATGTCCGGGCACCCGGAGTCGGGGTCCTCGATCAGCCCCTTGACCCAGCCCGGGGCCGAGAGCATGCCGACCTCGCCGGCGCAGAACGGGGTCTGCGGGTTCTCCTCGTTGCCGTCCTTGGCGGCGCCCGAGGCCTGCTCCATCAGCTTCTGCACGGTCTCCAGGCCGGCCACCGACTCGGGCGAGGACAGGTCACCCTTCCACTGGTCGCCGTCCTTGACGGCGAGGTCGCCCCCGGCGTCCCAGACGAACGCGACGCCGTTGCGCCAGTCCTGCCCGGGGAACCAGAAGCCGGAGAAGTTGGCCGGCTCCGGGTTGGCCTGCTTCAGGTCGATCGCGGCCTGCACGAACTCGTCCATCGTGGTCGGGACCGAGATGCCCGCCTTCTCGAAGAGGTCCTTGCGGTAGAAGATGTACTTCGACCCGGCGTAGTAGGGCACGGCGTAGGTCTTGCCGTCGACCTGGGCGCCCGCGACGAACCCCTTCAGCAGATCGTCACCGCCCCAGTCGCCGAGGTCGGAGCTCACATCGCTGAACGCGCCGGCCGAGGTGAACGTCGGCGCCTGGGTGTTGCCGACCTCGACGACGTCCGGGGTCTCTGAGTCGCTGGAGAGCGAGGTGGTCAGCTTCTCGACCAGCCCCTCCCACTCCTGTTGCTCGATGGTCAGCGTCGAGCCGGGGTGGTCCTTCTCGAAGGTGGTCTTGAGCCACTCCCGGGCCGTGTCGGGGGTGTCGGTGCCGTTGAGCCAGACCCGGATGTCGGCCTTCGCCGGCCCTCCGTCACCGGCCGCGTCGGCCTTGTCGTCGTTGCCGCCACAGGCGGACAGGCCGAGGCCGAGCGCCAGCACCCCGGCCGTGGCCAGTGCAAAGTTCCTCTGGAAAGTACGCACCCTGCTGTTCCTCTCGATCGTGCTGACTACTGGGTGGTGCCGGAAGGCCATCAGGACACCCCCAGCTGACCGGCCAGGACGAGGACGGCGGCACCCACGAGCACCACGTCGTCACCCAGCGCGGACGTGCGGACCACGAGCTCGGCGCCGGAGACCGGCATGGTGCGCTCGCGGATGGTGCGGTCGACGGCCTCCAACAGGGGGCCGTCGAGCAGCTCGAGGGGTCCACTGAGGACCAGCTCGTGCAGGTTGAGAGTCCCGACCACGGGCGCCAGCGCCACGCCGACCTGGACGCCGACCGCGGCCAGCGCCTCGGCCCCGTCGGTGGCCAGCAGCTCGCGCAGCCGCGGCGCAGCCAGCACGGTCTCGAGGCAGCCGCGGCGACCGCAGGCACACTGCGCGCCGTCCGGGTCGATGACGACGTGGCCGACCTCGCCGGCGGCCGAGCGGTGGCCGTGCAGCAGGGCGCCCTCGAGCACCAGCCCGGCACCGACACCGGTCCCGACCCGGACCAGCATCAGCCCGCCGTCGCCGGCGTCGCCGAAGGTGTGCTCCCCGAGGACCGCGGTGTTGGCGTCGTTGGCGACGAAGACCGGCAGGTCGCAGGCGGCGTGCAGCCCCTCGGCCAGCGCGACGTCCTGCCAGCCGAGGTTGGGGGCGTCGACGACCACGCCGGTCGCGTCGACCACACCCGGCGTACCGACGCCGATGCCGAGCACCGGCCGGGTGGCCGCGCCGACCAGCTCGCGCACCAGCTCGTGCACCAGGGCCACGGCGTCCTCGCCGCGGCGGCCCTCGAGCGGGCGGCTGCGGCGCTCCTGGACATCCCCGGACAGGTTGAGCAGGGCACCGGAGACCATCCCATCGGCCGAGAGGTCGACGGCCACGATCTGGCGGGCCTCCTCGGCCAGCTGCACCAGCACCGGCGGCTTGCCGACGCGGCCCTGGACCGGCGCCGCGGACTCGCGCAGCAACCCCTCGGCGACCAGGTCGCCGACGACGTCGGAGACCGTCACCCGGGTCAGGCCGCTGGAGCGGGCCAGGTCGGCCCGGCTGGCCGGTCCGTAGCGGAACAGGGTCTGCAGCAGCAGCGAGCGGTGGTGGCGGCGGGTGTCCTCGGGCAGCAGCCGGCCCGAGGGCCGCAGCGCCCGGCGTACCGGGCTGGAGGTCGACGTCACATTTGTTAGTTAAGTGTCCTTACTTATCTCTTGTCAAGGCCTCCACCTGGATAGTCCGTGACGAATTGGTCGTGCGAACCCCGCCGGCGACGACCATTTCGTCACGGACTATCCCGGTGAGGGGACCAGGGAGGCGTCGCTCGGGAGGGAGAGCGTGAGGACGGCGTCCTCGATCATCTGGTGCTGCTCGACGTCGGACTCGACGCGGCGCAGGCGTACGGCGAGGTCCGGCTCGCGGTCGTCGCCGGTGAGGTCGACGGCGGCCACCACGAAGAGCCGCTGGGGACCGACGAACTCCAGGTGCAGGTAGGTCACCCGCTCGACGTCGCGGTGCGCCAGGACGTGCCGCAGCACCGCCGAGCGCAGCCCGGCGTTGTCGCCCTCACCGAGCAGGTAGTCCATGTTGCGGCGCATCAGGAAGATGGCGACGACCCCGAGCAGCACCCCGACGGCGATCGAGCCGGCCGCGTCGAACTCGTGCCGCCCGGTCAGCTGGTGCAGCCCGATCCCGACGCCCGCCAGCAGCAGCCCCACCAGCGCCGCGGCATCCTCGAAGAACACCGCCCGCAGCGTCGGGTCGGAGGTGCGCGCGACGAAGCGCAGCGGCCGCAGCCCGAAGCGCGAGGCCTTGCCACGCACCTGCCGGGCGGCCTGCACGAACGAGCTGCCCTCGAGGACGAGCGCCACGGCGAGCACGACGTAGTTGACGGCGTACGACGACCGGCCCGGCTCGTGGGCGAGCTCGGTCACGCCGTGCCAGATCGAGACGACCGCGCCGGCGGAGAAGAGCCCGAAGGCCGCGACCAGCGACCAGATGTAGGTGGACCGGCCGTAGCCGCGCGGATGCGCCTCGTCACGGGGCCGGCCGCCGGTCCGCTCGGCCACCAGCAGGAACACCTCGTTGCCCGTGTCGGACCACGAGTGCACCGCTTCCGCGACCATCGCGGCCGACCCGGTCACCGCGGCGGCGACCGACTTCGCCAGGGCCAGCAGCGCGTTGGCGCCGAGCGCGACGAGGACGGTGAAGATCGAGGAGGCTCGCTCCGGTCCGCTCGAGGGCTCAGTGGGCACCTTGACTAGGTACCCGTACGGTCTCCCCATGAGGTGGGCACTGGGGCTACTGCTCGTCACCGTGCTGGCCGCCTCCGGCTGCGACCACGGGCCGAAGACCGAGCACTTCCGCACCTACGTCGCCCTCGGTGACTCCTTCACCTCGGGGACGGGCCTCCGCGACGCCATCCCCAGCACCGGCCTGTGCGGGCAGTCTCCCCACAGCTATCCCTTCCTGGTCGCCCACGAGCTCAAGGCTCAGCTCGCGGACGCCAGCTGCGGCGGCGCCTCGACCGACAACGGGACCACCCCCGAGCAGCGGACCGACGGCACCTGGCCGCCGCAGCTCGACCCGCTCAAGCGCGGGACCGACCTGGTCACGGTGAGCCTCGGCGTCAACGACTTCGCGTGGTTCGGCAGCGTGATGTTCGGCTGCACCTCGGTCGCGACCTCGGATCCGACCGGCGACCCGTGCGCGCGCGCGAACCCCCCTGGCGCCGGGCTGACGCTGGTGCCGGACCAGATCTCGGCCAAGGTCGAGGCGCTGCTCGCCGAGGTGCAGCGCCGCGCACCCGACGCACGGGTGCTGCTCGTGGGC
>Ga0075364_10001372_pt1 | contig 13151 bp, 11 predicted proteins | sample EndMetdeltDD1764_FD_71517 | JGI IMG/M metagenome (GOLD analysis project Ga0075364, IMG submission 71517) | Populus endosphere microbial communities from Tennessee, USA - Endosphere MetaG P. deltoides DD176-4 | ecosystem: Host-associated > Plants > Roots > Endosphere | place: USA: Tennessee... | reverse complement strand
CAGGACAGCGGCGACGCCAATGACCCCGACCGTAACCGCGACCTGGAGATAGCCGATGACCAGTGCCGCAGTGGCCAGACCCCTTCCGCCTTCTCGGGTCCGTCTGATCTGCCCGCGCGCCACGTGACCGAAGATGATCCCAAGCGGATAGAACACAAACGCCAGAATCAGAGCCGCGATCGCCATTCCATTGGTTGCCGGCACTGAAACGTAGATCGGTGGTGGGGGCCCCGATGGCTGCCAGCCGGCTTGGTTCGGATATGCCAAAGTGGGCTCCCGTCGAAATGTCTGCGCTCTGTTTCGAACATTCAACCCGGGATACGAATCGCAGCCAATCACGGTTCACCGCCTTGGGGCCGTGGGCCAAGGACTCAGCGGCGCAGAGCCGTCTCGTGATGAATATGCGACAGCTTCTGAGGATTGCGCACGATGTAGAGCCCGGTGATGAGGCCGTCGTCGATTCGTACCGCCACGACGTTGTCGATCTCCCCGTCGAGCCGGATGATCAACGCCGGGCAGCCATTGATCTGTGCCGGCTCGACCGACATTTCACCGACGAACCTGGGTATGCCGACAGCCAGCAAACGAGCCACCCGCTTGGCCCCCACGATGGGCCGCAGCAGAGCCTGCTTGACTCCCCCGCCGTCATTCAGGAGGACGACGTCCGGCGCGAGGATGTCGACGAGGTTCTGCAGATCGCCCGTTTCGACGGCACGTTGAAAGGCCCCGACCGCATCTCGGGTCTCGGCAGGCGAAGCAACTCCGCGTGGCCGGCGCGCAGTGACATGTGACCGTGCCCGGTGGGCGATCTGACGAACCGCGGCAGGGCTCTTGTCGACGGCTTCCGCGATCTCGTCGTAGTCCAGCTCGAACACCTCGCGCAGGAGGAACACGGCCCGCTCGGTCGGTGTAAGCGTCTCCAGCACCAGCAACATCGCCATCGAGACGCTGTCGGCCAACACGACGTCTTCCGCCACGTCGGGCGTGGTCAGCAGCGGCTCAGGCAGCCAAGTCCCTACGTACGACTCCTTGCGGCGGGCGAGCGTGCGCAGCCTGCTGAGCGCTTGGCGGGTGGCGATCCGGACCAGGTACGCACGCTGATCGCGCACGGTGTCGAGATCGACGTCCACCCACCGCAGCCAGGTCTCCTGCAGGACGTCTTCCGCATCGGATGCCGAACCGAGCAGTTCGTAGGCGGCCGTGAAGAGCAGGTTGCGGTGAGCGAGGAACGCCTCGGTGGCAGGGTTCGGGCGGTCGGGACCTTCGGGCGCGGCCTGCGACGTATCGGTCATGCTCGACTTTCTGTCCTCTTGGCTCTCGGCGTATCACCCACCAGACACCGGACGCCGCAGCTTTGTGACATCGAGACGGCAACCAGTCCATGTGGCGCACGTCACATTGCCCCGCTGTCACACGGATCGGGCCGTCGGCATCTCATGTTCGTGCGCAACACCACGAGTGAGGAGCAAGTCATGGACGCCCGATTCAACATGATGGACAACGAGATCGCCGCCAAGTTCGGCAAGCGGTTCGCCAATGCCGGCCTGGTGATCCACCAGTCGTCGCTGCCGAAGGCCACCCAGGAGTTGGTCAATCTCCGAGTCAGCCAGATCAATGGCTGTGGGTTCTGCACGGATATGCACACCAAGGAGGCCGCAGCCGCCGGAGAGACCGCTGTCCGGCTCAACTTGGTCGCTGCCTGGCGCGAGGCCACCGTATTCACCGACGCCGAGCGGGCCGCGCTGGCGCTCGCCGAGGAGGGAACCCGGCTTGCCGACGCTCACCACGGCGTGTCCGACGAGACCTGGGCCCAGGTGCGGAAGCACTACGACGACGACCAGATCGCCGCGTTGGTCTCCCTTGTCGCCCTGGTCAACGCGGCCAACCGGATCAACGTGATCGTGCGAAACCCGGCGGGTTCCTACGAGCCCGGGATGTTCGCCAACATGTCGAGCGGATAGGCAGACGACGTGAGATCGCAAGCCGCGGCCCAGGATGCACGGTCAACGGACTGACGTCCGGGTCAGACCCTCCGATTGGTGCGGCCGCCAGTACCGTAGAGCCGTGCTGGGTCGCGTTTTTAGCAGAATCCAAAGGTGGCAATATCGCGGAGGTCGTCCGCGCTGGTCGGCACGCATCGCAAACCGGTTGAGCGCCACGATGTTTGGTTCCGGGATCGGACCCAGCGAAGCTGCAACACTTGAAGTGCGCGGCCACAAGTCCGGGCGAACGATTTCGTTCCCGGTAGTTGTCACCGACTACCAGGGAGAGCGCTTCCTGGTGGCCATGCTCGGGCAGAAGACGAACTGGGTGCGAAACCTGCGCGCCGGCGACGGCCGTGCGGTGTTGAAACGCAGGCAGCGCGAAGAGGTGTCGCTGGTGGAGGACCTCTCTGATCGGCGCCCGGCGATCTTGCGTCGGTACCTCGAGCTGGCGCCCGGGGCACGTCCGTTCTTCCCGGTCGACCGTCGCGCATCGCTCAGCGACTTCGAGCGCATCGTCGACCAGTATCCGGTTTTTCGCGTCGACTGAGCCCTCGGTCGGTGTTCTCCGTGTCGATGCTGATGGCGCGTCAATCCTCGTCGTAGTAAGCGTGGTTCGTCCGCACAGGCGGCAGCGGCCGCAGCGGCTCGCGCACGCCGCTGCCGTCCTCGGGTGGCGGTTGGATCCAGACGGTCACGGGATCCCAGCGCCGCAGCATGGTTCGGGGCGCCGGCTGCTGATTGATGACGATTCCGTGCATCACCGGTTCGGGGCTATCCGGATCAGGCCCCTCAAGGAGCAGCCCGTGGTCATGCCCGACGAGCCAGGCGTTCAACGCCTGCATTCCTCGAAAGTCCGGCACCTCGATCGTTGGTTCGCTCAGTTCAGGTCACCGGTGACCAATCGTACGGCGAAACTCGATGGATCGGTGCGTGAAAGGCTGCTAGAAGAGACTGGCTAGGAGTAGTGAGAGGACAACCAGATGCCGGTGCTGACTCCTCAGCACGAGGACTTCCCACGGTGGTACCAAGACGTGCTGACCAAGGCGAAGCTGGCCGAAAATGGACCTGCCCGCGGGACCATGGTCATCCGGCCAAACGGATATGCGATCTGGGAGCGGATGCAGGCCGAGATCGACGGTCGGATCAAGGCCGCAGGAGCGCAGAACGCCTACTTCCCATTGCTGATACCGATGAACTTCTTCGAGCGCGAGGCCGAGCACGTCGAGGGATTCAGTCCTGAGCTTGCCGTCGTCACCCACGGCGGCGGCAAGGAGCTGACCGAGCCGCTTGCGATCCGCCCGACAAGCGAAGCCGTCATCGGTGAATACATGGCCAAATGGATCGACAGCTACCGCGACCTTCCGCTGCTTCTCAATCAGTGGGCCAACGTCGTCAGGTGGGAGCTGCGGCCGCGAATCTTCTTGCGCACCACCGAGTTCCTCTGGCAAGAAGGCCACACTGCGCACGCAGGAGAAGCCGACGCGCGGCAGTATGCCCGTCGCATCCTGCACGACGTCTACCTCGAATTCATGCGCAGCGTCCTGGCCATGCCCGTGATCGTTGGCCGAAAGACCGCCAACGAACGGTTCGCAGGGGCCGAGAACACGATGACCTGCGAGGGCATCATGCGCGACGGCAAGGCACTGCAGATGGCCACGTCGCACGAGCTTGGCCAGAGGTTCAGCCGAGCCTTCAACATCAGCTACTCCAGCGCCGAGGGCGCGACCGAGCTCTGCTGGACCACCTCGTGGGGCGCGTCGACGCGGATGCTCGGCGGACTGATCATGTGCCACGGCGATGACTTCGGGCTCGTCCTGCCGCCGGCACTGGCGCCGGTCCAGGTCGTCGTCGTGGTGGTCAAGGACACCGATGGAGCCGTCACGCATGCCGCCGCCGCCCTCGTTGAGGAGCTGAGGGCGCGTGGCGTGCGGGTCAGCCTGGACGACAACGTCGCCCAGGCCTTCGGCTGGCGGGCCACCGAGTGGGACTTGCAGGGTGTGCCGATCCGGGTGGAACTCGGACCACGGGACCTCGCGGAGAACGCCGCCATGCTCTACCGGCGGGACACCCGCGACAAGAACAAGGTGGGCCTCGACAACGTTGTAGACGAGGCGCATCGGCTGATCGGCCGGATCCAGACCGACATGTTCGAAGCAGCGACGACACGCCGCGAGGCCACCGTCTCCGACTGTCCCACCCTCGACCAGGCGCGCGATGTAGCGCAGACGGGCGTCGCCCGCTTGCCCTGGGAGTTGGTCGGCATCTCGGGCGAACAAGACCTCGCCACCAGCGGCCTCACGGTGAGGTGCCTGCAGCTCAGCGACGGATCGCTGCCCGCAACCGACGATGACGCGGGCGCGCTCGCCTATGTCGCCCGCGCCTACTAGTTGCTCGCCCCGGTATTCGGGCAAACAGCGAAATAGGTAGTTCAGTACGCGTTCGTAACACCGGCCGACCCACTACCGTGCCGATTACACGGCGTGGAGGAGAACTTCAGTGAAGAGAGCGCTGCTGGTCGGAATCGACAACTACAAGAACTTCCCACCGCTGTACGGCTGTGCGAATGATGCCACCGCGATGGACCCGTTGCTGGCCAAGAATGAGGACAACAGCCCGAACCTGGAGTGCAGGCTCGCCGTCGCGACAGACGACGACACCCGATTGTCCCGCGACGACCTGCTGGTCATGGTGGACGAACTCCTCGCCGACGGGGCAGATCTTGCCCTGCTGTACTTCGCCGGCCACGGCGCGCAGACCAGTAGCGGTGTGGCACTGGCGACTTCGGATGGCACGCCCACCACGCCGGGGGTGATGTTTTCTGAGATCCTGGCCAGCATCAACAGCAGCAAGATATCGGAGATCACCGTCATTCTGGACTGTTGTTTCTCGGGCGGCGCCACAACAATCGAGGCACTGCACAACGGACTTGCCAACCTGCGCGACGGATTGGCCGTGCTGACCGCCAGTCGCCACGATCAGGTTTCGCAGGAGACAAGCGATGCCAGAGGGCTCTTCTCCACCTACCTGGAGGGGGCCCTCGACGCCGGCGCCGCCGACGTGCTCGGCCACGTGAACGTCGCCGGTCTCTACTCCTATTTGTCGGAATCCTTCGGGGCATGGGACCAGCGGCCGACCTTCAAGGCCAACATCGACCGGCTACACGACATCCGTACATGCAATCCCCGAGTCCCACTGGACGTCCTGCGCAACCTGACCGAGTGGTTTCCCACACCCGAGTACGACTATCCGCTGGACCCCACGTACGAGCCCACTGCCGACGCAGATCGAAGCCCCAACGAGTTGATCTTCTCCGGGCTGCAGAAGTACCGGGCGTGCCGGCTTGTGGAGCCGATTGGCGAAGAGCACATGTATTACGCGGCAATCCATTCCACCGGCTGCCGACTGACCGCCCTCGGCAAGCACTACTGGGGCCTGGTCAAGGCAGGCAGGGTTTGATCGGCGGCGCATTCATGCGCTGGGTGTAATTCACCCCGAAGGCTGCGCCGCGGACGCGTTCGGGTCACCGTAAAAGCAGTACGCCGCGTAGCTGTCGGCTCCGTTGTCCGTGTAGGCGCGTGACCTGAGTCCGCGCAGGATGTCGGCGAATGGCGTTGCGGGGCTGTTCTTCACCGCCTGGTAGAAGGTTACGGCCACCTGGTGAGCCACCGTGTCGTCGACGGCCCACAGTGGAGCGATGACCGCGGCGGCATCGCTAGCGATGAACGACGCGGCGAATCCCCCGACCGCCGCCAGCCCAGCCCCGGGGCGGCCGACCTCACAGGCGTTGAGGAAGACCAGTGGGCGCGCCTTGCGACATGCCGCTCCCAATCCCCCTGGCCTGATCTGGTGGGCCCACAGCTCCTCATTGGCAAGGAGTTTGATGGCCTGCAGCGTCGCATCCCGGCCATGGCACACGAAATGCAAGAGGCTGGCGGTGTTCGCGGCGTAGAACGCGTCGAGCTCGTCGAAGGAGGCCGGGACATTCTGGCCGGGGAACATCTCGAGCACCAGGTCGCGCTCCGCGCTGGCAGTCGCCAGTGGAGGGTTGTACGCGGGTGCGAGAACGAGGCTGTCCTGCAACGGAATCCGCTGTCCTGGGCTGATGTAGTCCTCGGCGTGCCACCGGCCGATCGCGCATGTCACGCCTAGCGGATCTAGTTGCTCGTACTGGCCGTCGGGGCGGTGACGACTCGGAATCATCAACTCCCACGGCACCGAACGCTCCTCGGAGATGAGCAGCATCGTCTTCGGGGGTGTGCCCTCGTCGACCAAACGCCAGAACAGGTCCTGAAACTTCTCGGGTGCGGCGTCGAAGAACTCCATGCCGGCGCCCTCCAGCGCCCGTCGGCGACTCAGTTCGCCGGCCTTCTTGGCGAGGAAGCTGGCCATCGTCTCGGAGACATACGTCTCCGAATCATCGTTGAGGTGCCAATCATCTTCGACCTCGACGCCGCCGAGCAGTCCGGTTTTGATCACCACCTTGTAGACATCACTTGACGATGTCGGTGCCACACTGACTTCGAGATCAGGCGCGGCCGCACGGGTCTGCATCACCACGCCCGGCGGCGCTGACGCAGCGGACGCTGCACCCGCCGCTGCTCCTTGCGGTTGGACGCCCCCAATGATTTTGTCGGCCAATGCGATCGGTACTTCGCGACGCACTGAACCGCTGGCACGCAGGCGGTAGTCGAACCGGGCGCTCAGGGCTGGTTCGCCGGCGTCTGCAGGGACCGGGTCGACGACGGTCAGTGCGAACCGTGCCCGGGTGGATGCGTCGTCGTCGCGGCGCACAGCGATGACGCTGGTTGCCGGACCGTCGATCGCGAAGTGCGGTGTCGCCGTCAGCCACACACTGATGTCGTCCAATTCGGTCGGAGGGTCCCGCAATTCGAATGCAACGGCCGTCTCCCCCGTCCGCGATGGAGTCTTGTCGAGGTACACCTCGATGGTGAACCTCTGCCCGGGCTTTACCGGTACGTCGGTGTCCAGGTCGATGTGTGGAATGCGCGCGATTTCAGCCGCCGTCGCGTTCACAGCCGCGGTGGCCTCGCCGATCGCTGAGACCAGCTCACCGGGCGCCTGCACGCGAGGACCGGGGCTGGTCGTGGTTGGGCTGCCTGTGCTTCTAGGCCGGCCGCCATTGGGCAGGCGTCCCACGGCCGGTCCTTGTTCGGATGGGCCGGGGCGAGTGCTCGTGGCCTGCAACAGATCTGAAACGGCGTCGTTCAATTCGTCGGCGTCACCAACGTGCAGGGCGCGCTGTATCCGCTGCACGATCTTTGCGACCGCGCGCCATTCCTGCGGCTTGAGGTCTCGCTTTTGCAGACTCTGCAGGGCGGACTGCGCTCGATCCAGGCTTTTCGTGTCGATCACACATTGCCTCCCAATAGGTTGAACGCGCTACCGAGCGCTGAACGATTCCTCGTAGGCCAGTTCGTTGTTCTCGTCGATATAGCGCACAACGACGTCTGGGCCGTCGAAGTCGGCGATCGCGAAGCCGAATAGCGCCCACCGCTCGATCAGCCCGTCGAGGAAACGCTGTTCAACCCAATCGATTTGCGGCTCGTCAGTCTCGGCGGTGCCCACCGCATACACCGGCACTCCGCCGTGGCCGACGCAGCGGCCATACTCGACACCTTCGTAGGGCTGGTGAACGACACACTTGTGTTCATGCCCCCAGAACCAGGCTCGGATGCGTCCCTCGTCTAGCAGCGGCGCCAGTTTCTTGCGGAGCGAGGGCCCCGGCTTTTCGTAACCGCTGAACAATTGGTGGTGGCTGAGCAGCATGAACGGCCGATCGTCGGCTCTCGCCCACTCCTGCAGTTTCGCGGCTTGCGGATCGGCAAGGCCGCGTTCGGTCCGCGGGTCGTGGATGCCTTCTTCGTCCCACGCCGTGTCGATTCCACCAATCCGCCAATGCTGGTTCTCGATCGAGAACCAACTCGACCGCTGCTGGCAAGCGAACCGCGGATCGGCCAACAGCGTTTTGAAGTAGCCGTGGCCACCCGAATACATGTCGTGGTTTCCATTGAGCGACCACGAGTACACGTTGCCAGCCTCATGTTCGTGAACCGGCCAGTAGCGAAGGAAGCGGTTCCGGTACTCGCGCGCGAAGCCGGAGTAGTACACATCCCCGAGGTGGATGGCGTGTACTTGGCGATCGTCGGCGATCCCGTCGTCGATCGCGACGCGCATGTGCTGGGCAATCCGTTGCGCCCGCGGCAGTCCCGAGCCCCAATCGCCGACGAGCACCAGCCGTGCGCGTTCGGCGAGCTGCACCGGTGCGGCCGGTTCCGCATTGAACGGATGGCGGTCGCGGCACATCTGCAATGCCTTGGCCAACCCGACCGACGCGACCCACCGGACGTCGGTGATCTCGAAGGGTCCGAAAAGGCGCCGATCAGAATCGAACTGGACATCACCGATGTCCAGTTTTCTATCGGTGACTGCCGCTGGGGCTCCGGCGTCGCGCCGATCGGTGGAATCATCGTCCTCCACGATCAAATCCGCATACTTCGTCTCGATGAGCTCCTCGACGGCCGACTGCAGCAGGCTTGTCACCGGATCGCGGCTGAAGAAGGACATCTCGTCCAACGCCGCCGAGTCATCCCACCCCGAGCGTCGGTCTGTGTCGCTGTCATCGGGCTGCCCCGGTACGCCTGATTGCTTAACCTGCCCGATTCCGTCGAGCGCGGCGGCGTAGTCACCCGCTGGATCACCGGACTCCGCGATGAGGTCGGGCAGAGTCTGCTCGACCGCGTCCAGCCAGGAGAGAATGAAGCTGCGGGAAAGGACTTGGGCGATCATGGGAGCCCTTCTTGTGCTGGGAGCCGCGCCGATGAAGAAAGGTTAGGCACCCCGACTGGGTCGAGTAATGAGTATTGGGCTACCTATTTCTCTTGCCGACTCGGCGTATGGCCGCGTCGGTCGCCCTACAGTCGTGACGTGGCGAAGACGAGCCCGGCAGGAGACGAGGTTCAGCTGGCCGCCGGCCATGTCGGGGCGACCGTGGAGCAGCTCGAACGCCGCATCTACGCGCGCTTCGGCGAGCGGGGGCTGACAAAGGCGGCGCGCGACCTGGGGCACTTGGTCGATCTGGTCCAGAGCGAGGCAGCCGAATCTCGTGACCGCCTGCGGCGGACGAAACTGGCCGCCCGCGCAGGGAGCATCGCGATCGTCGGCGCCGCTCTGGTAGCGCTGGTCTTCAGCTTGCGTAGGGCAATCATCGACGGGCTCGCACACACCGCAGATTGGGTGCCCCTGACAGAGAGTGTCGTCAACGACCTGGTGTTCGCTGCGATCGCGGTGGTGTTCCTTTGGTTCTTTCCTGAGCGCTTGGAGCGGCGCGCCCTGCTGCGGCTGCTGCATCGGCTGCGATCGCTTGCCCACGTGATCGACATGCATCAGCTCTCCAAGGATCCCGAGCAGATCAGCCCGAGCTACACGCCTACCGCTCAGAGCATCCTGCACGGACTGGATGCCGACCAGCTGCACCACTACCTGGACTACTGCTCGGAGATGCTGAGCCTGACGGCCAAGACTGCGGCGCTGTGCGCGGAACACAGCACCGACGGCGTCGTCCTCGACACCGTCTCCTACATCGAAACCCTTACCACCGATCTCTCCAACAAGATCTGGCAGAAGATTTCGCTACTCCCCCGCGCCTAGGGTATGGCTCCATTTCGCCAGCGAGGGCTCGCCCGCACGGATCCCTCCGATCCGACTGTCTCCCGTCGCTTTCCGTGCATCGACTGGACGCCTTGGCCGACTAGCGTCGTCGCGCCATGGCCAGGATCGAACCGAGTTGGGTGCGTGATGACCGCGACTGATCACCAGGCGTCGACGACGGCAGTGAAGCTGCCTCCAGGTCCCCCTGTGCCCCGCGCCCTTCAAGGTGTGGCGGCATTGGCTGATCGCAGAATCGCGCTGCAGATCCTGCGCCGCCGATATGGGTCGGCCTTCTCACTGCATCTGCCCATTTTCGGGCGCATGGTCGTTCTCAGCGATCCCAGCGAAATCCGCCAGCTGTTCAGACTGGGACCCGACGTCGCCGACACGACCGACGCCAACCTCGGCCGGGTGATGGGGCCGAATTCGTTGTTCGCGCTGTCCGGTGACCGGCATCGAGCACAGCGCAAGTTGCTGACACCGCCGTTTCATGGACGGCGGCTGGCGGCCTACGAGGCGATCGTCGAGCGGGAAGCGATCAACGAGTTCGCGACGTGGCCGCACGATCGAACCTTCGCGACGATGCCCTCGATGATGCGCATCACTCTCAACGTCATCCTGCGCGCGGTGTTCGGGGCCGACGGACACGAGCTCGAGCGCCTGCGTGAAATCCTTCCGCCTGGAATCCAACTCGGCTCGAAGCTCGCGCTGATTCCGGTGCCGCAATGGGATTGGGGACGATGGAGTCCGTGGGGCCGGTTCCATCAGTACCGCCGAGAGTACGACGCGATCGTCGACCAGTTGATCGACAAGGCCCTGGCCGACCCGAATCTCGACGCCCGTGATGATGTGCTGTCGCTGATGCTGCAGAGCCGCTACGAGGACGGCTCATCGATGACACGCGCCGAGATCGCCGACGAGTTGATCACCATGCTGGCGGCGGGCCACGAGACGACCGCCACCACACTGGCCTGGGCGGTGGAGCGGCTGCAGAGACACCCCAAGCTGCTAGACCGTCTTGTCGCCGACCTCGACGCCGGATCCGAAGAGCTCCTGCACGCCGCCATCCTCGAGATCCAGCGCACCCGCCCCGTCATCGACGTCACCTTCCGGCAGGTCAAGTCCTCCGCGTTGCAGATCGGCCCGTGGACGCTACCGCGGGGGCAAACGATCGTCGCCAGCATCGGGTTGCTGCACGCCGACGAAGCCGTCTTCCCCGACGCACAGCGCTTCGATCCGGATCGCTTCCTGTCCCGACCTCCCGACCCCGCGGAGTGGATCCCGTACGGCGGCGGGATTCGTCGCTGCATCGGCGCTGCTTTCGCGACCATGGAGATGCGGGTTGTTCTGCGCACCCTGTTGCGCCACTACGTCATCAGCCCTTCGAGCGCCCGCGACGAAGGCTGGCAATCGCGCGGGGTGGCTATCGCACCGTCGCGTGGGGCACGGGTGAGCATTCAACCCAGAGCGGTATCCGACTCAATCCGGCGCTGAGCGGTATTCGGGTGTCCAACGCACGTGCGCGATCCGCTCGCTCAGTTCTTTAGCGCTGCGTTTCGGGGCGACGCCGTCCGCGACGGCTTGGACGCCGACGGCGTGGGCGATGCGGATGGCGACATCGGGGACGTCCGACCACGCGGGCAGCAGCGGTTGGTCCGGGTCGGTGAGCGCTGGTGAGGCGTCGCCGAGGGTGGCTGCCGCGGCCCGCATCATTTCGTCGGTGACTCGAGTGGCCTGCGCCGCGGTGACCGCAAGTCCCATCGCGGGAAAGATATAGACGTTGTTGCACTGGGCGATTGGCCGTTCCACACCGTTGCGATGCAGCGGCGCAAACGGTGAGCCCGTGGCGATCAGCGCGCGGCCATCGGTCCATTCGTCCAATTCGGCAGGATGCGCTTCGGCGCGGCTCGTCGGGTTGGACAGCGGGAAGATGATCGGTCGCTCGGTTTTGCCCGCGAGCTCACGCACGATCTGCTCCGTGAAGGCGCCCGCCGCGGTGGACAGCCCAAGCAGGACGCCGACGTCGACGTGGTGCACGACGTCGGCCAGCTGGGCCGGCCCAGTTAGGCCCCAGTCCGCTACGCGGTCCGACGGCTGGGCGACCTTGCGCTGCTCCTCCGACAGATCTGTGCGGTCGTCTGTCAGCAGACCTTGGATGTCGACGACCCAGATCCGCGCCGACGCCTCCTGTTCGGACAGCCCCTGCGCCACCATCTCGCGCTTGACCATGTCCAGGACGCCGATTCCCGCCGAACCCGCGCCGAGCATCACGACCTGCTGCTGCGACAGCGGGCGGCCCGCGACCTTCGCCGCGCCGTGCAGCGCGCCGAGGGCGACGGCGGCGGTGCCTTGAATGTCGTCGTTGAAGGTGAGCAGCTTGTCGCGGTAGCGCTCGAGGATCGGCAACGCGTGCGCGGTGGCGAAGTCTTCCCACTGCAGCAGGACGTCGGGGAGTTCTTCCTGCACCGTTGCGACGAACTCGTCGATGAACGCGTAGTAGTCGTCGTCGCTGATCCGCCGGTGGCGCCAGCCGAGGTATTGCGGGTCTTGGAGAAGTTCGATGTTATCGGTGCCCACGTCGAGCACGATCGGAAGCGTGCGGGCGGGATTGATGCCGCCGATGAGGGTGTAAAGCGACAGCTTCCCGATCGGAATACCCATCCCGCCGATGCCCTGGTCGCCCAGTCCGAGGATGCGCTGCCCGTCCGTCACCACGATCACGTCGACATCGTGATGGGGGCGGTTCCGCAATACTTCACGGAGGTAGGCCCGCTCCGGGTAGGACACAAAGAGACCCCTCGGCCGCCGGTAGATCTCGCTGAAGCGCTGGCACGCCTCACCGACGGTCGGGGTGTAAACGATCGGCATCGTCTCGGGGATGTGGTCGCGCAGCACCCGGTAGAACAGCGTCTCGTTGCGCTCCTGCAACGCGCGCAGGTAGATGTGTTGGTCGAGACCCTCACGGCGGGTGGAGAATTCGTTCCAGCAGTGCTCGGCCTGCTGCTCGAGGGTTTTCACCGCGGTCGGGAGCAGACCCAGCAGACCGTACTGGTGACGCTCGGCATCCGTGAACGCAGTGCCCTTGGTGGTCAATGCGTCGAACAGCTTGGCTTGGCCCGTCTTCTCCTCGGACATCGAGAGAATCCCTTCCGCCGGTTCCCGTTCGCGACAGCGACACGCTATCCCGTTCGGGCCGGTACGGCCGAGGTTCAGTACTCGATGATCCGTGACAGATAGGGCGCCATTCCGTTGGTGCGCACCGGCGAGACCGTGACGGCCGGGTCGGTGGCCTCCACCATCTGGCCGTTCCCCACGAACATTGCGACGCTCTGGCTGCCTTCGGGGCCGTAGAAGATCAAGTCGCCGGGCAGCGCCTGCGACGGCAGGATCTTGCGGCCGACCTTGTACTGCTCGCCCGAGGAGCGCGGCATCTTGATCCCGACGCCGCCGAATGCATAGACGACCAGACCAGAGGCGTCGAATCCGACCCTGCTGACC
>Ga0075364_10001370_pt1 | contig 13155 bp, 11 predicted proteins | sample EndMetdeltDD1764_FD_71517 | JGI IMG/M metagenome (GOLD analysis project Ga0075364, IMG submission 71517) | Populus endosphere microbial communities from Tennessee, USA - Endosphere MetaG P. deltoides DD176-4 | ecosystem: Host-associated > Plants > Roots > Endosphere | place: USA: Tennessee... | reverse complement strand
TGCGAACTCGCCCGCCGGCTCGGCACGCCGGACGACATCGCCGACGCCGTGTCCTTCACAGCCGGTGCGGATGGCGCCTCGATCAACGAGCAGGTGCTGCGCGCCGATGGCGGCATGGTTGAGCAAAGCCACCGAACGGGCCGTCTATACCCCTAGCGTGCGGTGATCATGGATCCAGCCGCACAGGCCGGACGCCCTTGCTGCGCGGGCTCGTCGTCTTGCGCGGAGCGGTGGCGCTCCACCACCCAAGGCCGGCCAGCTTCAGGCGCTCGAGCACTGTCGGCGCGCGCTCCGTCGGCTCGATCTGCTCGAGACCCCGCTTGCCGAACTCCGGCCCGCGCTTCCTATCGCCACGCATCTGTTTCTCCACGTCCGCGCCGCGAGATTCACCCGCCGCAGACTATCTAACGTCAAGCCGTTGCAGTCTGGTCTGCACGCGCCGGCACGTACGCGACCATTCCTGTTTGGTCATGTGGGTTCCACGGTCCCAGATGCGTTCGCAGTCGCCAATGGCCTGCTCGCGGAGTGCGTCTTCGCTGGCGGCAGTTGGCTTGGCTGGCGCATCAGTCGGGGAACGCCCGACCTTGCCGACCGGCATCTCGGCGAAGGCCAGGCCCGCGCTCAGAAACAGCAGCAGCGCTGCGGCGATCGCCAGCTCCAGTCGTCGCTCATTGGTTACTGCACCGTCAGGTGCATTCCCAGGAACAGGAACACCATTGCGGTGATGGCGGCGTAAGAGCCTACGACCAAACGTTCGGCGTGCGCTCGCACCATCCAGCGTGACAAGATTTCGGTCGTCCGATTTCCATTTCTCGGTCGATGATGGGTGACCGGTATGGCCCACTGTCCCGCCTCGGTCTGCAGCACGCGTCATGGCCACCGCGCTATCGGGGTTGTTTGGCAAGGTCTGCATCCATTTTCTGTGCGGCTTCGAGAGCGCGCGGATCGATGGTGACCACTTGTCTGCAGGCCTCGCCGAGTTGGCGGGACGGCAGGACGATGGTTGTGGATACGCGCCGGTAGGCGACAAACGACAGGCCATCGATAGGCTCCTCGATCGTTTCGACCGTGTAGGTGCCTGGCCCGAGTTCCTCCTCGAGGCCGGCGAGTGAAAATGGATGCAGGAAAGTCACCTGCGCTCGTCTCACTCGCTCCGACATGGCGTGCCTGTCCTTGCCGACGCCCATTGAAAAAGTGCAATTCGAATGATCATCATCCAAATTACATCGCTATATGGTGATGTCATTGTGTTCGAATTACGCTTATCGGAAATAATTCTCAGTAAAATATGCGAACACTGACCGCCTTTTTCAACAATTCCTGTTTTCATATCCTAGGTCGAACACAATAATTCACGTTTTTCTACTGTCCCGGTCGAAGGGCGGCAAGAATATCCAAGACTAACCTGTGTCGAAAATCGACCTGCCCGCCGGATCCGGCCTGCAGCGCTGCGCTCTCACTCCCCCACGTAGTGCAGCACCACCTCGCGGCTATGCGGGGCGTCGCGGTGCTCGATCAGGTAGAGGGCCTGCCAGGTGCCGAGCACCATGCGGCCGGCGCTGACCGGCACCGACAGGCTGGTGGAGGTCAGCATCGAGGTGATGTGGGCCGGCATGTCGTCGGGGCCTTCGACGTCATGGGCGTAGGCGGCATCGCGCGGCGCCAAGCCCTCCAGCGCATCGAGCAGGTCGCGCAGGACATCAGGGTCGGCGTTCTCCTGGATGGTCAGGGAGGCCGAGGTATGGCGGATGAACAGGGTCAGCAGGCCTTCGCTGGCTTTGACCAAGCCGAGCCAGCTCGCCACGCCGCGGGTGATGTCGGTGAAGCTGCGGCCCCGCGTCTCGATGGTCAGCTTATGCTGGGCCTGCCGCATGCTCGCCCCGTCGCGTCACAGGTTGCGCCGGTCGCTGTCCTTGTCCAGCTCGCGCATCTTGTCTTTGAACTTGCGCATCAGGCGCTGCATGTAGCCGAGCGCGCGGTCGACGTCCTCCTCCGAGGGCAGCTGGAACTTCGACCCCTTGTCGGCGCGGCGGTCGCCGCCCTCGCCCTCGGGCAGCGCCAGCATCTCCTCCAGGCGCTTCACGGTGCTGTTGAGCTGACGGTTCTCGGCACCGAGCCGCTCCATCTCGGTTTCCAGCGTGCGGCGGTCGTCGGCCACCGCCTCGCAGGCCCACTTGCCGCCCGCGCGCTGACACAAGGAGACGGCACCGGTCAGGGTATCCATGCGCAGGAACCCGCCTTCCACCGGCGTCATGACGAACCGGCCGCCGCGCTCCTCGCCTTCCGGCGTTGCTCCGGCAAGGACCGTCAGCGCCAAGAGCGCCAGCAGCGGCATCGATAGGCGACGTAGGGACATGAGCCTGCTCCCGAATCAGTGGGCCGCCCGGTCGACCGAAACGGCCACGTTCAAGCCGTCGCCGACCACCCGGGCATCCGAAAACAGCGTGCGGCGGCCCTCGATCTGCACCATGTGACGCCCGCCAGTATGGCCGAAGCACCAATGCAAACCAAGGTGCTCTCGATGCCGGTCATGGCGCACGAAGGGCCTGTTGCCCGCGCCGATCAAGATGACGCCGGGCAGCGAGCCGAAGTGGCGCGCCTGCGATATCGAATCCTTCCAGCTGGGAACGAACCCCTGCCAGCCGAGTTATCAAGGCAAGCCCCGTGATGACCGGCGCGCCGTTAAGCCACCGCCATCACCCAGACGCCCCGCGCTAGTCCCAAGCAGCGGGGCGTTTGCTTGTGTGGGATAGATTGGGAATTAGGGGTGCGAGCGCTCGACCGTGCGATTATCGCGCTCAAATATAAGCGCGCATCCCTGGGTGCTCAGGCAGATCAACAATAGGGCCAAGGTCACAGCATATCGCATGGTGCACGATAGCTGATTCCCATAAGGGCTGGCGAGCGTTTCGTAATCGCATCTGCGGGCCACGGCCCAAAGCAATGGGCTCGCCACTCATGCAGCGAGCCCCATGAGCCATCGCGAACAGGAGGACTACGACGCTTATTTGATCGAGCCGCCGACCTTGGTGAGGGAGCCGCCGGTCTTGATGCCCAGCGAGCGAGCGCCGACGATGATGGCGACCGTGATGAGAGCCGCGGCCAGGCCATACTCGATGGCCGTTGCACCCGACTCGTCATGCCAGAACTGCTTCAACATTCGGACTTCCCCCACTTGCTGTGAAACCAACGCTCCAATCTCACGCGTGGGGGTCACCGTGCACGTCAGGCCCTAACGTCTTATGGGAGACGCGCCTGAGCCGTGAGCGTTTTTCGACTTCGGTTAATGATCTCATCTCGACGTCGGCCATCGACGCGACGCACTCGCGACAACCACCCTCCGCGCATGGTCGGCTGGCGCACTAACCAACTGCCGGGGCAGCAAAAACACCACCATTTCGGCAATGATTGCCGAAGTGCTTGAAATTAACCGAAACTTTACGGCGGATTGCGACTTTGGGCCACGAGCTTTCGAGCTGGTGTCGCGTCCCAAGCAAAATTGTGCACGCCTTCGCCGGCCCGACCGAAGCTGACTCCAATTCGCTTCGATCGCCTCGCCGGACGTGAGTGCGTTGCGCTCATCACCTCTGGCCCGAGGGGACTGACATGGCGTCTTCCAAATCGAAACGGCAACGACCCGCCGAGCCGCAAGCGGCTGACAGCCCCTGGGACCGCCAGTCAGCCGAGGCGCTGACCCGGGCCTACGAGGAAAGCGAGGCGGAGTGGCGCGAGAGCCGGTCCGCCCGTCGTCCACCCCACGACCGCGGCCGCCCTGCTGCTCCGCGAGCCGCTGACAGTGCGGGCGGCGCCTGGCTGGAGAGCCGGCTGGTCGACATCGCCGACCGCCTGCAGCGCTCCATCGCCGGCATCGATCCCGACAAGTCGGCCGGCGCACTGGGCAGCCGCATCGAGGAACTGGAGCAGCGCCTGGTGATCGCCATCGAGGACGTCGCCCGGCGCCTTGAAGGCCACAATCTCGAGAAGGTCGAGGCGCAGATCAGCGGCCTCAACGCCCACCTGGAACAGACGCGCGGCCAGATCGAGCGCATCGATGCCATCGACACCCGCCTGCGCGAGCTGGCCGAGCGGATCGACGAGCATCGGCAGTTGCCGGAAGCGGCCCGCCTGAGCGACAAAGCCATCGAGGCGCTGATCCAGTCGGCCGCGGACCGCGCCGCCGCGCGGGTCGTTGAAACCCTACCCGCCTCGTCGAGCGTCGCCCCGCAGCGGCTCGACGCCCTCGAGCAGCTGATGCGCGATCAGATCGCCGAGCGGCGGCAGACCGAGGAGATGACCAGCAGCGTCCTGCGCACCATCGAGGACACCCTCGGCACCATTCTCGATCGGGTGGATCGACTGGATCCCGACGGCTTCGGTTCTTTCAGCGAGAGGCGGGAGCGCCACGAGGGCGCGGGCACGTCACCGCTCGACCCGCTGCTGGAAGCCTATGCGCAGGGCGCACGCGCGCTCGGACAGGTGACGCCAGCCACCCTGCTCGATGCTTCCGACTACACCACGGGCGGGCGGCGCACCGGACGCCCCGATTTCGACCGTTCGCAAGAGCCGTCCTGGAAAGAGGCCGAGGCCGAGAGCAAGCCAGCCGAGGACGAGCAGGGCGCCTCGACCGTGCCCCACAAGCTGCAGGCCCCGAATACGCCCGCCGAGGTGCCCGCCGACGAACACGCCGCCACGCGCACCAGGGGCAAGTCGTTTGGAAGGTCCGGCGGAACGTCCGGCCTGCTGTTGATCCTGGCCACGACAGCCATGTTCGGTGCCGGGTATTTGGCAGTCGATTTCTTCCTGGCGCAGTCGAAGATCACGATCACGCAAGAGCAGATGAGGCAGCCGTCCGCCCCGGAGACGACGTCGGCCGTTCTGCGCGCCACGCCGGCCGTTGCGTCCGACAGGGACACCGTCACGCCGCCGGACGAGCGCCTCGTCACCTTCGACGGCGCCAAACCGTCCGACACGCCCGGTACGCTACCCGAGGGCCTCGGCGCGACCGGACTCGGCAAGGCGGCCGCCGGCGGCGACCCGATCGCTCAGTATGAGGTCGCCTCACGCTTCGCTGATGGCCGGGGTATCGCCAAGGACGAGGCGCAGGCTTTCACCTGGTACCAGCGCGCGGCCATGCATGGCTTCGCCCCGGCGCAATTCCGCCTCGCCGCCCTGCTCGAGCGCGGCGCCGGCGCCACGGCCGACGTGGAGCGGGCCAAGGTGTGGTATCGCCGCGCCGCCGAGCAGGGCCATGTCAGCGCCATGCACAATCTGGCGGTGCTGATCGCCCGCAAGGACGGGGCCGGGCCCGACTATGCAACGGCCGCCACCTGGTTCCGGGAGGCTGCCGAGCGTGGACTGGCCGACAGCCAGTACAATCTCGGGGTGCTCTGCGAAACGGGCCTGGGTGTGCCGAAGGATGTGGCGGAAGCCTACAAATGGCTGGCCTTGGCCGCGCGCGGCGGCGACAAGGAGGCGGCCGCACGTCTGCTCCAGGTCAAAACGCGGCTGGACGTCGACCAGGTCGCCGCCGCCGAGCGGCAGATCGCCGACTGGCGGCCGCGCACCGCCCCGCTCGCTGTCGCGCCCAGCATCGACGATGTGGATGTCGGTGGCTGAACCGGAGATGAACCGCAGAGCGAGAATTGGCCGTTAGCGTCGAGACGGATGCGGTATTGGCGCACCCGTCCTTTCTTCTTTGTTTTGCCTTCCACGACGCTTGCAATTGCCGGGAACATAGTGTCCCTATCCCGCGAGCGAGAGTTTGCGGCCGCCGATACGCGCCTCCGCAAGCGGGCTGGTTTCCTCCGGATCCGGACGGGGTTGCATGCTGCGCGGCCACCTGGATTCGGAGCTCGGCTCCGGTCTGGCGCTGGCGCACATGGCACCGCGGCATTCGGCAGCGGGTTCTGCCCGAGTAGCTCGGGCAGTCCGTCCAGCGTGGTGATTGCATGCATTTCTATCTGCCTGTCGCCGAGATGTCGGCGAACATCTTCATTTTCATCGCCATGGGGGGAGCGGTCGGCTTTCTTTCTGGTCTGTTCGGCGTGGGCGGCGGTTTCCTGATGACGCCGCTGCTGATCTTCTCAGGCATTCCGCCGGCGGTTGCGGTCGGCACGGAGGCAGCGCAGATCGTCGCATCCTCGGTGTCGGGTGCGCTCGCGCAATGGCGACGCCGCAATATCGACGTGACCATGGGGCTGGTGCTGCTGGCGGGCGGCATCGCCGGCTCGTTCGGCGGTGTCGAGTTGGTCGGGGTGTTGCGGCGGATCGGCTTGTTCGATTTCTTCGTCTCGGCCTGCTACGTGACCTTCCTCGGCGTGATCGGCACGCTGATGTTGATCGAGAGCGTCAACACCATCCGCAAGTCGCGCAGCGGCGTGTCGGTCGGCATGCGGCGATCGGGCCAGCACAACTGGATCCACGGGCTGCCGCTGAAGATGCGCTTCCAGCGCTCCAAGCTCTACATCAGCGCCATCCCGCCGTTCCTGCTCGGCCTGTTCGTCGGCCTGCTAGCGGCCATCATGGGCGTCGGCGGCGGCTTCATCATGGTGCCGGCCATGATCTACCTGCTGCGCGTGCCGACCAACGTGGTGATCGGAACTTCGCTGTTCCAGATCGTATTTTTGACAGCGGCGACCACCATACTGCACGCGCGGCTCAATCATACGGTGGATGTGGTGCTGGCAGTGCTGCTGATGGTCGGAGGGGTGATCGGTGCGCAGTTCGGGGCGGTGGCAGGCGAGCGCCTGAAGGGCGAGCAGCTGCGCTTCCTGCTGGCCGGTCTCGTGCTGCTGGTCGGGCTGCGGTTCGCCTGGCAGCTGATTGCCCAACCGCGCGATCTCTACTCACTGAGCGCGGGGGGCGCCTGATGCGTCTCTCTGTGCGTCCCTGGATGCGTTTCTGGTGCCGTCGCGGCTCGATGATCGTCCGCATCGCCATGTTGGCGGCGGCGAGCGCGCTGATCCTGACCGCGCCCGACAGCCAGGCCCAGCAGCAGCCGCGTAAAAAAGGACCGGCGCCCGTCGCCAAGGAAGCCACGCAGGGCTCGCCGCAGGACATCCGCCGCGAGCAGCAGCCGGGCGCGCGCGAGTCCGTGCAGGCCGACGTCTCGGCCCGCACCGTGTCGGTGACGTCGAGCTTCAACGGCACGGAGATCGTCATCTTCGGCGCCGTCGACAACAGCCAGCAGCCAAGCGCGGAGTCCGGCTACTACGACGTCGTGATCGTGGTCGAAGGCGTGCCGGGACGCGTCGTGGCGCGGCGCAAGAACAACGTGGCCGGCCTGTGGCTCAACACGTCGTCGGCTGCCTTCGACGCGGTGCCGAGCTACTACGCCGTCGCCTCGACGCGGCCGCTCGAGGAGATCGCCTCGGAGGAGTTCCGAGCCTCGCACGGCATCGGCTTCCAGCACCTGCGCATGATGCCGGCCTTCGGCCAGGCGCAAGCGCTGTCGAGCGAAGACCTGAAGGAGTTCCGCGAGGCCGTCATCCGCTTGAAGCAGAAGGACGGACTCTACGTACAGGACCCCTACAGCGTGGCCTTCATCGGTCGCAGCCTGTTCCGCTCCGCCATCGAGCTGCCGGCCAACGTGACGGTCGGACCGTTCACCACGCGCGTCCTCCTGTTCCGCCAGGAGCAGCTGCTCAGCCAATACTCCGTGCGCCTGTCGCTGGAGCGTGAGGGGCTGGAGCGGCACCTGCATGCATTCGCCTTCAGTTTCCCGACGCTGTACGGCTTCGCGACGGTGGCCATCGCCGTTGCCGCCGGCCTGCTGGCCTCCACGGTGTTCCGCAAGTCGGCGCACTGAAGCCGGCGCACTGGTGCCGATGCCCTGGGGTCACGGCTGTAGCAACCTGTCGGCGTTATTTATCGGTGTGCCAAGCTGGTGCAGCCGCGACCATTTTGCGCGCAAAACAATCAGACCCCGCGACGATTGCTTAAGAACTGTCGCTTTAGGCTGATGGTCCGGGTACCCCTCGCACGTCGGGCGCTCCTCTTTCGACACTTCATACCAACCTCCGGCGCACACAGGTGTCGCGCCGGAAGCTGCACTAGGGCCCGCGGTAAAGCGATATGAACGACGCACGGCGGCAGCAGCCAATTCGGCGCCGATCTCCGTTTCTGATGCGTGCGGTACGCGGGTTATCAGGCCAGCTCTCCGCGCCCGCCGTCGCCGTCGCGATCACATTGTGCTCTGCGTTGTTGTCGGCGCTTGCCATTTGGCTGCTGGGTCTGGTCGGCTCCAGGCCTCACCAGCTCGTCCAGATCCTCATCATGGTCGCCATTCCGCTCATCCTGGCGGCCGTGTGGCTGCGGTCGGGCGCATCGAGCCGGCGGGACGTGGACGGCGAAGCCTCGACCGAAAGCATCGAGCGAGAGCGCGACCAGCTGCATGCCGCCGTGAACAATCTGCCGATCGGCCTCGTGATGTTCGACGCGGACAAGCGGGTGCTGATCGTCAACGACAGCTATCGGCAGATGTATGACCTCTCACGCGCGGTGACGGCGCGCGGCAGGCACCTGCGCGACATGCTGGAAGAGCGCCTCGCGACGGATAACATCGAGGGCGCCGATCGCGCGGGCTATATCGAGCGCATCCTGAAGCTGGTGGAGCAGAAGGACAGCAGCACCAGGCTGGTGGAGCTCAGCGACGGACGCACCTTCAACATCCTGCATCATCCCGTCGCGGGTGGCGGATGGATCGGCACGCACGAGGACGTCACCGAGCGCGAGAAACTGAACTCGCAGCTCGCCTCCCAGAACGAGCTGCTGAGGGAGCGCGAGCTGCAGCTGGAAGCGCAGAACCTGAAATTCAATGCGGCACTCAAGAACATGTCGCAAGGGCTGTGCATGTTCGACCCCGAGCATCGCCTGGTGCTGTGCAACGAGCAGTATCTCGACATGTATCGGCTGGCCCCGCAGGATGCGACCCCCGGCATGCCTCTGCAGGAGCTGCTGCGGCGGCGGATGGCGCGCGGCACATATCCGAAGGGGCCCTTGCCCGATGATTATATGGCCGAGCTGGTACGGTCGCTGAATGAAAAGTCGGAATGGAAGAAGGTAACCGAGCTGCCGGACGGTCGTTTCATCGCTCTGCAAAACCGCCTCATGTCAGACGGCGGGTGGCTGGCAACGCACGAGGACGTCACGGAGCTGCGTCGCGCCGAGCTGGAGCTGGTGGCGGCGCGCGCTGCCGCCGAGACGGCGGCGCAGGACGCCCAGACGGCGCACGGCACGCTTCTCGAAGCCTTCGAGGTGGTCCCCGAAGGTCTGGTGGTGTTCGATGAGCACGATCGCTACAAGCTCTGGAACCGCCGCTACCTCGAGCTGTATGCCGATCGGGCCGATCTGATCACCGCCAACTGCCGGTTCGAGGATTTCCTGCGCGCCGGCCTTGCAAGCTCGCAATACCCCGAGGCCAAGGGCCGTGAGGAGAAATGGCTGGCGGATCGTCTGGCCCGGCATGCGCTAGCGGAGAATTCCCACGATCAACGGTCGCCGAACGGCCGCTGGATCCGCATCCAGGAGCGCCGGACCGCCAGCGGCGGCTCGATCGGCGTGCGCTTCGACATCACGCACCTGAAGCAGCGCGAAGAGGCTTTGCGGGCGCAGAACATGCGCTTCGATATGGCCCTCAACAACATGTCGCACGGGCTGTGCATGTTCGACCGTGAGCAGCGGCTGGTGGTCTGCAACGAGCAGTACGCGCAGCTCTACGACTTGCCGGCCGAGCTCACGCAGCCCGGCACGACCCTGCAGGCGATCGTCAAGCACCGGGTCGCCAGCGGTCTCTACCGGAACGCCGAACAGGTCGAAGACGTGTTCTCGGCCGTTGCCAACAACTCTGCGGCGATCCGCATCTGCGAGCTCAGCGACGGTCGCGCCATCCTCGTCAAGCACCAGCCCATGCCGGATGGCGGCTACGTCGCCACGCACGAGGACATCACCGAGCAGCGCAACATCGAGGCGCGCATCCAGCACATGGCGCACCACGACGCCCTGACCGACCTGCCGAACCGGCTGCTGCTGCACGAACGACTGGAGCAGGCCCTCGACGAGCGCGCGCTGCATGGCCCGATCGCCGTGATCTGGCTGGATCTCGATCGCTTCAAGGACGTCAACGACACGCTCGGCCACTCGACCGGTGACGCGCTTCTCAAATCGGTGGCGGAACGCCTGCAGAGCTGCGTGCGCGGCGAAGACACGGTCGCGCGACTGGGCGGCGACGAGTTCGCCATCATCCAGATCGGCACCAGCCAGCCCGTGGGAGCCACCGCGCTCGCTACGCGCCTGATCGAGGCAATCGGCGCGCCGTTCCAGATCAACGGCCATCAGATCATCGTCGGCGCCAGCGTCGGCATCTCCATCGCACCCGAGGACTCCGAGAATGCCGGCCAGCTGCTGAAGAATGCCGACCTCGCGCTCTATCGCGCCAAGAGCGACGGCCGCGGCACCTACCGCTTCTTCGAGCCGGCGATGGACGCGCTCATGCACACGCGTCGTCAGCAGGAGATCGATCTGCGCGAGGCGGTCGGCAAAGGCGCCTTCGAGCTGCACTATCAACCCATCGTGGATGTGGAGAGCAACAAGATCACCGGCCTCGAGGCCCTGCTCCGCTGGAACCATCCCGTGCGCGGCCAGATCGCTCCGGCCGACTTCATCCCGCTGGCGGAGGAGACCGGGCTGATCGCGGCGATCGGCGAGTGGGTGCTGCGCACGGCTTGTGCGCAGGTGGCGAGCATGCCGCGACCGGTGAAGGTCGCAGTCAACCTCTCCGCCCTGCAGTTCGCCCAAGGCGACCTGGTGCAGCTGGTGGTGCAAACGCTGGCAGCCACCGGCCTCGACGCCGGACGACTGGAATTGGAAGTCACCGAGTCTCTCCTGCTGGAGAACACCGACAAGGTTCTGAGCACGCTCGCCCGCCTGCGCGCGCTGGGCGTGCGCATCGCCATGGACGACTTCGGCACCGGCTATTCGAGCTTGAGCAGCCTGCGCAGCTTCCCCTTCGACAAGATCAAGATCGACAAGTCCTTCGCGCAGGGACTGGGGGCGAGCGACCATGCCTTCGCCATCATCGAGGCGGTGGCAGGGATCGCCGCGCGGCTCGAGATTGCAACCACGGCGGAAGGCGTGGAGACCGAGGATCAGCTCGCCTGGGTGCGGGCGCTGGGTGTCACCGAGGTGCAAGGCTTCTTCACTGGCCGGCCCCTCCCGTTCGCCGAAACCATCGCCTTGCTCGCCGCGGATAGCGGAAAGCAGGCGGCCGCGTGACAGGTGCCACCGACCCGCGCGAATGTGGCGGCCGACCATTGCGCCGATTGGACACCCATGTCTGTTCCCAGGTAACGCGGACGTGAGTGATCCATCACCGACCATGACTATCGAATAAGGCTGCCGCGATAACCATGCGCGCCAGCCCGTTTTTCACCTTCTCAAATAGCTCGCCCAACCTGCCAGCCCGGTCTCGCGACCCGACGGGATCGGTTGCCTGGCGCGTTCGCATCGTCGAGCCGGCGGTTCACGCGCCGGCCCTACGTGCGGCACTCACGTTCAGGACGTCGAGCGCCGAGGCTAGGCGATCATTGTTCAACCAGGGGAAGGCAACACACATGAGAAAGATACACGTCGCCGCTTCAGCGCTGGCGATTGCCGTCGCTTTGGCGCCGCTCTCGCTGCAGGCGGCAAACCTGAGCAACACCGTCGCGACCCTGCGAGCCGATGGCGGAACGCAGATCGTCATGGCCAAGCACCACCACAGGCATATGAGCAGAGGCCCGGGCCGCTGCGGCGAGAACATGTTCTGGAGCGGCAAAGAAGGCCACTGCCTCGACGCCCGCGACAAGGCCGCATGAGATTGGCTCAGCGCTGGCCTCCTCCGGCGCTGACGCCGTGAGCAAGGCGGGACCTCCCGTCCGCCTTGCTCACTTCGCTCGGATGCGATGCCCCGCCCTAGTCGCGAGGGATGGTGACGGGAAGCGCTTCGATGGCCCTGAGGCCGGGGCGCTGTCGCCAGCGGATGGAGCCTGCCGGCACGGCCAGCTCGAGCTGCGGCCAGCGCTTGAAGAGAGCCTCCAGCGCACATTTGCCTTCGATGCGGGCGAGCTGGTGACCCAGGCAGAAATGGATGCCCGTGCCGAACGACAGGTGGCGGTTGGGTTTGCGGCCGAGGTCGAGCCTGTCCGCGTGCGGGTTGGCATCGGGGTCCATGTTGGCGGCCGCCAGCATGGCCATGATCCGGTCGCCCTTCTTCAGCCGAACGCCGCCGAGGTCGATATCCTTCCTGATGAAGCGGGGCTTGGTGAACTGGACGGGCGAAACGAAGCGCAGGAATTCCTCGACCGCCAGGTTGGCGCGGCTCCAATCCTCCTTGAGCCAGTCGCGCAGCCGCGGGTCCTTGGTAAGCTCATAGACCGACCCGCTGATCAGATGCGTGGTGGTCTCCGATCCTGCGCCGAGCAGCAGGAAGACCATCGCCACCATCTCCTGGCCGGTGATGCGCCCGCCTTCCTTCTCGACGCGGACCAGCTCGGCGATCAAACCTTCGCCGCCGGTCTCGCGCGCGGCCTGCAGGCGCCCCTCCAGGTAGCGCCGCATCGGCCCGATGCCGGCAAGCATGCGCAGCAAGCTGACCATGCCGGTCAGGCGGGTCAGATTGTTGGCCCAGGCAATGAAGCGCGGCCTATCGGCACGAGGCAGGCCGAGCAGCTCGCAGATGACCGACAGCGGCAGCCGGCGCGCATAGCGCACGACCAGGTCCGCCGGATCGCCGTCGGCGAAAAGATCGGCCGCCAGCTCATCGGCGATGGCGAAGATTCGCGGTTCCATGTCGAGGACGGCGCGGCGGCGAAAGGCCTCGTCGACGATGCTGCGCAGGCGCGTGTGGTCCGGCTCGTCCATGGTGAGCATGCTGACCGCGAGCGTGCGGATCCACGCCGGCATCCACCAGCGCAGGCCGGCAACGCGGCCGTCCTTGCGCATCGTGAAGGTCTCGCTGTCTTTCAGGACGCGGCCGGCCAGCTCGTAGGTGGTCGTGATCCACGTCCTGCCGACAATCGGAAACCTGACCTCCACGACAGGTCCGGCCGCGCGCAGGCGTTCAAGCGTTGCAGCGGGGTCGCGCAGATAGCTTTGGCTGGTGAACTCGAAACGCCACAT
>Ga0075364_10001368_pt1 | contig 13160 bp, 10 predicted proteins | sample EndMetdeltDD1764_FD_71517 | JGI IMG/M metagenome (GOLD analysis project Ga0075364, IMG submission 71517) | Populus endosphere microbial communities from Tennessee, USA - Endosphere MetaG P. deltoides DD176-4 | ecosystem: Host-associated > Plants > Roots > Endosphere | place: USA: Tennessee... | reverse complement strand
CCGACGTAGCCGATCAGCAGGTTGAAGGCGCAGGCGAACAGCGCAAAGCACAGCACCTTCATCAGGAACACGGGATAGATGGCGAGCGGCGCCACCAGTCCCAGCGCCACCAGGACGGCGAACACCTGCAGGGTGCGGTTGTTGTTGGTCTGCATGGCGCCTCTACTTGGGTGTCCCGAACAGGCCCTGCGGGCGCAGCATCAGCACGATCGCCATGATGACGAAGATCACGGTGTTGGAGGCTTCCGGATAGAACACCTTGGTCAGGCCCTCCACCACGCCGAGCCCGAAGCCGGTCAGGATCGAGCCCAGGATCGAGCCCATGCCGCCGATCACCACCACCGCGAACACGACGATGATCAGGTACGACCCCATCACCGGATTGACCGAGTAGATCGGCGCCGCCAGCACGCCGGCCAGCGCCGCCAGCGCCACGCCGAAGCCGTAGGTCAGCGTGATCATGCGCGGCACGTTGATGCCGAACGCCTGCACCAGGTCGGGCCGCTCGGTGGCGGCGCGCAGATAGGAGCCGAGCTTGGTCTTCTCGATCATGAACCAGGTGCCAAGGCACACCACCAGCGAGAAGACGACGATGAACCCGCGATACCAGGGCAGGAACATGAAGCCCAGGTTGGTGCCGCCCGGAATCGGATTGGTATAGGGCAGCCCCGACGAGCCGTACTGCTGGCGGAACAGTCCCTCGATGATCAGCGCCAGCCCGAAGGTCAGCAGCAGGCCGTACAGGTGGTCGAGGTGATACAGCCGCGAGATGAATATGCGCTCGATGATAATGCCGGTGATGCCGACGATGATCGGCGCCAGCACCAGAGCCCCCCAAAACGGGATGCCGAAGTAGGCGAGCAGCATGTAGGAGCAGAACGCCCCCATCATGTACTGCGCCCCATGCGTGAAGTTGATCACGTTCATGAGGCCGAAGATCACGGCCAGCCCCAGGGAGAGCAGCGCGTAGAACGCGCCGTTGATCAGGCCGAGCAGCAGCTGGCCGAACAAAGCCTGCGGCGATACGCCAATCAGCTCGAACATGGCATCTCCGAATTCCCTCTCCCCATTCTTCATGGGGAGAGGGTTAGGGTGAGGGGCGGAGGCAATCGCCGACGCTGTGTCTGGCTCTGCCCCTCACCCCGGCCCTCTCCCCGCAAGCAGGGAGAGGGAGATATTTACTTCACCAGCGGGCAGTTGCCCTGCTCGATCGGGCGGAACGCCTCGGCCGCCGGGATCGTGGCGCGCACCTTGTAGTAGTCCCAGGGCGCCTTGCTCTCCTCGGGCTTCTTCACCTCGAAGAGATACATGTCGTGGATCTTGCGGCCGTCCTGGCGGATGGTGCCCTTGCCGAACAGCTTGTCGTCGGTCGGCATGGACTTCATCTTGGCGACCACAGCGGCGCCGTCGGCATCGCTCTTCATCTCATGCACGGCCTTCAGGTAGTGCGTGACGGCCGAATAGACGCCCGCCTGCACCATGGTCGGCATGTTGCCCTTGTTGGCCGGAGCGAACTCCTTGGCGAACGCCCGGTTGTTGTCGTTGCCGTCCCAGTACCAGGCCTCGGTCATGATCAGGCCCTGCGCCGTCTTCAGGCCGAGCGAATGCACGTCGGTGATGAAGACCAGCAGGCCGGCGAGGTTCTGGCCGCCAGAGACGATGCCGAACTCCGAAGCTTGCTTGATGGCGTTGGTCGTGTCGGCGCCGGCGTTGGCCAGGCCGATGATCTTGGCCTTGGACTGCTGCGCCTGCAGCAGGAAGGACGAGAAGTCCTGTGCCGGGAAGGGATGGCGCACCTTGCCCACCACCTTGCCGCCGTTCGCCTCGACAACCGCCGCCGTGTCGGCCTCGAGCGCGTGGCCGAAGGCGTAGTCGGCGGTCAGGAAGAACCAGGTGTCGCCGCCGGTCTTGACGATCGCCTTGCCCGTGCCATTGGCCAGCGCCCAGGTGTCATAGGTCCAGTGCACGGTATTGGGGCTGCAATCCTTGCCCGTCAGGTTGGATGCAGCGGCGCCCGACACCAGGAACACCTTGTTCTTCTCTTTGGTGATGGTGTTGACCGCCAGCGCCACCGACGACGTCGGCACGTCGACCACCGCGTCGACCTTGTCGACGTCGAACCACTGCCGCACCACGTTGGAGCCGATGTCCGGCTTGTTCTGGTGGTCGGCGAACACGACCTCGATCTTGTCGTGGCACTTGGTGGTCTTGCAGAAGTCCTCGATGGCCTTCTTGGCCGCCCACACCGAGCCCTGACCCGACAGGTCGGCGTAGGTGCCGGACTGGTCGTTCATGACGCCGATCTTGATCGTGCCGTCGCTGAACTGCGCCTGCGCGGAGCCGGCTGCGACGCACATCGCGCCGGCGGCCAGCCACGTCTTCAACCCATGTTGCATCGGTCACTCCTTGGTTTGTCTACACACCGAGATAGGTCTTGAGCTTCTCCCGGTTCGCCTCGATCGCGGTATTGGGGATCATGTCGATCACCTTGCCGTGCTCGACGACGTAGTGGCGGTCGGCCACCGTCGCAGCGAAGCGGAAGTTCTGTTCCACCAGCAGGATGGTGAAGCCCTGCTCGCGAAGCATGCGGATGGTATTGCCGATCTGCTGCACAATAACAGGTGCCAGGCCTTCGGTCGGCTCGTCCAGAAGCAGCAACTTGGCGCCGGTGCGCAGGATGCGGGCGATGGCCAGCATCTGCTGCTCCCCGCCCGACAGCTTGGTGCCCTGGCTGGCGCTGCGCTCCTTCAGGTTGGGAAACAGAGTGTAAATCTGGTCGATCGAAAGGCCGCCGTCCTTGACCTTGGGCGGCAGCAGGAGGTTCTCGCGCACGTTGAGGCTGGCGAAGATGCCGCGCTCCTCGGGACAGTAGGCGAGCCCCTGCCGAGCGATGCGGTCCGACTTGAGCCGGATCAGCTCGCGCCCCTCGAAGTGCACGGAGCCTTGGCGCTTGGGCAGCATGCCCATCACGGCGCGCATGGTGGTGGTCTTGCCGGCGCCGTTGCGCCCGAGCAGCGTCACCACCTCGCCGGCGTTCACGTCGAAGCTCATGCCGTGCAGGATGTGGCTCTCGCCGTACCAGCCGTGCAGATCGCGGACGGCGAGCTGTGCCTCAGCCATGGCCCACCTCCGCGCCCGTACCCATGTAGGCTTCGATCACCTGTGGGTTTTTCGAGACCTCCGGATAGGTGCCCTCGGCCAGCACCTCGCCGCGTGCCAGCACCGTCAGCCGGTCGGAAAGGTCCGCCACCACCGAGAGGTTGTGCTCCACCATCAACACGGTGCGATCCTTGGCGACGCGCCGGATCAGTGCCGACGTGCGCTTGATGTCCTCGGCTCCCATGCCGGCCATCGGCTCGTCGAGCAGGAGCATCTCCGGATCGAGCGCGAGCGTGGTGGCGATCTCGAGCGCCCGCTTGCGGCCATACGGCAGCTCGACGGCCGGCAGCTCGGCGTAGGCCTTCACGCCCACATCGTCCAGCAGCTGCAACGCGCGCTCGTTCAGCACGTCGACCGAGCGTTCGGAGCGCCAGAAATGGTAGGAGGTGCCGAGTGTCCGCTGCAAAGCCACACGCACGTTCTCCAGCACGGACAGATGCGGGAATACGGCGGAGATCTGGAACGACCGCACCAGCCCCATGCGCGCCACGGCGTGCGGCTGGGTGCGCGTGATGTCGCGATCCTTGTAGAGGATGGTGCCTGCCGTCGGCTGCAGAAACTTCGTGATCAGATTGAAGCAGGTGGTCTTGCCGGCGCCGTTCGGCCCGATCAGCGCGTGGATGGTGCCGCGCCGCACCTTCAGGTTCACCTTGTTGACGGCGGTGAAGCCCTTGAACTCTTTGGTCAGCCCGTTCGTCTGAAGAATATATTCGCTGGCCATCGAACGCGCCGTCTCCGCTACTTCGCTCCCTTTGCGACGGGGATCACGACGAGGTCGTCACAATCCGTCACGCAAGACCAGGCGCAGGGATCATTGCGCCACGGGAGCCAGGCGCCGCCTACATAGACGGGGCGCGATGCCAGGGCAAGTTAGACGCTCTTCTAAGCTTATTCGGCCGGTGCGGTTGCCCCCCCAGGCTGGCCGCCTTCGCTGCGGGCAGCCCCGTGCGCCCGGTGCTCGCGGGCGACGTAGGTGTAGACCGCCGGCGTCACAAACAGCGTAAAAATTGTGCCGATGGTCATGCCGGCAGCGATCACCAGACCGATGGAATAGCGGCTGGCCGCTCCGGCGCCGCTGGCGATCAGCAGCGGCACCATGCCGACCACCATGGCTGCCGTGGTCATCAGGATCGGGCGCAGGCGGATGGCGGCGGCCCTCTGGATGGCCTGCCGACGGTCGAGCCCTTCGTTCTCCTGCAAGTGATTGGCATAGTCGACCATCAGGATGCCGTGCTTGGAGATCAGGCCGATCAACGTCACCAGCCCGACCTGCGTGTAGATGTTGATCGATGCCAGCCCCAGGTTGATCGGGATCAGCGCGCCGAAGATCGCGGTCGGCAGGGCGATCAGGATGATCAGGGGGTCGCGGAAGCTTTCGTATTGGGCAGCCAGCACCAGATAGATGATAATCAGCGCAAATACGAAGGTGACGACCAGCGTGCCGCCTTCCTGCACGTATTGCCGGCTCTCGCCCTGAAAGTCGTAGGAGAAGCCTTCGGGCAGCTTCTGGCTGGCGGTCGTCTTCAGGAAATCGACGGCTTCGCCGATCGTGCGTCCAGGGAACGGCACGCCTTGCAGGGTCGCCGAGTTGAGCTGCTGGAAGCTGGTCAGCGCATTGGGCTGTACCGACTGCTCGACCGAGGCGACGCTCGACAGCGGCACCAGGGCGCCCGTGGTGGTGCGCACCTGATAGCGCTTCAGCCAATCGGCGGTCAGCCGGAAGTCGCGCGGCACCTGCGGGATCACCTGGTAGCTGCGGCCGTAGAGATTGAAACGGTTGACGTAGTTGCCGCCGAGCAGTGTCGCCAGTGAGCCGCCGATGTCGGACATTTTCACGCCCAGGCTGTTGGCCTTGTCGTGATCTATCTTCAGCTCCACCTGCGGCGTCTGAAACTTCAAATCCGTGTCGGTGAAGATGAAGAGGCCGCTCTTGGTCGCTTCCGCCTGCACCTCCGCCAGCACCTGCGCCAGCTGCTGGTAGTCGGCCGTGGTCTGCACCACGAACTGCACCGGCGGCCCTCCGCCGGCCGATCCCGGCAGGGAGGGCAGCGGGAACGAGATCGCCAGGCCGCCGGCGATGCCGCCGACCTTCGGCTGCAGGCTCTCCAAAATCTGCTTCTGGGTGCGCTTACGCTCCTCCCACGGTTTGAACAACAGACCGGCGATAGCCATGCGCACATCGCCACCCATGCCGTTGATCAGGAATACGTGCTCCTTCTCCGACACCGTGTCGAACACCTTGTTGAGCTCGGCGGTGGTCTGCTCGAGATAATCGAGGTTGGCGGTTTGGGGCACCTTGACGATGTTGAACAAGATGCCCTGGTCCTCCTCGGGCGCCAGCTCCTTCTGGCTGGTGAGATACATGACGCCGACGGCGGCCATCACCCCGGCTACGATCAGCAGGGTGACGGGCCGGTGATTGAGCGTGCGGGCAAGGCGGCGCTCGTAGCGCCGCCGTATGCCGTCGAACACACGATCGAGGAACCGATTGAAACGGCCGCTCGACGTGTGCGGCTTGAGGAGCAGAGACGCCATCATCGGCGACAGCGTCAGCGCGATGATGCCCGACACGACCACGGCGCCGGCCAGCGTGAACGCGAACTCGCGGAACAGGGCTCCGGTGAGTCCCGACACGAAGCCGATCGGCGCATAGACCGCAGCCAGCGTGATGGTCATCGAAATGACCGGCACAGCGATCTCGCGTGCGCCGGTCAAGGCCGCATCGAAGGGCTGCATGCCCTCCTCGATGTGGCGATGAATGTTTTCGACCACGACGATGGCGTCGTCGACGACCAGGCCGATCGCCAGCACCAGCGCCAGCAACGTCAGGAGATTGATGGAATAGCCGAGCGCCAGCAGCGCGAACATCACGCCGATCAGCGACAGTGGAATGGTGACGATCGGGATCAGCGTCGAGCGCAGATTGCCAAGGAACAGGAAGATCACCACCACCACGATCGCCGCCGCCTCCAGCAGCGTCGTCTGCACCTCACTGATGGAGGCATTGATGAACTTGGTGGCATCGTAGGCAATGGCTCCCTCCATGCCGGCGGGCAGCTGCTTCTGGATGTCCGGGAAGGCCTTGCGGACGTTGTTGATGACGGTCAACGGGTTGGAGGTGGGCGTGGTGAAAACGCCGACGAACACCGCCTTGAGACCATCGAACACGGACGAGGAATCGGCGTTCTCCGCACCCAGCTCGATGGTGGCGAGGTCGTTGAGACGGATGAGCGCGTCGCCGCGCGACAGCACCACCAGCTTGCCGAACTCGACGGGACTGTTGAGGGCCGTCTCGGCGTTGATCGTGGTCTGTACGAAGTCGGCCTTCACCTGACCGGCAGCGCTGGTGAAGTTGTTGTTGGCGAGCGCGTTGCGCACGTCGAGTGGGGTGACGCCGAGCGCCGCCATCTTGTCCGGGTTGAGCCAGATGCGCATGGCGAACGTCTGCCCGCCCAGGATCTGCGCGTTGGCAACGCCATCGATGGTCTGCAGGCGCGGCTGCACCACCCGCGTGATGTAGTCGGTGATCTGCGAGGCCGTGATCACCTTGCTGTTGAAGGACAGGTACATGAGCGCGTACGGCTCGCCCGTCTGCTTGATGACGATCGGGTCCTGCGACTCCGCCGGCAGCACGCTCTTGACCTGCTGGATCTTGGACAGCACGTCGGCCACGGCGCGGTCGGGATTGGCGTCGAGGCGCAGGTTGAGCGTAACCAGGCTCGTATTCTGCTGCGACGACGACGTCAGCGTATCGATGCCTTCGGCGCTGGCCACCGCCTGCTGGATCGGCGTGGTGATGAAACCCTTGATGAGGTCGGCGTTGGCGCCCGGGTAGGAGGTCGTGATGGTGATGGTGGTGTTGGAGGTGCGCGGGAACTGACGCACCGGCAGATTGAACGCCGACGCGAGCCCGATCAGCAGGATCAGCAGGCTGACCACCGTGGCCAGCACCGGTCGGCGAATGAAAATATCCGTGAAGGACATGGGCCGCTCCGCTACTGCTTGGGCCGCTCGCCGCTCCGGTTCAGCGGCTGGGTGTTGTCGATGCGAATGCTGGCGCCGGGATTGAGCTTGATCTGGCCCGTGGTCACCACCTGCTCGCCCGCTTCCAGGCCGGACAGGATGGCGACGCGGTCCTCCCGCACGGCTCCCGTCTTGACGAAGCGGCGGTCGGCGATCAGCGCGGGCTCGGCCGGCTTTTGCTGCGCTTCCTGGGCCTGGGCGCCGCCGCCTTGCGCCTGGGCCTGACCTTGGCCTTCCTTGGCTGGTGCCGGCTTCACCACGTACACGCTGTCGCCGTACAGGCTGTAGGTCACGGCAGTGCGCGCCACGGTGATCACATCGGTCGGCTCGCCCGCATGCACTGTCACGTTGGCGAACATGCCGGGCAGCAGCTTGCGCTCCTTGTTGGGGAGGATGCCGCGCACCAGCAGCGTACGCGTATCCTGCGCCACGCGGGCATCCAGCGACTGGATCTCACCCTTGAAGACTTGGCCGGGGTACGCATCGACCGTCAGGCTGACGGCTTGGCCGATGCGCAGCTTGCCGATGCTCTGCTCGGGCATCGGGAAATCGACGCGGATCGGATCGAGCGCCTGCAGCGACGTCAACGCTGGCCCTGCCGAGACGTACTGGCCCTTTTCGACCTTGCGGATGCCGAGCCGCCCGCTGAACGGCGCCACGATCAGCTTCTGCGCGATCACCGCTTCCACGCGCTTGACGGCTGCCTGCGCCGTGTCGCGCTTGGCGCGCGCGGTATCGAGGTTGGCCTCCGACGTCACGCGCTTGTTGATCAGGTCGGTCTGGCGCTGGAAGGCGACCTCCGCCTCCTGCAGGGTCGCCTTGCCGCTGGCGAGGTCGGCCAGCTCCACCGCCACGTCCAGTTGCACCAGCTTGGCACCCTGCGCGGTGTCCTGGCCGCTCTCGAAGAAGATCTCGGTGACGACGCCCGCCACCTGGGTCGTGACGTCGACGCCCTGTGAGGCGATCAGCGAGCCGATCGAGGTCAGCTGCTCGCCCCATTTCTCGACCTTGGCCGCTTCGGCCGAGACGGTCGCGGCGGGCGGCACCATCTGCGACAGGAACGAGCGGATCATCTGCGGTTTGAAGACGAACTGAAAGTACGACAGCCCACCGAGGAGCGCCGCAATGACGATGGCGGTAATGATGAAGCGTCTGCTCATTGGCTACCCGCAAATTGTTCGATCGATGCGCCGCCGGACTCTGCTGGGTATGTTTTTGCATGTCCCCAATCGGCGGCCGCAGCCGATCGGAGACTTGGTAAACCTAGTCCGCGAATGGCGCATTCGTGTGTTGGGCAGTCAATAACCAATCGCCGCGCCGGAGACAAACGGACCGTTCGCATCCGTACTTCTTCGCTCGTCGCAGAAACGTCGCAATCGCGCGGTCCGCCGGCCGAGGCCAGCGCACTGCAGTGTCCACAAGCTCATGCGCGCGAGCATGGCTGCCCTGCGGCGGAGGCCCTTCCGGCATTCATAAGCTTGCTTATTATAAGCTCATGAAACCACCGCCAAATACGAAGCGCGAGGTTCTTTTCCAGCTGACCGACGTGGCGCGCTCGATGCGCACCTACATCGACCAGCGGGCGCGCGAGCACGGCACCACCCGCGCACAGTGGGCGGTGCTGATGCGTCTGGACCGGCAGGAAGGCATGACCCAGACCGAGATGGCCGAGGTGCTCGAGATCCAGCCGATCTCGCTGGTGCGACTGATTGACCGACTGTGCGATCAGAACCTCGTCGAGCGGCGCCCCCATCCGCACGACCGCCGCGCCAATCGGCTGTACCTGACCGACAAGGGACGGTCGATGATCGTGCAGCTGGCGCCGTTGGCGCGTGAGATCGCGGGCGACGTACTGGATTCGCTCAGCGAGTCCGACATTGCCGACCTTTTGCTGAAGCTGCTCCGTATCAAGGAAAACATTCGTGGCGCCGCCACCCGGCGTGCTGCTGCCGCCACCCTACAGGGAACCCGCCATGCCCGCTGATGCCACCCTTGCCGAGTCACGTCCTGACCTGCGCGCCGCCGCAGGCCGGGCTGTTGCAAGGTTGCCCTCGCTGCGTGTGATGTTGATGGTCGTGCTGCCGTCGCTGGCAGCGATCGTCGGCCTCTTCCTCTACCTGATGGCGGGCCGCTACGTGACGACCGACAATGCCTACATCGGCGCCCAGAAGGTGCTGATCACACCGGAGGTGTCCGGCAAAGTCATGCGTATCGCCGTGGTCGAAGGCCAGCTCCTGAAGCCCGGAGACGAGCTGTTCGCGATCGATCCCGAGCCCTATCGGCTGGCGGCGCAGGAAGCCCAGGCGCGGCTCGCCCACGTCGTGTCCGATTTTAAGAACCTGAAGAGCAATCTCGCCAGCCTCGGCAAGCAGATTGAACTGTCCGGCCAGAGCGCGTCGGCCTCGCAAGCCGACTACGACCGCAAGATGGCCCTGCTGCGCGACCGGGTGAGCGCGCAGGCCGATATCGACAAATCGCGTATCGCCCTGGTTGCCGCCAAGGCTCAGCTCGAGCAACTGCAGCAGCAGGAGGCAGCTGCCAAGATCCAGCTGCTCGGCGACCCGGAGCTGCCGATCGAGAAATACCCGCAATACATGGAAGCGACGGCGGCCCTCGACCGTACCAAGCGTGATCTGGCCAACACGGTGCTGCGTGCGCCCATTGCCGGCACCGCGACGCAGGTTGCCAGCATTCAGATGGGTCGCTTCCTGCCGGCCGGCATGGCGGTCTTCAGCGTGATCGGCACCGACAGCGTGTGGGTGGACGCCAACCCGAAGGAAACCGACCTCGCCTACGTGCGCCCGGGGCAGCCGGTGACCATCACCGTGGACGCTTTCCCGTCGCGCACCTGGCACGGCAAGGTCGGAGCTATCAGCCCTGGAACCGGCGCGCAGTTCTCGATCCTGCCGCCGCAGAACGCGGCCGGCAACTGGATCAAGGTGGTGCAGCGCGTGCCGATCCGCATCGAGTTCGATCCCGGTCAGGACTTGCGCCGCTTCAGTTCCGGCATGAGCACCTACGTCGAGATCGACACCGGCCATCGCGGCCGCTTCGCCTCGCTGTTCAGCTCGAGCGCCGTGGCGCAGGACGCCGACCAATGACCGCTCAGCGTGCCGGAGGCCTAAGTGCGTCGGCGCGCAGGACGCTGATCACCATTTGCGTGATGATGGCGACCATCATGCAGGTGCTGGACCTGACCATCGCCAATGTGTCGCTGCCCTATATGCAGGCCAGCCTGTCGGCCACGCTGGACCAGGTGAGCTGGGTTCTGACCTCCTATGTGGTCGCCGCGGCCGTGATGACCGCCCCGGTCGGCTGGCTCGCCAGCCGATACGGCATCAAGCGTGTGTTCCTGATTTGCGCCACGGGCTTCACGCTCGCCTCCATGCTCTGCGGCATCGCCCAGAGCATCGAGGAGATCGTGGTGTTCCGCATCGTGCAGGGCATGTTCGGCGCCGCGCTGGTGCCGTTGTCACAGTCGGTGATGCTGGAGATCTATCCGCCCGAGCAGCGCAACTGGGCGATGTCTCTATGGGGCATGGGCGTGATGATCGGGCCGATCATGGGTCCGATGCTCGGCGGCGTCCTCACCGAGTATTACACCTGGCGCTGGATCTTCTTCATCAACGTGCCGTTCGGCATCGCCACCGTGCTGGGTCTCGCCACGGTGCTGGACGAGACGAAGGGCAACGACAAACTGTCGTTCGACTGGATCGGCTTTGCCGCGCTCAGCGTCGCGATCGGCGCGCTGCAGCTCATGCTGGATCGCGGCGAGCAGCTCGGCTGGTTCGATGCGACGGAGATTGTTTTGATGGCCGGCATCTCGGCCGTCGCGTTCTATATGTTCATCGCGCACACGCTGACAGCCACCCGGCCGTTCATCTCGCTGGAGATCTTCGCCAACCGCAACTTCGCCATCGGCCTGCTGTTCATGTTTGTGTGTGGCGTGCTGCTGGTCGCCTCGATGGCGCTGATGGCGCCCTTCTTGCAGAACGTGCTGGGCTATCCCATCATCGACGCCGGCATTCTGCTCGGCACGCGCGGCATCGGCATGATGATCGCCATGCTGGTGGCAGGGCGGCTGGCGCCAAAGCTCGATTCGCGCATCCTCCTGTTCGTCGGACTGAGTCTGTGCGTCTTTACGCTCTACTACACGATCGATTTCGGCCCTGATACGTCCGAGCAGACCATCGTCTGGACCAGCATCCTGCAGGGCTTCGGGCTCGGTTGCATGTTCGTGCCCCTCAACGTCATGGCGTTGTCCACGCTTTCGCCGGCGCTGCGGACGGAAGGCACGGCCGTCTGGACCCTGATCCGCAATCTCGGCAGCTCGATCGGCGTCTCGGTGGTGATCGCCAACCTCACCAATACGACGACGCTGATGCACGCCCGACTGATGGAAAGCGTCACCCCGTTCAACCAGGGATTGGCCGACCCTGCCGCGGCCATGCTCGATCCTTCGACCGAGACCGGGCGCGCCCTGCTGGAGCAGCTCGTCACCCAGCAGGCGACCATCATCGCCTACTCGAACGACTTCAAGCTGATGATGGTCATGATGCTGCTCGCCTATCCGCTGATCCTGCTGATCCGCTCGCAGCAGAGCGCGGCGGCGCCTGCTGCTGATGCGGCCGCAAGCACGCACTGATCCTTGGCAACCCTCAATAGCCGCGTTTGCGGTCGACGACGTTCTCGAGCGGCAGACCATCTAGATGCCGTTGGCGCTGGCGCAGGGCATAGCGCACGATCGACAGCGGGGCGCTTTCCGCGGCGTTGTGCGGTGTGATGACGACGCGCGAATGCGACCACAGGGGGCTCGTTGCGGGAGGCGGCTCGGTCTCGAACACGTCGAGGGACGCGGCATATAGCTCGCCGGCCTCCAGTGCCGCCAGGATGTCGGCATCGATCTGCAGGCCGCCGCGGCCGGCATTGATCAGCACCGGCCCCGGCAGCCGCTCGTCGCGGCCCTGGCGTGACAAGCTGCGGATGAGTGCTCGGTTGAGAATGGCGCGCGTGTCCGGCGTGAGAGGCAGCAGGACGGCCAGGATGTCGGTCTCGACCAGGAAAGCCGCCAGTTCCGCGTCGCCGCAGTAGCACTTCATGCCCTCGATGCTCTTCGGCGTGCGGCTCCAGCCACGCAGCTGATAGCCGAGCAGCTTGAGAGGCGCGACCGCGGCCGCACCCATTACGCCGAGCCCCATTATGCCGACGCGCACCTCGTGTGCGGCGGGCTCGGCCAGGTACTTCCACTCGCGGCGCGACTGCAGCGCGGCGAACTCGGTCATGCGTCGGTGATGATAGAGCACGTGCAGCGTCACATACTCGACCATGCGGCCCGTCAGATCGGGGTCGACGTAACGCACCAGCGGCACATCGGGCAGGCTCGGATCGTCCAGTAATGCATCGACGCCGGCGCCGACCGAGACGATCAGCTGGAGCTTGGGAGGCGTTTTCAGGAGCCCTGGCGGAGGCTGCCAGGCGAGTGCGGTGTCGATGTCCTCGATACGCCCCAGATCGGGCGCCACGCGGAGGTCGAGGGCGGGGTCAAGCTGGCGGGCGGCGGCCGCGAACAGCTCGGCCCGTGTGCGTGCCGCGATGAGGAGAGCCATGCGCGATGCGCCTCACGTCGCCAGCACGGCGCGCTCGGCCACCTTGAGGTCGAAGGCGGCGGCCAGCAGCGCTCTGGTGTAGGCGGCCTTCGGGTCGGCGAACACCTCGTCCGCCGGTCCTTCCTCGACCACCTTGCCGTTCTTCAGCACCACAACGTAATTCGATAGCGCCCGCACCACCTTCAGGTCGTGGCTGATGAACAGGTAGGCCAGGTCGTGCTTCTTCTGCAGGTCGCGCAGCAGGTCGACGATCTGCGCCTGTACCGACATGTCGAGCGCGCTGGTCGGCTCGTCCAGCAGCACGAACTTCGGCTCCAGCACCATGGCGCGCGCGATGGCGATGCGCTGGCGCTGGCCGCCGGAGAACTCGTG